>Ga0210410_10001463_pt1 | contig 22243 bp, 18 predicted proteins | sample IncBWC4MmetaG_FD_161058 | JGI IMG/M metagenome (GOLD analysis project Ga0210410, IMG submission 161058) | Forest soil microbial communities from Barre Woods Harvard Forest LTER site, Petersham, Massachusetts, United States - Inc-BW-C-4-M | ecosystem: Environmental > Terrestrial > Soil >... | reverse complement strand
AGGTATTGGCACTGGTATCCACTATCCAATCCCCTTGCACTTACAGACGGCGTACGAAGGCCTGGGCTTCAAAAAGGGTGCGTTTCCAGTGACGGAGCGTGTTGCCGCGGAAATTTTGTCACTCCCGATGTTTCCTCAACTCCAGGTCAGCCAGCAGCGGGAAGTTGTATCTAAATTGACGGAGTTTTTCGTTGCCAAGCGTTTGTGCACGCCGGCAGAATCAGTTGTTGCCAAATAACAGCCTGCCCGCTCGCGAAACCTTCCCCTGTAGCGCAAGAACCTGAGCGCCTGCCGACGACGTCGGGGGCGCCCTCCCCAAAAATCGCCCCCGAATCGTCCAATGCGCATTCACCCTGCAGTTCTGGAAATAAAACGCTCGAATTTTTGCCGGACCAGATGACTTCGATGGACTCTTTTGGCTTTCAAATTCCGCGAGTTGACCGCTTGGTCAGTTTGTGTCTGACTCATCCGGTCGCGAAACTCGTTAACCGGCCGTCGGAATTGCGCGTGCCCATTCTGCTGTACCACAGCATCTCCGAAAGCCTTTTCGGAAAGTCGCGGCCCTTTAGCCAGATCAATACTTCACCTGCTGTTTTTGCGATGCAAATGCGGTGGCTACGGCAAGCCGGGTATCGAACAATGGATCTATCAGAAATGTTTGCGGCATTTGAAGCCGGTGAAGATGTTTCCAAGGCAGTCGTTATTACTTTCGATGATGGCTATGAGGATTTTTACACGGACGCCTTCCCCGTAATGAAGCAGTGCGGGTTTAGAGCAACCGTTTTCCTGACGACGGACCGCATTCGGGATACCCCGGTCCGAATAGAAGGCGCGAATCATCTGACCTGGCGGCAAGTGCGCGAGCTCCATGCCGAAGGGATACGGTTTGGTTCACACACAGTGACGCATCCCGATCTTCGCTCGCTCGAGCCCGAGCAAATCGATTATGAACTAGCGTACTCAAAGGAGACCATCGAACAGAAATTGGGCGAGTCCGTCTCGAATTTCTCGTATCCCTTTGCGTTCCCCGAGGAAGATAGCAGATTCAAACGATTCCTTGTGGATGTCCTCGGAAACATCGGGTTTGAAAATGGCGTTTCATCGATCATTGGCCGTGCCGAACCAGATAAAAATCAATTCTTTCTGCCCCGCTTGCCGATGAATTCCTGGGATGACGCAAAGCTTTTGCAGGCGAAGCTTGAAGGCGGGTATGACTGGATGCATTGGCCTCAGTGGCTACACAAATTTGCGTACCACAATGCCTCTTTGATGCAGCGCTCGAGTTCGATTCGGTGGGACGCGGTTCGATGAGGGTTTAGTCTGCCCCTGCGTGGAATGCCAAAGTTCATCAGAGGCGGCGTGGAAGCTGCCTACGAACCCGCGCAATATAAAGCTGCGTAACGTACTGCTCTAACGTAAGATTGGTGCATCGTTCCAGACATGCGTGACAGAGAGTTGCCGTTCGGGTCCGCAATTCGCGGTGTTGATTTGAATCAGACTATGAATTCTTCTGCCGCAACTCAATCCCCCGATATTCATTCCAGTTCCCAGCCTTCAGTCGTTTCCAGCAAGGAGCGGCTGCACGGGAAGCGTGTGGCAATGCTTTTGTATTCCCACTATCCCGAGGATCCAAGACCACGCCGGGCCGTGGGTGCCCTCATAAGCGAAGGCATGCAAGTCGACTTGGTATGTCTCGGAAATGGGAGTGCTCCGAGGCATGAGATTCTGGACGGAATCGACGTTCTGAGAATTCCGCTTAAACACCGTCGTGGCGGCAAGCTCGCGTATGCCTACCAGTACGGCGTGTTTATATTGATTTCATCCGTCATCTTTGCACTCCGGTCATTGACCCGCGGTTATGATCTGGTCTACGTCCACAATATGCCGGACATCCTCGTCCTAAGTGCGCTGATACCGAAGTTGCTTGGGGCAAAGGTGATCCTCGATCTACACGACCCGATGCCCGAACTCATGATGACGATCTTCCGTGTTCCTCCTGACAGCAGAGGCGTTCGACTACTGAAGCGCGTTGAAAAGTGGAGCATTGCCCGAGCAGATTTGGTGATCACGACCAATATCGCCTTTAAAAAGGTCTTCGCTGCGCGCAGCTGCCCGCCGGAGAAGATTGAAGTGGTCATGAATTCTCCGGACGGAAAAATTTTCCCGTTCCGCCCGGTAGGATCGGAAGTTTCCGCGGAAACATCTGGCAACAAACCCCTGGTTATCATGTATCACGGATCGCTGCTTGAACGGAATGGTCTGGATGTGGCCATAGACGCGTTCGCGCGACTGCGAGAGTCCATACCCGCAGCCGAGTTGCGCATTTTCGGCGCCAGCACGCCGTTCCTCGAGCGAATGATGGAGGTGGTCAGGAACAACAACCTCCAGGAGTCGGTTCATTATCTCGGGTCAAAATTGTTGGAAGACCTGGTGCCGGAAATCGAGCGCTGCGATCTGGGCGTCATTCCCAACCCTCGGAATGCATTTACGGAAATCAATATGCCAACCCGCATTTTCGAGTATCTGGCTTTAGGGAAGCCGGTCATCGCGCCTTACACGCCAGGCATACTCGACTACTTCAACAAAGAATCTCTTCTATTCTTTGAATCCGGGAACTCCGACGATCTGGCGAGGCAAATTGAGTACGTATTCAGCCACCCATCCCAAGTTCACGATATTGTACGAGAAGGACAGCGGGTTCTCCTGGAGCATACTTGGGATCGGGAAAGGGAGACGCTGGTTGGCAGCGTGAGTGGAATCCTCCCGAGATGATAAGGCAATTCAGGGGCCGTCCGCTCCCAGCAGTCTTAACTCGCGGATTTGTTTTCTATCATTAATGACCGAGGAAAGCGGCTCTAGATTCCAATGACAATGAACGCGCTGGTAACGGGCGCCGAAGGATTTATCGGCTCTCATATGGTGAAGTTTCTGCATGATCGAGGTTGGAAGGTAACCGGATCCTATCTCTCGGCTAACTCTGTTTCTTTTCCAAAGTTGTCGAACGTCCGGTTCACGCAATGTGATCTGCGGAATGGCCAGCGCGTCACACAAGTTGTGACGCAATGTCAGCCGACGCACATCTTCCATTTCGGGGCACAGAGCCTGCCCACTTTGTCATGGGCTGATCCAGTCGGAACGTTTGAGTCAAATGTCATGGGCTCGTTGTATCTATTCGAGGCAGTGCGACATCTGCGGCGCCCTCCCGTGGTGGTTTCTGCCTGCTCGAGCGCCGAATATGGCACTGTGCCAGCCTCGGCTATTCCCGTCAAAGAAGAGCGATCACTCCAGCCGTTGCACCCCTACGGAATCAGCAAGGTTTGTCTGGACTTGTTGGCCCGCGAATATTTCCTGGACTACAAAATTCCAGCCGTGAACGTGAGGCTTTTCAACACCACTGGCCCAGGTAAGAGAAATGACGCACCCTCTGATTTTGTGTGGCAGTTGGCGCGCATCAAAAAGGGCCTGCAAGCGCCGGTAATTGAGGTCGGTAATCTGGAGCCACACCGTGCCTTTCTCGACGTGAATGATGCGGTCCGGGGGTTTTATCTTGCCGCGATGAAGGGGAAAAGAGGGGAAGCTTACAACCTGTGTGCTACTCGTACCTATCAAATGCGAGAACTTTTGAACACAGCGATCCGATTGTCGGGCGTGAAAGCGGAGGTCCGGCCCGTCTCCAGGCTGATGCGGCCTTCCGATGAGAAAATCATCTTCGGCAGTACCCGCAAGATTCGGAAACATACGGGGTGGAAACCTCTGAATTCCCTTGAGCAGACGCTGAAATCTATGCTGGAATACTGGGCCGGCGTCGTCTAAGTTGAATGACAGCCGATTCTGCCGCTCGAGAATCTGGATCGAGTTACTCCACAACCTTGAACCCCACGACAACCAATTCTCCGCAGTCCGATGCCCTTGGCGAAGGAATACCAGCGGTTTTGCTCGTTGGTGGGATGGGAGTGCGTTTGCAGCCTGTTCTGCCGTCCACGCCTAAACCGCTGGCGCCCGTGGGAAAAGTGCCATTCCTTCAGCTACTGGTTCTGCAACTTCGATCGCAGGGTATTCGCCGAGTGGTGATGTGTACCGGGCATCTTGCGGACCAGATCGAGGAAGAATTCGGCGATGGTCAGCGATGGGATCTTACGATTGAATATTCGAAGGAATTGCACCCGCTTGGAACAGCCGGTGCCCTGAAATTCGCTGAACGCCATCTTTCACAAGCTTCCGATTTCGTGGTCATGAACGGAGACTCATTTCTGGAACTGCATTTTCGTCAGTTTCTTCGCTTTCATCAGGAGCACGACGGATTGATGAGCATGGCGGTGCGCAGAGTGGCGGATACAGCACGATATGGGACCGTTCAAGTCGACGCGGAGAGCCGCGTGGTTGGTTTTCGGGAAAAACTGGGTACACCAGTCTCCGGCCTCATCAATGGCGGTGTCTACATATTCAAGCGGGCGATTCTCGACCTTATTCCCAACGGGCCAGCCAGTCTCGAAAACGATATTTTTCCAGGATTGCTCCAGCATGGGATGTATGCGCAGGAGCAGCAGGGAATGTTTATCGACATTGGAACGCCCGAGGATTACGCGCGCGCCCAAACTTTGTACCAGAGCCTCTACCAGGCGGCCTTGCCCGAATCATGAGTCGGCGGACCGATCGATGCGCCGCTAGCCCAGCTATTTGAAAAGGAAACCAACAGCATGATTATCACTCGCACTCCGCTCCGTATTTCTTTCTTTGGTGGTGGTACGGATTACCCGATCTGGTTCCGCGAATTTGGCGGTGCCGTGCTTTCTTCTGCGATCGATAAATGCTGTTACATCACTTGCCGGCGGCTGCCGCCCTTTTTTGAGTATCACAGCCGACTCTCGTATTCGAAAGTCGAAAATGTCCACGACAACCGCGCGATCGAACACCCCTCGGCGCGGGGATGCCTGCAGTTCATGGGCGTCGACGAAGGAGTCGAGATTCACCACGTCGCCGATCTGCCGGCACGGACGGGCTTGGGCACCAGTTCGGCGTTTACCGTGGGGCTCCTATTGAGTTTATATGCGTTGAAAAATCAGATGCGCAGCAAACATGATCTTGCAGCGGACGCAATCCATGTGGAGCAGGAAGTAGTAAAGGAAGCCGTCGGGTCACAAGACCAGATAAGCGCGGCGTACGGCGGGTTTAATCGGATTAATTTTAATACTGACGGGAGTTTCGACGTTAAACAGGTGATTGCCCCGCCTGACAGGCTGGCGGCACTCGAACAGCACTGCGCTCTCTTTTTTACCGGGTTTTCCCGTACCGCTTCAGAGGTTGCCAAAGAGCAGATTAGGTTGACCCCGCAACGGAAGAATGAATTGGGATTGATGGCTCAGATGGTCAACGAAGCTGAGTCGATTATTGCGAATCCGGCTCGTTCGCTGGACGAATTTGGCCGTCTGCTTCACGAAAGCTGGCAGATCAAAAGAACGCTGACAGCAAATATAACGAATTCCCATCTGGACGAAATTTATGAGGCGGGGCGTGCTGCCGGGGCATTGGGAGGGAAACTTCTGGGCGCGGGCGGCGGAGGATTCATGTTGTTCTTCGTCCCACCTGAGAGGCGGAACGAACTGCGAATGCGATTGAAGAACCTGCTGTGCGTTCCCTTCGGGTTCTCAAATCGGGGAAGCCATGTGGCCGTATACGAACCGGAACCTTTGTACGACAAGTCGCTGACCACCGAGCGTTCGGAAGTGTACGCTCAACAGTCTGGACGCAAGACACAATAGCAGAGTGACGGATTCGCAGCGTCAGTCCGGTGGATGATGGCCGTTGGGTTATTCTAGCCGGCAGGACGCGAGTTTCCACTCCCGATCAGTCCGATCAGGCTGAAGTCCCCGCGATCCAGGGAAAACGTGATATGGGCCAAAGCTCCAATCTTCCTTCGTACGTTCTGGTTACGCCTGCTCGCAATGAGGAGGCATTCCTGGAGCAGACGATCGAGTCCGTGATTCATCAGACTTTTCCACCGATTAAATGGGTAATCGTTGACGACGCCTCGACTGACAAGACTCCCGAAATCGTTAGCCGCTACCTTGGAAGATACCCTTGGATCGAAATGGTTCAAATGCCGCCGCGGCGAGACCGGAGCTTTGCCGCAAAGGTGAACTCGTTCAATGCCGGCTATGAAAGAGTCAAAGGTCTCCCCTACGAACTGATTGGCAACATGGATGCGGATATCTCGTTTGAACCCGACTTTCTTTCATTCCTGGTAGGAAAATTCAAGGAAGATCCTTCACTAGGCGTTGCCGGTACGATCTTCCGGGAAGAAGGCTACAGCTCGGGAGCCGACAGTTTCGAAGGCCAGAATCACGTTTCGGGGCAGTGTCAGTTGTTTCGCCGGGAATGTTTTGAGGAAATTGGCGGATATATCCCGCATCGGGCGGGCGGTATCGATTGGATGGCAGTGACGACCGCGCGAATGAAGGGTTGGAAGACGAAATCATTTCGAGAAAAGTCGTTCTTTCATCACCGCCCAATGGGGACGGCTGAACGCGGCGCTGTTGCGTCGGCGTTCTCTTACGGACAAAAGGACTACTATCTTGGTGGACATCCTGTCTGGCAATTCTTCCGAGTGGGCTATCGGACCTTCAAGCGCCCGTATCTATTTGCAGGATTGGCTCTAGGGCTCGGTTACGTGTGGGCATTTCTTCGCCGCACACCGCGCCCGGTTTCGCGTGAATTGATGGCTTTTCACCGCAAGGAGCTGATGTCCAAACTGAAAGCCATCCTTAGTTCCTTATTGAAGTTAAAAAGAGTGGACAATTTCAATCCCACCCAAACTTAGTCGCAGTCTCTTTTCAGGCCTTATGACCCAAATTCCCATCGGAAAAATCACGCGCGCGGTCAAGCGATTCGTCGAATGGCTGGATGGTTACGGAGAAACTTCCTACGATCATCAGAGCTATTTCGTGAGCGATCTGGGGCGTCGCGCGAAGGCACTTTATTATCAAAAGCCTTTGCTGGGAACCCTGGCCGTTTCTCCGATGATTTTCTCTGAAGCCTTCGTTCCTTCGGCACGGTGCCTGTTCTGGCACCGGCAGCGGTTGCCGATTGCAGATGCCCACTATGCCATGGGCTTTGCGTTTCTTTCCCAGGTTTTGGGGGACGAACAGTATTACCGGCGAGCGGTTCATTTTCTTGAGGTGCTCAAGACTACCCGGTGTCCGGGATTTGAACACTACGCTTGGGGCTACCCTTTTAATTGGGAGACTCGGCGCGGCACGATCAAAGAGGGAACTCCCTTGATCACGACTGTGCCGTACGTCTATGAGGCGTTCCAGCAGGTCTACCGGATGGATGGGGATCCCCAGTGGCGCGAGATCATGCGATCAATCGCCGAGCATGCGTTTCACGATTATAAAGATTTCGAAACTTCGCAAACCGCTTCCAAGTGTGCTTATTTTCCTCTCCCAGAAGACCCGGGCGGAGTCATAAACGCGAGCGCTTACCGGGCAAATCTTTTGACCAATGCGGCGATGGATCTGGGGGACGAAAAGTACCTGAAGGCCGCTGAGCGAAACCTTAACTTCGTTCTTGAAACACAGAATGCAAACGGCTCGTGGTTCTATTCCACAGATGGCGACCGAGATTTCGTCGACCACTTTCATACCTGCTTTGTGCTGAAGGCCCTTGCGAAAATTGAAGAGATCACGGGAAGTTTACAATGCCGGGGCGCCATCGACCGGGGACTCCGTTATTATGTGCAGAACTTGTTCGATCCGAATGGCCTGCCGGCGCCATTTTCCAAGGCGCCCCGCCTCACTGTGTATCGGCGAGAACTTTACGACTATGCAGAATGCATCAACCTGGCTGTCCTCTTGTGCGGGCGCTCCCCGGAGTTCGACAAGATAGCTTCAGGTGTCCTCACCGAAATGCTTGCAGATTGGCAAAGACCAAATGGAGCGTTTCGGGCTCGTAAGCTTCTGATTGGTTGGGACAATGTCCCGATGCATCGCTGGGCTCAATCGCAGATGTTTCGGAGTTTGAGCTTCCTCCTGTCGAAGAACATGAAAAATCCTGAACGAGCGGACCTTAACGTTTCAGCGCTTTCGATTCCGACTCAGGCTAGAGTCTAGGAAAGCCTTATGTGCGGCATTTGCGGACAATTTAACTTCAGAGACCCGGCACCTGTCCGGCGCGCGGACCTCGAAGCGATGACCAGGTCCATCGCTCATCGAGGCCCGGACGATGAGGGCTATTACATCGCCGGGCCGCTCGGTTTGGGGTTCCGCAGGCTTTCGATTATCGATCTTGCCGGTGGGCACCAACCCATGGCGGATCAGGAAGAATCCGTATGGGTGATTTTCAACGGTGAAATCTACAATTTTCCTGAACTCAAGCGCGAACTGCAGGGCCATGGCCACGTGTTCCGAACTAATTCCGACACGGAGGTCATTATCCATGGTTACAAACAGTGGGGTGACGATGTACTTAATCGCCTGAATGGGATGTTTGGTCTCGCGATCTGGGACGTTTGCGCGCGGCGGTTGGTTCTTGCCCGGGATCCGTTCGGGATTAAGCTCCTGTATTACAGAATTGATGGCGGGAGTCTCACGTTCGGCTCGGAGATGCGTGCGGTCCGCGCAACGATGCCAGGCAAAGAGGAGACCGATCCCAATTCGCTCAATCTCTTCCTCCGATACCGCTATACGCCTTCTCCATACACGATCCTGAAAGGAGTTTACAAACTCGCGCCGGGCACTAAGCTCACCGTCCAGAACGGGTCTTATGAGGTGAGTCGGTGGTACAGATTCAGGCCTGAGCCGTTTGTTCCTGCAAAATCGCTCGACGAAGCACGGGAAGAGTTGCTTGGAATTTATAAAGCGGCAGTCCGCCGGCAACTCATCAGTGATGTCCCGGTTGGCTTGCTGTTAAGCGGCGGCATAGACTCCGGGTTGTTGCTGGGGTTGATGAATCTCAGTGGGAACGCTTGGCCGACTTATACCGTTGGATACGGCACGAGCTTTGCGGATGATGAATTGACGGATGCAGCGGAAACAGCCCGTCTTCTCGGATCGAAACACACTAGCATAACTATCACGAAGTCGAGCTTCCAGGAATCGCTGCCCAAAATTGTCTCCGCGTTGGAAGAACCGATCGCTACATCCTCGATTGTTCCGATGTATTTCGTCTGCCAGCGAGCCCGCCAGGACGTCAAAGTAGCCCTGGTCGGACAAGGGCCGGACGAATTGTTTGGCGGATATCGTCGCCATCTCGGCGTGCGGTATGGCGCGCTCTGGTCTCGGCTGCCAAGTTGGCTGCGCACACCGCTTTCCTCAACCGTCGATGCCTTGCCAAGGAATGAGACCTTGAAGCGAGGAGTCCACTCTCTGGCAATTCCTGATCGCATGCGAAGGTATCAGAGCGTCTTGTCGCTTCTGCCAGGAGGACAGGTAGAAGAACTTTTTCAGGAGGGATTGCTTCCTGAGAACTCTGGGGATTCGATACTTGATTGCTGGTCAGACCTTGAGAAACTGATGGATAGAACAGACGAATTGGGCGGGTTCCAATTTCTGGAAGTGCGGTCTACGCTCCCTGACGAACTCCTGATGTACGCGGATAAGCTCTCCATGGCACATAGCCTGGAGCTTCGTGTGCCCTTTGTGGATAAAGAGATCGTTGAATATGTTGAACGCCTTCCTGCCAGCCTGAAGGTGCGCAATGGTTCACGGAAATGGTTGCACCGGCAGGTCTGCCAGAGCTTTTTGCCAGACTCGATTCTGAAGAGGCCGAAGAGGGGTTTTGCGGTAAACGTTGTGGACGAGTGGTTTCGCGGGGCGATCGACAACAAAATGTCCGAGACTCTGCTTGATGGTAGTTCCCGAATCTATCAGTACCTTCGCCCGGCTGCGGTCCGCGAACTTTTCCAACAGCACGCCGCCGGGCGGCAAGACAATCACAAGGTTCTCTTCAGCCTCGTCGTTTTCGAGGAATGGCTTCGGGCCCACGGAGAGCCAGTAGTGGCTGTAAGCTAGCCGCGCTGCGAGCTTAACGCGGGCTAATTAATTGGGGCTGGCAAAGAACTTCGATCCGGAAAACGCGGGACTAAATGCTCAGAGACGAATTGACAATGCCAAGCATGCAAGAGAACTTCCTCATCACTCCCGACGATCGGATACTTATAACCGGAGCGGCGGGTTTCATCGGAGCGCACGTGATCAAGAATTTGCTGGATCGCGGGTTTCGCAATCTGGTCTGTTTTGCCCGTCCCTCTAGTGAATTAGCCAGTATTGAAGCCATCATAAAGAACAGCCCCACTGCGACGAGGATTGAGGTCGTGAGAGGCAATCTTCTGTCGCCCGAGGATTGCCAGGTTGCCTGCAAAGACGCCTCTGTAATCCTTCACCTTGCTGCCGGCACCGGTGAAAAGTCTTTTCCAGATGCGTTCATGAACTCTGTAATCACAACGCGCAACCTTATTGAAGCCAGTCTGAAATTTTCGCACCTGCGAAGGTTCGTCCTTGTTAGCTCGTTTTCGGTGTACTCCAATCGAGACAAGTCCCACGGCAGGCTCCTGGACGAAATGTGCCCAGTGGAAGAACGTCCTGAACTTCGTGGAGAGGCCTACTGTTTCGCTAAGGTTCGGCAAGAACAGATCGTTGCGGAGTATGGCAAGAACTTCGGAGTTCCTTACGTCGTGGTGAGACCCGGGAGTGTCTACGGCGCCGGCAAACCAGCAATCGCTGGACGTGTGGGCATCGACGCGTTCGGCCCGTTTCTGCATTTGGGTGGCTCCAACACCATACCGTTTACTTATGTAGAAAACTGCGCGGACGCGATCGTCTTAGCCGGCCTGGTCAAAGGAGTGGAAGGCGAGGTCTTTAATATTGTCGATGATGGTCCCCCCTCCAGCCGGCAATTCTTGCGGCTTTACAAGAAACATGTGAAGGGCTTCAAGTCGATATACGTGCCCCACTTGGTGAGCTACGCGTTCTGCTATCTTTGGGAGAAGTATTCACACTGGTCGGAGGGACAATTGCCACCGGCTTTCAATCGTAGACGCTGGCACGCGTATTGGAAAAAGTCGCGCTACAGCAACGAAAAATTAAAGGCCAGATTAGGCTGGGTTCAAAAGGTGTCCACAGCGGAAGGATTGAATCGTTACTTTAAGGATTTTCAGCAGGGCGGAAAACATGCTTAGAGTATCGATTGTGGGATGCGGAAAAATCGCCGATTCCCACGCCTCTCAAATCCAGAGGGTGAAGGGATGCGAAATCGTCGGGGTATGCGATCGAGAGCTGTTGATGGCCAAGCAGCTCTGGGAGCGCTTCCCCGTGAAAGGCTATTTTGGCGATCTCAAGGAACTTCTGGACGTAAGTCGGCCGGATGTCGTGCACATCACAACACCTCCCGAGAGCCACTTCGAGACTGCCAGGCTCTGCCTGGAGTATGGTTGTCACGTCTACGTGGAAAAACCTTTCACTGTCTATGCGGAACAAGCGCGGGAACTGATTGAGCTTGCGGACAGGAAGCGAGTGAAGCTGACCGTCGGACACAACGAACAGTTCAGCCATACGGCGCTACGCATGCGAGCCCTGGTGCAAAGTGGATATCTGGGCGGCCCTCCAGTGCACATGGAGAGTTGTTACGGTTATGACCTGGGCGGCGGCAACTATGCGCGAGCCTTGCTGAGCGACAAGCGCCATTGGGTCCGGCGATTACCCGGGAAATTGCTGCAAAACTTGATCAGTCATGGCGTTGCCAAGGTTTCGGAATTCTTGAGCGGTGACACGGCTCAGGTGATGGCATACGGCTTTGCCAGTCCTCTTCTGAGGAGAGACAACGAGAACGAGATATTGGACGAACTGCGGGTGATCATATGTGATGAGCGCCAGACAACGGCCTATTTTACGTTTTCTTCGCAAACGAGACCTTTAGTACACGAATTAAGGATTTATGGTCCGAAAAACGGGTTGATTCTTGATCTCGACCACGAAACGCTGATCAAGCTTCGCGGCAAAAAATACACAAGCTTCGCGGATAAATTTGTTCCGCCGGTAACCTTTGCGAAGCAACAACTGGGAAACTTAATCGCGAACGCGGGATTGTTCCTCCGCAGGGACTTCCATATGGACGCCGGCATCAAGAACCTGATTGAGGCATTCTATCGGTCGATCCTTGAGGACGGCCCGGTGCCTATTCCGTACCGGGAGATTCTGTTGACCGCCAGAATCATGGAGTCGATCTTTGAGCAACTCAACAACAGCAACGCCCGGAGTCAGGCGGCCTTCGAGTCCCAGTCAATTCCCGGCTGAATTCTTTCGCCTGAAGTGAACCCTGAGGGGCTAGCCGACCCGGGCGTTAGCCGCAAATGAGTTAGCAAAATGCCACCGATTATCGCCCTAATACTTTGGTTGATCCTGCTTCTGGCCCTGCTGCGGTTCGATCCAGCCAGGGAACCGGGAACTTCGCCGGCCCTGTGGATACCGCTGATCTGGATCTTCATCGTTGGAACCAGGTTACCTTCCCAATGGTTGGGAGGAGCAATTGAAATCGGGTCTGGGTCCCTTGAGGAAGGGAATCCGCTGGACCGAACAGTATTTTCCGTCTTGATGGTGCTGGCGGTCGGCATCCTGATGTCGCGGCGGTTCAACTGGATGAAATTTTTTTCCTCCAACCTGGCCTTGTGCGCATTTCTGTTTTTTGGCCTGGTGAGTTTTATTTGGTCTGACTTCCCGTTGGTGGCCCTGAAGCGTTGGTTTCGTGACCTTGGCAACTACTTCATGATTCTTGTCGTTCTCTCGGACCCTTGTCCTCTGGAAGCGTTTCGGTCGTTACTGCGACGTCTCTTCTATCTGCTAATCCCGCTGTCCGTCCTGATCGTGAAATACTTCCCCGCGCTTGGCAAGCAATACGACATGTGGACGGGGGCGAACCTTTTTGTGGGAGCGTCGACAAGCAAGAACATGCTCGGCGCCACTTGTTTGATTAGCGGGCTCTTCTTTTTCTGGGATACCCTGACGCGTTGGGCGGACCGCAAGAACAGGCAGACAAAGCGAATCATCTGGTTGAACGCCGCACTGATGTCAATGACGCTCTGGCTGCTGCACCTGGCAAGCAGCGCCACCTCAACCGTCTGTCTAGGGATTGGTTGTTTGGTGATCGTGGTGGCTCGAGGCGACAAGTGGAAGCAACGATCAACTTTACTGAAAGTGATGATTCCGGCTTCCTTCTGTTTATATCTGATTCTGGCCTTCGGCTTCGATATGAGCGGACAGATGGCTGGCGCCGTTGGGCGGGATCCCACCTTCACCGACAGAACCGTTATATGGAAGGCGGTTTTAGGCACGCACACAAATCCGTTTGTTGGGACCGGCTATGAGAGTTTTTGGCTGGGCCCCAGACTCGACTACGTATGGCGCTTTGTGATCGGTATAAACGAGGCGCATAACGGCTACCTTGAGGTGTATCTCAACCTTGGCCTGATTGGGTTGGCACTGCTGGTTATGTTTCTGCTGGCGAGCTACGGGAACATCTGCAAACGGCTGGCCTCCGGCACCGCCCTCGGCGCGTTCACGTTGAGCTTGTGGACCATTTTATTGTTTTACAATGTAACTGAAGCGGCGTTCAAAGGCACTTTATTGTGGCTATGTTTCTTGCCCGGAGCGATGGCTATTCCGGAGGACGCTGAGTACGTTATGCGGGACCCCAGTGCGTTTGGCAAAGCCGGCGCAAGGAACTGGTCGTCCAAGCTTTCCGTTGGAAACGCAGGGCGAGTAGAAGTGGTTACACGACCGTTGGATATGCCCTTGAAATCCGCTCATGGAAGAGCCTCGCAAGTCCCGCAGAAAGACATGGGAACTGAGACTAAGCCTCGAGCTGAAAAGTTAATCGATCCACAAAGAGTGAAGTTCCCCGCGAAAGGTAGTCGATGAAACCACCACCGTTGCTTCGCCATGAGGGACAAACTGGAACAGTTACCAGTGCTGAGATCAGTGTTTTGGGGGAGTGGTGTACCGTCCCAGCGTTGAACGTTAACGGGACGGCCATCATTGTCGACCGCAAATGGCCCCGGATCGCTCGGGTTGTCGACGAGGAATGGCTGGAAGACGAGTTGCAAAATCCGGGATTGTGCGTGGAAGCCTTAAAGAATAAAGGTGCGCCGAAGGCGCTGCGAGCAGACATCTTTACCTTCGCACAGAAACTGCCGTGCACGGCCCCCAAATACCCTTTTCATATGGAGTGGGACAGTATTGCGGCGATCCGGCTCACAAGTTTCAAGGACTGGTGGGAAAATTTGCCACAGGAGAGCCGCAAGAACGCGAGGAGATCGCAGAAGCGAGGGGTGGAGGTCAGAGTAAGAGAGTTCGATGACGATCTGGTCCACGAAATTGTGGAATTAAGCAAAGATTCCCCAATCCGGCAGGGAAAGCGTTTCACGCACTATGGCAAGAGTTTTGAACAGGTCAAGAAAGACCAGTCCACACATCTGGGGCGTTGCGACTTTATTTGTGCGTACGCGGAAAAGGAATTAATCGGCCTGCTAAAGGTTGTCTACAGACGAGATGTTGCCTCGGTGCTTATCTTTCTACCCAAGGCGAGCCAGCAAGACAAGAGACCTGCCAATGCGTTGATGACAAAAATGGTGGAAGTCTGCGAGGCCAAGGGAATCTCGTACCTTACCTATGGCATGTTCAACTACGGAAACAAGCGAAAGAGTTCCCTCCTCGAATTCAAGATTCGCAATGGATTTGAGGAGATCCTTGTGCCGCGATTCTATGTTCCTTTGACTCTCTGGGGCGAACTGTCTCTTCGGCTAGGACTTCATCGCGGAATTGTGGGACTGCTCCCGAGTGTAGTCCTCAGCCTCGCCGTGAGGGCTAGGGAGAAATGGTATACTATGCGTCGCCTCAGGGCCGGTGTAGCTCAATGATAGAGCGGCCGAATCGTATTCGGCAGATGGAGCGTTCGATTCCTCCCGCCGGCTCCAACTGCCTAGATCAGCAGTCGTGAGCTGCCCAGATTCATCAGATCATTGGTGTAACCCCACTAAAACTTTATGCCAGGAATTGTCGGACTTATAAGCCAGATGCCGCGCGAACGCGCGGAGCGACAACTTCACCAGATGGTTGAGGCGTTGCGTCACGAGAATTTTTACGTGACGGGGACGTGGGTGGACGAATCGCTCGGAGCGTATATCGGTTGGGTTGAAAGAAAAGGCTCGTTTTCTGACGGCATGCCGCTGCGAAATGAGCGGGGAGACGTGATTCTTATTTTCTCGGGCGAGGAATTTCCAGAATCGGGGACCGCGCAGCGGCTAAAAGAGCGGGGCCACGATCTGAGTCCGGCCGGGCCTTCTTACCTAGTTCATCGTTACGAAGAGGAATCCTCCTTTCCTTCAGGACTGAATGGAAGATTCCATGGATTAGTAGTCGATCGGAACCAAGGAACCGCTGCGTTATTCAACGATCGCTACGGCATGCACCGGATCTACTATCACGAATCGAAAGACGCGTTCTATTTTGCCGCCGAGGCCAAGGCGATTCTTGCCGTAAGGCCTGAGCTTCGGGTGATCGATCCTCGCGGCTTGGGCGAATTCGTCAGCTGCGGCGCTGTTTTGGAAAACCGGACGCTGTTCGAGGGTGTGCACGTGCTGCCGGGGGGATCAAGGTGGACTTTCCGGAACGGCTCCCTAGAACGGAAAGAGAATTACTTCGAACCGCACGAATGGGAGAACCAGGATCCCCTGGAGCCGGAGCGGTATTACCAAGAACTCCGGGATGTTTTCGCGCGCAACCTGCCGCGGTATTTTGAGAGCCCTCACCAAATCGCGATGTCCATTACGGGAGGACTCGACACGCGGATGATTATGGCTTGGCAAAAACGCCAGCCAGGATCACTCCCTTGCTACACGTTCGGCAGCATGTTGCGTGAAAATCAGGATGTTCGTGTGGGACGGCGGGTGGCGCAGGTCTGCAAGCAGCCCTTCGAAGTAATTCCGGCGGGAGAAGAATTCCTGTCACGCTTTCCACACTATGCGGAACGCGCCGTGTACCTCACTGATGGATGCGTGGATGTCAGTCGTGCGCCTGATCTTTATCTCAATGAGCGAGCCCGGCAAATTGCGCCTGTCCGGATGACGGGGGTCTACGGCGGAGAGGTTCTACGGCGAGTCCGCGGATTTAAGCCGGAAGATCACCTCCCGGGACTGTTTCGACCCGAATTTCTCTCCTACGTCCGGCAAGCAGGCGAGACATACGCTGGAGTTCTTCAGGGGCACCCAGTTTCGTTCGGCGTTTTCAAGCAAGCGCCCTGGTATCACTACGGCATTCTCGCCCTGGAGCAGACGCAAATCTCTATGCGCTCTCCCTTCCTGGACAATGATTTGGTTCGAACTGTATTCCGGTCTCCAGCGGAGGCTTTAGCCAGCGATTGGCCCTCCTTGCGGCTGATAGAAGATGGAGAGCCGGAACTCGCGCGAATCCCAACCGACCGCGGGCTGGGCGGGAATCAATCGAGAATTTCGAGTGTGGCCCATCACGCTGTTTTGGAATTCCTGTTTAAGGCCGAATACTGCTATGACATGGGAATGCCCCAATGGGTCGCGAAAGTCGACCATCTTTTGTCTCCGTTACAGCTAGAGAAGCTTTTTCTGGGGAGACACAAGGTTTTTCATTTCAGAATATGGTACCGGGATGTTCTGGCTGGGTATTTGCAGGAAATGCTTTTGGATTCGCGAAGTCTTTCGCGCCCCTATATCGAGCGAAAAGCGGTTGAGAGGGTCGTGGGGGCCCACGTTAAAGGTGAAAGAAACTACACCAATGAGATCCACAAGTTGCTGACATTGGAACTCCTTCACCGCCAACTCATCGATTACGATTGCGATTTGCGGGTGCCTCCAGCCATACCAAGCACCGCGCTTGCGGGGATATAAGCCCAGGAGTACCGGTCGCGCAAACGTGCGGATCAAACGACCGATTTGTTGAAACCATTGGCTGGTTCCACAGAAACTTTTCACCCAGGCTTCTTCTTCGAATTGTCAGCCAATCTTTGGCCAAGCCAGATCCGCGCTTGAGCTCACGCCCGATTCATCACTGAACAATGGCGTTCAAGTTCGAAGGAGGTGTAACGGTTTGGGCTCCCGAACCTGAGACTAAAGGATGTGGGTACGTGTAGGGCGTGTAAAACGATGTCCAGGTGTTCGTGGCTGTACATTGATACAGCGTATTTGTGCTCGTATTCCAAAATCCTTGAAATGGAGTGCAAGTTGCCGGCGCAGCCGTCCCCGAAGTTACCCCTGTCGAGCCTCCGTAATCCATGTAGTAATCGCGATTCTGCTGGAACAGATGCGACCCAATGACCGACCCCAAATAATTCGAACCGAACGGCGGGGTGAACGTGTTCTGCCACAGGTATAGCGGCTCTGACTGATTGTTGTGGTACCTCGGCTCGCCTGCGCTCCAGAACGCACTCGAATTAAAATCAAACTGCGGAAACAGATCGCCCTTCCCACGACCAACCTGCTGGGTTGCCGGGTACCCGTAAATGTCCGTATTTCCATCGAAACCGCTCGCGCTGAATGGCAAAGAACTTGTGGCGGTGCAGGCAGTCCCAACGGATAGCCCGTTGTTGCAGGCATAGCCCCAACAGTTGTAGGAGCCCCCTCCAGTGATGCAACTGGAATTAGGTGCGGTGAATCCGTGCGAAGTGTCCGACCTGTCATTATTCAAGTTTACGAAATTCGAATAGTTCACAGTATTGCCCCAAAGCAAACCTGTGCCTGTCCGGAAGAGAGCGGCCGTCGAAGTATCAGGTCCACTCTGCTGACCCGCTTCGGCAAAGAAGGTGTTCCCGTAAACCTCATATGCGCGGCAACCCTGCATTCGACTTTCCATTTCGTGACCTTGCATCGCCGCATCATGAAAGTAATTGTGGCGCATCACGAAGCGCCCACCATCGTTGCAGTCGTTGATGAAGCCCATGAAGGCTGTGTTGTCCTCGAAAAACAGAAATTTACTGGAGCCGAAATAGGAAAAGTCCGCCCAGGAACCGTCCCCCCAGTTGTACCCGTTCCATCTCCCGTTTCCGACGCGCACGCCGTTGAAGACGCTTTGAGCAGTGTTCATATCGAAGAAGTTGTGGTCGATGACTCCCAACGGGCCGTCAACTACCGCCACTGCCTGCATGTGGAAAAAGTGATTATGGTCAATCCGCAGCTGCGTGGAAGGTCCGGTGATGTGCAGCAGTCCATTGAATGTCGCGGCCGAGGTCTGGAAGGTAAATCCGGTAAGTCGCAAAGCCTTGCCAGCCGCCGTGATGATTGATAAATAGGATTCCGGACCGCTGATGACAGTGCTATCCGTACAGACCGGCGTTTGCGTGCCAGTTCCAGTACAGGTGCTTTGTCCTTGAATCGTAGTGGAAAACACCTGAGTGTAGTTGACCGCCGCGGACCACGTGCAGGTCCCCGCCGGGACGTTCACGACGGCGCCATCCGCCTTGACGCTATTCAGGGCAGCCTGGACGTCGGTGTTACTGCAAGTTGCGGCATTGATCGTTTGCGCGTGGGTTTTGAGAGGAAGACACAACAACAATGTGAACAATCCCCACAAGACTATACGTGACCCGAACATTCTTGACATAGCAGCTTTCCTCTCAAATGAGTCCTCGTACTGGGACCCGATTACTAGTACATCTTCTGCCGAAATGGAAGATGGTTCCACTGTACTCGAGGACAGACTTGGGCCAAGGTCCCTTCTCGTACCTGGGGAGTTATGTTGTGCAGGTCGAGTTCAGGCTGCTCAAACCTCACGTTGGGCGGGACTTACGGGAAAAAGTGACGAATGCCGCAATGGGTGCCCAAGATGTAAATCCGTGGTGGGTAATGACACTGGGAGGGAGTTGCGGCCTTTATAGTGGAGCCTTGGGGCCCAACTAGGAAGCTCGCGATAGTCCCGCGATCAAATTCCTGCGAGCAGGCCGGAAGTGGTGGAGGGAGGAGCGTTTGTGATGAAACCGCTGGTCTCAATTTTAATCCCTGCGTACAACGCGGAAGAGTGGATTGCAGACACGATCCGGTCTGCGATCCATCAGACGTGGCCACACAAAGAGATCATTGTCGTGGACGATGGCTCTAAGGATCGCACGGCCGAAGTGGCTCGGAGCTTTGCTTCGAAACAGCTTTCTGTCGTTACCAATGAGAACCGAGGTGCTGCTGCCACTCGCAACCACGCCTTGCAACTCAGTCAGGGGAATTACATACAATGGCTGGATGCGGATGATCTTCTGGCCCCGGATAAGATTGAACGCCAACTCGCGGCGCTCCGCGGAGAGAACGAAAGGCGGGTGCTCCTCTCGTCGCCATGGGCTTTCTTTAGCTATCGGACCAGCCGGGCTCGATTCATCCCATCCTCACTTTGGCAAAATCTTTCTCCTGTAGAATGGCTCTTGAGGAAGATGAGCGAAAATCTACACATGCAGACAGCAACCTGGCTGACGAGCCGGGAACTGGCTGATGCAGCGGGGCTTTGGGATACACGGCTATTGAGCGATGATGACGGGGAGTATTTTTGCCGGGTGCTGCTGGCATCGGAAGGCACCCGCTTCGTACCGGAAGGCAGATTGTATTACCGGGTCACTCCATCGAGCAGGCTGAGCCACATTGGTATGTCGGACAGAAAAAAAGATGCCATGGTCGTTTCAATGAAATTGCATATTCAATATCTGCGTTCACTGGAAGAGAGCGAACGAGCGCGAAAAGCTTGCCTGACCTATATGCAGAACTGGTATGAAAATTTTTATCCCGAACGGCCAGACCTTATGGCCGAGTTGCAGAGTATTGCGGCGGATTTGGGGGGGCGCCTTGAGGAACCACGGTTACGCTGGAAATATGCGTGGATGAAGCCAATTTTTGGATTTCAGGCTGCCAAACGGGCCCAGATGAAGCTTCCGCAGTTGCGGGCTTTGTTAGAGAGAAATTGGGATAGGGCCATGTATAAGTTGGAACCCCATGACGGGGTTACAGGGTAGGGGAGCAACCCTGCGAGTCCCAGCAGGAAAAATCAGGAGGTGTAGGTCGTGGAGAGCCCGACTCAGCAGATAGCCAGGATAAATGGAATCTGGAACGAGCACTTGGAAGTTGCCCAAACCCTTTCTAGCTTGGCCTCGGACGTTTCTAAGGTGGTGGACACCATCAGTGCTTCGCTTGCTGCTGGGGGCCAGTTGCTCATCGCTGGGAACGGCGGATCCGCGGCCGATGCCCAACACATTGCGGCCGAACTTACGGGCCGCTTTATGCGGGAGCGGCAACCTCTGCGCGCGATGGCCTTGCATGCAAACACGTCGGCGCTCACGGCAATCGGCAACGACTACGGATTTGACCACGTTTTTGCCCGCGAACTCACCGCTCACGCCCGTCCGGGCGATGTTTTGCTAGCTATTTCCACCAGCGGCAACAGCCGGAACATCCTGTGCGCGATTGAGGCAGCTCGAAAATGCCAGGTAAGAGTATTGGGGCTAACCGGAGGATCGGGAGGACAAATGGACAGACTCTGCGACCTCTGCCTGTGTGTGCGCTCGAAATCGACAGCGCGGATTCAAGAGATGCACATCCTCATCGGCCACACCATCTGCGAGCTTCTAGAGGAAAAGCTGGCCAAGCCCTGAAGCCGAACTTGTGAATCCGAGCTTGGAGCAGGCGAAAACTTTTGAAGTAGGCCGGCGAGTCTGGCTTCATCATTAGGCCGGCGGAGCAGGGGAGAAAGATTTTTGAAAGGGTCGCGACGGGGTAGGACAGTCTAATTTGGCGCCATCTAACACAACGCATGAGGTATGGGTTAGCTTGCTCACGGGTGGTGGCGATAGACCTTACGCGCTGGGCCTGGCGAACGAATTGATCGCAAAGAGAGTGAGCCTGGATCTGATTGGGAGTAATGATCTTGAGTGTGAGGAGTTTCACGGCAATCCCCGGGTGAACTTTCTGAATCTGCGAGGTGATCAGCGATCGGATACCAGCATCGGCAGAAAAGTCTACAGGGTCCTGGCCTACTACGCGAAGCTGATCCGTTACGCCGCGACGTCCAAGCCGAAGATCTTTCACATTCTTTGGAACAACAAGTTTGAGCTGTTCGACCGCGTCATTCTCATGCTGTACTACAAGGCTTTGGGCAAGAAGATTGCTCTCACGGTACACAATGTAAATATCCGCAAGCGAGATTCGAATGACACTCCCCTGAATCGTTTTACGTTGCGAACGCAGTATCAATTGGCCGACCACATCTTCGTCCATACAGAGAGAATGAAGATGGATCTCGTAGAAGAATTTGGCGTGAGGAGAGCGGCGATCACGGTTATTCCGTTCGGGATAAACAACGCCGTTCCAAACACAAGCCTTTCTTCCGGCGAAGCGAGGCGACGGCTTGGCATTCCGGAAGACAAGAAAGCGATTCTGTTTTTCGGGAACATCGCGCCTTACAAGGGCCTCGAATACCTAGTCCGTTCATTTCAGAACCACCTTGGCGGGCGAGACGATTATCGGTTGATCATCGCCGGTAAACCCAAAAATTGTGAGGAATATTGGAAAGGGATCCAGGAAGCGATTGGCAACGGCATTCAGAAAGGGCAAGTACTGCTTAAGTGTGACTATATTGCAGATGAGGAAATCGAAATTTACTTTAAGGCCGCGGATGTTCTCGTTTTGCCTTACCGGCACATCTACCAGAGCGGCGTACTATTTCTAGGCTATAGTTTCGGCCTTCCCGCTCTGGCAGCCGACGTCGGGTCATTGAAAGAGGAGATTATTGAAGGCACGACCGGTCTCACATTCCGGCCAGAGGATCCAGCCGATTTGGCGAGGGCCATCGAAACCTACTTCGCAAGCGAGCTATATCAGGACTTAGCCACGCGACGACAGGGGATAATCGATTACGCCAGAGAGAGATACAGTTGGGACACGGTGGGCCGGATTACCACGGGGGTCTACGCAAAACTGTCAACAAAGCCGTGAAGCGGTGGCCCTTCATCACGGGTGGACACCCAATTAGCCTGGTGACTAGCGAGAGGCAGCGACCCAACTGCGGGGAAGCCCATAGGTAAATGGTGGCAACCTTTTTCCCTCGCTCGTTGCCCTTCGGCATCCCGTCCTGAGACATCCCTGGCACCATGGTCGCCTTACGAAACTAAATAGTTCATTTTAAACAGGTTAAAACAAAACTGCACCCGGCCTTTGCTGCCGCTTTGCCCCTGTGCTGGTAGCCGGATTGCAGCAGGTATT
>Ga0210410_10001462_pt1 | contig 22253 bp, 18 predicted proteins | sample IncBWC4MmetaG_FD_161058 | JGI IMG/M metagenome (GOLD analysis project Ga0210410, IMG submission 161058) | Forest soil microbial communities from Barre Woods Harvard Forest LTER site, Petersham, Massachusetts, United States - Inc-BW-C-4-M | ecosystem: Environmental > Terrestrial > Soil >... | reverse complement strand
TCGCGAGTACTTACCATGGACGAGAACCTTTCGCGCGCGGTACGCGAAGTTTTCGTTCGCTTGTATGAAGAAGGATTGATCTATCGTGGCAAGTACATCGTCAATTGGTGTCCGCGGTGCGGGACTGCGATTTCTGATCTCGAAGTGAAGCACGAAGAAGTAGCGGGCAAGCTTTATGAGATTCGCTATCCGGTCATTGGCGGCAATGAGTTCATCACGGTTGCGACCACACGGCCGGAGACCATGCTGGGCGACACGGCCGTTGCTGTGAATGCGGCAGACGAACGCTACAAGCATCTGCATGGGAAGAAAGTTCTGCTGCCGCTGATGAATCGTGAGATCCCGATCATCACGGATGACCTGGCCAAGCCCGAGTTTGGTACCGGAGCGGTGAAAGTGACTCCAGCGCACGATCCCAACGATTTTGCGGCTGGTCTTCGCCACCACCTGCCGCAGATTGAGGTTATCGACGAGCAGGCCCACATGAACCAGAACGCGGGCCCGTATGCCGGCCTGGATCGCTACGAAGCGCGCAAGCGTGTGCTCGAAGACCTTCGACAGCAAGGTTTCCTGGTTGCGGAGAAGGACTACACCATCTCGCTGGGAAAGTGCGACCGCTGCGGAACGGTGGTCGAGCCGCGGCTTTCGACACAATGGTTCGTCAAGATTGCGCCTCTTGCCCAGCGCGCTATCGAGGCCGTGGAGCGCGGCGAAATCACCATTGTTCCGGAAAACTACAAACAGATTTATCTCAACTGGATGCGCAACATCTACGACTGGTGCATCTCGCGGCAACTGTGGTGGGGACATCGGATTCCGGCCTGGCATTGCTCGTGTGGTGAAATCGTCGTCGCTCGTGAGGCTCCGGCAAAGTGCACGAAATGCGGCGGCTCCGAGCTCAAGCAAGATACCGACGTTTTGGATACCTGGTTCTCGTCGGGCTTGTTACCGTTTACGACGCTGGGCTGGCCGGAGAAGACGCGGGACCAGGAAGTGTTTTATCCCACCACGCTGCTGATCACCGCGTACGAGATTCTGTTTTTCTGGGTTGCCCGCATGATCATGTTTGGCTGCCACTTCATGCCGGGGCATAAGCAGGATCCGAAGCTGAAGCAGGCCAGTGGCTGGGGCGACAAGAAAAACGACAGCGTTCCGTTCCGCCAGGTTTACATTCATGCGCTGGTGCGCGATGCCGAGCGGCAGAAGATGTCGAAGACCAAGGGCAACGTCGTGGACCCGCTCGATGTCATCCAGCGCTTTGGGACCGATGCCACGCGATTCACGCTGGCAGCCATGGCGGCGCCGGGGACCGATATCGCTTTCAATGAGAGCCGCACCGAAGGCTACCGCAACTTCGCCAACAAGATTTGGAATGCGGCGCGGTTCATGTTCATGAATATTGATCGCGTCGAGCCGGGCCTGCGGCCCGGGAACGGGACCCGGTCCCACACCGGTGCTGGTGTGCCGGGCGTTGAGGCGGTTACTCTCGAAGACCGATGGATTCTATCGCGCTTTAATCGGGTCACCAAGGACGTAAACGATGCTTTGGGGACTTACCGATTCCATGAGGCTGCCAATCAGATCTACGACTTCTTCTGGGGAGAGTTTTGCGACTGGTATTTGGAACTGATCAAACCGCGGCTGCTTGCGGAGCTTAACAAGGGAGAACCGGTCAAAGCGTGCGTGAACCTGATGAAACTGTTCGAGGCGTCGCTGCGGCTGCTGCATCCCGTGATGCCTTTCATCACAGAAGAAATTTGGCACGCGATCTACGATGGCGAGCCGCCAGAAAAGTCGATCGCACTGGCCACCTATCCCCAAGCCGACGACCTGCAAATCGATATTGCGGCTGAGACCGACATGGCAATTCTGCAGGATCTCATTGTCAGCGTGCGCAATTCGCGAGCCGAGCTTAAAGTTGAGCCTAAGGTCAAGGTGCCGATACAGGTCTTCGTCCAGGAACCGGAGATTCGCAGGCTGATTGAGCAGAATCAGGGTTCGGTGGAGCGGTTGGCCAGCGTCGAGAAGATTGAGTTTGTCGAGAGCTCACTGGCCAAGCTGTCGGGTGCGCGTCATACCGCACGATTCGACGTGCATGTTATTTACGAGAGAAAGATCGACGTCGCGGCGGAGCGCGAGCGATTAAAGAAGGAACTGGATCAGATCGAAAAAGAGATCGCCAATGGCCAGCGCCAGTTGAGGAACGAGCAGTTTCTTGCCAAGGCACCGGTGAAAGTTGTGGAGGGGATTCGAAAGCGAGCGCAAGAACTCGAAACTCTGCGCGAGAAAGTAAAGAGTAAGCTGGAGGAGTTGAAATAAACCGGTTCTCAGTTCTTGGTTCTCTGTTCTCAGTGACTGGTCAGTTGATGGCAAAAGAAGATGGACTGGAATAGCCGACGCATTACGGCGGTCATCGAGAACGCGCTGCTGGAGGATCGGGCCACGCGCGACGCAACCAGCTATGCCTGCATTGATCCGAACCAGCGCGCCTCAGCCACAATTCTCGCCAAGCAGGACTGCATCCTCGCCGGTATTGGTTGCGTGTCGCGTATTCTCGATGTTTACGCTGCGTTGGACGGTGCGGTTACTTCGCATTACGAGGTCACCACTCATCCGGAAATATTCGATGGCATTCGGCTGCACAAGGGGCAATCGGTTGCTGTGATCCGCCACAATGCGCGCGTCATCCTTTCCTGCGAGCGCGTGGTTTTGAATTTCATGCAGCGGCTGAGCGGGATTGCTACGCTGACGCGTCAGTTTGTCGATGCGGTCTCCGGCACCAAGGCGCGAATCCTGGACACGCGCAAGACCGTGCCCGGTCTGCGCATGCTCGACAAGTACGCCGTGCGTTGCGGGGGCGGACAGAATCATCGCCTCGATCTGTCGGATGGGGTGCTGATCAAGAACAACCACATCGCACTGGCAGGAGGAGTCGCACTTGCGTTGGCACGGGCTCACAAGAACCGGCGCGGCGAGCAGATTATCGAGATCGAAGTCCGTTCCCTGGAAGAACTAGATCAAGCCCTGGAGCATGGAGGAGAAGCCATTCTGCTGGACAACATGTCGGTCGAGGATGTGAAGCGCGCAGTCGAACGCTGCTCGCGCGTTCCACGCCGGATTCCATTGGAGGTTTCGGGCGGGATTACGCTGGAAAACGTTCGCGCGTACGCCGAAACTGGCGTGAATTTCATCTCGGTCGGAGCGCTTACCCATTCGGCAAGGGCAACGGACATGAGTTTGCGCGTGGTCCCGGCCTAGTCCCCGGGCGGCTCGAAAGCGATTGCAGTCGCCGTGATTGCTGTTTCGCGGCTCATCCCTCATAATTCCCGCATCAAACAGTCGGTGACAAAACGAAGTTCGCAGGCGGGAGTTCCCGCGCCGCACAAGCTCACGCCACAATCGGACGCCCGGTTGGGGCGCATTGTGCGTCTGCTCATTGCTCACGCCACGGTCGTGGTAAGCGGAACCAAGATTGCGGCGGAGATCGGCACCAGCCGTTCCGAGATTTGGCGGCTGGTGCAGCAGTTGCGCGAGCTGGGAGTTGAGATTGCCGGGCATCCGTCCACTGGCTACAGCTTGACCTCCATGCCGGATTTGCTGCTGCCGGATATGCTCGTTCCACAGTTGCACGGCACAATCTTCGGCAAGCACATTCATCACTACTACAAGATCGGATCGACCAACACGGCTGCCATGGAAGCTGCGAGCGCCGGCGCTCCCGAGGGCAGCGTTTTTCTTGCCGAGCAACAGACGGCTGGACGTGGCCGGGGAGCGAACCAGTGGCACTCTGCGCGCTCAGTCGGGATTTATTGTTCCGCGCTTTTGCGTCCCGCGCTGGCGCCGTCCGAGGTGCTTATTCTTTCGCTCGCTGCCGGACTGGCTGTGCACTCCGCAGTTCAAGCGATGGACTCACGAGTGGTTCCCGACCTCAAGTGGCCCAACGATGTTTTGATCGGCGGGAAAAAATTCTGTGGCATCCTGACCGAGATGAATGCCGAGGTCACGCGGGTTCGTTATGTTGTGGTGGGGATCGGGATCAATGTAAATCAATCGAGTTTTCCCGGGGACTTGCAGACCGTAGCGACTTCGCTGCGTTTAGCCACGGGTACCGAGTGGTCGCGGGTGGAATTGTGCGCAGCTTTGCTAAAATCGCTCGACCGGGAATATCGGGCTTTGCTCGAGAGTCCAGACGCTGCCGCTTCGATTCTGCGCCGCTTCCAGGAACGATCTTCCTCGGTTCGGGGACGGCAAGTCGAGGTCGAGGAAAACGGCGGTTTCGCGGGCGTGACCGAAGGCCTCGACGGGCGCGGATTTCTGCAAGTCAGAACGGCGCAGAGTTTACGCACCGTGTTGAGCGGAACGGTAAGACTGAAGTAGTTTGGCCGAGTAGGCTCGACTGGACAGCCGGGGGCGCCTGTCCCCACGTGTTCTCATATGCTCCTAGTTCTCGATGTCGGCAACACCAACACGGTCCTGGGTGTGTTCGCCAAAGCAGTTGGCGCGACGGCCGAGGCTCCGCACTATGAGCGGCTGCTGGCGAACTGGCGAGTTAGCACAATTGCAACCCAGACGGTGGATGAATACGGCGTGCTCTTCCGCAATCTATTCGCGATGGGAAACCTCGAAGTTAAAGGCATTCACGGGATCGTGATCTCCTCGGTTGTGCCGCCTCTCGACTCTACCCTGGAGCAGGTGTGTGAACGATATTTCAGTACCAAGCCATTGTTCATTGAGCCCGGTGTAAAAACGGGCATGCCGGTTCATTACGACAACCCGGCCGAAGTGGGTGCTGACCGCATCGTCAACTCGGTCGCGGCATTCGAAAAATATGGCGGTCCCTGCGTGGTCGCGGATTTCGGGACTGCGACGACCTTCGATTGCGTTTCGGCTAAGGGAGAATACATGGGCGGTGTTATTTCCCCCGGCATCGGAATTTCCGCCGACGCCCTGTTCGAGCGTACCGCGCGCCTGCCGCGCGTGGACATTCGCAAGCCCGAGCACATCATTGGCAGCAATACCGTGGGCAGTCTCCAGTCCGGCCTCTACTATGGGTATCTCGGGTTAGTGGATGGAATTCTGGAGTTGCTGGTTCAGGAATTGGGGAACGAGACCAAAGTGATTGCGACCGGTGGCCTGGCTTCGCTGTTTGGCACGGGCTCGAAACATATCAAGCAAGTGGACGAGTTCTTGACCCTGGAGGGCCTGCGCATTATCTGGGAGCGAAATGTGGCGGCGAAACCGGGTCGCGAAGCCGTAACCTCGAGGTCTTCTTCCGGAAGCAAGCCACGTTCCCGCTAGGCCGTCGTGGAAAACTATTTCAACTACTTCACCGAAATCGAGGAACATTTTCAGCGGCATCGCGGGCGCATTCAGCTTTCTCCACTCGATTGGGCGCTGATTGAAACCTGGAAAGATGCGGGCATTCCGCTCGAGGCGGTGCTTCGCGGCACCGATGCTGCATTCGAGAAATTCGAGAAGCGGCCATCGAAATCACAGAAGGTCAACAGCCTCGCTTATTGCGCGCAGGCTGTGCTCATGGCGGCAGAGGAGATGAAGGAGGCGGCTGTGGGGGCGGCGGGCGTGGACTCCAAGAGTCATCGTCCTGGCGGGTTTGAGGCGTCGGAGATCGTGGCTTTTCTTCGGCGCAATTCGGAATTGCTCGGCACCGCGAAGCTTCCCATAGCGAAGGGGATTGATGCCAGGCCGCTGGCGAAAGAGACGGCAAACACGCTGCTCGAGATTGCCGCGGAGTTGGAGGCCAGCGCAACTCTACCGCGACTGGAAGACCTGGAACGGCGGCTGACGGTGGCAGAAGAAAAGCTGCTGGCAGTTTTGATGGCAACAGTGCCAGATGAGGAGATCGTCGCCGTTCGCGCCGAGGCTGATCGGGAGTTGGCGCCGTACCGGCGCAAAATGCCAGGCGCACAAATCGAGCAGTTGCAGAAGCAGTACATGCACAAACGTCTGTTGGAGAAATATGGGCTGCCGAGGTTGAGCCTGTTCTACATGTGACGCGACCACCCGGCGTTTTTGGTTGAGCATAGAATCCTCGCTTGCAACTCACCATTGAAAAACTCGTCTATGGCGGCGACGGATTGGCACGGTTGCCTGCCGATGAACACGGTCCCGGCAAGGCTGTGTTCGTTCCTTTTGTACTGGAAGGCGAAAGAGTTGAAGCTTCGTTACTGGAACAGAAGCGCAGTTTTGCGCGAGGCCGCGCGGAAACGATTCTGCAAACTTCGTCACAACGGGTGCAGCCACAATGCCCTTATTTCCAGCGGTGCGGCGGCTGCCACTACCAACACGCCAGCTACGAGCATCAACTGGAGATTAAAGCCGCGATCCTGGGAGAGAATCTTCGGCGCATTGCCAAGCTCGAACAGGAGATAGAGGTAACAGTTCATCCGTCGCCACCCTGGACCTACCGCAATCGTACCCGCCTTAGAGTCCGATCGGCACCTGAGTTTGCGCTTGGCTTCTACAAAATTGGCTCGCACGAATTGCTCCCCGTGGAAGAGTGTCCGGTAAGCTCGCCGCTGATTAATCGCGCCATCGCTGCTTTCTGGCAGATGGGACGCGGGCGCGCCGTCCCCGGTGGAATTTGCGAGATAGAGTTTTTTGCCAATGCCGAGGACACTCAACTCCTGATCGAGGCATCGTGCGAACCCGGAACTCCCAGCACTCCGGTTAGAGAATGGGCAGCCGCTTTGCCGACTATCCTGCCGGAAGTCGCGGGCATCGTGGTATTCAAGTCGTCCGGGGCGATCGGCACTGCCGAGCCAAAACAAATGGCCGCATCCGGGGCCAGAGAGATTACCTACAGGACTGACCGTGCCCCGTATCGGGTGAGCGCCGGGGCTTTCTTCCAGGTTAACCGCCACTTAATCAACGAATTGGTCGGAATCGTCGTTGAGGGATGCTCTGGCGACACCGCGCTTGATCTCTATGCCGGGGTGGGTCTGTTCTCTAGGGCTTTATCGCCGAGATTTGCACAGGTGATCGCGGTTGAATCGTCACAGACTTCTCACGCCGACCTCCTCTACAATTCACCGGCAAATGTGAAGGCTGTCCGGGCGACTACCGCCGATTTCTTGCGGAGCCCTGGCAGTAAGCTGCGGCCCGACCTCGTGGTGGTGGACCCGCCACGGAGCGGTCTGGGGGAAAGTGTGGTCCGGAGCATCGTCGGATTGGGAGCGCACCGCATGACCTACATCTCCTGCGATCCGGCGACTGCCTCTCGTGATCTGGCTGGCCTGCTCAGCGCCGGATATCGCATCGAGCAGGTGCACCTGGTCGACCTGTTCCCCCAGACCTACCATTTGGAGAGTGTGTTTCATCTGGCAAGGTAGGAATTGCAACAAAGAACGGGCGTGTAGTTGCCTTCTCTTCTGAAAGTCGCTAAGGCCCAGTATCAGGCCCTGTCCCCAACGCTTAAGCCGTTCTTCCAGGCGAGCCTGTGAATCCGCAGTCGACTGCGCCTCCCGGTCCACCGCGGGCTGTTCTGTCAAGACAGCCCATGCTTTGGGCGGCAACCGCGTATGCCAGCGGTATCGTGACCGGCGTCTACGCGTGGCGGCCTCCGCTGTGGTGGCTGATTGCAGCGATTGTTTTCTCCGCTGCCGCAGCTTATTTTCTTCATCGTCGCGCCAAGGCCGCTTTCACTCTCGGCCTATCGGCTGTATTCGTGACCGGAGCACTCATGATGCAGGCGCGCGCTCCCAATGCCTTTGGCAGCGCGGATGTTCTCGCATATGCCGACGGTCGTGAACTAGTTGTCACCGCCCACGTGGTCAAGGAAGGAAATCTGCTAGAGCGGACCTCGGGCGATTCTCAACAGAGGCTGGACCTTGAAACCGATCAGATCGAGACGGGAGACAAGACTTTCGCTATCCACTCCGGAGTTCGCGTCAGCATCTATGGCCATGAGTTAAGGAATGAGGAAGCAAAAACGGAAGTACCCGCTGCCGCGCCCATGCACCTGTTCCGCTATGGCGAGCGTTTGCGGTTTCCCACGAAACTTTATCCGCCACACAATTTTCGCAATCCGGGCGCGTTCGACTACGCGGGGTATCTGGCCGAAAACGGAATCGTGGCGCTCGGTTCGACCAAGGCGGAGGCAATTGAGCTCCTGCCGGGAATCGCCGGCAACCGCTTCGAACTTGGCCGAACGCGTCTCCGCAGAAACCTGGTCGAGAGGGTTCACATTCTCTGGGCACCGGACGAAGCCCCGCTTCTGGATGCCATCCTTGTGGGCGAGAATTCGTTCCTGGGGCGCGAGACGCTCACCGACTTCCAACGCACCGGCACTTACCACGTGCTGGTGATCTCTGGATTGAAAGTCGCCGTTCTCGCTCTAGTAAATTTTTGGCTGCTGCGCCAGATTCGTGTGAGTGACGCCGCTGCCAGCGCGATCACAATTCTACTCACGGTTGCGTACGCCCTGCTCACCGATGTTGGTGCGCCGGTATGGCGAGCCACGCTGATGCTCGCGCTATACCTGGGCGCACGGCTGCTGCACCGGCGAAAATCAATTCTCAACACCATCGGAGCGGCCGCGCTGGCCTTGTTGATTGTCGATCCCTCAGCCCTGCTGGCAGCCAGCTTTCAGCTCAGCTTTCTTTGCGTGCTGGTCATCGCGGGAATTGGAACTCCTTTTCTGGAGCGGACGACGCAGCCTCTATCTCGCGCCTTGAGACATTTGGATGCGACCGGTTACGACGTCACGCTGTATCCTCCACTGGCGCAGGTGCGGCTCGACCTAAGAATGATTGCCGGCAGACTGCAACGTTTCGTCGGCAAGCGCATTCCGCTGCTCATGCTCTCGACTACCGCTCGGGTGCTGCTTGTTGGTTTTGAGTTTCTTGTGATCTCCGCCGTACTCCAGGCGGGATTCGCATTGCCCATGGCGTACTACTTCCATCGCGCAACCCTGGTTTCACTGCCGGCGAACATACTGGCTGTGCCTCTCACCGAGATCATTATGGTCGCCGCCATCGCGGCCGTGTCCGTAAGTTATGCCTCGCTCGCTCTGGCAAAGTTTCCGGCAATGATTGCGGGAGTGGCACTGCACGGGATGAACGGTTCAGTGCGCTGGATGGGCGCTTTGCGCATCGCCGACACTCGTGTGCCCACGCCGCGACTGACCATCATTCTGCTAGGCGCGGGCGCTCTGGTGCTGGCGATGGTGCTGAGTCGCTGCCGCTGGTTGTTCGTCGCGACCGGTTGGGCGGCGTTGGCTGTTAGCGCCTTCTGGATCTGCGCCGTACCGCCGCATCCGCAGCTTCGGCCCGGCGTACTCGAACTCACCGCCATTGACGTCGGCCAGGGCGATTCGATCCTTCTGGTTTCACCGCAGGGCCGCATGCTGCTGGTGGATGCGGGAGGCATACCGTTCTGGATGCATTCGGAACTGGATATCGGCGAAGACGTGGTCTCGCCGTACTTATGGTCGCGGGGGATTCACCAGCTCGACGTAGTCGCGCTTACCCATGCTCACGCCGATCACATGGGAGGCATGGCAGCTGTGTTGGCCAACTTTCACCCGCGCGAATTGTGGCTGGGAGTGGATTCACCGAGTCCGGAGTTGCAGGCTCTGCTGCGCAAAGCGAAAGCATTGGGAATTCCCATCGTTCTCCACAAGGCCGGAGACAGTCTAGAAGTCGGGGGCGCAAAGGTCGCAGTGCTGGCGCCGCCGCGGGATGCTGAGGCGCCCGCCTCCCGGCCCAACGACGAGTCTCTGGTTATGAAAATCAGCTATGGAGCAACGTCCGCCTTGCTGGAGGGAGATGCGGAGAAAAAAACGGAGAAGCAGGTTGCCGAGGAGGATCCGCGCGCTGACCTTCTCAAGGTAGCTCATCATGGCAGTGCGACCTCGACAATCCCGGAGCTGTTGGCCGCTGTCCATCCTCAGTTCGCCGTCATCTCAGTGGGCGCGCGCAATGTTTATGGGCATCCTAGGAGAGAAGTTCTGGATCGGCTGGAGGAGGCGCACGTTCGTACCTACCGGACAGATGCCGACGGGGCAGTCACTTTCTATCTCGACGGCAAAACCGTCAGCTCTCGGTTGGCGGCTCTTCATTGAGCGCGTACTCTGCGGTCTCAAGCTCGTCCGGCGTTTGCCGGTATTCTTCTATTAGTCGCCGGGCCTCGGTGGCATCTTCCTCGCGTACCAGAATCACGGTGCCACCCACGCCAGGGAGAATGTCCTGCTGCGCGTCCAGGGAAGTCAAGTCAGAGTCAATGCCCGCGGATTCAAGCAACCCGCGCACGATCATGGCCTCCGATTCCTGTTCGGTGTCGAATACACGCACCAGCTTCTCATTCGGATTCGGACGTTGCGCTTGAGATGTGGAACGCGAATCTGCCATTGATACCTCCAATCAGGATGTCCCGGACCAATCAGCCATGCGTAATGGTGAGGCTTGTTTGTCTGATTCTAACTCCACCCGGGTTGAATCGGGGGCAGATTCGCGGAGAGGCTCAGTCGGCGGTTGATTTCACGTTACAGCCGCTGGTTGGAGGTAACCGAAGGCCAACACCATGAGGCCATTGCGCTCGGCTCGCGTTGCCGCCAGAATAACCTCAAGAAGTGGGCGCAACGTGCTCACGTGGCGGATCATCTAACCGCGTGGACCGCAGTGTTGGGGGTCTCATGAGCAGTTTAGAACGGCGGGGACAGTCGGCGAATGTAAGCGAGAGAGAGCAGGAGGCACGGAATATCCGCCGTCTGCAAATCATGATCAGCATGGTGATGTCGGTGATCGGTCAAGATCCCAACCTCACCGTCGAAGAAGCCTCCGAGTTGGCAGCCGGCGCCAAGCGGGCCGCGCTGGCGATGTTTCCAGATAAAGAGTTCGCATACGACATTCTGTACAAACCCCGCCTTCAACGCTTGATGAACGAACGCTTCCGTCTGCAGTAACTGTGGGTCCGGGTTTCAAAATCGAAATCCGACTCAGCAAGGGATCCATCCGGTTGACCCTATAAACTGCAACCGGCTAGACTCGCTGTTCAGCGGAGGTGTTCCATGAAGCGAGTCGCGTTGGCTTTCGCAGTTGTAGGCCTGTTTGCGTTCGGAGCGTTGGCCGACGAAGGCCATCATCACGAAGATCTGACGACGGACCAATTGGGCACGGTACATTTCCCGGTATCGTGCGCAGCGGCCGTGCAGAAGCCTTTCGAGCGCGGGGTCGCGCTGCTCCACTCATTCTGGTATGAGGAAGCGGAGAAGGAGTTCGAGCAGATCGCGAAAGATGATCCGCAATGCGCAATGGCGCATTGGGGAATCGGCATGAGCATCTGGCATCAGCTCTGGAACCGGCCGGATGCCACTACCGTCAAGCGAGGTCAGGCAGAGGCCAAGAAAGCAAAATCGCTCCACCCCAAGACTGATCGCGAGCGCGACTATATCGCCGCCATGGACGCGTTCTATCGCGGCAAGACACGCGATTTTCAAGCTCGCGCCAGCGCGTATTCGAAAGCAATGGAAACCGCGTATCAGCGCTATCCCGAAGATCGCGAGGCTGCAGCGTTCTATGCCCTGTCGCTGCTCGCTTCTGAGCCGGACGGTGACACCACCTTTGCCAATCGAAAGCAGGCCGCTGCGGTTTTGGAGAAGCTGTTCGCGGTCGAACCCGACCATCCCGGCGTGGCGCACTACTTGATTCACAGCTACGACAAGCCGCAGTTGGCGGAACTTGGATTGCCCGCGGCGCGACGCTACGCCAAGATCGCCCCATCTGCTCCTCACGCTTTGCATATGCCATCGCACATCTTCGCCCGCCTCGGCTTGTGGCAGGACGATATTGATTCCAACCTTGCTTCCATCGCCGCCACGCGGAAAACCGCAGCCATGCATATGGGGGGCGAGGGCCATCAGTTCCATGCCATGGATTTTCTGAGCTACGCTTATTTGCAAATCGGGCATGAAGCGGACGCACAGCGAGTGCTCGACGAAGTGAAAGCCATGCCAGCGAAACAGGAAAACATGTACGGGATGGACTTCGATCCCCGCATTAGTGCCCTTGTAACTTTTTCCACGCGCTACGCACTTGAGCTGCATCACTGGACGGATGCCGCGTCTCTGGAACCGGTTCCTGGGGCGGGAACCGGAGACAATTCGATCACCTACTGGGCGCGGGCAATTGGCGCGGCCCGCACTGGCAATGTGGCGGACGCTCGCAAGGATGTGGCCGAGATCGAAGCTCTTCACAGCACTTTGCTGAAGCAGAAGAAAACCGGTTTGGCTGAAGCGGTTGAGCAAGATCGTCAGGAAGCCGCTGCGTGGTTAGCTCACGCTGAAGGCCACAACGACGAGGCCATCAAGGCGCTGCGGACCGTCGCGGAAAAGGAAGAGGCAGAGGGCGATGAGCCGTTGGCAATTCCAGCGCGCGAAATGCTAGCCGAGATGATGCTCGATATGAACCGCCCGGAACAAGCTTTGGCTGAGTATGAGGCTGACTTGAAGTTCAATCCGAATCGCTTCAATGGCCTGTACGGGGCGGCGCATGCGGCGGAGATGGCAGGCCAGAGCGAAAAGTCGAACACGTACTACGCTCGGCTGGTGCAGCTATGTGCTGGATCGAATTCTGATCGCCCAGAACTCAGCCGGGCAAAAGCGTTACTGGCGCAGAAATAGTTGGGGGAATCCGGACAGAGTCCCAGATCACCTGAAGATTCCGGGAATTGATTAGAGAAAGGCGCGGCGCAAATCTATCATTGCTTTTCTATCCTCTGCAACCGGAACAGTAGAGTCCCCCAGCCCAACTTCGTGCGTATCTGAACTGGAGTGTGGTTGGCGTCGTCGGTGAACCAGGCCGAAACCGTGCCCTTGCCCTGCAAAGCGCCAGAGATCGCCTCCACTTTTACGCGCACCGTCTGAAAAGTGCCAGCCGGGACTTTCATTTGCTCGCGAGCTTCCACACGCGCCGAAACCTGGGTGGTTTTGCCTCCGTCGTTGATGGGGAATGTGTTCACATTGCCCGGTTGCAGCGGCAATGACGCCAGGTAATAGAACCCGCTGACCACATCAGTGACACACGCGGAAAGGTCATTCTCCACGTGTTTCTGCTCGCCGGTCTTCAGATTCTTTTCATCGAGCACACTCTTGTTCCGAGAGTAATCGAAGCCTAGCTCGGTCTGGCGCGAGTGCGAACCTTCTTCTGTGTGTTTCGAAATCCGCTGCGAACAGAATGTCAGCGGGTCGAAGAATGCTTCAAAGCGATCGTGCACTTTGTACAGCGCATTGACCACTCCGGCGGAGTCCGCAACCGCATTCACGTGCTGCTGGCCGTTGTCGAGTCCCAGCGTGACTCTGGCCGTGCCGGCATTGAACAGATGCCACTCGACCTCATACACGTAGGTCTGCCCATTTGGAAAACCATAATTCGGCGGTGGAGGAATGACTCGCGCCGAGGCCGCGCCGATGGTGGGGAGCGGAGGCTGGTCAGACGGCGAGGGATGAGTCTGGCTTTGAGACCAGCAGAGGGAGCATATTGCGAACAGAAACCAGGCCAGACGAGACTTAGAGAAACGGTGCATATGGCTTAGACGAACGATTTCAGCATCTGGTGAGATGCGCAATACACGGTCAGGAGAGGTCACGTCAGCGGTTCCAGAGCAGCTTAGCCGCCAATGCCGTCATCATTGCCACCGCACCCAGAGCCGCATTGTACTCGCGATGCTGCCAGTACAAGTCCCAGGAAAACGTTCCGCTGCCGCTGCCAAAGGAACTCAGACGAGGGAACAACCGGGGAACCTGGCGCGCGTATTCCTCGAATCCTGGAAACTGTTCTTTGAGGAATTCCTCTTCTCCGCGAATGACGGGTAAGTAGATCGCCAGAAAAATCAGGATCAACCCCGCCGCAATCCACCAGTTCCGAGCACTGATCGCAAATCCCACGGCCAAAGTCAGCGAACCAAGATAAAGAGGATTGCGGGTATAGGCATACGGTCCCGACGTTGCGAGCTTTTCGTTTTTCTGCAAATGCCCGGAGGCCCGAGCACGAATCGCAAGCCCCGGAATGATGAGCGTAGAACCTATCAGCATGGATGCGGCAGTGGGTTTTGCCAGCCAGAAATAGAGTGCCGTGAAAGCGAAGCCCAGAGGGACGCGGATGCGACGAGCGATTTTCCTCCAGGTAACGCTAGCCACGGTCACTCCTCAGCAGTTTCCGCGCAGCAGCGACCACTTCATCAGCGCTGATTTCCAGCATGCCGGGATCGGGTTGCGCGCGGCGGGAGTGTGTGGTCGGGCTGGCGGAGCTGCGCAAGACGATGCTGCGCGTCCCGAACGGCCCGTTGCGCGCCGGATTTGTTGGCCCGAAGATCGCGACCACGGGAATCCCGAGCGCCGCGGCCAGGTGCATGGGGCCAGTGTCGCCGCCGATGAAGAGGCGTGCGCGCCGCGTTAGCGCGATCAGTTCTGTGAGTGAACAAGCCACGCCCTTAGCTGTACCTTGGCTGGCGGACTCGACTGCTTGCCTCAGAGGCTCTTCGCCGGGACCGAAATTGATCAGGGATTTCAAACCATCTTCCGCTAATTGTCTGGCCACTTGCCCGTAGCGTTCGGCGGGCCATTGCTTGGCACCCCAGCCTGCGCCCGGATTGAGCAAAACAAAATTGGCCCTCGGTTGCAACCGGCCTTCGCATTGCGCGTCGACGGCCGAGTCCTGCGGAAATTCTATCTTTGGCACCTCTAACCGTCGGTGTGCAACGGCTTCCGCCAACGAAAGGTTCTGCTCGACGACATGGCTCCCCCGGGCAATCACCTGGCGCGTATAGAACATGCTGGCAACATTCTCGCGAGGCTGCGTGACCCCGTATACCACGGGCGCTCCGGACCAGCGCGCTAGCACCGCCGATCGGACCGCGCCCTGGAAATCCACTGCCACTTCGTATCGTTGAGCGCGGAGTTCGCTCAGCTCAGCTGCAATCTGCTCCCAGGTCTGCACAGAAAACACCGACCTGCGCCAGGCCTGCGTATTTACGGTGTGGAAACGGTCAACCAGCGGCCTCCTCGGCGAACGCGGCCCAGAGCGGGGTTCGGGCAAGGTACAGAGCAACTCCGCCCAACGCTCTTCGACCACCCAGCCAATGCTGGACTCGGGAAACGCTTGCCGTAACGCGGTAGCGGCGGGCAACGTGTGGATGATATCGCCCATCGAACCCAGCCGCACGATCAGCAATCTCCGGGGAACGAACGAGGCCGCGTGTTCCGAAGGAGCTGTGTCCGGCGTTGGCATGATCAGGAACGCGGTTGCCCGATCCGCGTACGGATGATTTCAGTCGCCGAGTGATCTTTGGGATCGCCAACGATCTCCACCCGGCCACCACACTCCGCGACAGTATCCCGCTCGGGTACGGTATCGGCGGTATAGTCCGTGCCTTTGGCGTGAACGTCGGGGCGAACTTCGCGGATGAGGGCCCGCATATCGCGCTCAGGAAAAATGACGACAGCGTCAACGTCGGTAAGCGCTGAGAGAATCTCCGCGCGTTCCTCAGCGGGCATGAGCGGACGGCCTTGACCTTTCAGTGCGCGCACCGACTCATCGGAGTTGATGGCCACAATCAATCGTCCGCCGAGTTGCTTGGCGGCATGCAGGTAACGCACGTGGCCGACGTGAAGCAGATCGAAGCAACCGTTTGCGAGGATGATGGACTCTCCCCCCGTACGCCACGCAGCGGCGCGCTGCTTAAGTCCTTGACGGCTTAGGATTTTCTGCGTCGACATTCAATGGACTCTCGTCGCCGGTGGCGATTTTTCAAGAGCGTCGAGCAACTCTTGTGCCGACACGGTCGCGGTCCCGCGCTTCATCACCACGATTCCGCCTGCATAGTTCGCCAGATAGGCAGCCTCTTCGGTGCTTGCTCCCGCCGCGAATGCCGCAGCGAAAGTGGCGATCACGGTATCTCCTGCACCGGTTACATCCGCTACCTGATCCGAACCAAAAATCGGAATGTCGATTAGTTTGTGTTTACCGGCGAACGCGGCCATGCCGTCGCGTCCGCGGGTAATGACGAGCGATTGCAGGTTCATGCGTGACATCACCTGCTCGCCCGCTGAGCACAAGCGCGACCAATCGTTTCCGATCCGTACCCCCAATGCCGCTTCGACCTCGGGCTCATTGGGTGTGGCCGCAGCCACGCCGGAATATTGCAGCATCCGGTAGCGTGAATCGAGGATGATGGGGACTCCATCGAGACGCCCGCGCTGGCGGATCGCGTTGAGGATCGAAGGACTCGCCGCTCCATAACCGTAATCGGAGATCAGCAGCGCATCCGAGACCCGCGCGTACTCCCGCGCAGCCAGCACAAATTCGCGTTTCAGGTGACGGTTAGGCTCGCTCTCGGGTTCGCGGTCAACCCGGACCACCTGCTGGCGGGCGGTGTGCGTCATGCCCGCAAGAATGCGAGTCTTGGTCACAGTCGTATAACTCTTGTCCTTCAGGACGCCGGTCACCGGAATATGTTTACGGCGAAAAGCTTTCAGTAGCAAGCGTCCGGCTTCATCATCGCCGACCACGCCTACAGGCAGGACGTTGACGCCCAGATCGGCGAGATTGTTGATCGCATTAGCGCCGCCTCCTGGTAAAACGGTTCTCTCCCGATGTTTCAGAATCAGTACGGGGGCCTCTCGAGACACGCGCGAGATTTCTCCGAAGATGAACTCGTCGGCCACCAGGTCTCCGACCACCGTGATCGTGACTTTGGGAAAGGCCTCGACGATCTTCTTCAGCCGTTCCGTCTGCTTAGCGTGTTTGGTCATTTAATATCTTGTTCAGTTGATCTCAGGCACCGATTTTCTCACGCCGTGCTCTTCGTTCTGCAATGATCCTCAACATAGTATCGAGTGCGTTAGCTGCGTCCACCAATTCCATTTTGACCGGAATCACTGCCAAGGGGCGCAGCGCATCGAGGAACCCGCTGAGGTTGATGGCATCTTTCTCAGTGGTGACAAAGCCTCCGGCCTCGCTCTGCTGGCGCAACTTCAACAAGTCCTGGATGTCTCTCTCGGTGTAGGCGTGGTGGTCACGGAATAAAGCTTGTGCCACCGGTTCGATGCCAGCAGTACGCAGTTGCAGTAGAAAATTCTGCGGTCGCGCAATCCCGCAAAAGGCCACGGGACGATCGGGAACGTTCATCGGCGCAATTCCCCGTCGAACTCGCCATACAAGTTGGTCATTCAAAGGAAATGATTCCGGTGAAGCGCCGCTGGTCAGGACAACCGCATCGGCACGGGACAACGAAGTGAGCGGCTCGCGCAGACGTCCCCCGGGAAGCAGACGGTCGCGTAAGTCCTCGGGAGTAACCAGCACGATATCGAAATCGCGGGCGAGAGCACGATGCTGGAAGCCGTCGTCCAAAAGATGAAGCACCAGACCAGATTGTTTTTCCGCGAACAAGCCAGCGGCGTAGCGATCTTCACCTACGATTACAGGGACGCTCAACCGGCGAGCCAAGAGTAGCGGCTCATCGCCAAAGTCCCGGGCCGAGCCCCCTGGGTGCACCGGCGCTACATCCCGTGTTCGGCGGCCATAGCCGCGGGAGAGTATGTCGAACTTCACTCCACGTGCGGTCAGCAATTCTCCCAGGAGTAGAACGAATGGGGTCTTGCCCGAGCCTCCCACGGATAAGTTCCCGATGCTGACCACACGTCCCTGCAGATTTCGCACTGGGATAGTGCCGCGGTCGTAGAGCGCGTTGCGTGCCCGCACACCGACACCGAAGATGGAGGAGAATAAATTCATTCACTTCACTTACGACGGGCCTGAGCAACAGCCGGATCTGTCAAAGACCCGTCCCCACGCGATCCGGGGCCGACGCCAGCAGTTTTTCCAGGGCTTGCACGGTTCTCTGCGTTGCTCCCATTTGCGTGCGCAGCGTTTCTGCGGCCCGCCGACCCAGTTCCACGCGTTCGACCGGGTTGGAAATAAGTTCCATGAGCACCAGTGGAAGTTCGGCTGGACCGACCACACGGACGGCATTTCGACTTTGAAATAAGCTGACAATGTCGCGGAAATTCTCGGTATGGTTGCCTACGACAATGGGAACTCCGTGCCGTGCAGGCTCGATGATGTTATGTCCGCCGCGGGGGACGAGGCTGCCGCCAACAAAGGCCACGTCGGCCAGCGCGTAGAGGGCTGCAAGTTCGCCGATGGTATCAATCAGCAGAACCCCGCCGCCAATCGAATCGCCACTCCACAAGGAACGTCGCCAGAACCGGATCCCACGTTTCCGGAGCAACTCAGCCACTTCGCTGAACCGCTCCGGGTGACGCGGCGCCAGAATCAGCGCGGCGCGAGGATGGCTTGCCAGAACGTTCACGAAGGCTTGAAGCAGCAGCGGTTCTTCGCCCTCGACCGTGCTGCCACAAACAATCACCGGGCTGGTGTTAGCTTGCTGAAATGCAGCACGCAGGCTGGCGACGATTGGTGGCGCAGCCGGCGAAGGCACATCAAACTTCAAGTTGCCGGTCACGTGGACGCGGTGCGCGGGAGCGCCGACGGTTTCGAGTCGTCGAACGTCCTCTTCAGTCTGCGTCAGAAAAAGATCGACCTGCCGCAAGACTCCCGTCAGCAAAGGCCGGAAGCGCCGGTATCCGGGCCAGGAACGGTCCGAGATGCGGGCGTTGACCACGGCGATCCGGGCGCCGCTGGCATGGGAAAGCCGCAGGAAGTTTGGCCAGAACTCAGTTTCTGCAATCACAATCAAGTCGGGGCGAAGCAATCGCAAATACGGCCGGATCGCAAAGGCGAAGTCGAGCGGAAAGTAAAACACGTTCTCCACGCCAAAACGAGATCGAGCCAACTTCTGGCCTGTATCCGTCGTTGTAGAAACGACCACCCGATGTCGCGGAAACCGTTTCGTAAGTTCCTCCACCAGGCCGCTAATCGCCAGAACCTCGCCGACTGAGACCGCATGAACCCAGATCGTGGGCTGCGCAGGCTGTGCTGCCAGCCGGCGCGGGACCTTCCCCAATCGCTCACCCAAGCCGGCGCGGTACTTACCGTGGCGCAAGCTTTGCAGCAACCAATAAGGGAGGCTCACCAGCAGCCCCGCGGCCAGCAGCGCGCTATAGATCAAATACATGCAAGCAGGGACATTCTACCCGCATACCTGCCAACCGAGGCACCACCGTTTACCAAGCTTGCATCCTATAATCAACAGTCATGTGCCGCACACGTTCAAATTCTTGTCGGCTTGCGCTGTCGGTAGTCTCCTTTCTGCTGCTGTCTTCAATTGCTAGCCTGGCCGGAAAGCACTTTGTCATGCCGGTGGCGCAGTCCGCGAAGACTTATCCCGCACACGACGAGCATCCCAGTGAAGCGGTCACGCTGGCGCTTGATCCGTACGACATGTCCGACAAGGCAAGCATCTTTTCGGTGCACTACAACGACGCGGGCCTCATGCCCATATTCGTGGTCATCACCAACGACGGCGACCAGCCGGTCTCGCTGGCCGGAATGAAGAGTCAATTGGTCACCGTTGATCGGACCAAGATTCCGCCTGCGACGGAAGACGATCTTTACCGGCGCCTTGCCCGGCCTCCGGGAAGCATTTCTCCGAATCCCCTGCCCTGGCCCAAGAAAGCGAAGGGCAGCATCAGCAAGGACGCGATGGACGAGATTCAGAACTCGCAATTTGCAGCCCGGGCGGTTGAACCCCACGGCAGCCAGTCCGGGTTCATGTTCTTCGACGTCTCGGGAATTTCCTCGCCTCTGGCGGGTGCGCACTTCTATCTGACCGGCGTGCGCGATTCCAAGGGAAACGAACTGATGTACTTCGAAGTCCCCCTGGAGAAATACCTGAGCGCCCCGGTCAAATCAAACTAGCGCGTCATACGGATGAAGCTCAGCGCTGAGCACCCCTTATAATCGCTGGATATGGCCACCACGCCGGAGACGTCCGTAGCGGCCCGCGCCAGGTACGAGCCGGTGATCGGGCTGGAGGTGCACGTCCAGCTCTTGACCGTAAGCAAGATTTTTTGTTCGTGCTCCACGCGCTTTGGCGCTGCGCCGAATACCAACGTTTGTCCGGTGTGCCTGGGCCTTCCCGGGGCTCTGCCGGTACTGAACCGCAAGGCAGTGGACTTTGCGGTACTGGCGGCGATGGCGCTGGGCTGCCGTATTAACCAGACTTCCATTTTTGCCCGCAAGAACTATTTTTATCCTGATCTACCCAAGGGCTATCAGATTTCGCAGTACGACAAGCCCCTGGCCGAGTTCGGCGGGATCGAGATTGCGACTGCGGGGGAGGCGAAGAAGATCGGCATCACACGCCTGCACCTCGAGGAAGACGCGGGCAAGAGCCTGCACGAAGGCTTTGCCGATTCCGCGGAGACTACAGCCATCGACCTGAACCGCAGTGGAGTGCCGCTGATCGAAATTGTCAGCGAGCCCGACATCGCTTCGCCCGCCGAGGCATACGAATATTTGACCCGGCTGAAGGAAATCATCCTCTACACCGGGGTCAGCGATTGCAACATGGAAGAGGGATCGTTGCGCTGCGATGCCAACGTCAGCGTGCGCCCTCGCGGCCAGAAACAGTTCGGCACCAAGACTGAAATCAAGAACGTGAATTCGTTCCGCTTCATTCGTGAGGCGCTGGAGTACGAAATTGATCGTCACATCGCGATCGTTGAATCGGGCGGCAAGATCACCCAGGAAACCCGGCTCTACAATTCGCTCGAAGGCAAAACCTATGGCATGCGCTCGAAGGAACAGGCGCATGACTACCGGTATTTCCCCGAGCCCGACCTTCTGCCTCTGGTGGTGGACGAGAAGTGGCAGGCGGAGATCCGCAACGCTTTGCCCGAGCTGCCCGAAGCACGGCGCAAACGCATGATCGCGGACTACGGCATCACCGATTACGACGCTCAGGTATTGACGGCCACGAAGTCACTAGCTGACCAGTTCGAGGCAGCCGCGAAGGCCGCAAAGAATCCCAAGCGCGTGGCGAATCTGGTGCAGGGCGAACTCATGGGACGCCTGAAAGCCAAAGGCCTGGAGATTGACCAGTCACCCATCTCGATGAAGGGAGTGGCGCTATCAGCCGATCTAGTGGAGAGTGGCGCAATCTCGGGCAAGATGCTCAAAGACCTGTACGATCTGTGCTTCGAGTTGGGCGAGGATTTCGGCGAAGTGTACGAGAAGAAAAGGCCACAGCAGATCAGCGATGCACCTGCCATCGACAAGATCATCAATGAAATCATCGAGGCCAACCCTAGGCAGGTCGAGCAGTATCGCGCGGGCAAGAAAACGGTGATGGGCTTTTTCGTCGGCCAGGTAATGAAAGCCTCAAAGGGCCAGGCGAATCCGCAAATCGTGAATGAGTTGCTTACAAGAAAGCTGGAGAGCTGACGGGCATGTTCAAAAAGATTTTGATTGCCAACCGGGGAGAGATCGCGGTGCGGGTGATGCGCGCCTGCCGCGAGCTGGGGATTGCCTCGGTAGCGGTCTATTCCGACGTAGACCGGGCCTCGCTGCATGTTCGCAAGGCGGACGAGGCTTACCGCATCGGGCCTCCTGCTGCTTCTGAATCCTACTTAAACATCGCCAAGATCTTGGACGTCGCGAAACGAAGCGGCGCGGATGCGATTCATCCCGGATACGGGTTTCTTTCTGAGAATGCGAAGTTTGCGCAGGCGTGCGGGGATGCCGGTGTCACGTTCATTGGTCCGAGTCCCGCCTCGATGGAAATGATGGGATCAAAAACGCGGGCGCGGCAGGAAATGGAAAAGGCCGGAGTCCCGTTCGTTCCGGGTACTTCGCGCGGGCTGGCATCGGCCGGGCAAGCCGCAAAGGTGTCAGCTGGGATCGGATATCCCGTTATGTTGAAAGCTGCTGCCGGGGGGGGCGGAAAGGGCATGCGTCTGGTACATGCTCCGGATGAATTGAAGCCCGCTCTGGAAGCTGCCCAGAGCGAAGCCCAGCGCGCTTTTGGCGACGCCGAAGTTTACATCGAAAAAGCCATTGTCAATCCTCGTCATATCGAAATGCAGGTGCTGGCGGACGAGCATGGCAACACCGTGTACCTGGGAGAGCGCGAGTGTTCTATCCAGCGTCGGCATCAGAAGGTGCTGGAGGAGTCACCATCTCCCATCGTGGACTCTGACATGCGGCAGCGCATGGGCGAGGTCGCGGTCCGAGTGGCTCGGGCAGCGGGTTACACCAACGCGGGGACGGTGGAATTCCTGGTTGACCAGGACAAGAATTTCTTTTTCCTCGAAATGAACACGCGGCTGCAGGTGGAGC
>Ga0210410_10001461_pt1 | contig 22258 bp, 12 predicted proteins | sample IncBWC4MmetaG_FD_161058 | JGI IMG/M metagenome (GOLD analysis project Ga0210410, IMG submission 161058) | Forest soil microbial communities from Barre Woods Harvard Forest LTER site, Petersham, Massachusetts, United States - Inc-BW-C-4-M | ecosystem: Environmental > Terrestrial > Soil >... | reverse complement strand
TGCACTCGCGGGGACGGCCTTCTTTGAGGAGATGCTGGATGGCGTCCTCTTCGGTGACGAAGAGAAAATCGGCTAGGGCGTCGGTGAGGATGCGATTGATTTCCTCGGGCATGGAGCGATCGAAACTGCGAAGGCCGGCTTCGACGTGGGCTACTGGAATGCCGAGTTTTACCGCGGCTAGCGAGACGGCAATGGTGGAATTGACGTCGCCGACAACGAGAACCAGATCCGGCTGGTGTTCGATCAAGACGGGTTCGACACGCTTAAGAACTTCGGCGGTTTGCGCCGCGTGGGAGCCGGAGCCTACTTCGAGATTGACGTGAGGCGTGGGGATGCCCATTTGGCGGAAGAAAATGTCGGAAAGGGCTTCGTCGTAATGCTGGCCGGTGTGGACGAGGATAGGCTCAATCTCCGGATGGCGCTGCATCTCGCGGATGAGCGGGGCGATCTTTGGGAGATTCGGGCGTGCGCCCACGATGTTGATGATTTTCAGCCGGATGCTCATAAAATAAATTAGTCTGATGTGTCCAAGGTCCGCAGTATAGCATTTGAGTTCAGGCCGTTCAGGGTGCTGGAACGACCGTTCGCGCCAAAAAAGCACTGGTTCGCTCGAAGCCGTTCGATTCCTGCGTGGAACCTGCGTAAAATAGGGCTGTACCCGAAATACGGTCTTCCCTGATGGTGTCTCAAGGCAACAGGAAATCCGGTAGGGAGTTGTAAGTTTCCCGCCAATGCGTAATTTGAGTGAATCGGCCAGGGCTCTACGAGTGTTGCTCGCGGAGCGGATACTTGTGCTCGACGGAGCTATGGGGACGATGCTGCAGCAACGCAACCTGGCTGCGGAGGATTTTGGAGGGGCGGGGCTAGAGGGTTGCAACGAGAATTTGGTGCGGACGCGGCCGGATGTGGTGCTGGATATTCATCGCAAATACTTCGAGGCGGGATCGGACATTGTTGAGACCAACAGCTTTGGCGGGGCGACGATTGTTTTGGCCGAATATGGGCTGACGGCGGATGCCCATTTATTGAACAAACGCGCAGCGCAATTGGCGCGGCAGGCGGCCGATGAGTTCAGTACGCCGGGGAAACCGCGGTTTGTTGCGGGGTCTGTGGGGCCGACTACAAAGGCGATTACGGTTACGGGTGGTGTGACGTTTGAAGCGTTGGGCGAGGCCTATTACGCGCAGGCTAAGGGGTTGCTAGAAGGCGGCGTGGATTTGCTGTTGGTCGAGACTTGCCAGGACACGCGGAATATCAAGGCGGCGCTGCTCGCGATCGAGCGGCTCTCGAAAGAGATTGGGATGCAGGTTCCGGTGATCGTGTCGGTGACCATCGAGCCGATGGGAACAATGTTGGCGGGGCAGACGGTCGAGGCCATGTGGGCATCGCTGCGGCATGCGAAGCCGCTGGCGTTTGGGATGAACTGCGCTACGGGGCCGGAGTTCATGACGGATCACATCCGGACTTTGAGTCAGCTCTCGAGTGAGTTAGTTTCGTGTTATCCGAACGCGGGGCTTCCGGATGAAGAAGGCAAGTATTTGGAGACGCCGAGTTCGCTGGCGGCGCAGCTTGAGAAATTTGTGGATCATGGCTGGTTGAATTTTGTGGGTGGGTGCTGCGGAACGACCGAGCAACACATTCGCGCAATTGCGCAGATGGTCGACGGGAAGAAGCCCCGCGTACGACCGGGCGAATCGCATCGAGCGGTGTATTCGGGAATCGAGACAATTGAAGCGGAGGACAGCACGCGGCCGCTACTGGTGGGCGAGCGGACCAACGTGATTGGGTCGAGGCTCTTCAAGAATCTGGTGGCCGAGGAGAAATGGGAAGAGGCTAGCGAGATTGCGCGACGGCAGGTGAAGGGCGGGGCGCATATCGTGGATGTGTGTCTGCAGAGCACGGAGCGGGATGAGAAGAAGGATATCCCGGTGTTCTACGAGAAGCTGATTCGAAAAGTGAAAGCGCCGCTAATGATTGATACCACCGATGCGACGGCGATTGAATTGGCGCTGACATATTGCCAGGGCAAGGCGATTATTAATTCGATCAATCTGGAGGATGGCGAGGAGAAGTTCGAGCGCGTGGTACCGCTGGCGCATGATTTTGGGGCGGCCGTGGTGGTGGGATGCATTGATGAAGACAAATTGCAGGCGCAGGCGTTTACGCGGGAGCGGAAGCTGGCCGTGGCGCAACGCAGTTACAAGCTGCTGACGGAAAAGTACGGTCTGGGGCCGGAAGATATCATTTTCGATCCGCTGGTGTTTCCGTGTGCGACGGGCGACGAGAATTATATTGGCGGCGCGGTCGAGACCGTGGAAGGCCTCCGGCTGATCAAGCACGCGCTGCCGGACGCGCGGACGATATTGGGGATTTCGAATGTGTCGTTCGGATTACCGGCGGGCGCGCGCGAAGTTGTGAATTCGGTGTTTCTTTACTACTGCACGAAAGCGGGGCTGGACCTTGCGATCGTGAACACGGAAAAACTGGAACGGTTCGCATCGATTCCACAACACGAAAGAGACCTTGCGGAGAACCTGCTGTTCTCGCATCCACCGAAGGAAGTGCCTGCTGATCATTCTCGGGCGGAGTTGCTGAGCAACGTTCCAGCAGATTGGCGGGAGCAAAAGAAAGAGCAGCGGGCAGCGGTCAATCAGTACCACATCGCGGCCATCGCCGAATATTTCCGAACCGCGAAAAAGAAAGAAAAAAAGCTTGCGGCGGACCTTCCGCTGGACGAGCGGCTGGCGAATTACATTATTGAGGGGACGCGAGACGGACTCATCGCTGATCTAGAGCGAAAGCGCGCGGAAGGCGTATCGCCGCTGGAGATCATCAACGGGCCGCTGATGTCCGGAATGGCGGAGGTGGGACGGCTGTTCAATGCGAACGAACTGATTGTCGCCGAGGTGCTGCAATCGGCGGAGGCCATGAAGGCTTCGGTGAATCATCTCGAACAGTTCATGGAGAAGGCGGACACCGCGAAGCGCGGAAAGATCGTGCTGGCGACGGTGAAGGGCGACGTTCACGACATCGGGAAGAATCTCGTCGAGATTATTTTGAAGAACAACGGTTATGACGTGGTGAACCTGGGGATCAAAGTGCCGCCGGAAGAATTGATCAAGGCTTATCTGCAGCACCACCCCGACGCCATCGGGCTCTCCGGGCTGTTGGTGAAAAGCGCGCAGCAGATGGTGATCACGGCTAGTGATTTGAGGGAGGCTGGAATTGAGATTCCGCTTTTGGTGGGCGGAGCGGCACTGTCCGCGAGATTTACGCAGACGAAAATTGCGCCGAGCTATGGGAAGGCGGTGTGCTACGCAAAGGATGCGATGACGGGGCTGCGGTTGATGAATCAGCTGATGGACCCGGCGACGCGAGAACAGGTGCTGCATGAGCACGCAGCGTCGGGGAACGGGTTTACCGTGGCCACGACGGTTAAGGTCGCCGAGATACCCAAGGTTACGCGCTCGCCGAAGGTGCGGACCGACTTGCCCATTCCGAAGGTGGCGTATCTCCAGAGGAAAGTGCGGCTGGTGCCGGATCTGCACGAGGTGTGGAGTTACATCAATCCGTTTATGTTGTATGGACGGCACATGGGGTTCCGCGGCGATTTTGAGAAGCGGTTTGCGGAACGCGATGCGAAAGCCGTCGAGCTATATGAAAGCATGGAGGAGGTGAAACGCGAGGCACAGGAGTTCCTTAAGCCGCGCGCGGTTTGGCAATTTTTTGAGGCGGAGTCGGATGGCCAGGCGATGCAGGTGTTCCCGCCGGGTGGTGCGGAGCCGGTACATACGTTCCGTTTTCCGCGCCAACGTTTAGGCGATTTTCTATGCCTAAGCGATTACCTGCTGCCGCGGCTCGATGGGAAGCGCGACCACATAGCGCTGTTCGTCGTGACAGCGGGCGAAGGTGTGCGCGAGCGCTCTCAGCGAGCAAAGAACGAAGGATACTACTTCAAGTCACACGGCATGCAGGCGCTGGCCATCGAATCAGCGGAAGCCTCGGCGGAGTGGTTGCACCGACGGATTCGAGAGGATTGGGGCTTCCCGGATCCACCGGAATTGACGATGGCGCAGCGGTTTACCTCGCGGTACCGCGGAAAGAGGTACAGTTTTGGGTACCCGGCTTGTCCGAATCTCGAAGATCAGGCCGGGATTTGGAAGCTGTTGCAGCCAGAAGAGATCGGCGTCGAGTTAACGGAAGGCTTCATGATGGACCCGGAGGCCAGCGTGAGCGCGCTGGTGTTTCACCACCCGGATTGCACGTACTTCTCCGTTGGCGATGTCGGAGAAGCGTAACCGCTTACGGCGAACGGCCTCGCTACTTTCCCTACATCTCCATCTTTCCGGGGGGCATTAGATCCCACACGCGCCAGAATTCCTTCATCTCCGGAGGCGTTCCAAACGAAACTCGGACGTAGGTATTCATGGAAGGAAAGAGCCGCGCGATGAGGACATTGTTTTTCTTGAAGTGTTCGATGACGTCGACGGCCATGCGGCCGGTCTTCAGCATGGCGAAATTCGTGTGAGAATCGATTCCCCGAACCATGCGCGCGTTGGCCTGGTTGAAGAACTCTTGACGATCATCGGCGTTGCGTTTCGCGCTCAGCCGGACATATTCGAGATCATCGTAGGCCACGAGAGCGGCCCGGGCACCGACGGCATTGAGGCCTTCCGGGAGACGGCGGGCCGCAAGAGCCTGCATTCTCTCTGGTGCGCCAACGGCATAGCCCACACGAATTCCGGCCAGCCCGAAAACTTTTGAGAAGGTTCGCGCTGTGATGACCCGGTCATCGCTTATCGGGTTGTCGATGAACGAGGAGTAGTCCGCCGTTCGTTCCACGTAGTGATGATAGGCCTCGTCGATGAGGACGGTGGTAGTGCGAGGAAGCCTGCGAAGGAAGGCTTCTAAATCTAGGCGGGGCGTCAGGCTGCCGGTGGGATTGTTTGGATTGCAGATGTAGACCAAGCCCGTGGTGGCGTCGGCTCGCTTTAGCATTGCCGCCAGATCATGGGAATAATTCTTGGCGAGGGGGATTTCGACGACATCTGCTCCCAAAGCTTTGGAGCACCGTCCGATGGCTTCGAAAGTAGGCGCAGCCGTGATGAGCGTTTTACCCGGGCCAAGAAAAGTGGAAGCCGTAATGCTTAGAATCTCCCCAGAACCGCAGCCCAGCACTAATTGCTCCGGCTTGATGGAATGAGACTTGGCGATTCGTTCCTGAAGGGCATTTACGGCTGGGTCCGGGTAGCGATTGGCGTAGGTCAGGGAGTCCTGCATCGAGGCGACTACTTTTTCTGAAGGGCCATAGGCGTTTTCATTGCGGCTCAGAATGATCGGGCCGCTGGGTTCGCCGGACGCGAGATCCGCGAGTGGGGGGAAACCCGCGGTGACAGCCGCACCAGCAGCTAGATTCCGAAAGAAGTTTCGTCGTGTTGTGGGCATAGGGCTCCTCGTTATGCGTTTGTCGTTGATAGCAGAGAAAGGTGTGGAACGTCAATCCAACGCTGTTTTTCTGAAATGCAGGCGTTGGCAGCATCTCCCGCCGTGTTTACAAGTGCAAATAGGCGTCTTGGAATCATCACGCTCAAGAGGGGTTCCGGATGATATCTTCAATGAGTCGCGCCAAATTTATGGGGACGATCTCCTTCGCTCACCGCCATGAATTTCAGGTTCAGGTCACGACCGGGATTTACATGCCGCACTACCCCGTCCCTGATCTGTCCCTCCTGAACCAGAAATTCAACCTGGGAACAACAGTGATCACTGCCAACGCGCGTGATTTTAGCAAGCTTCGAGAATTCCGAACCTTTGCGTGGCGAGTAAACAATCCGCGAACCAGCTAACGGGCGGTTCCGTGCGTCGACGATTCTGCCCGTTAGACACGCGACCAATCGTAGGAAGAGAATTCCTGGTATTTACGGCCGCAGATATTGCTTGCTGACGAGCTTCGCCATGCAGGATAATCTGCAGAATGGCGCACTCCTAGCCGTCAATCATGATCTGTCCTTCTTGCAAACAAAACAACCCTGCACTCGCCGTCCGTTGCGGTTACTGCGGAGCAGTTCTGGACCCCTCGAAGGCGGGGAAAGCTATTGATAGCCACGTCCCTGAGGCGCCCAAGGACGGTGGAGATAAGCCGAACCAAACAGGCAGCCGGCCGTCATCTCGATTGGATCGTCAAGTCGACCGAACGATAGACAGTGTTGCCCCTTCAGGGGGCTCCCGGGCCCAGGATGCACCAGGAGTGTCGATATTGAGCAAGACCCCTTCCGGATCCGTTCCTGCCGATGATCGTACGATGGACAGCTCTGATCCCGACGCGCTCATGAGGGGTGACGTACCACCAACAGCAGCCGGCACCAAGTCTCCAGCCAGGAGTCGCGGGAGCAGCGCGCTCAATGTTTCGGGGGGGCTGGAACCCGGGGTGGATTTCGGGCCGAGGTTCCGCATAGAAAAACTGCTGGGAGCAGGGGGGATGGGCAAGGTCTACAAGGCTTTCGATAAGGAGCTCTCGCGCAAGGTGGCCCTCAAGACCCTGCTGCCAGAGCTAGTCAGCGATTACCTTTTAACCCAACGCTTCAAACAAGAACTGCTGCTCGCCAGTAAGATTTCCCACAGAAACATCCTGCGCATCCACGACCTCGGCGAGGTCGATGGTGTGAAGTTCATCACCATGGCCTTCATCGAAGGCAAGGACTTGAACCAGTTGCTGAAAGATGAAGGGCCATTCCCCCTCGAGCGGTCTCTTAAGATCGCCAGGCAACTGTGTGAAGCACTCGATGCCGCTCATTCCGAGGGCGTGGTGCATCGTGACTTCAAACCGCAAAACGTCTTAGTTGGAGATAACGATCACGTCTACGTATCCGACTTCGGACTGGCGACCTCGTTGGAGACAGCGAAGATGGGCATGACGCGCACCGGCGCGGTTATGGGCACGCCGCGCTACATGTCACCGGAGCAGGTGGAAGGAAAACCGGTCGACAGCCGGAGTGACCTGTATGCCCTGGGGCTGGTGCTCTACGAAATGGTGACCGGGGCGGTTCCCTTTTCCGGAGAATCGACCTGGCAATTGATGTATCAGCGCGTCCAGACGATGCCCAAGCACGTGAAACAAGTCAATCCGGCCCTGCCTGACTATGTTGCTCGCGTTATTATGCACTGTCTGGAGAGAGATCCGGCCAATCGATACCAGAGTGCCAAAGAGATTCTGGCGGATCTGGATGCCGGACGCAGCCCTTCGCTGCGTTCCGTGCGATCGGTGCAGATCAACCTCCCCGTGGTCGAGAAACGCTGGTGGTATGCCGCGGGAGTGGGGATGCTTTTGCTGATCGGCCTGTTTTTTGCGATTCCCAAAACAAGACACTGGGTTTTTGCGCCCCCTACCGTTGGAACTCCGGCTCCCGCCACAACCGGACTTCCATCCATCTCGCAGGGAAAGTTCGTCGCTGTCCTTCCGTTCCATGTGCTGGGGGATCAATCGTCGCTCGGGTACGTAGCCGAGGGATTGGTAGAAGCCATGTCGGCGAAGCTGTTCCAGTTAAAGGATGTGCGCCTAGCCTCTTCGACAGCCGCTGCCAAAACCGACCTTAAAACACCTCTTCCACAAGTCGCGAGGGAATTGGGGGTAAATCTGATTGTCCATGGAACCGTACAAGGCTCGGGGGACAATCTCCGCGTTACGGTCACCTTGGAGAATATGGCGGAAAGCCGGCCGGTTTGGAGCCAAGAATTCGCCGGTGTAACCGGAGATCTGTTGACCATCGAGGACAAAATCTACACAGGTCTTGTGGATGCCCTGGAGACGAAGCCCAGCAATGAGGAGATGGCCGCCACATCAGCGCACCCCACCGAGAACGTGGAGGCATACAACCAGTATCTCAAAGGCCGCGACGCCCTAAGCGGCACTCCAGACGAGAAGAACATTCAAGTGGCGATGAACCATTTCGATGAGGCCTTGAAGAAAGATCCCGGATTCGCCCTTGCTTACACAGGGCTTTCGAACGCAAATCTCATGATGTACGTCCAGAGGAAAGACAAGTACTGGTCGGAAAAAGCCGTCGAGGCAGCCAAGCAAGCCGCGCAGCTCAACGACAAACTGCCCGAGGTGCACTTCGCCTTGGGAAGTGCTTTTGCCGCGACCGGGCAAAACGTGCAAGCCATCGCAGAACATAAGCGAGCGTTGGAACTAGCACCGAATTCGGATGAAGGCTATCGCCGTCTGGGAAATGCCTACAAAGCCAACGGACAAAAAGCGGAAGCGCTCCAGGCGCTAGAGAAAGCGGTTGAGATCAATCCCTACTATTGGAACAATCTAGCGGCACTTGGCAATGCATACTTTGCTTTCGGCGAATCGGATAAGGCCGTAAAGATGTTTACGCAGGTCATTCAGCTCGAGCCGGACAATCCGGCGGGATATAGCAACCTTGGAGCGGCCTATTTCAGCCTGGGTAAGTATGAGGAGAGCATAAAGGCCTTGCAAAAATCGCTTCAGATTAAACCCGCTGCAGCCACCTATACGAACCTCGGTACAGCTTTTTTCTATCTGAGGCGGTATCCCGATGCGCTCCCAATGTTTGAGAAAGCGGTCGAGATGAGTCCTGAAGATGAAACCAATATGGGCAATCTTGCCGATGGCTACCGCTTGACCGGAAACAGGGATAAGGCACAGGCAACGTATGATAAGGCCATCGGCTTGGCCTACCAGGCCTTGCGGGTGAATCCTCGGGATGCCAGCGTGGTAGGCAACCTAGCCCTGTACTATGCGAAGAGAGGGGATCCGCAGCAGGCCAAGGTGTTCATTAAGAAGGCCCGGGCACTGGATCGTTCGAATGTCTATCTCATTTATATAGAGGCACTTGTGGACACGATTGATAACCGGCCTGAAGATGCCGTCAAGGAACTCACGGTGGCGCTCGAGAAAGGCTTCTCCCCAGGAGATGTGGAGGTGGAGCCTGAGTTCGCCCCCATCCGGTCCCGTCCCGATTTCCAGGCGATGATGAAGCGATTTGCCGCTAAGAAGCGTTAGTACTCCAACGGCCCTTCTAGCAACTTCCGCGCTCTGCCAAGCTAAGCTTTCGAACATCGAGGAGCGGATGTCCTGGGCTGGCTGGCCGGTAATGGAGTTAATATCGCGGCCGGCGAAGCGAAAAGCAGTAAGAATCCCTTAGGATCGTTTGAAAAAGAGGACGAGCACTCCCCCCGTCAAAAGCAGAAGAATTGTGGAGGGTTCCGGAATCGCGAACAATGTCCCCTTAAAAGAGTAGCTGCCATTCAGGGGGACATCAGCGACGGTCATCGAGAATATGAAGTGGTTCGATAGCCCAGTCTCACAGTGGCAAGGCATATTGGGGATGCCAGGGAAATCAGCATTAGTCCCGAAAAAGCTCATGAGAAGATGACCACCTGGCGAGAGCAACGTCGGAGTTGTCGGACTGGCGCTGGTAAAGTAAGGATCTACACTGTTGTCGGCGGAGAAAAGCAGAGGCACTGTATCCGTAATATCCAAATTGACGCGCCCTATGGTAAAGGGTGTCTCATTGACGAACTCGGCGGTAGCTACGGTTATTCCGCCGGTTTGCGTGAAAGTGAACATAAAGTGCGGGTCGTTCAGTGTCGTGAGGGGAATTGAACAACAGCCTCCTTGCAACTGAAACTTAGGGTCGATATTATCGGCCTTAGCGTGCGAGGATGCTAGTCCAAGAAGGATCAGAGCCAAGAACCACCGCGAGATATTCATCAACATCCTCCGCTCACAAAGACACCTATACCGGGACACTTGCAATGCAGCATTCTAGTTACCAAGATCCATCGTTCGGCTAGAAAACATCGCCTTTGTTTGTAATAGTTTAGGAAGACGGATCAAGGACCTTTGTTTGAGATGCGCAGATCTTTTCCGAAGGAAGGATCATGAATTCCTAAATTGTGCAATTCCTACGACAAACAGCACCCCGAACATACTCAGCTTCACGCGCCGACCGTACAGCCAGCTTCGAAAGAAAACGATCTTGGGCCTTGCCAGGGGTGATGTGACTTCATTGCTCAAAACACTGCAGAGCATCAACAAAATGGACGGGCAGTTTGCCCGTCCCATGAAAAAGTCTCCCGGCTTAGATTACGCAGAGCGTCGACGTCGACCAACGCCGCATAGGGTAAGTAAACCCATTCCCAAAAGTGTGACCGAGGCCGGCTCCGGGGCCGCCCCTGGGGGATCAGTTACAGTCACCGTGTAAAGGCCCCTACTGCCAGCCAGAGCGCCGCGTGCATGGAAAGTCCCAAGTTCCATGGTCGGCGTGGAAGCAGAGGCGGACCATGAGTAAAGCTGCTGACCAATGCCAAAAAGGCTGAAACTATTCGATGCTCCGGGGCCTCGGCCAATCAGCAGGCCGTTGTAAAAGTACACCGTAAGATTCTTCCATGTCCCGTTAACATCGACTGGCAAATTGGCAAAATCAAACCCTAGTTGGTTTCCCGCGCTCGGCTTTGGATTTTGATGCAGGCTAAAACTCAGCGTAAAGGTCCCCGTGGGGCCCGGCCCGTTGATCTGGTAATTCACGATTGAATCAGCGGACGCAGAGGATGCGCCAGCCAATAGAATCACGACGGCGAGAACCAGAACAAAACGGTGACCCGTAGAATTCATAGAATCCTAATGTGGAGCATGCGCCTACTGGCGCCTGCAGGGATGGAGCACGTTGGACACCAATTCAAGTTCTCTCAAAACAAAACACTTAACGCGAGCAAAGAGCCAGGATGGTGAAATGTTTTGCATAGATCTGGCAATTCTTTAAGCCCTGAGGTACTAGAACTCTTAGATCTGGGTTGCGCGGGCTTGAGCGCGAAAATGACTCTGGCTTCTTCCCGGCCCTGAGCCTGCTCATCATTCTCCCGCTCGACAATAGGTAACCATTCCCTGAGAAGAGTACTCATAGATTAACACAGCGCCCCAATTCTGCACTAGTGATCAGACAAAAGGCTATAACTAACAAATGGAACCCGCCCCGCATATGATGCACGATGGACTACACCACCAGGGGTTCTGGGGAACTAGATCAACAAGGTTGGTTATCATGGAAGCCGCCGACGGCCTGCAAGAATTAGTGCGGCGGATCGAAAGCCAAGGGACATGACCATCATTCATCCAATCAGCTCGAGCGTAGTCGCAAAACCAAGGTGTCTTCCCTCCGCAATCGGTGTTCTTCTGCTGCTGGGTTTGGTTTCCGCTATGGGCTGCAAACGGAATCCTTCTGTGCAGGCTGAGGAAGCTTTCGCTCGCGCGCAGGATCTGTTGAAACAAAATAAACCGGAGGCGGCGATCATCGAACTGAGCCGCGCTATTCAGGCCAAGCCGGACTTGGCCAAAGCCCATCACGATCTTGCAAAACTCTACTTCGAGCGGGGAGACCTCAACGGCAGCTTTCGCGAATACTCTCTCGCGGTTCGCTATAATCCCCAGGACCAGGAGGCCTATCACGTTATCGGTGAAGTGCTGCTAACCGCGCGAGAGTTTGCCAAAGCAAAAGATACAGCCTCGCAGATCTTGACCCGGTGGCCGGATGACCGGCGTGCGAAATACCTCATGGGAGAAAGCATGATGGGGCTCGGGGACTGGGAGCAGTCGCGAAAGCTCGTTGAACAAAACGCTGCCGAGGAACCGGAGGGTGCCCGGGCACAATTCGATCTTGCGATTCTGCTGATCCATGACAATAAGTGGCCTGCGGCTGAACAGCAGCTTCGTCTAAGCTGGCGTCTCGATCCCAAGGTCTTGCTAACTCCTGTGGCGCTTGCGCAGTTGCTCGAATCCCGGGGAAATCAGAAAGACGCTGAAGAGGTTCTGAAGCGAGCGTCCGAGGAGCACGGCAACCGGACGGAGCCATTGTTCGCCTTGGCAGGTCTTTACCTTCGTGCGCGTCGGATTGCAGATGCCGACGAAGTCTTCAAGAAGATTCAAGTCCTGGACCCCAAGAATCCCGCGAGTCGCGCTGCCTTGGGGGAGTTCTATGCCGCTACAGGAAGGCCCGATGCCGCTGAAAAGGAATTCAAGCGAATCGTTGTAGAAAATCCGAAGGACTCCTTGAGCAGGCATCAGTTGGCCGAAGTCGAGATCGCGCTCAACCGACGAGACGAAGCGCGGCGGATTGCCAATGACCTGCTGAAGGAGGACGCAAGAGATTGGCAGGCCTTGACACTTTTGGGCCGATTGGATCTTGAGGACGGGAAGGCGCACCAGGCCGAACAGGAATTGGATCAGGCAAAGACGGCCAATCCGGACTCGCCGGTGATCTATTTTCAACTCGCCCGCGTCTACTTGGTCGAGGGAAAAGCGGATCTGGCAAAATCCGCTCTCGGTCAATCTCTTAGTCGTTCTCCCAACTATGTCGCTGCCCGTGTTCTCTTGGCGGGATTGGAACTCCGCGCAGGGCAAACGGATCTCGCCGTCCAAGATCTCAATAAAGCACTGGAACGAGCCCCCGCTGCGATGGAACCGAATCTGATGATTTCGCAAGCGTACGCAATGCGCGGGGAGTTTAACCTTGCCGAGGAGACCCTGAACAGATTGCTCAACCGGCCGACCACCGCCGCCAGCCAAGCGATGATCCTCGAGACACTGGCAGAGGTTAAGGCTCGGCAAGGGCGTTACGCCGAGGCCGTGGTACTGGTCACGAAATCGCTGAATACGGGTGTGCTCAGCCGCGAAGGGCTGCGTGTCTTGGGGGTGAGCTACCTGGCGCAGAAACATCCTGAACTGGGGCTCAAAGCCGTGCAAGAGTATTTGAAAAAGGCGGACCGCTGGGCCGCTGGCCAGGACGTACTCGGCGAAATTGCGTTACAGGCCAATGATCTGGACGTAGCCGAGAAGGCTTACCAGGAAGAACTGAAGATCACGCCCGGTTCCAGTTCTGCTCTCTTCGGTCTCGGCAACGTATATGACCTGCGTCAGCAATACGACAAGGCGGCAGACTTTTTCCATCGTTTCGCATCCGCCGAACCGGGTAACGCGGTGGTTCACGTACGTCTCGGAATCATCGCGGAACGCAGCCAGGATTTCCAGAAAGCCATTTCGGAATACAAGAGCGCCAGCAGTTTAGACTCTGCAAACCCTGTCGCCAAAAATAATCTTGCGTGGATATATGCGGAGCATGACGGCAACCTCAATGTCGCTCTGGGGTTGGCTCAGGAGGCGCGTCGCCTTCAGCCCACCGACCCTAGCATCGCGGACACGCTCGGTTGGATTCTCGTAAAGATGAATCAGGGACCGAGCGCCTTGCCCTATTTGAAAGAATGCGTGGCGAATAATCCGCGAAAACCTGTCTACCACTATCACCTGGGCATGGCCTACTTGAAAGCGGGGAAAAAATCGGAGGCGAAAAGCGAATTGCGGACCGCCTTACGGTCCGGGGAGCCGTTTAACGGTTCCGTTGACGCTAAAGAGACTTTGGAGAGCATCTCGAACTCACCATAATCGAAATCCGAGCAGCCCGCGCATGGGGAACCCGTGTTTCGGCGAGGGGGGAGCCCAGAGCCCTCGTTCGGCGTCGGTGATCGCAGAGACTCCGACAACGAAAGATGGTCCACAAAATTTCCTAGAATCGCCGTTGCGGAGAAATCACCAGGTTGCTCCTCGATGGCCGCGACGATCAGGGCTGAGCCCAAGCGGCTGCGCATGAGCCTTGACTTGGCCAGAAGCCACTTGGCTTCGTATTCGCCGCTTGTGAACTTTCCGTCTGCCCAATACCAATGCCAAAGCAGGAGCGACGCTGCGGGGGACCTGACCGAAATCTGATGCACGCGAATGAGTTTTCCTTCGATGCGCGCTTCCGAGCTTCCTTCCCCTACCCGTTGCCAGCGAAACCTGTCAAACAAGCTATTTGTAGAGCTGACGAGCTTCGCATCTTTCCCGCCGGATTCGTAGTATGCAACATATAGTTTTACGACGTGGCCTTCCCACTCATAGGATTCCAGCACTTCGGCGTCGGGAGCCAGCATAACTGGTCGCCAGCCGAAAAGATCTCTGCCAGTTGGGCTCCAAGGAAGAGAAACCGAAGGAGCCCGCAGATTAGGATTCGTGGTATCTGATTTTTGGCTGAACAGTGTCGCCGCGAGTGGCGCCGCACTCGCTAGCGCCAGGGCCACAACCGCGAACAAAATCAATCGACTCAGGGAGTTTGGCGCCTTTTTTTCGAGCGAAGCGTGCCTCGTGAATTCTCCTTCACTCGAAAAATCCTTCGAGGGGAGCTTAGGCGCTTCCTCCCGCCAACGCATTCCCACTGCAAAAAGCAAGACAGTTATGATGGAAAGGAAGAGCCAGCCGGCAAGAATGTGGTCCGCACTCCGGGCAATTCGCGTCCCACCTAGATAGTCGGTTAGTATAATCCCGTAAACGCGCAATCCATTTGCCAGAACGGGAATCAGGGCGGAAGCGAGCAAAAAAGCTAATCGGCGTCCCCACTTACGGTAGGTAATTGCCGCATAAACGAAACCGATGGTAATTGTAGCTAGAAGATAACGAATGCCACTACACGCCTCTGCCACTTCCCATCTACCACCGGGAATGGTGATGATGCGCCCTTCCAGGAGGGCGGGCACTTTCGTCAGATCTAGGAGCTTCATCGCAAACCATGCCGAAAAATCCTGCAACCAAGGGATCAGCGAATCACCCATGGGTACGGCCAAAAACAGGAAGACCAAGGGCATCCCTAGTACCCGCGCTGCCGGTGTGCCGATCTCACCCCAGATTAAGGTGACGATCATAGCGACGAGAAAGAAATGCTGAATTACAGCGGTCGAGGTCATCTCTCCTAGCAACCACGCAAATGCCAGCGCTGGGACCAAAGGGAGAATCCAAAACGATGGGCTGGGGACCGATGATGCAAGATCCCGCCGGATCCGCCAGACCAGGTAGAGGCTAATTGGAAGGATGAATCCGGCGTACGAATATGTAGAGGTAAACCATAGCTTCGCCATGGATTGCGCCGTGGACCAGTACGCCGCAACAAGCAAAACAATGGTGCAGCTCAGAATGAGAACAGTGACCCGCCATGATGGTGTCATAGAAGATTTCAGATAATCATGCAGTATAGCGCCTGTGCGGCTTTTCTTCGCTCGCCGCTTCTAAATAGGAAATACCTGGCGGCCTGTCGCGAAACTGACTTTTTCCGGATCATCGACAGTCTATTTGTAGATTCTTCCCCTCACATTCATCTTCATTGAAGCCCAACTCGACAAGCGTGGCGCTGACCTAATTCTGTCAGCTGCTGGAGAAGGTTTACAGCCGGCCGCCAAACAATCCTCCCTCCTACGAGTCTCCTACGAGAATTGGGCTGTCCTTTTGGCCTGGGCCATCGATCTGACTGTCACGGGTTGACGCCTCTTCCGCCACGTCGAAGGCATGGAACTGAGAGCCGCAGAGTCCGGTCTACCTCCGCAAAAACAGTTCTGCGCTCGACTTCGCGAATGACTTAAGGGTAATCCTTAGAACCGAGGGCTCGTTCAAACTAAACAACCGATTTCAAGCGTCTTCCACGAAGTTCTCGATCAAGGATCAAGTTCCCGGTACTTTGAAAAACGGGCACGCACTCCGGGACCAGGCATCAAGAAGGCCGCCTGTGACGATGGGATCGCAGCGTTAACAGGACCCGATAGACTAAGACTTTTAAGAATTCCAGCACGTCACTGTCCCTCGATTGAATTGCAGAACTTTGCGCGTCCGCAGAGTCTGAGAAAGAGCTCGGGACAGCAAGAAGCGCCACCTCCACACTGCGGGGCAAGAGTGAACGGGAACACATTCCGATACGCCGTAGGTGCATCTCGTTGCTGATGAGGATGAGCGATCGGACTTGCGGATTCGCGTCGAGCCAGCGCGCCAGCGATGCCATCTCCGTGAGAGTGCCAAAACGACCTGGCGGGATGTGCTGCACGTGACATTCTGTGCCATGAAAGAAGACAAAGAAGTGGCGCTGCGGCGGCGGCACGTCTTGCGCCAGTTTCAGAAGGTCCAGTTGTGTCGGCAAGGCCAGGTTAGAAAAGCGACGGATCTCGAATCGCGCGACACTGAATAAAATCCTTGGTGCGAGTCCCTGATTGAAGAGTTCCAACCCGAACAGTTTGCGATTCTCTCGCCCGGCGAGCACAAAGATTAGGTCCGCATTCTGCCGCGGATTATCGTATGAATGTACCGTCATACAGGTTAGGTGGCAAAGACCGAGATCAATCAAGAATTCGAACTCTCAGTCGTTACAAAAACCTACGTTCGGTTTTCTCATAACAGCTATGAGCGAGAGAACCTCAGAAGTTGGGCTTGCCCTCATGGTGTTATTTTCGCGCACCATGCCATGCCTCCGTTGCCAAGCGACGCCGGCAGACGCGGAACGGTATTCGGCGACCGATGAGTTGTTCAAAGCGAAATGGCCGCTGACTTCACCGTGGAAGCGCATTGTGCATAGCAGGGTACACAGGATAGGCTTTACCGAGGAGTGCAAGCAACTAGAAATCGCTCACAACATAATCCCCATCCGAAATGGCCATGCTAGATCCAGTTATTCAATTTGATAAAACATTCCCGTAGCGGAGGACCAAAAAACCGCAGCTGCATCGCTATCCCCTCGGGCCGTAATCGTCGGTATCGGTAAAGGCGCCCGTTGCGTCGGCGTCGGTCCATGGCGCCTCCCTAGCTCTTGAAAGAGTTTAATCAGTTGGCACGACAAGATTCTCGGCGGATCAATCGATCCGGGTAACGCTTACTGAACAGCTTGTCACATATCGCTTTTGAACGTGAAGGGGCTTGGTAAGATTCAAGTATGAAAATGAGACTATCGTGGATCATTGTGGCGGTGGCACTTGTTTCCATAGGTAGCATCATCGTCCCCAGGCTGAAATATTGGTTTCCTTCGTCAGAAACCGGCGCCTCAGAGCCTGCTCGCGCTGAGCAAGCAACTCCCGAAGCTGTCGTGACCTCCATGTTCCAAATGACCGATCAGGGAGGGGAGTCGGACAACCCCCATGACGTGATTACCGACCGGCTCAATGATGCGCACCTGGTTACGGGAAAGGATATGACGCCGGAGGAGCAAAAATTTGCGGACCTGTTTTTGAACCACGAACGTAGTGCGGCAATCTATAACTATTTGCGGGGCGAATTAACGAAATCGGCGAGCGTAACGGCGGCCAATGCTACCGGTGATTCCGCAGTCGTCAGTGTGGCAGCGAAAGTTTTCCTCGAAAACGGCTCAGATTGGGTGGATTCCACCTGCACGGTTGACCTAAAAAAGAGAGGGCCCAACTGGTACGTGGACGAACTGAAATCTCCGCGCATGCCGGGCGGACTCTACCAGCGATACAAGCAGCGCATGGGCTACACCAACTAAAGGCGGAAATCCCCGCCAATCGCGTCTCGTCGAGCGGTCTCAACTTGCCAGCCTCGGCACTCACTCAGGCAAAACTCGGTGCTGGTTCAATCTTGCGCAAAAAGCTGTGTCACAGCCATTCTGACGGAGAAATGGGTCGCCTGATAACCTGATAAACCTCAAAATAGCGTTTCAATCGCTGAGAGAGCCTTGCACGTCGCATCGCCTTCAGCGCTCGCGAAGGCGTCGATGAACTTTGTAGCTTTGTCGACGTATCCCTTCAGCTTCTTGTACAGTTTGTAGTTCGCCTTCAAGTCCTTGAACTGCGAGGAACTAAGGATTTTCCCGATCTGTAAGTTGACCAGCGAAACTTCAAGCTTCAATTTGGGGAGAATGTCATTAAAGGTATCCACGTAGACCTGCGCGGCAGCCTTGCCTATCTGCTGAAAACCCTTAATGATCATGTCATTACCGAGGTTGTACAAAGCGAATGCCCCGGCAGTCGCGTTTCCGCCGATCAGGCCCAAGGCAACATCCTGTAGTTGGTATCCAGGACTGATTAGACAGAAGATGCATTTTGCAGCGGTTATACCAAACTTGATCACATTCTGGTTGTAATTGGTGTCGAGCGATATGCTGATGTCGAGGCTAATCGAAATCGAGACCATGTCGAACTGTAGGCCGGTTGGATCGTTGTGGTTGACTGGATCGACCCCTGCGTACAGGTACCGGTGCAAACTGATCGGGTCCAGCAGATCGCCAAGGTAAGGGTCAATCGTGAGGAACCGGCCGGTGGCCGCATTCAGGTAGCGTGCTCGCAGGTAATAGGCGTGCAGATCGGGGTCGAATTCCTCACCCACGTAGAGATAGTTGTTCGGGGTGGTCCCGGTGGAGTGGAGCATGTTTCCGAACGCATCGTAGTCGTACGTGTCCGTGACCGCGCCCGTTGTGTCAGTCAATGCTCGCACTGAGCCCTGCCCATCGTAAATGTAGAAGCTCGTTTGAGTCTGCGCGCCAGTGCGTAGTTGGCTGATCCGCTCGAGACCGTAGACGTACTTCTGAGTGTTGCCGTTCGAAGCCGTCGAGCTAATCACCTGAACGTAGCTCGTTGGATTCTGATCGTCCACGAGGAACGTGGTTGTGACTCCACCGACCGACTTGGAGACGCGGTTGCCGTCTCCGTCGTAGATGATCGTCACTCCCCCGCTATTCTGGGTGAGATGATTCTCGAAATCGTAAGCGTTCGTGACGGCTCCGGAGGTGGTTGTGTTGCCGTTGGCGTCGTACAAGTCCGTGCTCAGGCGATCGTTCGGGTTGTAGCTGAATGAACCCGCAGCGACGCCCGTAAGAGTGGATGTCGTTTGCGTGCGGTTGCCCACCGCATCATAGGCATAGCCAACCGCACCATTTGGCCCCGTGCCTCCCGAGACCACTTCGCTCATCAGTCGGTATATGTTGTCGTAAGCGTAGGTTGCCTGGCGTCCGCCCAACACTTCTCTCGAGACGAGCCGGTGGCCAGCCGCGTCCAGCGTGTAAGTGTAGCCTTCCAGATGGGTGGCCGACGCGTTCACGGCCAGGTTGCTAAGCCGATTCAATGTGTCGTACGCATAGTTGTGGGAAACGCCGTTCGGATACGTGACCGTCGACAAATTCCCTGCCGCGTCATACGTGAGCGAGGTCGCTCCCGTGCTTGCCTCCGTAACGGATGCCAGCCTGTTGTCAGCGTCATAGGTGTACGTTGTCAAGAAGGCTCCGGCCATAAGTTGCGTCAAATTGCCAGCGGAGTCGCGATTGTAATTAAGGCTTCCTTCGGGTGTTTGCTTCACAGTCAGCCGGTCCAGTTGGTCGTACGTATAGGTGGTGGCGCCGGACGCGTCGTTCATTGAGGCCCGCTTGCCCGTAGAGGTGTAGGCGAACGTGACCGCAGCAGCGTGGAAGCTAGCGTCAGGAGTCTTTGAAAGCAAGCGGTTCAACGCGTCATAGGTGTACGTGGTAATTTTTCCATTGAAGTCGGTGTTAGTTAGGTGGTTGCCGACGGCATCGTAGGTGAGCGTCTCCGTCTGTCCTCCAGGCAGAGTCCGGCTGATCTCTTGGCCGAGCTGATCGTACTGGAAAGTGGTGGCGTTGCCGTTGGCGTCGGTTTGCGAGATCCGGTTGCCCACTTCGTCGTAGCCGTACTTCGTGACGTGGCTAAGAGCATCAGTTACCGACGTGAGCCGGCCGAGTGAATCGTATGCGAATTGCGTGGTGCGGCCGGCCTGGTCCGTCTTGGTGATGGTTCGGCCCAGTCCATCGTAAGTGACGCTGTCGGACGTGCCGTCCGGATAGATCGACTTCGTGCGATGGTTGACGCCGTCGTACTGATAGGTGGTCACGTGACCGTTCGCGTCCGTCAGGGACGTTATATCGCCGAACGCGTCGTAGGCAAACGTGGTCACATTATGCAACGCATCAGTGCTCTGCGTCTTTCTTCCCGCGACGTCGTAAGCGTACTGTGTCAGATTCCCGAGTGGGTCCGTATCCGAAATCTTCTGCCCGGCGTTGTCGTAAGCCATCAAGGCAGTCGAGCCATCTGGATTGATCGTGCCAATCATCCGGTAGACTGTATCGTAGCTGTAAATCGTCTTTCGGCCAGCTTGGTCGGTGTCGGAGATCTTGTTGCCCATCGCGTCGTAGGCACTTGTCGCCGTAGTGCCGTCCGGATAGGTGATTTGGATTTGGCGTCCCTCGAGGTCGTATTGATAACTGGTTCGCCGCCCAAGCTGATCGATAGTGGCGCTCTGTTGCCCGATGGGCGTGTACTGTGTCTGTGTTGTCGAGCCATCCGGATAAGTGGTCAGCGTCAACCGGTTCAAGGCGTCGTACTGGTAGCTGGTCACCAGCTTCTGAGGGCCGCCCGCCGTCGTGCGCGTTTTGCTCTCCGTAAGCCTATTCCCATCGGCATCGTACGTAAACGTGGTGACGTGCCCCTGCGCGTCGGTCATTTGCGTCGCGTCGCCGAAAGCGTCGTACACATAGCTCGTGACGTTCCCGCCCGGATCCGTAATAGTCAATGGAAGTCCATGCGTGTCGTACGTATAGGTCCTCTTGGCGCCTGTCCCATCGGTAATGGTTAATGGATTCCCCTGAGAGTCGTACGTATTGGTAATCACGTTCCCATTCGCGTCGGTGATCGTCAGAATCTCATTCAAGGCGTTATAGGTGTACTTCGTCACGTGCCCGAGGGCATCCTTCTCCGTCATCTTGTTCTTATTTGTGTCGTAAGTGTAGGTGGTGGTGTTGCCAAGCGGATTCTTCAGCGTGAGCTGATTGTCGTTGGCATCGAAAGTGGACTGCGTTATCTCTCCCAACGCGTCGGTCTTCGAAAGAACGTTGCCGTTATTGTCGTAATTGTAGGTCGTGGCATTCCCCAAAGCGTCGGTATACGTCTGCGTGTTGGCCGCTGTGTTGTTCGTAAAGCTGATTACGTTGCCGAACGCATCGATTTGTTGGATAAGCCGCCCGGAATCGTCGTACACGTTTTGAATCGGTTGCGCCCCGCCAGGATTCTTATAGGCAACCAAGTCATGCGCCCCGTCGTAGGTGTACGATGAGACGTTGCTGGCCGCGTCGGTATAGGTGGAAAGATCGCCGCCGGCACTGTACGCGTAATTCAGAACGTTGCCCTTTGGGTCTGTGATCGTCGTAACTCGGCTTTGCGCGTCGCGCGCAAAGGTCACTCCCCTTCCAACGGACGAGTGGATTCCGGTCGCGTCGAACGTCAGGGTATTTCCATGCGTATCCTGGATCGACTGGATGCCGAACGTGACACTCACTTGCAACGTTTGACCGTTCGGAAGCGTTAGGGTCCAACCATCGGCATCCCCGGCCGTTCCGTATATGTCAAAGTTCGTGTCCACAAGTTGAATCGGGCCCGGAAACGAACCGAGTACAGTCAAGCCTAGTGCGTTGCCCTGCGCCAATGTGGCGCCTGCTGGCGTTGACCCTATCGGTGTGAAGGCCATGTCCACAATTGCCGGTGGTTGAACCAACGCGCACTGCGTTGCGGACGTCAGATTCGCAGCGAACTGGTACACCGTACCGTCCTGCAGCGTGACGCTCACGACGTAATTCTGTCCGGGCACTACGCAATAGGTTGGCAAGAAGCCGCCACTAACCGTTCCCGTCCAGTTATTACCTAGAATGTCACTTACCTTAACTTGTGTTGATTTTACGGCCAACGTCCACCCAAACCCGAAGTCCCCGCTGGCCTTAAGTCGGCTGTCATATTTACGGATGACCTGTATCGGGATTCCAGCGACCGGGATTTTCAAGTCGATGAAGGAGAGTGTGAAATTTCCGATCTTGACGTTTCTGGTGACCAAAACGTGCACGATCGTGTTCGAGGTCTGTCCGGACTGATCCACACCCGTGAGCTGTATCGTGGCGATGCCGTTCAGCAGCACGGTCGGATCAAGGTTGCCGGAGACCGCCGCGCCCGTGCCCGTGGCGAATTGGGTGAAGACGGTTGAGCCGCTGCCTTGGTAAGAGAGGGTCCAGTAGGCGAGGTTCGGGCTGCTGACCGTGCCGGTGACGGTGGTGAGATTGGTGACTTCGGAGCCTTCCGTGGGGCTGGTGATAGTGACGGTCGGGAACGGTCCGGTGACGGGGCCGAGGACGAAGAAGCCGGGGCTAGACCACGGCGCCGATTCTGCTCCAGTGGTTACGGTGATGGGCGCGCGCAATCCCAGCGTGGCGCCGGCGGCGATAGTGAGATTTGCGGTGGCGGTGGTGGCGCTGGTGACGGTAATTGGTCCGGCCGCGCCAACTGTGCCGCCGCCAACCGAAATACCTGCTCCAAAGTTGGCCTGTGACACGCCTTGTTGAAAATGCGTAAAGGTTCCGACAATCGTTACAGTGACCGTCTGCCCTGGTTT
>Ga0210410_10001460_pt1 | contig 22264 bp, 16 predicted proteins | sample IncBWC4MmetaG_FD_161058 | JGI IMG/M metagenome (GOLD analysis project Ga0210410, IMG submission 161058) | Forest soil microbial communities from Barre Woods Harvard Forest LTER site, Petersham, Massachusetts, United States - Inc-BW-C-4-M | ecosystem: Environmental > Terrestrial > Soil >... | reverse complement strand
CGGCGAAGCGCTCAAGGGACGCATTCATATCGGGCACGAGATTGACTACATCGAACGCGCCTTCGACGAATGTAAGTACGGCGACTTCTCGCGTGCGCCGTATCTGGAGGCGACTATTCCGTCGCTCACCGATCCCACGCTCGCGCCCGAAGGCAAGCATGTGATGTCGATCTACATGCAATACGCGCCGTACAAGCTCAAGGGTGATTGGGAGGATCAGCGCAAGGCGTTAGGCCAAACGGTTGTACAGACCCTCGCGCAGTATGCGCCGAATCTACCGGAGATGATTCTGACGCATCAGATCATCACGCCGCTCGATCTGGAAGAGAAGTACGGAATGACCGGGGGACAAATTTTCCACGGCGATCTGGCGCTCGACCAATTCTTCACCATGCGTCCGCTGCTCGATTGGGCTCGGTACAAGACTCCGATTGAGAATTTATATTTGTGCGGAAGTGGTACGCATCCGGGCTCCGGATTAACGGGAGGTTCCGGGGCGAACGCGGCGCGAGAAATTTTGAAGGAATTGAAGAAATAGCTGTGCGGTCAATGACGCGCACGGTTTGCCGCGTCATTTCAGGTTGTTCACATGGAACAGACCGATATCTTTTGTGCCAGAATACGCTGGCTGGCCGTTGCCACGGGCGTCGCATCTGCCCTTGCGTTATTTCCGATTCTCGATCTTCTGTATCCAGCTCTATTGATTGCTGGCGGATTTATACAGCCTCGTTTCCCAATTACAGGAAAGTGGCTAGTCTGGGCGGGCGCAGCTAATTTGTGGCCCGTAGTGATCGTGTATGACGTAATGATGTTTCAGGACCTCTGGGGCAAGACGAAGTCCCCCGAACTTATGGTGCTGACGTTTCCGGTCACGACTGTGATTCTTATGTGGTGCTCCGTAGAACTCGTAAGGGACGGCGTAAAACGAGTGCACGCTCATCGTTCTATACCACCAGTTGAGGCGCATCCTGTGAGCCTAGGCGTATGGATTTTAGCCATGGTGCTCAATCTCTTGTTGAGTTGGTCAACTTTGGGCTGGGTTCTGGCACCAAGCGGATATCGGTCTCCAGGTAATTTCTACTCCACTCTTGCTATGTCTCTGGTACTGGACTTAACCATCGTGGCGTTCGACATTTCCCTGATATGGGGGGTAGTCGCGACGAGGCGGCTCCGGCGTGTAACGAATCCATGAAACCGTCTGCCATCCTCCTCATCTCCTGCCCCGATCGCAAAGGCGAAGTCGCCACGATCGCCGACTTCGTCTACCGTCACGGCGGCAACATCCTGCACGCCGACGAACACGCCGACGAAGAGTCTGGGCTCTTCCTCATGCGCGTCGAATTCGATCCTAAAGATTTCGACATAGATCTTTCCCAGAAGAACCTCGCCGACTTCGGCAAACATTTTTCTCCCATCGCCGAAAAGTTTCATATGACATGGCGGCTCGCCCAATCCTCGCAGCGGCCACGCATGATCATTCTGGTTTCAAGATACGATCACTGCCTGGTCGATCTTCTCTATCGCCATAAGAGCGGCGAACTGGCCTGCGACATTCCGCTCATCATTTCCAACCACCCTGACAATCAGGCCATTGCCGACTTCTACAAAATTCCCTACGCCGTCGTTTCGGTCAGCAAAGACAACAAGAATCAGGCCGAAGACACAATCCACTCGCTCATTGTCGAGCATCGCCCGGACTTCATGGTCCTCGCCCGTTACATGCAGATTCTCTCCAACGACTTCGTCAACCGTTATCCGCAGCGCATCATCAACATTCACCACTCTTTTTTGCCCGCCTTCGTGGGAGCGCGCCCTTATCACCAGGCCTTCGAGCGCGGCGTAAAGTTGATCGGCGCAACCAGCCACTATGTCACCGAGGTTCTCGACGATGGCCCCATCATCGAACAAGATGTCGTGCGCGTCTCTCACCGCGACACGGTGGAAGACCTCATCCGCAAAGGCCGCGACCTGGAAAAAGTCGTGCTCTCCCGCGCCGTGCGCTGGCACGTGGAGAATCGCATCCTGCTCTACGGAAATAAAACCGTTGTCTTCTAAGCGCCGCACAGCCCCGCGCGGAAGTCCATGTACTTCCGCGGCTGTTTGCCGTTGCGTGACAGTGCCGCTCCAGTAGTAACTTGCCGCCCTGGTGACCTGTAGTTTTTACTTAAACATTAGTAAAAGATTAAGGGAACTTCTGTGCGGGGGAATTCTTGGCCGAGGATCTAGGATTCGAGTTATCCATTCTGGCGACCGTTCAGGGCTTGTACCAGAAGCTCATGAAAGATGCGCTGGGCGGAGACGTGCCCATTCCAAAAGGGCTGGATGAAGACGCGCTGCGCCACTCCGAGCGCGAACTGCCGAACACTTTGTCGCGCATGTACCGTTGGCTGCACATGCTCGATATGGCCATCACTCCGGCCATGCTACGCTCCGCGCTGACGCCTGACACCGATTCAGAAGTTGCCGAGGCTTTGCTGCGCTATTTCGTAAAACGGCGCGAACCCAGCGACGTGAATCGGGATAAAACCGATCTGATCGCGACCTTTCTCTACCGGCATCCGCGCGTTCAAGGGCAGTGGCAGCAGAGCGGCTACGGCCTGGATGGCGCGCTGCCGCTATCGCCCTTCGAAATTGCTTTGATCGAAATTCTGGCCGACACCGACGTGCCTTCGCTTCCTGAAGAGCACGTTCAACTGCTGCGGCGATTCGACCCATTACGCGATGAGATCTCACGCTTCCGCGATTTCAATGCACTGATCGACTCTGGCATCATCGCGCGGGTACGCGAATTGAAGCAGTGGCTGGATTCTTCCTTCTACCATCCTGGAGTGCTGGCGACGGTGGCTGCCCACAATGCCGCGTTTGGGGCTAAGTTCGATGAGTTATTCGGCAAGGCGCTGGGTGAAATCAAGCAATTCGGGCAGGCCCTTGAGGATATGGGCGGAACTATTCTGAGCACAGTCGACGGCGTGGAAGTAACGGTTGAGCACGTAGCCGCGATTGAAGAAAAATCCATGCTGCAGGCGGAGTACGGCGGAGCGCTGGAAAAATTTCGCCGCGTGTCGAAGCTCAAGAAAGAATTGGACCGGCGGCCCCCGATTCGGCGTTCCTTGTTAACACCGGCGGCCGGAAGCAGCGCTCGTCCCATGGGCGGCGCGGGAGCGGCGCCAAAGACAGCGCGGGTTGCGGCAACTGCGAAAGCTCCGGCAGCTCCCGCAGTATTTCAGCCGCTGGCAATCACCGCTCAACATCTTGCCGGGGAAGATCAAAAACTGCGTCGCGTGGAGGAATCGATCCGCGTCTTCGTGCGCGTTGCCGATCCGAAGTACCGGCAAGTCGTGCCTATGCGGTTCTTCAATCTGACGCTGACCATTGCTGAAGCCGATGCCTACAGCGCTACGTTCCTTGAAGAAAAAAGCCTGCGCGCCGAGGTAGCTCGAACGCTGATCCGCATGGTCTCGGTCTCTGCCCGCATCAACACAGAATTGGAAGAGCTGAAGCGCAGCGCAAAAATGTCATCCCTGTGGAAGCTGCACGCCGATTCGGTAGTGGTGCTGCTCGACATGGCCAGCACCTCAATTGAAGAGGCAGGCGGAGTGGCGAAAATGGCCGAGCAGAGCGGCGCCGGGGCCGCGTCCCGAGCCATACACGAATCCGTACAAAAGCTGCGTAATCACGCCGACTTCGCCGTCAAGACCCTCGCCAAAGTCAGTTAAGGCGCGCATCACAATCTGCCAGACAGTATTCGAGCGAATCGAAGCGTCGCGCTTTGCTGACTTAACTTACTTTCCGCCGTAGTCGAACCAGTAGCCGCGTTGCTCGTTGCCGGACATTTCTCGCGTGTTGTATTCGAGAAGATAGTTCACGTGTGCGTCATCGAGCGGAAACGATTTCTTTGGCGTGTAGGGATATTCACCCATACTCAGGAACGGCAACGGTGCAACGAAGTTACCTTCGGCGGCGTAGAAGTCCATATCTTTTTCGTAGCCGTTGGCGGCAAAGAAATAGTCGCGCACCCAGCCTTTGGGCAGCGTGGCCAGATGAGAGGGATCGAAGTCAAGGCTGACTTCGTCGCCCGATCCGAAGACTGCCAGCTTGTCGTCGGTCGCAGTGAGTAACGGCAGTACGTCGCCGTAGCGCGTGTAGGCGCCCATGGGACGCGTGTAGGGGCCGGTGGCGCTGACCGTTTCGTAGATATATTGCACGTTGCCGGGCGGTGTGCCCTCGATCTTTAGCGGGTAGCCGTGGAAGCTGAGATCGGCATGCGCGAGTGGGACCGGCGTCAGGCGCGGGCTTTCAGCTTTGTCCTGTAACGCTTGAGAAGCTCTGTCGATCAGAATGCTGTCCCAATAAATTTGTAGGTTCGTGGTGATGCGAATCTTGCGCGTGCCTGCGGGCAGTTTGCCGGTGAGATCGGCAGTCATAGTGCGCGGACCGCCGGCAGGGAATCCCATGTCGTCGATCACGCGTGTCCATTTTCCGGTTGCATCTCTTCCGTTTGGAACAAGGGCTTCAACGTACGGGGAGAGCGCCTGCACGCCCGCCTGTGACGCGGCGTACATGCTGTTCGCGGAAAAATATTCGACTTCGCCGTGCAGCAGCAGCCATAACGGGCCGCCGCTGTAAGCATCACCAAGATCGAGTGTGAGGCTGTGCGACTTGGCGAAGCCCTGAAACTGCGTAAGGGCAAAATCACCGAAGTATTTGTGTGCCAGCAGATCGGGGAGAACGTTGTGGCCGTGTTCGTCCCATGCGCCAGCGGGAGGCTTAGCGTCGCGGCTAACAACTACTCTGAATGGCGGATAGGGCGGGTTCAGGCGAAATATTCGTTCGGATAGACGTCGACGCCGGCGGGATGATCGACCGCCAGCAGACGCACCTGATCGAGATAGACAGCCTCTTCGAGCGGCTCCATGAAACGGAAACTGAGAACCGTCGTCGGTCGTTGGTCGTTGGCCGTTGGCAAATCCTGCTGCGCTGACGCCGTACTGAGGGCTGAGGGCTGATGGCTGACGGCTGACGGCCTCTCCTGAATCATCCCGCGATCAATCTTGATCCACTCCACTGGCCGCGGAATATCGCGCTGGTTGGGGCCAATCCAGTGGCCGACGACACCTGCGCCCAGCATGTCGGCGACGAATTCGTAGCGCTCGCCATTCCATACAAACAAAGTCGGGCACGAGCTGCCGCGGCGGTCGATCTCGAGGAAATCCTGCTGCTTGTCGCCCGCGACCTGGATTTCGTCCTGCAAGACGCCGGTCGGCCACAGCATGCGTACGATATCGGCTTCTTTGGCGTCACCGAGGCCGACGGTCAAGTAAGGCGAGTTCTGGCCGAGATATCCGTTCGATCCGTAGATCTCAAATTTCTGGCGATTGCCACCGGAGAATACTTCGACCTTCGTGCCGATCGCCGACTTGTTGTCGTTCAGTCCCTTGAGCGCGAGCCGTAGCCAGTGATTCTTATTGCCGCCTTCATTGCGCAACAGCACAGCGGGCCCGTGGTTCTGCGTGATCAGCAGGTCGGTCGCGCCGTCGTTGTCGTAATCTCCGGTGATGATGGCACGCGGGCTTTCGAGATGAATCTTGTCGAGGCCAACGTCGGTTGTGACATCTTTGAAGCCGTCAGGGCCGAGATTGCGGAAGAGGCGGACTTCGCCTTTGCCGTCTCTGTTTTCGCCGACTGCGACGAGATCGACCCAGCCATCGTTGTCGTAGTCGAAGGCGGCGATTCCGTATGCGTTACGCCACTCGACCTTCGGAAACTCAGTCGCATCGAACTTCTTACCCTTGGCGTTGTGCCAAAGCGTCACGCTTTTCCCGTTCGTCCATTGAGAGTGCGTGAATGCCGTATCCATCCAACCGTCGTGATCGAAATCGAGCACTGCAGCACCCGCGATCCCTGCGGGCATGGGACTCGACCATGGCCTCTTGAGGGGGAACTTCCCTTCCCGAGGGTTCTCCAAAACAGCCGGGCCGAGTCCCGGGACCAGAATGTCTACCGCTCGATCGTTGTTGTAGTCCGTTCCAATCGCGCCCTCTCCTCCGGAGATGCCCATATCCCAAAAACCGAGTTGCTCCGACACATTGGTGAATGTTCCGTCGCCATTGTTCCGAAACATATCTCCCCACTCTGCCTTGTCACCGCTACGGGTCACGAGCAGGTCGAGATCGCCGTCGTGATCGTAGTCGATGAATGTAAGGCCGAGGTTCAAGTCGTTAGCGCCGATGTTAGCGTCGCCGGAACCAGCCTTCTCTTTGAACGCTCCATTCTTCTCGTTATGAAACAAGAGCACATCATCGTTTCCGCTCACCGCAATGTCGGTCCAACCATCGTTATCGTAGTCTCCGGCAGTACACCCAATCCCGTGCAGGCTCGAGTCAATACCAGCCTTCTTAGTCACGTCTTCAAACTTTCCGTTGCCCAGGTTGTGATAAAGCGACATGCCGCCCTGCGCGCCGTCGTCCGCAACGAAGATATCGATCTTGCCATCGTTGTCATAGTCGAGGAAGCATGCCCCCGGACCGAGTTGTCGGTTGAAATCGGAACTGTCGGATGGCCTTGAAGTCAGCCCAGCATCTTTCGTTACATCCACAAACCGCACGTTGATCGGTGCCGGAGCCTTCAGCACCGCGCTCGGCGACTCCACTGCGCGCGAGTACTGGCCTTGCTCGCCGTAGGCCAGGCTCATGGGGGCGCCGATCTTGTTTTGGGTGATGTACTGGAATTTTTTGAGATGCTCGCGGGCGTGGTCGACGTCGGCGGATTGCTGGTAGGCGCGCGATAATCCGAACTCGGCGGAAGCGTGCAGCGGATTGAGTTGCAGAGCGTGCTGAAAAGATTCGATGGCCTGCGGAAACTGTTTCGCTTGTACGTACGCCGTGCCGAGGAAATACCAGGTGTCGGCGTCGGTGGCGTCGATTTCGGTGACGCGCTTGAAGGCGTCGATGGCAGCTTGTGCTTCGCCGGTATTCTTGGCAAGAAGTCCGAGGCTGTACCACGCGTTTGGATTCTTCGGATCCTGTTTCAGCGCCGCTTCGAGCGCGGCTTTGGCTTCGTCTACTTTTTGCAGGTTCAGGAAGGCAACGCCTTCATTCAGGCGCGCTATTGCCAGCTTGGGATCGATCTCCGCCGCCTGCTGGAAATTCTTGAGTCCCTTCTCGAAGAGTTGCTGGTTCATGTAAGCCACGCCGAGATTGTTCAGGCGCGCCGCCTCGATGGGATTTGCTGCCGGTTGAGTTTGGGGAGCGGACAGGCCGAAGCCCGCCAGGATGATGCCGGTTAGGGCGGCTGTGATTCTGGGAGTCATTCGATTAAAGATTTAAACACAGAGGGCACGGGGGAACACAGAGTAAACCGCGCTCTACTTCGCGGGCGCAGCGACCGGCTGTCTGTACGGCCGGTTTGCGACAAGACCCTTCCCTTCCTCGACCGTGATCGTCTGGCCGGCGCTGATGTTTGAGAGCTTGTCGGTCTGCCCGCTTGGCCATTCGATTTCAACGTTGTCGGCTTTTATGTGCGAGCCCAATCCGAAGGTCAGCACCAGCTCGCTTTGCGCAAGATAACTGGAGCCGGAGCGCAGCATCTTCCACTGCTTGTCTTTGTTACTAGCGTCGCCTGCCGTGACGCGAACAATGGCTCCGATGCCGTCGCGATTCGACTTCTTGCCCACCAGTTTCACCCGCAGGCTGTGATTCGATCCGCCTTCGTTGTGGAATAGATAGGCGGGGCCGGCGTTCGTGGTCAGAAGAACATCTAGGAAGCCGTCGTTGTCGATATCGGCGTAAGCCGCGGCCCGAGCCACTTTCGGCGCGGCGAAGGCGCTGCCCATTTGCGCCGTAACTTCGGTGAACTTCCCGCCGCCGAGATTACGAAACAGGTGCGGAGGTTCGGCATAACTCACGCGCTTCTGGATGTGCTCGATCTGATCTTCGATGTGGCCATCGGCCACGAAGATATCCGGCCAGCCGTCGTTGTCGTAGTCAAAGAAAAAGCAACCGAAGCCGAGAGTGACCAGTGTAGCGCGGCCGACTTCGGACTGCGGCGCTTCGTCGACGAATAATCCGTTGCCTTCGTTGTGATAGAGCGAAACCATCTGGTTGGCGAAGTTGCTGATGATGAGGCTGGCGTGGCCGCTGCGGTCGTAGTCGGCGGCGTCGGCGCCCATGCCGGCACGAGCGATGCCGTCTTCGCTGAAGCCGATGCCCGCCGCTACGCCACGCTCTTCAAATGTCCCGTCTTTCTTGTTGAGGTAAAGCTTGTTGGGTTGTGTGTCGTTGGCGATGAGAATGTCGGGCCAGCCGTCGCCGTTGTAGTCGAGAATCGTGATGCCCAGGCTTTTTGAGGTGGGATCGCCGAGTCCGGCTTTCTGGGTGGTGTCTTCAAACTTGCCGCCCCCAACGTTGTGCCACAGACGCAGCGACGTGCCTTTGTACGACTCCGGCGTGCAATAGGATTTGTGTGCGCCGTCGAGGGTGCAATAGAGATCTCCTTGTTCGGACCATTGCACGTAGTTGGCGACGACCAGATCGAGCTTGCCGTCACGGTCATAGTCGACCCAGGCGGCGCCGGTGGAGAATTCGCTCGGTCCCCACAAGCCGGCAACTTTCGTCACGTCTGTGAAAGTGCCGTTCCCGTTGTTGTGGAAGAGATGACTCTGTCCGAGCGCCGTGATGAAGAGGTCGTCGAAGCCATCGTTGTCGAAATCCGCAACCGCGACGCCAAGTCCGAACATGGGCACCGCGAGGCCGGCTTTGCGGGTCACGTCGGTGAACATGCCGTTTTGATTATTGTGGTAAAGCTTGGGCGTGGTGGCGCCGGCGTGGGTGTGTCCGGCAAAGTCAGTGCCGTTGATCAGCAGGATGTCGGGATATCCGTCGTTGTCGTAGTCGATGAAGGCGCACCCGGGGCCCATGGTTTCCGGCAGCCACTTCTTGCCGAAGGCGCCGTTGTTGTGGGTGAAGTGGATGCCGGATTGGGCGGTGATGTCGCGGAAGTGGGGTTGCTGAGCCTGGGCCGGGATCGATTGCGCGAAGACCATTAACCACAGAGACACAGAGACACAGAGAAAATCAAAAAGCATCTTGTTTGGACGTTCTCTGTGACTCCGTGACTCTGTGGTGAATTGCTTTCTGTAGTCGTGCCTCATTGGGAGGCCCCGGAAGAGCCAATCGCCATAGTTGCCGGAATTTGTTTGGTCGAATGGCCGAGAGCCTGCCCTGAGCTTGCCGAAGGGTTGGCCGTCCCAACATGTTTTTGATTGATCATTGGCAACGCTATCGAGACATGTTCATGCACACCCTGGCGTTCGTTGTTGTCTTCGGGATGAAGTTGACGGTAGAGGCCGGTAATGGCCTGTGCCGATTCGTCGGCTTTGAATCGCATGTAGCGCGCTTCGTGTTCTTTGGCGAGTTTCTCCTGGCCTAACCCGTTGTAGCAGAGCATTAAATTGTAGTGCGCCTGCAAGTCTTCGGGATCGATGGCCAGCACCGCTTGCAGAGTCTTCACCGCGTCGTCGTACTTCCGCTGCAGAAAGAGAATTCGGCCAAGATCGTTGAGCGCTACACGGTCTCGTGGATACTGCGCCAGCACCAAGCGCAATCGTGAAGCTGCGCCTTCGTAGTTGCCGTCGGCGCGCAGAACACGGGCATAGAAATAATTCGCGCGAGCGAGTTCAGGCTTCAGCGCAAGCGCCTTTTCAAGCACAGTACGAGCGCGCTCCATGTCGCCCTCCTGCACTGCACAGCGACCAATGTTGACCCATCCATCGGGATTATTCGGGTCAGCCTCGGTTATTTTTAGAAAAGCAGCCGCCGCGCCCTTGAGATCACCTTGCAGGAATAGGCCGATGCCGTAATCGTTCCAGCGCTGCCATTCTTCTTTTAGTGAAACTGTTTTCGGCGCAGGCAGTGGAGCGCTATGTGCGATGACCGGCAGGGTGACCTCATTTTCCGCAACGGTAACGATGGGAAGGTCCGGAATTTTTTCCTGCTTGGCAGAAACGCCGCTGAGCGACGCTGTGAATACAGTGATCCGGTCGTCGTAATCGGGTGCAACTGCATTCGGATGCATGGGGTCAGGCTGGCCGGCGAAAGCTTCCTGTGTTCCATACCAGCTGAATTTCCTGTAGAGCAGGCGCGCTTGCAGCGTAATCTTACTGCCCGCATTCTCCGGAATATGTACGCGGTAATGCACGGTATCGGCGGCCCCCGGGGGAATCAGGCGCACATAAACAACGGCTCGCGTGGCCCAGGCGTTGCGTTTATTGATGGGATTTCCGTGAGCGTCGATTTGCAATGAGCGGTAGAAGTGCGCGCCTTTTTCCACCGGACCGTGGCCATTGTCCTCGACCTCACCGCTCCAGAAAATGGTCTGGCCTTTGTCGTCGACAGCTTTCAGTTCCAGCCATGTGTCGTAGGCGTCGACGGTGCCGCCGGGGAAAAAGTGTCCGACTTTTTTCGTGCGCACAACGACATCCACGCGCACGGTGTCACCGCGGCGTAAGGGCGGCTGAATATGGTTGAGCGGCGCGGTTACGGGCGAAACTTCTCCACCCGCGCCGAGCGCGATCTTCGTTTCGGCTTCTTCGCCGACGGCGAATGTTGTGTTGGCATCGGCTTGCGTGGAAGCGCCCGAAGCTAACGGCGCCTGGGCCGGTGACAACGCGAAAATATCCACGGTGAGCGCGCCGCTCTTCAGGAAGTCTTCAGTCAGCTTGAGCTGCGCGGGATCGTCATTGGCGGTAGGAACCGCCGTGTTCGCGCCGGGGAAGCGATGCGAGTGCACGACGCCGTTGATATTGCCAGAATCGTTCGACTTCTCCGCGGGCATGTGGCAATCGGCGCACTGCTGCGGCTTTGGAGGATAGTAGAACGACCGCGCACCCTGACCGGAAATTCCACTGGCCTGCCAGTTGTCGTATTCGTTGAAGCCGCGGAACCAGCGGTAGTGATTCACCGGAACATCCAGATGCACTTTGTGGCAGGAGGAACAGAACTCCGCGGTCTGCGTGCGCATGAAGGGCTTGAGGAAGACGCGGCGGTGCGGCTCCGGATTGAGCCGGATCATGAAGTCGTGCAGGGCCCGCGCCACCGGACTCTTCGACGCGGCCAGCTCGTGCAGCTTGGGATATTCCAGATAAAAATCACCCTGCCCCATCGTCGATTTCACGTCGGCGATGGAGTGGCACATCATGCAGCCGAGGCCAGCCTGCGCCTCGGGGCGATGAACGATCTGCTTGATTGGCGTATCCATCAATCCTGCATAGAGAACGGCAGGATCGTGGCAGCCGCCGCACCATTTCGAGGGCTTGGTGCCAACCGTATCCTGCATGTACTCGATGGATTTTCGATACCACTGATTGTTGAACGAAGAGAAATGGTGTGCCGAGCTGTACCACTGGTTATAAATATCCTCGTGGCAGCGCTTGCAGGAATCGGACTCCATGAAGAACTTGCTGGGAATTTTCTGTTTGCCGTAAACCTGCGCGGAGCTGGGGAAGAACGAACCTTCGGGGCCGTCGCCTTCGCCATTCATCGTGTCCGGCGGCATGGTGGGATTTTGAATGCGGCTCCGTGTCTGCCAACTCTGGCGGACGTAGTGCGCGCCGTAACCGAGGACAGCCAGGATCGCAAGGCAGAAAGCGGCGCGCATGAAGCCGGCGCTTCCGCTGGGTTCAGTTCCTGGCGCGTGGCGGGTCGCGCGTCTGCCGAACCAGGCGGCGATCAGCAAGCCGACGCCCGCGAGCGAGATCACGATGTGGAAATAGAGCCTATTCCACTCTGCGCGCGCAGTGCCGGTTTTGACGAGGATGACCCCAATGACCGCACCCACTGCAATCAGGAGCCAGCCAGCACGGGAAGTAAGACTTCGACCTCGCAACCGGCGAAAGAGAAAAGGCAACAGTAAGATCGTGGCCAGTACGCCACCACTAGCGTGGAGCAGAACGATAGCGGCGTATACCAAATTCGGCTGCGGAAAAGCATAGAGATACCCCGCCGAAATAGTTAAAAAGCCGACGAGCCCTGACAAAATCCGGCCGGTGAGCGCGCTTGAAGTTGGCGTTTCCTGCATGGAGCGCGAGCAGTGTACCGCCAAAGCAAACTGCAATGGCGAAAATCGCGTGCCGATAACCTTATAAAGGGACGAAGGCGGGCGGAATAGTACAAAAGCATTAGCGCACGGGAGGCGGCTTGCCTAGAGTGTGGGCGGAGCTTTCCATCCGCCACACTCCTTCTCGATGACATCGGCGACAGCGAGCACCTGCTCCTCTTCCCACGGCCGGCCGATGATCTGTACTCCGACAGGAAGGCCTTCCGGTGGCTGACTTACTGGGACTACTGCGCCGGGATTGCCCAACAGATTAAAGAACTCGGTGTAACTCCAAGCGTCGAAGTATTCCACCGTTTTCCCTTCCACTTGCCAACTGCGTTCGCCGTGACGAAAGGCGGGGATCGCGGCGGGCGGACATAAGAGGATGGGATAGTTCTGCATCTGCTGAAGAATCTGGGCACGGACTGCGTCGCGGCGAATCCAGGCGTCGAGCAGGCTCTCGGCGGTGAGGGGCAGCTCGACAGCTGAGAACTCGAGAAACTGCTTCAGGATCGGGCTGAGATCGTGCTCGCGGTTCTTGAACATTGGCCGGATCAACATCGCTCCCGCGCCGATGAAGAATTTTCTCCAGAGGAGGCGAGCTTCTTCCAAGCCTTCGGGGCGAAAGGGTTCGACTTGAAATCCCACGTTGCGCAGGGATTGGGCCGCGGTGCGCACGGCGGCGCGGATTTCGGGAGTCACGGGTGTGCGGCCGTCGTCTTCGAAATAGCCGATGCGCAGTTTCTTGACTTCCTCATCGCTTCGCCAGCGCAGCGGGGCGGGCGCGGCGCAGGTATCGCCGTCGTCGGGGCCTTGCATCACTTCGAATAAGAGTTTGAGATCGGCAACGGTTCGGGCCATCGGTCCGACCACGCCGATCAGCGCAAAGGGGCCGCCAGACGGCGGATAATGGCCGGTAGCGGGAATGCGTCCGGGCGTGGGCTTCAGTCCGCAGATGCCACTGAAGTGCGCCGGCACGCGAATCGATCCTCCGCCGTCACTGCCAACGCCGCCGGCGGACATTCCAACTGCGATGCCCGCAGCTTCGCCGCCGCTTGATCCACCCGGTGTGCGAGAAAGATCCCACGGACTGTTGGTGCGACCGTGGAGCAGATTGTCGGTCTCCCACGCCATGAGAAGCTCGGGCGTATTGGTCACGCCGAGGATGATCGCTCCCGCCTTGCGCAGGCGCATAACAAGAGGCGCGTCTTGTGACGGGATGAATCCTTGGCGCAGCCGCGTACCTGCCTCGCAGCGGTATCCCGCGACTTCGATAGAGCTTTTGATGCTGATTGGGACGCCGTGCAACGCGCCGATCTCTCGGCCGTGCGTGACAACATCTTCGGCGTCGCGGGCTTCGTGACGCACGCGCTCCGCGTCAACGTGGACGAAAGCGTTGAGCTTGGGATTCAGTCTTTCGGTCTTCGCCAGATGCGCTTCGGCGAGTTCGACGGGCGAAATTTCTTTCTCGCGAATTCGTTCCGCCATTGCAACTGCGGAGAGCAAAGTCAGATCACTCACAGAGTCTTTCTCCGCATAGAATGGTCGACGGTTGTTTTCTCAGCGCTCGTCAGCGCGCGAAACGCGCCCTTCGCTAAATCGCCCAACTGCAATGGCCCGATCGCGACTCGCACCAGCCGCAACACATCGACGCCCAGCGCCGCAAGCATGCGACGAATCTGGCGATTCTTGCCTTCGTCGAGGACGATTTCGAGCCAGCAATTTTTTTCTCCTGAGCGCAGCAGGCGGGCTTGACGGGCGCGCAGCTGATCTCCGTCTTTGCCTCTCACGCCGCGGGTCAGCGAGGCAATCAGGTTCTCGTCCGCCAGGGTGTCGATCTGCACGTGGTAGGTTTTCTCCAGATGCGTTTCGGGCGCGGCGATGCGTGCGGCCCAGTCCGAGTCGTTGGTCAGCAGCAACAGCCCTTCGCTGGCCTTATCCAGACGACCGACCGGAGCGACCCAAGGCAGGGATGCCTTCGTCAGCAGCGAGTAGATGGTCTCGCGGCCTCTTTCATCCGATGCGGTCGTCACTAAGCCGCGCGGCTTATTCATCATGAGATAAGTCTTCTGAGGCGGATCGATCGCGTTGCCGTCCACAGTGATGTGATCTTTCTCAAATCGAACCGGCGTTTCCGGATCATGCCGCACCGTTCCGTTCAACCGCACGCGTCCGGCTCGAATCAATTCTGCCGCCTGCGAGCGCGAACAATATCCAAGCTTTGAGAGCGCACGCGCCAAGCCGACCCTCCGCGCAGACTTTTTATGGTTCACGCGTTCATGCTAAACCACCAGGCGAAAGGTATGGGGCGTAGCGTCCATGCACAATCCAGCACGAGTTGATAGGATGTTGATCGCCAAATTTACCAAGGAGTTCTTATGGCCCATCAGCACCCCCCACGCTTTCTGAAGATTGTGGACGACGCCAAAACGCGCGTGCGCGAAACGAACGTTGACGATGTGAAAGCCCGCATGGATCGTGGCGAGAAATTCGTATTGGTGGACGTGCGCGAGGAGAGCGAGTTCGCGAAAGATCATCTGCCGGGCGCAATTCACCTCGGCAAGGGCATTATCGAACGCGACATTGAAGCGCGCGTACCTGCGTTGAATACCGAGATGGTTCTCTATTGCGGCGGCGGCTTCCGATCGGCATTGGCCGCCGACAATCTCCAGAAGATGGGCTATACCAATGTCATTTCGATGGATGGCGGCATTCGTGACTGGCGGGAAAAAGGGTATCCGCTGACGAGGGGGTAGAATCGGGAGCAGTTCTCAGTTGCCGGTTGTCAGTTCTCGGTAAAACTTCCTCATCCACTTATGAATGGTCGCATCTTCTTCTGGTCGCTCACGTCGGCACTCGCCGGATTTCTCTTCGGTTTCGACACGGTAGTTATTTCCGGTGCCGAAAAAACTATTCAGACTCTTTGGGGATTGAGTCCCGGCCTGCACGGCATTGCCATGGCATCGGCTCTTTACGGCACCGTCGTGGGATCGTTGATTGGCGGCTGGCCCGCCGACCGTTTTGGACGCAAGGCGACGCTGCTGTGGATCGGCGTTCTTTATTTCATTGGCGCAGTGGGCTCAGGTCTGGCGCCCAACGTTACGGTTTTCATTCTTGCGCGCGTCATCGGCGGGCTGGGCATCGGCATCTCGACCGTGGTCGCGCCCATGTATATCTCGGAGATCGCGCCGCCCAAGCACCGCGGCCGGCTTGCAGGCATGTTCCAGTTCAACATTGTTTTCGGCATCCTGATCGCTTTCGTGTCAAACGCACTACTGGCCGGGATCGGCGACAACGCATGGCGCTGGATGCTCGGTGTGGCTGCATTTCCATCTCTGCTCTACGCGCTGTTTTGCATTGGCCTGCCGGAGAGCCCGCGCTGGCTGCTCAGCCGCAAGGGCGACCGCGAAGCCGGGATGGAAGTTCTGCAAAGGATCGAGCCTGACGTTTCAAAAGCCGAAATTGCCATCGAGGCGGACGCGATCATGGCGGCGTCGTCGGAACAGGCATCGTCGGGAACTTTCTGGACCATGCGTCTTCGAAAACCGATCATGTTGGCTATCCTGGTCGCGTTCTTTAATCAGCTATCCGGCATCAATGCGATCTTGTATTTCGCCCCCCGCATATTTGAACTCACTGGGCTCGCGGCCAAAGCCGCGCTCTTGCAATCGATCGGCATCGGCGTCACCAATCTCGTTTTCACCTTTGTCGGCTTGTGGCTGATTGACCGACTGGGGCGGCGAACGCTTCTCTACATCGGCTCGTTCGGCTACATCGGATCGCTCGGACTTGTTGCCTGGGCGTTCTTTACCGGCCACCTCTCGATCGTGCCGATTTGTATTTTCGCTTTTATCGCGGCTCACGCTGTCGGCCAGGGAGCGGTCATCTGGGTTCTCATCTCCGAGATTTTTCCCAACCGTCATCGCGCCGAGGGCCAGACCCTGGGCAGCTTCACCCACTGGATCTTCGCAGCCCTGCTCACAACGTTCTTCCCCAAGATGGTCACCGCGTTCGCGCCCGGCTACGTGTTTTCGTTCTTCGCTGGGATGATGGTTCTGCAACTAATTTGGGTGAAGACGATGGTTCCGGAAACCAAGGGTGTGCCACTGGAGCAGATTCAGAGGCAGTTGGGGATCGAGTAGCATCCGCCAATCTCTTAGTGAGCGTAATCGCTGTTTTCGCCAATGATGGTGAAGGCGCTGGACGATGCTCGCTGGAACCATGGTCTACAATCGGTTGCCGTGAGTTCCATCAACATTTTGGCCGGTGTCGCGTGGCTTCTTGGCGGTTTGATTTGGCTAGGAAGGGCGACGGTGGACAAAGCACGTCCAAGCGCACCCATATCTTCGCCTACCCAGCCAGAAACACTCACCGAAAAAGATCATAGATGGGGAATGTGGGTTAACGCTGTTCTGTACATTATGCTCGGTGTCCTTTACCTTCTCAAAGTTATCTTTTCCCATCGGCATTAGCCCTGTCAGGCCGAAGCAAAATCACTGGCCCGAGAGTCGATGAGTGTAACGGCCTGGTTACAACTGTGTCGCTCTATCACCACTGAAGATTCTATGGTTCCGCTTTGAAGGTGGGGAACCGAATTTCAACCATCCGAAGTAGGATCTTTCCGTACTCATCACCTCGTGACAATGCCGCTCTACGGCATTCGGCTACCCGCTTTCTTGCCTCCTCTGTTTCACCCTGCTGATCAAGGCAATCGGCTAGAGCGTAGAACGCCATTGGGTCCTCGGGGGTGTAGCCTGCGTATTCCTCGCAATAACGTCGTGCGGTACTGAAAGCGCCAAGTTGCAGAGCCGTGTTAGCCGCAAAGTGGCCGAGAGAACACATCCTGAGCTTGCGGTCCTGTCCCGCCTCTCCCATGTAATCGTCCAACAACTGCAGCGCTCTCTGGCCTTCTCTCCTAATTACGAACTCATTAACGCGGCGAATGAGATCAGTTTCGACTGGGGGTCTGGTTGATCTCTGCGCGGGCTCCTCGACGGGCAAGGCCTGTATTCGCATTCGAAGTTTTTCAGCGGAGAATCCCTTTTTGGTCAGCAGCTCAGCTGCGAAGGTATGACCGGATTCGACCAGTCCCAACAGAAGGTGCTCATTCCGGATGTATCGATGATCGAGCTTGTCAGCTTCTGCTTCTGCCAAAACCAGCGTCTGGCGGGTTCCCCTACTTAGTGGCAGGTCGTGCGGCAGCATGTTTGGCTCACGCTGGGGAAGGTGAGCGTCGATTGTGTCGAGAATCTCTTTCTCAGAAATCCCTTCCATGACGCTAATCAGGACTGGATCATTTAGCAGAGCTAATAGAAGGTGCTCAGGCTCGATTTCTAAAGATCCAAATCTATCTGCCTCGTGTTTTGCGCCAACCATCGTCCGCCTCGATTTCTCGGTGTATCGAAAAAACATGCCCACATGCGCGGTTTCGCAACAATGCCGGATCGGTACCGATCATCAAAAAGAATACAACACTGAAGCATCTCGCTCCGGCGATTGTTGACGTAAAATCACCATTACACTCGACGATCGAAATCAAAACGGCCTTCACCGCTGCGGCAAACGCAGCCAGTGCCTCTTTCTGCCGAATTCCCGCGCCCGCGGCGATCGTGTGGATGAAATCTGCTGCGATGTGGTGCAGAGGTTCTTGCGCTTATTTGGTCTTCGCGGGTTCCTGGTAAAGGCCGATCACATTTCCCGCTGGATCGCCGAACCTTGCAGTAATCTCTGGCGCGTCTGCGCCGATCGGTTGGACGACCTTACCTCCGTTTGCGAGGATTGCGTCTAAGGTCGCGGCCACGCTATTGACCATTATATAAACCATCAGCCCGGGACTTTGCGGAGGCCGGCCGAGAACGAACGAGCCGCTGACTTCCCCGGTAGTATCGTCAAACGAGGTTGCACCGTCGCCGCGTTGGCGGATGTTCCATCCGAAGACCTGCTTGTAGAAAGCGGCAGACTGCGCAACGTCGGTGGTGGGAATCTCTACATAGCAAATCTTGCCGTTCGCGAGAGTCGGGGCCATCGGTGCTCCTTTCGGCTCGACGTTATTGTAGCGCGCTGGTTAAATAATCCGCTGCCTCATGGCAGCGCGGGCAAAGGCGTCTTCTTCTGCATGCCTTCGCCTTCGACGACGGTGTAGAGAAAATCGGCAGGCACATCGCGCAGCGTTTCGGCTGCTCCGTTCGGCCACCGAATGTCTACTTCGTTCATCTTTTCGCTCGCGCCCAGACCAAAGTGCAGACGCAGATCGTTCTGCGAAAGATAGCTGGCGCCGCCGCGCACTTCGTCGAACTGCACCAGCGGCCCGGCTTTCACCGTGACGCGGGCGCCGATTGCAGCTTTGTTGCTCTTGACTCCGATCAGCTTGAACAAGACGCGATGGTTGGAGCTTGCATTGCGATTCAGCAATAACGAAGGCGGGTCGCCCACATTGAGAATTACGACATCCACATTGCCATCATTGTTGATGTCACCAAAAGCCGCGCCCCGCCTGGATTGCGCTGGCAACGCGGCCAGCGTGGAAGAAACATCCTCGAAAGTTCCGTCGCGATGATTGCGGAGAAGAACGAGCGGTTGGCGGTAGGGCGTGCCTCCGGGGATGTTGTCGACCTGCGGATACACGTGACCGCTCGCGATAAGGACATCGCTCCAGCCGTCGTTGTCCATGTCGAAGAAAGAAGTTCCCCAGCTCACCAGAGGATAAGTCGGCTTCATGATCTTCGAGCGCACGCTGAGATCGGCGAAACTATCGTTGCCGCCATTGTGATAAAGCACCGACCCCTGTTCCACGAAGTTCGTCACCAGCATCGACAATCGGCCTTCGTGCAAATAGTCGCCCCAGGCCACGCCCATGGAGCCTTGCTGCATGCCATCACCGCTGAGCGCGACCCCGGCGAGCAGGCCGACATCCTCAAACGTGCCGTCGTGTTTGTTGCGGTAAAGAAAATTTGGCCCGGCGTCGTTGGCCACGTAGAGATCGGGCCAGCCATCGTTGTCGTAATCGCCCCAGGTCGCGCCCAGGCCGTAATAGTGGTGCGGATCATCGACCCCGGCTTTCTTGGAAACTTCTTCGAAGGTGCCGTCGCCCTTGTTGTGAAACAGCAGGTCCGACTCGCCGGGCATTCCCCATGGGCCGCATTGCACCAGCACTCCCTTGAAGCGGCAGAAGCGCGGGTCGTTACCGAATTCAGGAAGCTTGTCGATATCGACGTGAACGTAGCGCGAGACAAAGAGATCGACGCGGCCGTCGCGATCATAGTCGGCCCACGCAGCCCCCGTGCTGAAGCCACCGCCGGCGACTCCAGCTTTGTCGGTAACGTCTTCAAACTTGCAGTTGCCGAGGTTGTGATACAGGGCATTGCCGCCGAAGCCAGTCACGTAAATATCTTGCAAGCCGTCGTTATCGTAGTCCGCGACAGCAATGCCCATGCCCCATCCTCTGCGAGCGAGACCGGCGGATTTCGTGATGTCGGTGAACTTCGGATCGGGGCTGGCAGGATCGGATTCCTGATGATAGAGCGTGATCATCGGGTCGCCGCCTTTGCGGTAGCGCTCGACCGTCGATCCGTTGACGGTGACAATGTCGAGCTTGCCGTCGTTGTCGCAGTCGATCAGGCCGACTCCGCCGCTCATCGATTCGACGATGTATTTCTTGTCCGGCGAGGAGATGTGCGGGACGGTCAGGCCAGCCTTTGCGGCGACATCTTCAAAGCGCGGGATGGCAGCCGGGGTGGACTGCGGCTTGGGCGCGGCAACCTGAGCAAGCACAGACGCACCAACGAATAACTTCACCCACAAAACAAAACATATTTTTCTGCGTGACGTTTGCATGGGGCCAGGAGTTATTCGATTATACTGAGCCGAACATTTTGGGCCTCCGCCGTCTGCGGCACGTTCGAAAATTAAGTTCCGGGAATAGGCATGATTGGAATTCGCACTCACGATCTACGCAAGGTCTACCATTCCGCACCTCCATTTGGGTCGGGCGGTGCGGGGTTTGGACCGCCTGCGGCGGGCGGGAAAAAGAATAAGCAGGCAAAACCAGAAATTGTTGCGCTCGACGGTCTGTCGCTCGATATTTTTCCGGGGGAAGTGTTCGGATTGCTGGGGCCGAATGGCGCAGGAAAATCTACGACCGTCGGCATTCTTACGACGCGAGTGCGGCCCAGCGGTGGCCAGGCCTGGATCGGCGAGCATGAGGTCTGGAAAAATCAGGTCGCGGTCAAGCGGCTGATCGGCGTCGTGGCGCAGCGCCCCAATCTCGACTTCTCGCTCACGGCGCGCGAGATTCTGCTGTTTCACGGAGCTTATTTCGGACTCGACTCGCGCGAACGGACCAAACGCGCCGACGAATTGCTCGATCGCTTCAAACTCAACGATCGCGCGAACCAGATGGTGCGCGGATTTTCCGGCGGTATGATGCAGCGCCTGTCAATCGCCCGGGCCATGATGCATGATCCACAGGTTCTTTTCCTGGACGAGCCCAGCGCAGGCCTCGATCCGCAGACCAAGCTGCTTTTGTGGGAGATTATTCGCGACTACAACAAAAGCGGCAAAACTATCCTGCTGACCACGCACAACATGGAGGAAGCAGACGCGCTTGCGCACCGGCTGGCGATTATCGATCATGGACGCAATATCGCGCTGGGCACTCCTGCTGAGCTAAAAACTTCAATCCCAGGTGGATTCCTGTTGCGGCTGCGCTTCGCGAGTCATGCGCCGGAATTGCTGCAACGGTTGCAGTCTTTGACCGGAGTGCGTGAGGTTCGCTCGAAGAATGACGACGGCAGCGCCGACTTGTACGCCGATCGCGGCGGTTCATTGATTGCCGAGATTGCCAGCCTCGCATCGAACACCGGCATTGAGCTGTGCGACGTCCATATCTCCGAGCCCAGCCTGGAGAATCTGTTTCTGCACCATACCGGAAGGAGCTTGCGGGAATGAACTGGAGAACGTTTTTCGCCATGCTGGGGCGCGATGCGCATGTCGCCCGCCGCAACGTCATGGTCCTGATGTTTCAAACTTTCCTGCAGCCGCTGATGTTTGTATTCATCTTTGGCCGGGTCATGGTGCGCAGCGGCTACATGCCGGAGTCGTACAAGAGCCTGCTGCTTCCGGGGATCATGGCGATCAGCATGGTGTTCACCGGTATCTGGGCGGTGGCCATGCCCTTGATTGCCGAGTTTCAGTTCACGCGTGAGATCGAAGACCGGCTGCTCGCGCCGATGGATATTTCCTGGGTTGCGCTGGAAAAAGTATTGGCGGGGGCGTTGCAGGCGCTGGTGGCGGGATTGATCGTAATTCCTGCGGCGTGGGTAATCCTGCGGCCGGTAGCGTTCGATCTTCACGCGCCGGTCAGTTTTGCCTGCGTGGTGATATTGGTGGCACTTTTTTCCGCCTGCGGAGGATTGGCATTAGGATGCAGCGTGAATCAGCAACACATCGGTTTGATGTTCAGTATGGTGTTGACCCCCATGATCTTTTTCGGGTGCACGTATTATCCGTGGAGTGCTTTAGAGAAGTTTCCAATCCTGCAAAAGCTTGTGTTGATCAATCCCCTGGTATATGCGAGCGAGGGACTGCGCGGAACACTAGTGCCGCAGTTTCCGCATCTTTCCATGACGGCGGTTCTAATTGCTCTGACGGCATTCGACGCACTGCTATTGGTCGCCGGACTGCGACAGTTCCGGAATAAGGCGGTAAGTTAAGAACCAGTGGTCAGTGGTTGGATCTCAGTTGCCAGTTTTAGTTTGGAAGTACACAGGGCTAGGCGGATATATCCTTCGTCGCTGGATACACTCTCCGATACGCAGCATAGCTAGCATTCATCACCGCGAACGTTTCGGGCTGCGCCTTGACTGTTTTTGCCACGCGCACGACCGCAGCGCAGGCTTCATCCACCGATTTCCAGATGCCTGCGCCCACGCCCGCCAGAATCGCCGCACCATACGCGGCGCCTTCTTCGGCTTCGACAAGTTCGACGTCGTGCCCGTAGACTTCGGCCTGGATCTGGCGCCACAGCGGAGACCGTGCCCCACCGCCGCCGAGGCGAATGCGGTTCACGGCAACCTTCATCTCGTCGAACAAAGTGAACGTATCGCGCAGGCTGAACGCAACGCCTTCAAGAATCGCCCGAATCACGTGTGCGCGTGTGTGGGTCGCAGTAAGGCCA
>Ga0210410_10001459_pt1 | contig 22266 bp, 11 predicted proteins | sample IncBWC4MmetaG_FD_161058 | JGI IMG/M metagenome (GOLD analysis project Ga0210410, IMG submission 161058) | Forest soil microbial communities from Barre Woods Harvard Forest LTER site, Petersham, Massachusetts, United States - Inc-BW-C-4-M | ecosystem: Environmental > Terrestrial > Soil >... | reverse complement strand
CCCCGACTCCCAATTCCTCGTCGACAACAACGGCGCCCTCGACCACTTCTACGCCGCCCTCCGCGAGCTCCGCACCGGCCAGTCCCGCCACACCGTCCGCATCGTCCACTACGGCGACTCCCCCACCACCGCCGACCTCATCACCGGCGACGCCCGCGACCTCCTCCAGGAGCGCTTCGGCAACGCCGGCCCCGGCTTCATCCTCATCGCCAAGCCCTGGGCCTGGTACGGCCATCACGGCGTCGACATCTCCGCCACCGGCTGGAAGATCGACACCGCCGTCGGCTCCATGCGCGAAGCCAACTACGGCCTCGGCGGCGCCATCTTCACCGGCCCCGTCGGCGCCACCAGCACTATCCGCCTCACCGCACACGACTCCACCTCCATCGAAGTCGAATACCTCGAAGAGCCCGGAGGCGGCAATCTGGACCTCACCGCCGACGGCGCACCCATCGGCACCGTCACCACCGCAGGCGACACCAAAAAGAACGAAGCCACAACCATCCCCATCCCACCCGGCACCAAACAAATTAAACTCACCGTCTCCGGCAGTCCCGCCCAGCTCTTCGGCGTCATTCTCGGTCGCGACGACCGCGGCCTCACCTACGACAGCATCGGCCTCAACGGCGCCTCCACCACCGTCATGTCCCGCGCCTTCAACCCACAAACCTTCTCCGAAGCGCTCGAGCACCGCAACCCCGACCTCGTCGTCATCAACTACGGCACCAACGAGTCCAGCTTCCCCGCCTACGTCGAAAAGCAATACGAGCCCGAACTCATCCGCGCCATCGGCCGCGTCCGCACCGCCCTGCCTGACACTTCCATCCTCATCATGAGCCCCATGGACCGCGGCCAGCGCGACGGCGACCAGATCACCACCATGCGCGCCATCCCCGAGATCGTCGCCATCCAGCAGCGCGTCGCCGACCAGACCGGCTGCGGCTTCTTCAACACCTACCAGGCCATGGGAGGCTCCGGCACCATGGCCCGCTGGTATGATCGCCATCCCGCCATGGTCGGAGCCGACCTCATCCACCCCTCCCCCCAGGGAGCGCGCCTCGTCGCCCAACTCCTCACCGGCCAACTCCTGATAGGCTACGAAAGGTACATGGAAAATCATCCGGGTCCCCAACCGAAGCTCCCCGTGCCGGTCATCTCCCAAACCTCCGCCAAGCCCACGGGGGTGCAATAGATGTTGTCTCGACGCCTCACCACAGCGCTGCTCGTCCTGGCCATCTCTGTCGGCGCAACCGCACTCGCGACCACGACCGCCATCACGACCGCCATCAAGCGCGCCCCCATCGCCAAGCCCTTCAAGACCAAAACCAAAAAGGGCCGCAGGCCCAAGCCCTCCTCCAAAACCGCAACGGCAAAATCCGTTACCACCAAACCCACCACAACAACACGCAGTACAACAGCCCGCACCAGAGCTGTCTCCCTCCGCACCCCATCGCCAACCGCCGTTGCCAGCCGCGAGGTCATCACCAATCGCATCGAGCGCTCGCTCGCCAGCCCCAAACTCGGAATCGAAAACCCCCGCGCCCTCCGTCCCTTCTTCGAACAGCTCCACCAGCTTGAACTCGACCCCAAAGCCCAGCTCGTCCGTGTCATCCAGTTTGGCGACTCCCACACCGCCGGCGACTCCTTCACCGGAGCCCTCCGCACCCTCTTCCAGCAAAAATTCGGTGACGGCGGAGCCGGCTTCAGCTTCGCCGGCTATCCCTTCGCCGGATACCACATCCACGGCACCAAACGCGCCCAATCCACCGGCTGGCTCGCCCTCGGAACCCACCTCAACGACATCGGCGACGGCATGGTCGGCATGGGCGGCGTCAGCCTGCGTACCGAAGCAGCAGGGAACTGGGTCTCCCTCGACGCCGACGCAACGTCCCTCCAGGTCCAATACCTAATCCAGCCCAACGGCGGCTCCATCGAGATCCGCGACAACGACACCCTCATCGCCACCGTCTCCACCGCCAGCTCCGACACTGCCGCGCCCGACACCGCCGGCCACTTCGATACTCCCGTAGAACCCGGCCCCCACCACTTCGAAGTCCTCACCATCGACCCGGCCCCCGTCCGCCTCCTCGGCCTCTCCACCCAGAATTCCGCCGGCGTCACCTACGAGGCCGCCGGCATCAACGGCGCCGAAGCCTCTCTCTTCCTCCGCTGGAACGAAGCCCTCCAGCAGTCGTTAATGCTCGAGACCAACCCAGCCCTCATCGTCCTCTCCTACGGCACCAACGAGGCCGGCGACCGCAACTGGACCGAAGAGGGCTACGCCGCCATGTTCCAGCGCATCATCGAGCGCTGCCGCCGCCTCGCCCCCAACGCCTCCATCCTCGTCGTCGGCCCGCCCGACCGCGCCATGCGAGCCGGCCGCCGCGCCTGGAGGCCCTTCAGCGGAGTCGACCGCATCGTCGCCGCCCAACGCAGCGTCTGCCGCCAGATGCACTGCGCCTACTGGGATCAGCGCTCCCGCATGGGAGGCTTCGGCTCCATGCGCGACTGGGTCTCCATCAGCTGGGCCCAGCCCGACCACACTCACTTCACCGGCGAAGGCTACACCGAACTCGCCAGCGCCTTGTTTTCGGACATAGTCCAGCAGTACGACAGTTACTCCCCCGCACCCCTCACCCGCGCTCAAGGCGAAACAAAATAGACCAAAACGAAATAGACCGGAAGAAATAGGCGAAACGAAATAAATCCCGCTCCGTCAAAAGCAACGCAGGCAGTTACAAATTGCGCAAAGCAGGTAAACATGAGCACCCAGGCAGGCATCCTCAAAGTCATCCACGCAGTCGCCGACATTCCCAACGACCCCGCGCCTGACGAATCCCTCTTCGACTCCGGCGCTCTCGACTCCTTCACCCTCCCCGACCTCGTCACCGGCCTCGAGCAGGAGTTCAACGTAAAAATCCCCGACGCCGACCTCGTCCCCGAGCGCTTCGACACCGTAACCAAAATCGAAGCCTACCTCGACAGCCGCAAAAGCTAGGCCCTCACTCTCGCCAAACCCGGTTGTCATCCTTCGCCGCAGGCGGAGGACCTGCTGTTGTCTTTGTCATTGCCGTTGGTTGTTCTTGTTGTCATCCTGAGCGGAGTCGTTCGCGTACCTTGCGAACGGCGAAGTCGAAGGACCTGCATTTCGCTCGAAGAAGCATCGAACTACATCAGGAGCACCACCATGTCCTACCTCCGAGCCTTCGGCCACCACCTCCCCCCCACCCCCGTAACCAACGCCGACCTCGAGCAACGAACCGGTCGCAACGCCGCCTCCATCGAAAAAACCTCCGGCATCCTCGAACGCCGCTACGCCGCAGAGGAAATCTCAGTAGCCGACCTGGGCCTCGCCGCCGCCGCCGCCTGCCTGAAAAACGCCAACCTCACCCCACAAGACATCGGCCTCATTCTCTTCTCCAGCGGCTCCGCCGAACGCGCCTTCCCCGGCCCAGCCTCCGTCTTCGCCCAGAAACTCGGCCTCACCGCCACCCCCGCCATCGACATCCCCGTAGCCAGCGCTGGCTCCCTCATCGGCCTCGCCTTCGCCGCCGACCTCGCCCCCCGCTACGGCAACGTCCTCGTCGTTGCCTCCGAGATCATGTCCCGCCGCATCTCCGACGCCGACCCAGACACCGCCATCCTCTTCGGCGACGGAGCCGGAGCCTGCATCGTCTCCCCCAACCAGGGCTTCGCAAAGATCGCCGACACCGCCCTCTTCACCGACGGCAACTACGCCGACGCCCTCCAACTCCAGCACGGAGGCGCCATCCAGATGAAGGGCCTCGACGTCATCGTCCAGGCCTCCCGCAAGATCCCCCGCTCCATCGAAGACCTCCTCACCAAAAACAACCTCAAACCGGCAGACATCAGCGTCTTCCTCATGCATCAGGCCAACGTCAACCTCATCCGCAAAGTAGCCACCGCATTACAAGTCCCCGATCCCGACGCTCGCTTCTTCCGCAACATCGACCGCTACGGCAACACCTCCTCCGCCTCCCTCCTCATCGCCGCCTCCGAGTGGCACGCCGCGAACCCCACCCCACCCACCGCACCCATCGTCCTCGCAGCCTTCGGCGCCGGCTTCAACTGGGGAGCCATCCTCCTCCTCCCCACCTAGCCACCACTGCGCGACCATGCAGACCAGGTTGCCGCTCTTACCTTTGTTGCCCTTGCCTTTATTGTTGTCATCCCGTTAGGGATCTGCTGTTCTCTTTGTCTTCGGCGTTGCCGTTGCCGTTGCTGTTGCTGTTGCTATTGCCATCGTCACTGTCGTTGCCACTGCCACTGCCGTTGCCGTTGCACTCGCCTTTGCTTTTTTGCAATTGCTGCTAGGTCGACCTCGTTGTTCTTGCTTCTAGGTAAGCCAAGCCTTCAGGCTTGGCCCTCTCGATCCTCGCCATAAAAAGGGGCTTTAGCCCCTGGGGTATGCCTACCAAATGCCCCATCCATCGCGCTCCAACCCTTTCCAAACCACGCTCTCAACGCTTTCCCCGGTTCCCCAAAAACCCCTCACCCAAATGACTCATTCTATTACCGTTACGCCTAACACCATTTATTTTTCGCGTTTTCAGCCCAAAAATCGCATGTCAAGTCCCAAAACCACCTAACCCCTCAAACAAAAGAAAATAGAGATTGAAGTTTAGTTACCCTCAAACCGCTATAATTAAAACCGGAAGTATGTACTTTACGCAATAGGGCAAAATTAGGGCAGAGTTAGGGTTTTTTGTGAAGACATAATGGTTTGACGCCAGCGCCCTTTGTGTTACGCTCAAGGAGTGGCGAAAACTCTTTACGAACTCGAACGGGAACTGAATAAGCGTCTAGGTCTCTGGCTGGATGAGGCTGACGCGATCCGGAGCTTTTGTGCGCAGTCAGGATTGACGTTGCCTGCTGTAATGAAGCCCTTCTTCGAGTCTAGTGTTGCGCCCCCTGCACCTTCGGTTCTTCGCCCGCAGGTGGTGACCGAACCAACGCTCTTCCCTGCAACGAAGCAACCACCCGTCAAAAAGAAGAGACAACGTCTTTCCTTGAGTTCGAAGGAGAAGCTTGCCTTCAAGGTTCCCCCAATGCCTGACTACGGGATACGGCCCGAAGCCGCTGGCGGGGATTGGGTGGCCGTCCCACTCAAAGCTGCATCTGTGGCGAACCTGCTCCTCTTCATATTGAATTCCGCCAATGGCCGACCTCTGTCTTCAACGGATTTGGAGTTTGGACTCGCCGAATATCGGGAGAAGTCTGGCTCATCCACCATTTCGATGACGCTAAAGAAGCTGGTTGAAGAGAAGTACATCGCAGGAGATAGCAGGGGTTGGCAGTTGATTAGGGATGTAGGCGGGATCATCTCAGGTGACAGACTGTGGGTTCCACTAAATCAACTACGGTCAACAGATAAAGCCGCGGTAAGACGTGAAGTCATACTTTCAGCCCTCCGCTTGAATGGAACGATGCCCAACTTCGTTATCGCCCGCTGCCTACAGGAGTGCGAATGGCTAACAGTTCCCGTTAGTCCTTATACGGTTAAGTCGGATATGCGAATTATGTTCAAGGAGGGTTTTGTCTGTAAGGACGGCCTTCAATGGAGGCTAAAGGCAGCTTAGAAGTATGGGGGAGTGGCGAAATTAGCAAACGCGCTGGCTTTGGGAGCCAGTTCCGGCCTCGGATTGCGGGTGCAAATCCCGTCTCCCCCACACCAGTTTGATTCAACGGCGTTTGGTAGACCTTACCTGAAAGCGCTCCAACGCTTTCAGGGGGATGCCAACAACGAGGTAGCAATGCTGAGAATGCTCTCTCGTGCTGTACCAACCGGAGTATGCTCTCCGGCGATAACCGTCGTAGCGGGGGCTGTTGGTATTCCCAACGGTTCCCCGTTAAGGCGGGTTCGTGCCTAACAAGTTTAATTTTTCTCGTATCGCAATGCAAGCCCCTAATTTTGGCCTGCAACTTTATTGTTGACAATATGTTGCGCTAAGTATAATGTTGTTTCTATGAAGAAGACACGCCACAACCTATCGAAATCCGACATTGTTGCAGAGATTCCACTGGCTTGCTCAGACGAACTAGCTGCGGTCGAATTCTTTGAAAATCAACGTTGGGGTGATACTCCCTGCTGTGTGAAATGCGGGAGCGTTGCTGTGTATGCGATGAAGGATGCGAAGACTGGAGAGCGCAGCAAACGATATTTGTGGCGTTGCCGTGATTGCAAGGAACAGTACACCGTCCGCATTGGCACCGTGTATGAAGAGAGCCGCTTGCCGATGAAGCATTGGGCCTATGCGTTCTGGAGAGCCTGCACATCAAAGAAGGGCGTTTCGGCTTTGGAGATTCAGCGTCATTGCCAGATCAGCTACAAGTCCGCATTGTTTCTCATGAACCGTATTCGCTTTGCGATGGCTCCAGACCTTCCAACCGCACCGCCATTGAATGGAATTGTGGAATGCGACGAGACATACGTGGGAGGCAAACCGCGCAAGGGAGACGGCAAAATTCACCTAAAAGGACGGGGGACTAGCAAGACCCCGGTATTTGCCGCTGTGGAACGCGATGGTGCTATTCGCCGCCGCGTAATTGCCAACGTCACAGGAGAGACATTGAAGGGCGCGATTCGCGAAATGGTAGCGAAGGAATCCTATATCGTTACCGACGAACATCTAGGCTATAGAGGCATTGGCAAAGAATTCGAGGGAGGCCATCACACTGTCAGCCACAGCGCGGGAGAGTATGCCAGAGGGCCGTACCACACGAACACGGCAGAGAGTTCCTTCGCTCTCGTAAAGCGCGGCATCGTCGGCGTCTACCACAATGTCAGCAAAGAATATCTCCACCGCTATCTATGGCAGTTTGATTTCATTTGGAATGGCCGTAAACTTAACGATGGTGAGCGTACTGTGCTGGCGATTCAGTCGGCGGAAGGAAAGCGACTCATGTATAAATCCGCAGTGAACGCGCATGACTAAAAAGAAACCGAAGCCATTGAAGCGAGGGCCTGAGCCGGAATTATTAAAGCTGGAAGGCGATTGGAAGACTGCGGTCAAAAAGTCCCTGTCAAAGAAAAAACCCGCAACAGGATGGCCCAAAGAGAAGTAGCATTGCTGCGAGGTGGAACGGCAATGGCTACGGTAGATAAGCCCAAGAGCGAAGGACCTTGGATTAGTGGAATAGAATGGCTGGTTTGTTCGGTACTCGCCTTCGTATCCGGATTAAAATATTATCCCGAAGCAGGCCTCGCTGGGTTGCTTGGCGGCTTCGTTGGATCACTGATGGTGATCATATTGTTCTGGGTGATTGTGAGGGGAATCTACCGTTGGATCAAGCGGATTGCGTAAAGTACATACTTCCGATTAAAACAGTAGAGAAAAACAAACAAGCCCCGCAGGGACATACCCTCCCTCCGGGGCTAACTCGTTTCAATGCAATATTTTGGACGCAACCCATGTATTATGAATATTTTACAGACATCGACCACCCGTAAACCCATGAATACAAGGAATTTACGCGCAGGCAATAGGGGGTACCCCCCGGGAAAGGAACCCCGCGCAGAGAAGGAGGCGAGCTAGGCAAACAGCAGGCACTGCGGCCGCGACAGAGAAAAGCTCTTACCCGCCGCCAACTGCCCGGTCCGCATATCCCGAGCCATCACCGCGATATTGTCCGAAGCCTGGTTTGCCACCAGCAGCCACCGTCCGCTCGGGTCAAGCGTCAGATGCCGCGGCACCTTGCCGCCGCAGGAGGTCCGGTTCAGAAGCGTCAATCTGCCGCTCTCCGGCGATATCGCGAACGTGACGATGACGTCGTCGAACCGGTCCGCCGCATACGCAAACCGAGCCTCCCGGTCGATCACGATATCATCGCCGGCCGTCGTACCCTGAAACTCCGCAGGCCGCATCACCACCTCCTGCACCGTCTCGAGCACACCCGGCCGCGCATCCCAGCGCAGCACCACCACCGATGAGGTCATCTCGGTCACGCAGTAAGCGAACCGGCCGTTGGGATGAAACAGCAACGCACGAGGCCCGGCGCCAGGGGCCGAATGCCACGCCGGAGGATCGTTCAGCGTCAGCCTGGCCGTCCCCGCATCCAGCCGGTAGATGTGAATCGCATCGAGGCCGAGGTCATTGACCAGAAGAAACCGGTTGTCCGGCGAAACAGTGACACGATGCGCATGCGGCCCCTTCTGCCGCTTCTCATCTGCTCCGTGCCCGCTGAACTGAAAGAACGAAACCGCGTCACTCAACCGCCCATCCCCACCAACCGAGAACGAAGCCGCGCTTCCTCCACCATAGTTCGCCGCAAACGCCGACCGCCCCGTGTGGTCGAACGCCACATGGCAAGTCCCCCCACCCTGGGACGCAACCTCATTCACCTTGATCAACCGGGCATTGGCGCGGTCGATCGTATAACTCGACACCGCACCGCCGCTCTTACCCTCATAATGATCCAGCTCATTCGCAACCAGGAGGCTCCGGCCATTCGGGGACAGCGCCAGAAACGTAGGATTATCCGCCTCAGCCGCCAGCCCAGGCGCCCCCAACTCTCCCGTAGCCGGATCAAACGAGTAAGAATAAACGCCCTTACTAGTCCCTGAGGTCTGCGTCCCCACCAGCAGCCACCGCCCCCCCGCATCAAACCCCTTCGCCAGCGCGAACCCACCCCGCCCCGCTACTGAAAACGCCGCCGAACCAAAAATAAATCCACGTCTGCTGATCTGTTTCAATCTCTTCCCCCCATTCATCTCATCCACAATAGCGCGAATTGCGGACAAGCAGATAAGCTGTTCCCAACAGCGCAGCGAATATAACGCGCGCAAGGAAGCCTCCACGTGTCTCAGAGCTCGAACGCCTCCCGAAACTCGCCCCTCGACGCCATCCGCGGACGCCTCATCGTCTCCTGTCAGGCCTCCGAAGGCGATCCTCTGGACAATCTCGACACCCTTACCCGCATCGCAACCTCCGTCCTCCGCGGCGGCGCAGGCGGCCTCCGCGCCGAAGGCGTCCCGCGCATCGCCGCCTTCCGCGCCATCACGCAACTCCCCATCATCGGCCTCGTCAAGACCTGCGATGCAAACGGCGACGTCTACATCACCCCGGACTTCCACTCCGCCAAGGCCACCAGCGACGCCGGAGCAGACATCATCGCCCTCGACTGCACCGCTCGCCGCCTCACCGCCGCCGAACCCTGGCCCGAACTGATCCGCCGCATCCACACCGAACTCAACCGCCCGGTCCTCGCCGACATCGCCACCCTCGAAGATGCCCTGGCCGCCGAACGCGCCGGAGCCGATGCCGTCGCCACCACCCTCTACGGCTACACCACCGAGACCGCCAACCTCCGCACTGTCTCCTGGCCTCTCATCCAATCCCTCGTCGCCCACTTGACAGTCCCGGTGCTCGTAGAAGGCCACATCACCGATCCCCAGGATGCCCGCCGGGCCCTGGACATGGGCGCCACCGCCGTCGTCGTCGGTTCTGCAATCACTCGACCTGAGACCATAACCGCCCGCTTCGTGGAAGCGACACAAGACATATCAAAGAATGATCTTGCTGAGTCAAAGACAACATTAGTATAGTCATCTATACATTTAAATTGCAGGGCCAACAGACAAGGGGATCGAAATGGCAATCGGAACCACAAGAGAAGAATCGATCACCGTAGTTCAGCCTGCCAAAAGAAACTACACCGTTCCGCTGATCCTGATGGTTTCGCTTTACTTTGCCATAGGCTTCATCACATCGTTGAACGACATTCTCGTTCAACACTTCAAAGACCTCTTCAATCTCTCGAACAAGGGCGCTTTGCTCGTCCAGTTCTGCTTCTTCACGGCTTACTTTGTTATGTCGCTTCCTTCTGGCTGGATTATCGGCCGAATCGGCTACAAGAAGGGTATTGTCGCGTCGCTGGCAGTGATGGGTTTGGGCCTGCTCCTCTTCCTTCCCGCCTCAGTCATCATCTTCTATCCGCTCTTTCTCTTTGCCCTTTTCGTCGTCGGCAGCGGACTCGCGCTCCTTCAGGTCGCGATCAATCCTTACGTCGGAGCGCTAGGCCGGCCCGAAACTGCCGCATCCCGCATCAACCTCTGCGGCTTCTTCAACTCCACCGCGACGACCATCGCGCCCAAACTTGGTGCAGTCTTCATCTTCATCGCTGCTGGCGCAACCACCGTGCAGTTAGCCCGATCGGTGAGAACGCCCTACCTCATTCTTGCCGTCTGCGCTTTCGCGATGGCCACATTAGTGGCCTTCGTCCACCTTCCCGATGTCATCGAACGAGGCGATGACAACTCGCCATCCGACGGAAGTGCGTGGCGCTTCAACCACCTCCGCCTCGGTGCGCTTGCCATCTTCTTTTACGTAGGCGCCGAAGTTGCCATCGGCAGCATTCTCATCAGTTTCCTCGGCCAGCCCTCCATGGGAAGCCTCAGCCATAATGCAGCCGCCACGTATGTCTCCTACTACTGGGGTGGCGCGGGAATCGGCCGCCTCATCGGCTTCTTCGCCCTGCAGCAAATCAGGGCCCAGCGTGCGCTCGCCTTTGTCTCGTTGATTGCGTCGCTTCTCGTCGTCACCACGCTGGCTGCCCACGGACACGTCGCCATGTGGGCAATCGTCTCCTGCGGCCTTTTCAACTCGATTATGTGGCCTTGCATCTTCCCATTATCGATTGAAGGTCTCGGCCGGTTCACCAGCCAGGGCTCGGGAATTCTCGTCACCATGGTCGTTGGCGGAGCGGTTATTCCAGAGATTCAGGGGTTCCTCGCCGACAAATTCGGCTATCAGCCCAGCTTCGCGATCGTCCTGCTCTGCTACCTGTATATCCTCTACTTTGCGCTAAGGGGTCACCGCAATCTCAACGCGGTGGAAACGGCAAGCGCTCTCAATCCCGGAGTTATTCAATAGTCGTGGTCGGGACACGAATCGAAGCCTTGTATCGATCGCCGCGGTAACGTGAGCAGGCGACCTCGATCGGAACCTCCTCGGTGGTCATAATGGTGCGGGAGATCGACAAGATGCTCGCCTTCTTTGGAATCGTCAGCAACTCGGACTCCTCGCGGGTGGCCGGCAACGCCTCGATCACCTCATCGGCCCAGGCCACCCGCACGCCGTAGCTCTCGCGGAGGACGAAGTAGAGAGATTGTTTCGCGAAACTAATCTTATCCAGTCCTGGAAACTGCCTCAGCGGGATATTTGATTCTTCAAGGGCCATCGGAATTCCATCTGCCAGCCGCAGCCGCCGCAGCCGCATGACCACCTCGCCATGCTCAACCTTCAACTTCTCCGCAAGCTCTTCGGTCGCCTTAATCACCGTCTGCTCCAGCAGCTTCGAACTTGGCGCCATGCCGAGATGCTTCATATCTTCGGTGAAGCCGCGCAGATGCATGATGTTTTTGTCGAGCTTTGGACGAGTCACAAATGTTCCACGCCCCTTTTGGCTGAAGGCAAACCCGCTGGTCTTCAACCCGTGAAGCGCCTGACGGGCTGTCATGCGGCTAACCTGGTAGACGCGTGCCAACTCTTCCTCAGAGGCCAACGGGTCGCCCGTTAATAGCTCACCGGAGTGAATCTTCTCCATCAATGCACGCTGAATCTGGTAGTACAAGGGAATGAATCCGCTTTTATCTAGAGGACGAACTGTTGAAGCAGATTGAACCTGAGACTTTGGCACTCTATCTCCTGATACGGTTTCATGGCTGTGTTTTGAATCTGCCGGGACAGCAGACTAAACGAGCATTCCAATATACGTTGACACCTATCACTTTTAGTCGCATCTCACTTCAGTTGTCTATTCATTTAGGTCAAAATTGTTTCGCAGCCGAAGCAGGTGGAACCGCTCTCTGAGCGGACGACAGGGACGCCGCTTCCAGTTATCCAATCGTTGCATGTCCGGCCAGGAAGGTTTGGATGACCTCGGCCGACGACGAAAGCACAGTAATATTGGCCGTCCGGCCAATGTCAAGGCTACCCCAATTATTGTCAATCCCCATTAGTTGAGAGGGATTGTGCGAAGCGGCTGCCACCGCTGCGCTTAGGCTCGCTCCGGTAAACTTCATGAAATTCTGTACGCCGCGGTCTAAGGTCAATACACTACCGGCCAAAGTGCCATTGGTGGTGCAACGCCCATTACGGACCACCACCTCGATCTCGCCAAGCATATAGATCCCATCCGGCATGCCGGTAGCGCTTATGCCATCCGTTACCAAAATGACGCGGTCCTCGTCCTTGGCCTTAAAATACAGTCGCACCATCAAGGGATCCACGTGAATCCCATCGCAGATAATCTCGGCAAACAGGGATCGTTTATCGAGTACATAGGCAGCAAGACCAGGCTCGCGATGATCCATAGCGCGCATCGCATTGAAGGTATGTGTTGCCGAGCGCGCTCCTGCCCCAAAACCCGCCTCCGCTTCGCATACCTTTGCATTACTGTGTCCCATGCTGCAACGCACGCCAAGCCCAGTCGCATGCGCGATCAACTCTGCTGCGCCTGGCAGCTCTGGCGCAATGGTCATCAGACAGATCTTGCCCTCTGCAGCATTCCAGAAGCGATCAAACAATGCTATCGAGGGCGCCTCGAGCAACGCGTCGGTATGGACTCCTCGCTTCGAATGCGAAAGGAACGGCCCTTCCAGATGTATTCCCAATGGAGTAGCGCCCCCCCGCCGAACCTCGGGACCCCGTCCAATCTCGACTGCCAGTCCCGCCAGGGAACGCATCGTCTCATCCCTGGGCGAGGTGACGGTTGTCGGAAAATACGCTCCAACACCGCGGCTGGCAAGATAAGCTCCGATTGCACTCAGCGCCTCCGGCGTTGCCTCCATCACGTCGTGTCCCGCACAGCCATGAATGTGGATATCAACATAAGCCGGAACCAACGTGGCCTCCGGAAAGCGATGCATTGCCGCGACACGTTCGTGATCGATTGCTGTAAGAGACTCGATACGAGACACACGACCGTCCTCTATCGTTACCAGCGGATACTCCACCACTCCGCCTGCACCCATGAGCCGGCGTGCCGCTATCGTGCTGATCATCACTACCCTTTCGTTGATTCCGCGCATTGAGCGCAAATTTTATTAATCAGGTTCGGAAATCACCTTCGGTTCAAAGGAGATCTCGGTAAAAATCCTCTCGCGATCTTTCGATTATCCTCGGAAGGTCTCTTAAAGGATTCTTATCCGAAATTTCCAAAATCCAGTATAGTCGTACATACAGGTATAAAAGAAAAGAATTCCATGAATGTCTCGAACTTCCTTTCGCGCGATGGGTACTCCCTCATTCAGATAACTTGAGCAGTTTAGACACTGCCATCCGCAAAGATCTTGTCTTCTTATCCCGCCCTTACTCTCAAGCTGAGTCACGCCAGATAGTGGCAGGGTCAACCGGCAGTAAGTCGAGCCGCAGGAACAATTGGATACTACAAACGCATGACTGAATCAACGCCTATCACCACCGAGACCGTAGCCTTTCCTCACGCCATGTTACGCGAGATTTACGAGCAGCCGCGGGCGCTCGCCGCGACCATAGAGCGGTACGTCCCAGGCGGAGCCTCGACAGCGGAGACGTTTCAGCCGGTCCTCGATGCTCTCGGTAGGCACGAACGGCTCGTCATTGCAGCCAGCGGTTCGAGCCGTCATGCGGGCCTGGCTGGTGAAATCATGTTGGAAGATCTCGCTGGCGTCCCCGTCGACGTTGAATACGCCAGTGAATATACTTATCGCTCGACTCACACGCTGCACAACCCTGGCGTTATTGTCATCTCTCAATCGGGAGAGACGGCAGACACCCTTGCCGCTCTGCGCGAAGCCCAGGCCCGCGGCCTTGCCACCGTCGCGATCACCAATAATGCTCAATCCAGCATGGCGGCCGAGGCGAGCGCTTCTCTGCCAACGTTTGCCGGTGTTGAGAAGGCGATTCCGGCAACGAAAAGTTTCACCACACAACTTGCGGTGCTTTATACGCTCGCGCTCCATCTGGCGCGCTTCCGTGGTCGCATGACACAGCAGACGGCCGAGGCGCATGGGCGCGAACTGCAGCAAATTCCCTCGCTTATCAAAGCTGCGCTGCCCGGCTGGCAGAAGCAGATTGAAGCGCTTACACCATCACTCGCAAACTCCCGAACGCTTCTTTATCTTGGGCGTGCCGCTCACTATGCGATAGCTCGTGAAGGCGCCCTCAAGCTTAAGGAGTCTGCTTACCTCAACGCCGAAGGCTATCCCGCCGGTGAATTGAAGCACGGGCCTAACGCACTCGTCAGCAAAGAGGCGCCTCTGATCATGATCGCTACTGCTGACGTCAATGATCCTGACTCGCTATTGCGTTATTCGAAGGTGCTTCAACTCATGAAAGACATGCGGGAGCAGGGAGCGCGAATTGTCGCCCTTGCAACCGAAGGCGACAGAGAAGTTCCTCTTTACAGCGATTCCTGTCTGCTCATCCCGGCAAGCAATGACCTTCTGTCCACCATTCTTGAGGTAGTGCCTCTACAACTGCTGGCCTACACGCTCGCAATCAGCCGCGGCATCGACGTCGACCGGCCAAGAAACTTGGTCAAGGCTGTCATCGAGGAATAAATCGCAACAGAATCTTGTCGTCATTCGCAGCATCCGGCAAAGTTTGTCTACCACCAAAGGGCCATCCCCTCAATCTCCACTTCCTCATAAGCGCTCATTTCCGCGGCGTGTAGCGTAGCTGCGCATATGTCGGTGTTCACGATGGATTCGTTCTATCCCCTTCTCTATCAGGAGCGGGAATAGGCCTCGATTCCAAACTTGCGTCGATAGCGCTCGCTTGGTCCACCTTCTTGACTAACTCACATGCTAACTGCGTGATAAGGGCCAATCGAAAGATTCGATCGGTGCAACTTTCGTGTAATAGGTGCTCCTTGGTGGAGGAGGTTACCGTGAGTACTAAAGTTTCGGGCCGTAGTAACGAGCCATAAAGGGAACCTATGACACCCATGTCCCACAGTTCACCTTACTCTTCGGTACATTCCTTGATTGGTAAATTCGGCGCGAAAGCCTTGCTCGTCCTCGCGATGGTTACGGCAATGACCTCCGCAGCCTTTGCGGTGCCGGCGCCTACCCAAATAACCTTGGCGATATCAGCCACGTCGGTCCCTTATCAAACCCCTATCATCCTGACGGCGTCCGTAACTTCAGGCGGCTCCCCCATCACAGCCGGAATGGTGCTTTTTTGCGAAGCGACAGCAGCATTTTGCGAAAACAATTCCGCATTAGGTTTTGCGCAGCTGACTTTCCCTGGATCAACTGCGTCCGTAAAAATCGGTAGCGGTCCCATTGGCAACCATAGCTACAAGGCGGTATTTCGCGCGAACAAGAACTATGCCACCAGCACCTCGAACACCGTCACTTACGCGGTGACGGGAACCTATCTCTCGACTATATCGTTGACATCAACAGGTTCCATCGGCAACTACACCCTCGCCGGATCGGTCGGAGGCGTTGGCTCAGTTACTGCGGGGCCGACCGGTACCATCTCCTTCCTCGACGCCAGTGCCGGCAACAATGTGCTTGGGACAGAGAATCTTGTCGTTTCCACTCTGTCGACTAGTTTTGTTCAAAATCAACCATTCGCTATAGGCGGCCCCGACGCCAATAACAGGTCGGTGGCCATTGCATCTGCGTATCTCGATGCAGATAACAATCTTGACGTGGTAACCGGGGATTCGGTAATAACCGCCACTGCATCGGATCCAACGCCTCTCGATGCCTCCACAATTACCGTGCTTCTTGGCAATGGCGATGGCAGCTTCAAACCACAGGTGAACTACCCCGGCTGTACGATTGGCAGCGCGGTGCAGATTCTTCTTGCCGACTTCAACCGTGATGGACACACCGACATCGCTTTGGGATGCTCCGACCGCAAGAACTCTAACCTCAATAACGGCAACGGCGGCACCAACGGCGGTCTTGTAATCATCCTCGGCAACGGAGACGGTACATTCCTGGCCCCCACTTTGTACCCGACGGGTGATGTAGCTGGCATCGCGATGGGCGACTTCAATGGCGACGGCCTGATAGACATCGTCCTGACTGATAACGCACAACAGAATGTCCTCTTCTTTGCCGGAAATGGCAATGGAACCTTCACTCAAAAGCCGCCGACTATTGCAACAGGTGCCCCGGCTCACGGAGTTGTAGTTGCGGACTTCAACGGAGACGGGCTCGACGATGTCGCCTATGCAATCGGGGCTGCCAACCAGCTATCCGACCTCTATGTCGCCATCAACAAGGGTAATGGCACGTTCCAGGCTTCCACTCTCGCCGCAACCCAGATCGGTGAGTTCCTGACCACAGGCGATACGAACGCCGACAACAAGGCGGATATTGTGGCCGCCACCATCATTCGACCCGGGCCTTATCCGAACCCCAGTAACCATAACATTGGCAATAGCCTCTTCGTTCTAAAAGGTAATGGTGATGGGACCTTCCAGACGCCCGTTGCTTACCTCTCCGATATTCCATCCGACCCGCATCTTGCCGATGTCAATGGCGATGGAATCCCGGATATTATCGCTGGGGGCAGCACCGGCGCCTTGGTCTACCAAGGCAAAGGCGACGGCACATTTGTGACTTATTCTGTCTCGGCGCTGCCTGGTCAGGAGCCGGTCATAGGTGGCTTTGCACTTACCTATGCCGTCAATGCCGGAGACTACAACAACGACGGCAACGCTGATCTGATCGGAACGGATGCTGACACGCCCCGCGCAGCAGTTACCTTGAGTCAGGTTGAGCAGTCATCCAGTGCCTCTGCTCTCACCAGCGTCGGCGTTTTTCCGCTGGGTAGCGGCATTCACAATGTCGATGCCAAGTACTCCGGCGACTCAGTTTATGTTGGGAGTCTCTCCAACACAGTGCACCTTACCGCCGCTCCAGTTGATACCTCGCTTGCTCTGACGGTTTCACCCAACTCAGGCATTTTGACTGGAGAATCCGTAACATTAACTGCGACACTGTCTCCCTTCACTGTAGGCCCTCCAACCACAACCACAAATGGCGAACTGGTTAATTTCTTTAGCGGCACGACGTTGCTCGGTTCGGGCACACTTTCGAGTGGTGTTGCAGTCCTGACGACAACTGCGCTTACGACAGGATCCGACTCGATCACTGCCGTATTTCCTGGGGATTCGAACTATAACCCCAGCACGTCCAACACGGTTACGGCGATAGTTTCCAATGTCGTGTTGAGTTCGTCAGCGAATCCCTCGATCTATAAACAATCTGTTACCTTCACGGCGACTACGCCGATCACCAAAAGCGGGATCGTCAACTTCTTTGATGGCGCAACCAATATCGGGAGCGGCGTACTCGCCGGGACTACCGCAACCTTCACGACGTCCGCTTTATCTGTCGGATCGCACAATATCACCGCGCAATTGAACTCTGACACCTCAAATGTGCTCGTCCAAGTAGTTAACAAAGCTAACCCAACGGTGACCGTAAATACGTCCGGTCCCAGCACCTATGGCGATTCGGTCACGATCACGGCAACTGTTCCGGCGGGCGTAACCGGGACAATCACTTTTACCAGCGGCGGCCTCACGCTCGGCTCAGGAACCATTACCTCCGGCACCGTGTCGATCACGACCACTGCATTGCCGGCTCCGAGTGATGTCATCACCGCCACCTACGGCGGAGACGCAAATTACAACTCAGCAGTGGGAACCGTGACGCAGACTGTAGCCAAGGCGACTCCCGCATCGACGCTGACCTCTTCGCCCAATCCGTCGCTTCCGGGCAGCCCTGTCACTCTCACTGACACGCTGCCTAATAATGTAACCGGAACAGTGACATTCACCACCGGCACGACTACGCTGGGCACTTCCACCGTAACTAACGGGGTCGCCACCCTGACAACCTCAACGCTTCCGCTCGGCAGCGATCTCATTACCGCGACCTACAACGGTGACGGAAATTTCAACTCGTCAGTCGCGACCGCGACGCAGACCGTGGCAAAAGCGACGCCAGTGGTCTCCGTAAGTACCTCGGGTCCGAGCGTCTTCGGCAATCCAGTCACGATTACAGCCTCTGTTCCTGCCGGGCCTACCGGTACCATCACGATTACCAGCGGCGGAGTGACGTTGGGGAGTGGAACCATCACCTCCTCCAATGGCACTGTGACGGTCACGACGACGACGCTGCCAGTTGGTTCAGACACAATTACGGCGACCTATGGCGGAGATGCAACCAATAACACTGCGACCGGGACAACGACGCAGACGGTAACCAAGGCCTCGCCTGGAGAGACTGTCGTTTCTTCCCTCAATCCTTCCGTCTTCAATCAATCTGTGACTTTCACCGCCACGCTTCCCACGAATACGACCGGCACGGTGACCTTCACGAATGGCACAACCGTTCTTGGTACATCCACGGTAACGAACGGCGTAGCGACGGTAGCCTTAGCCACATTGCCTGCAGGCAGCGACACGATTACTGCGACTTACAGCGGCGATGCGAATAACAACACAGCAACCGCCTCCGTGGTCCAGACAGTCAACAAGGCAACGCCCACGGTAACAGTCACCACATCCGGCCCCAGCACTGCTGGCAACCCGGTCACTATTACCGTCACCGTGCCCATCGGGACGACAGGCACGGTAACTGTAACCAGTGGCGGCCAGACCCTGGGATCGGGTCCGGTCAATCCGACGACCGGCACAGTGACCGTCACAACGTCGAGCCTGCCTGTGGGCACCGATCCGATCACTGCTTCTTATGGCGGAGATTCGAACAACAATCCCGCGACAGGATCAACCACCCAGACCGTAACCAAGGCGACGCCAGTCGTAACTCTGGCCTCCTCGACAAACCCCTCGACTCCAGGGCAGTCTGTCACCTTCACGGCCACGCTCCCGAATGGTGTCACTGGAACAGTGACATTCACAAGTGGCGCTACGACGTTAGGTACGTCGACGCTGGCCGGCGGAGTCGCAACAGCAACGACATCCTCACTCCCAGTTGGCAGCGATCCCATCACGGCGACCTATAACGGCGACGGAAACAACAACTCCGCAACGGGAACACTCACCCAGACCGTAGCCAAGGCAACACCGGCTGTAACTCTGGTCTCTTCGGCGAACCCCTCCACCCCGGGGCAGTCTGTCACCTTCACGGCGACGCTCCCGACCGGTGTCACTGGAACAGTGACATTCGCAAGCGGCGCTACGACGTTAGGTACATCGACGCTGACAGGTGGAGTTGCAACAACAACGACATCCTCACTTCCCGCTGGAAGTGATCCCATCACGGCGACCTATAACGGCGACGCAAGCAATAACTCTGCAACTGCAACACTCACCCAAGTCGTAGCCAAGACAACGCCGGTCGTAACTCTGGTCTCTTCATTGAACCCCTCCACTCCGGGCCAGTCAGTCACCTTCACGGCGACGCTTCCGACCGGTGTCAATGGAACAGTAACATTCACAAGCGGCGCTACGACGTTGGGTACATCGACGCTGGCAGGTGGAGTCGCGACAGTAACGACATCTTCACTCCCCGGTGGCACCGACCCGATCACCGCGACGTATAACGGCGATGCCAGCAACAACTCCGCAACTGCAACGCTCACCCAAGTTGTCACCAAGAACGCGACGACTATCACAGTCAGTACCTCCGGTCCCAGCACCTACGGTGACCCTGTCACAATTACGGCGACCCTGCCTCCTGGCACAACCGGAACCGTGACGATTACGAGCGGCGGAAATCCAGTGGGCACCGGCACGATCAATCCGGTGACCGGGACAGTCACTGTCACAACGTCAACTCTGCCCGTGGGCACTGATCCGATCACCGCTACCTATGGTGGTGATACAAATAACAGTCCCGGGACGGGAACCACCACGCAGACCGTCAGCAAGGTGACCCCTGCCATCGCGCTGACGTCGTCGCTCAATCCGTCCAGTTTCAGTCAGGCCGTCACGTTTACAGCCTCGATTACTACTGGCGTAACCGGCACGGTAACCTTCCTTGATGGTTCCACGACACTTGGTACGGGAACGATAAGCGCCGGGACAGCGACCTTTACTACCTCGACGCTTAACGTGGGAGTTCACACCATCACCGCAAGTTACGGAGGAGATTCGAACCACAACGCAGCTACCTCGGCGCCTCTCTCGCAGACAGTCAACAAGGACACCCCTGTACTGCCCGCACCAGTGGTATCGACGAACAATCCCAGCGTCGGCACTCCGGTAACGATCACTGAAACTGTGCCTCCGGGAGTGTCCGGGCCGGTTACCTTCTCCAACGGCTCAACGCCAATCGGTACGGCGCCAATCATAGGCGGCGTTGCCACCATCACCGTGACTAACCTGCCGCTCGGCACGGACCCGATAACCGCCAGCACTCCGGGAGACGCCAATAACAATCCTGCGGTTTCGCCACCGGTTGTCGTAACCGTAGGCAAGGCCGCTCCAACGGTCGTCGTCACCTCGTCACTGAACCCGTCGATCATCAACCAGTCCGTGACCTTTACTGCAACTGCGCCGGCCGGTGCGACTGGCTCGATAACCTTCCTTGACGGGGCAACCATCCTCGGCACAGGCGCCCTAAACAACGGCCAGACGACTCTGACGACCAGCACATTGATCGTCGGAACCCACCCGATCACGGTGAGCTACAGCGGCGATACGAACAACAATCCGGCTACCTCAGCGCCTCTCAATCAAATAGTCAACAAGGCGACACCGGTCATACCACCGCCAGTGGTCTCCTCTTCTACCCCGCCCCCGAACACACCGGTAACGATCACTGAGACCGTTCCCCCGGGTGTAACAGGAACAGTTACATTCTCTGACGGTACGACACCGATCGGCACAGCTCCCATTGTGGGCGGAGTTGCGACGATCACCGTCCCCTCGTTGCCGGTTGGAACCGATCCCATCACTGCGACCACATCGGGTGACGCGAACAATAATCCGGCAACCTCGGCGGCCACGATTGTGACGGTTACACCAGGGGTTCCCGTACTGGTTGCCCCGATCGTGTCCTCGAACAACCCGCCCCCGAATACCCCTGTAACGATTACCGAGCCCATTCCTTCTGGAGTATCAGGTCCGGTCTCGTTCTTTGACGGCGGAACTCTGCTCGGGACTGCCCCTATCGTCAACGGCCAGGCCACCTTGACCGTGCCTTCCTTGCCGGTTGGCACCAATCCAATCACAGTGACCGCTATCGATACATTCACGAGCGGTACGATTACGTCGCCACCGACTCAAGTTACAGTGGCGAAGACAACCACCACCATTACGCTGGCTTCTTCGGTGAACCCATCCGCACCCAGCCAGGCCATAACCTTCTCGGCTACAGTCCATGCAGGTGCGACCGGTTCGATAACTTTCCTTGACGGCACCACCATCCTGGGTACCGGAACGATCAACGCTGCGGGTGTCGCAACCTTTACCACCTCAACGTTGACGATCGGATCTCACCCCATTACCGCTTCGTTTAGTGGCGATTCCGCTTATAGCGCCGCGACCTCAGCCGTTTTGACGGAGGTTGTCGGCAAAATTCCAACCGTGACTACCATCACTGTCAGTGCACCCGCTCAACTTCTTCACACTGGCGTCACCTTTACTGCGAACGTAACTGCTCCAAGCCCGAATGCAACCGGCACCGTAACCTTTATGGAGGGAACAACCATATTGGGTACAGCTACGCTGAGTGCAAATGGAGGCGTCATCGTTTCGCTTACCACAAACGCAAATGCAGCCTTTGCGACAACCGGCCTTGTCACTGGCCCGCATCAAATTGTGGCGGTCTATTCCGGGGACAGCACCTTCGCTCCTAGCACATCAGCCCCTGTCCCGAATGTAGTGGAGGACTTCACGAATACAAACAGCGGTCCCGCGAGTCAGAACATCTTCCCGGGAGCGACTACGACGTACAACTTCACCCTCGCTCCTGTCGGTGCGACGACTTTCCTCAACGATCTAACGGTGGCGGTCGATGGCCTACCCCCAGGATCGACCTATACCTTCACACCATCCACCATCAAGGCAGGCAGCGGGTCTACTCAAATTGTTCTCAGCGTCCAGACCAGCAGCTCGCTCAGCGCGCGGAACAATGTTCCCCACAACGGCCCTTCACCCCGCAATGAGTTGCCAATCGCCGTGGGGATGCTCGGTCTTGTTGGCCTTGGGGCTGTGCGTAAGCTGAGACACAAGATGCCGCGGACGCTGATGCTGCTCGTATTAGCGCTAGGTTCACTCTTACCGATCGCTGCCCTCAGCGGTTGCGCCGGCGGCTATTTCGCT
>Ga0210410_10001458_pt1 | contig 22268 bp, 20 predicted proteins | sample IncBWC4MmetaG_FD_161058 | JGI IMG/M metagenome (GOLD analysis project Ga0210410, IMG submission 161058) | Forest soil microbial communities from Barre Woods Harvard Forest LTER site, Petersham, Massachusetts, United States - Inc-BW-C-4-M | ecosystem: Environmental > Terrestrial > Soil >... | reverse complement strand
GCCGGCTTGGGCTAACGCCGCCGGAGCGAAGCTGAGTGCTGCTAGTGCGATACCTGGCAAAATTGCGCGAATCTTCACTCTAAATCTCCTTGTGGGAACATTCCCTTTTATCCCATTGATGCGAAGCGCGCATTGTAGCATAAATGCCACCTTTTCGACGGTATAAATACCAATCGCGGATGGCCCTGAATGCGGTGTAGATGCCCGCCTGGCTTGAGGATACTCCCCCCCACTCGCTTAGACGTAGGGAAGGCTTCGTGGGGTTGCCGCAGGATATTCGGGAATTCAGGCCGGGGCTGTTGTGCGGAGCTATTGCGGCTGGCCGGGGCCGGCGCGAGTGGTATCTCTGCCGGCGTAAATCGGTTTGCCGGAATGCGGAGTGGCGTGAAGTAAGCGAGGAGTGATCACAATAAGCAACTCGTTGTCGGTGTTGTTGTCGGTGTGGCTGCCGGTAGCATATCCGGCGCCGGGAATTTGCGAACTGCCGGGCCAACCGGCGATGGCAGCAGTTTCTTCCGAGTCCACAAGTCCCGCAAGCAGAGTAGGTTCATTTTCGCGAACGCGTACGGTTTGTTCGACGGTGCGATTGGATATGATGGGGATGCCATTGATGTTGCTGCCGGAGAGGCTGCGAATTTCAAAAGAAAGTTGCAGCGTAACTTCCGAGCCGGAATGCATTCGTGGCGTGGCTTTCACTTTCAATCCGATGTCTTCGTACTCGGAGCCGGGATACGGCGTTTGCGTGGTTTGGTTCTGCGTGGCCAGCGTGGCGGAATTCAGAATGACGGAAACCGCGTTGGCGGTTTGCGCGGCGACGGCGAGATCCGGCGCGGAGTCGCCATTGAAATCCGCAACAGCCATGGCGATTGGTCCGGCTGCGGTGGCGATGGTGAATGCGGACGTGAATGAGCCGGTGCCAGTGGTGGATGTTCCGGTGGTGGCGGTGGTGGGAACTAATACGCTCACAGTATTGTCCGCAAAATTGGCGACGATCAGATCCAGACTGCCCGCCGCAAATGCGCCGCTGACGATGCCAGTGGGGCCGGCGCCGGTTGCGGAGTCCAATTTTTGTTGAAATGTTCCTACGCCGCCAGCGGCGCCAGCGGCATTCCCGAGAAAAACGGAGACGGTATTGGAGTTTTGATTGGTGACCGCCAGATCCTGAATTCCGTCGGAGTTGAAGTCCGCGACGGTGATTCCGAACGGCGCTAATCCTGTCGCGTACGGCGAAGGAGATTTTTCGACGAAAGTTCCGTCGCCGTGGCCGGCGCCATTGTCGTGTCCGAGAAAAATGGAAACGGTGCTGGTGGCCTCATTCACAATGGCCAGATCCGGAATTCCATCGCCGTCGAAATCAGCGGTAGCAATCGCGCGGGGGCCGGTGTTGGTTCCGACCTGAAGAACCGGGGTGACCGCGGTAAGAATGCCGTCGCCGGCGGTGTCGTTTAGAAATACGGAGACGGTGCTATCGCCAAAGTTTGTGACCGCGAGATCGAAGTGGCCGTCGGAATTAAAATCACCAGCAACGATGGCGGAAGGCGTGGCACCAGTTTGCAGGACTTCATCTGTTAAGGGCGCCGCGTTTGGGAAGGTGCCGTCTCCCTTTCCGAACAGGATCGTGACGGAGGGGTCGCCCTGATTGACGACGGCAAGATCGATATGTCCGTCGCCATTGAAATCTTCAGCCACCAGTGCGACCGGTGACTTTCCCACGGGGCGATCCGGCAACTGGCGAGTAAATGTGCCGTCACCGTTGCCAAGGTAAATCGAAATTGTGCCGTCGGTTTCATTTGTGGCGATGATGTCGGTAGGCCCGCCGTCGCGAAGTGCCGCGGTGATTACAGCGCTCGGCGCTTTTCCAACGGGAAGATCGGTGCGCGTGGGAATTCCGGGCACGGTGTTGCCAAGATTCGCGGACAGCAAAGAAAGCGTGATGGGAAAATGATCGCCGAGAAAAAATGTTGAAGGCTTGCCGTCCTGCGCGCGCAACAGAAGCCGCTGCGCGGATTTAACCGTGCCGTAGGTCTGAGAAAAATTTGCTTGGGCATTGGCGAGAGTGGAAAAAAAGATGGTGCTGCCACCGCCGAATGCAACCAGCGGAGGTAAAAGTCCGCCCAGCGCTCCTCCGCCGGAGGTGCCGAAAATCTGTTGAATTAAGGCGATCAGCGCTTGCGTTGATTGCGCTTGTTTCAGCTGAGTGATCTCTGAACCCGTCAACGGAATGACGTTGGCGGTGGTGCCGGGCAGAATGCCGAGCTGCCGCGCGGCGTTTCGGTCTACTTCGAGCATTTCAACTTCCAGCACTAGCTCGCCGCGGCCTTGCTCGATCTGATCGATAAGCTCCTCCGCGATGGCGATATTTTTCGGCGTATCGCGAACAGTGAGTTGGCGCGATGCCACGTCCAGCGAGGTTCGCGTGATGCCCACGATTTCGCGAATCACGCGCAACGTGTTGGTCATGTCCTCATCTGTGAGGCTGGCAGGAAGCAAGAAAGTACGGACGGCCAGCGGCTCGAATTGCTTGCGCTTGGTGGGCTGATCATCGGCGACGATGATGCGGGTTTCGTCGTATGGAGCCCAGAAGGTGTGAGTTTGCGCGGAGAGCACATTCATGGCCGTCTCAAAATCGACATCGGGAACTTTGAAGCGCACGCCGCGGCCCGGCGGCAAGTCCGAATCGAATTGCGCGATGATTCCAAATTGTTGCGCGACCGATGTGTAAACGCTTTGCATGTCGCCGCGAACGTCAAACGTGTGCTTGGCGGGCGTGACCTGCAGTTTCACCGGAGGCGCCAGCGCGCGCTCGTGCGCGGCGGCTTTCTGTTGCGGCGGATCCATGGCGATGACTTGCGCGAGTCGCTCGTGCGCCGTTCTGTAAGTGGGATCGAGCGCGATTGCGGTGCGAAGTTCGGTTTGCGCGCCCGGATTATTTCCCGCCAGGAGTTCGCGCTCGGCGCCTTCCATGTGCTGCTGCACCAGACGGAAGCGCGCGGCATCGCGCAGAAGCTCGGCTTCTCGATTTCCGGGCCCGTCGGCAAGTGCGTCGGCGTAATCTTCGTAAGCGGTTTGCCAGTCACCGGATTTTTCGGCTTTTTTGCCAGCCTCGATGGACTTCTTGGCGCGCGATGGATTGGGTTTCGCAGCGTCGTGGGGCTTTTCCTGCGCGGGCGCGGGCGATTGCGGCATACATGGGGCGGCAATCAGCGCCAGCGTGGCGAGAAGCGCCGTCAATTTGCGAGTTGTGTTGAGCACACTCATAACAGGGCCGCCACAGAGCGGCCTAATACTAAGACCATTCTACGGAATAAAAAGTTTAGCTGCCGGGTTTCCTTGACGAGGGGAAACAAAGAAGTTAAACTGAAATTGTAGTTGCAACCGAGTTGCAACTGGGATTGCAACTGGAAATGCCGGTTTTGTAGCGCTGAAATGAAGCGGCGCGGCAGTTTTCACTCAGACAGGATCTCTCAATTTGCTTTCGTCTTTGCTCATCGCTTTGCGTGAGGGCGTCGAAGCTTCCCTCATCGTCGGCATCGTTCTCGTCTATCTGAATCGCAGCGGGCGCGCGGCGCTGGCGCGTTACGTTTGGGCGGCGGTCGCGCTGGCCGTGGCCATGAGCGGGGTCGTCGCCTACCTGCTTTCCTACTGGAACATTAATGAAGACGGTTTCGAGGGCGTGCTGCTGCTGGTGGCCGCGTTTTTTGTGGTCACCATGGTTGTGTGGATGAACCACATCTCGCGCAAATTGAAAAAAGAAATTGAAGATCGCGTGGCGAAGTTGGCGGAGCGTCCTGAGCGCGCAGCGGGCTGGGGACTTTTCCTATTTGTATTTCTGATGGTGGTGCGCGAAGGCGCGGAACTGGCCTTGATTTTGCGTGCCGTGGAATTTTCCGCGCAGGGCGTGAATGTTTGGATTGGCACGCTGCTGGGATTGGGAATTGCCGTTGCGGTAGGACTTTTCTTTTTTAAAGGCACGTTGCGGATTCCGTTGGGACGATTTTTCGCGGCGACGAGCATTATTTTGATGATTGTCGGGTTCCAACTTGCGTTGACTGGTGTGCATGAATTGAGCGAAGCGCAGTGGCTGGCGTCGAGTCAACGAGAGATGGCGATTGTCGGGCCGATTGTGCGCAACGATGTTTTCTTTTTTGTGGTGATCCTGGGCGCGGTGGCGATTCTAGTGGTGCGCGAGTGGATGAAGCTGAAGAGCGCGGACGCGGCGAAGGCCGTGAGTGCGCCAAATTCTCCCGCAACGCAAATTACAGACGCTGACCTGCGCCGCGCGGAATGGGATCGCCGCAAGCAATCGCGCTGGATGTTCGCTGCGGCGTCGGTGAGCGTTCTGGTGATCGTGGCGCTGGCGACAGACTTTGTTTACGGGCGCGCGGTGGCCGCGCCGGCTCCGGCGCAAATCTTGCTGGCGCAAAATGATTCCGTGCGCGTGCAGGTCTCGCAAATCAACGACGACAATCTGCATTTCTTTCAAGTGCGCGACGGCAACACGCCGATTCGCTTCTTCGTGATTCGCAAACCCGGTGGCGCGTGGGGCGTGGTGTTGGACGCCTGCCGCATTTGTGGGCCGCAGGGATATCGCCAGGATGGACAGAACGTGATTTGCCGGAATTGTTCTTCCGCGATTTATATTCCCAGCATCGGACAGGCCGGTGGATGCAATCCGGTGGGTCTGCAATCGCGCGCGGATGGAGATTCGATTGTTGTGGAGTTGAAGGAATTGCGGGCAAGGCAAGCGGACGTTCCAGGGCACCAATAAACATTTTTGTTTCCACACAATGTTCCTGCGCATCATCACCGAATCTTTCACGCGCACGCCTCGACGCAAATTTCTTACTGGCGCGGCGCTGGCGCTAGGCATGGCCGTCGCCACGGCTACGCTCACCGTCGCGCTGAATGTGGGCGACCGCCTTGCCGCGGAATTTCGCAGCCTGGGCGCGAATCTGCTGGTCACTCCGAAGGCCGATACGTTGCCGCTGGAAGTTGGCGGAGTGGATTATCGGCCCGTGAATGCTGGCGCGTATTTGCCGGCGGACGATTTGCCGAAGCTGAAGCAGATTTTCTGGCGGAATAATATTAAGGGGTTTACGCCGTTTTTGGATGTACCGGTGGGCGCAGGACACCCCTACGCCGTGATCCTCGATCGCGATGCGCTTACTCGTACGACGCTCATTGGCACGTGGGTGAATCATCGCGTTGAGATCGGCGGTGGCGAAACTTTTGATACCGGCGTCTCCACTACGCATCCTTGGTGGCACATCGAGAATGGAGGGCGATGGTTCGATGAAGGTTCTAAGGAGGTGGTCGTCGGAGTCACATTGGCCCGGCGAATGAAAATAAATATTGGGGACAAGCTGTCTATCGCCGCGAACGAGCACAGCGAGTATCCACAGGTTACCGGTATTCTCACCACGGGAGGCCCCGAAGACGATTCAATAGTTGCGCCGCTGTTTATCGCGCAACTATTGGCGGATGAACCCGGAAAATTCAGACATTTGACAGTAAGTGCGGTTGTGAAACCTGACGATGCATTTGGCCGGAGAGACCGAACAAAGTTTACGGCGGAAGAGTACGAACGGTGGTATTGCAGCGCATACATCGGGTCCATCAGTCTTCAAATCGAGCAAGCGCTGCCAGGAGTTGAGGCGCGGCCTATCCTGCAGGTGGCTGAAGGCGAAGGGAAGATTCTTGGAAGGATTAGCGTGTTGTTATGGGTGGTTACGCTCGCGGCATTGGTCGCTGCGGGACTCGCAGTTGGTTCGACGGCGGCGACGTCCGTTATTGAACGCCAAAAGGAAGTTGGGTTGATGAAAGCGCTCGGCGCAAGCAACGCGCTTGTAGGAGCGTTTTTTCTTGGCGAACAGTTGTTACTGGCAGTACTTGGCGGTGGCCTCGGTTATGTGCTTGGTGTGTTGCTGGCTTGGTGGCTGTCAGTTAGTGTCTTCGGAGTCTCGGCTCCGGCGCGGATGATTATGCTTCCAGTCACTCTGGGATTGGCAATTGCGGTTGCTATCGCCGGAAGCTTGTTACCACTTCGCCGTGCTTCGCGATTCGACCCAGCGCCGGTTCTGAGGGGTGAGTGATGTTCTGGCGCGTTTTGGGTCAGCTATTGAACGCAAGTCGAGGGCGACTTGCAGTAGCGCTGATCGCAATCGCTAGTGGGGCTGCTGTTACGACTGCCCTGATCAATTTGAATCTAGATTCAGAGCGGAAAGTTAGCGCCGAATTCCGGACGCTTGGAGCGAATGCTGTCATCGTGCCAAACACCGCTAAGAACGGCGAATATACATATAGCTTTGTAATCGGCGCAGTCCGCCCTCCGCCCGAAGTTGTTCCCAAGGATGATCGCGTCGCAACGCCTCTGATCCGCGAGTCTTTTTTGAGCAAACTAGGTGAGATCCCATCCGATAAAGTGGGACTCGCGGTTCCGTATCTGTATGTGATCGCGAACTTCGCGGAGGTTGAGGGTTCGCAGCAAGTGATTCTCGCGGGAACGTGGCTCGATCAAGCCCCCAAACTTGCGCCGTGGTGGAAGATTACGGGCGAGCCAGTTACGGATCGCAATGACCTGAAGCACTGTCTGGTGGGGCGCGACGTGGCGAGGCAACTTGGTCTTGCGCCCGGCTCAACTATCGAACTGAGATATTCGGATTCTTCCGGAAATCGTGATGTCGCATTCACCGTGTCAGGGATTGTAAGTTCCGGCGCTCAGGAAGATAACCAGGTGATCGCGAATCTCGCGGCGGTGCAAAAGCTCTCCAGGATCGACGGTCGCGTCGGCGCAATACAACTGAGTATTCCCGGAACCCCGCGTGAAGTGGAGAAAGTGATTTCGCAGTTGGCTTACGCTTACCAGGAACTCTACTTCCGCGCCGTGCCGCAAATCGCGCAAGCCGAAGCGAGTCTGCTGCCGCGCATCCGCGGACTGATTTTCTTCATGGTTGCGTTGATACTTGTGCTGACCACGCTTTGCGTTTTCGCGAGCATGGCGGCACTGGCGATGGAGCGGCGGCGCGATGTGGGCCTAATGAAAGCGATTGGCGGATCGATATCGCGAATCGTCAGAATTTTCTTCACCGAAGCGGCGGCACTGGGACTCGCCGGCGCGCTCATCGGATACGTTGGCGGAATATTTCTTTCGCGTTGGATTGGCCAGCGCGCATTTCATGTGGCCATCAGCGCGCGGCCGGAAGTTTTGCCAATCGTGGTAGCGTTGATGGTTGCGGTGTCGCTGGCGGGCGCATTGCCGCTGCGATTGCTGGGACGCGTGCGTCCCGCTGAAATTTTGAGGGGCGAATAATGCCGGCGTTGGTGGAAGTAAGAAAACTCGGCAAACGATTCGGCGACGTGCAAGCGCTGGAAGACGTGAGCTTCGAAGTTGCCGCGGGCGAATGGATCGCCATCATGGGGCCGAGCGGCTCCGGCAAAACTACGCTGATGAATATTTTGGGCGGACTCGACCGGCCCAGTTCTGGGAATGCGATTGTGGATGGCCTGGACGTCAGTCAGCTTGCCGAACATGAACTTACGCGATACCGCGCGGATAAAATTGGATTTGTTTTTCAACAATATCATCTGGTTCCGTATTTGACGGCGGTGGAAAATGTGATGCTGGCGCAATATTTTCACAGCATCACAAATGAAGATCAGGCCATCGCCGCTCTGGCGCGTGTGGGATTGGGCGACCGTCTGAAGCATTTGCCTTCGCAACTTTCCGGCGGAGAACAGCAACGCGTAGCGATTGCGCGCGCGCTGATCAATCAGCCGAAATTAATTCTGGCCGACGAGCCTACCGGCAACGTGGACGAAGCCAACGAGCAGATTATTCTGAATATTTTTCGCGAACTGCATGACGCGGGGCACACGATTCTTGTTGTGACGCACGATCAGGGCATTGGCCACCTCGCGGATCGCAAAATCGAATTGGCGCACGGACGGCTGGCGCAGATCACCGCGTTCTCGCAGGAAGATCAAGTGCGCTTCGATCATTTGCTGGAACAAATTTGGGTTTGCGCGGAAGAAGGAATGTCCGCGGACGTGAAAAGTGTGCGCGCGCCGGAAGAAGCCGATCCGATTCGCATGTTGCGCCGAATGGCCGACTTGAAATTGGTGGAGCTGAGCGCCGGGCAAGTTCATTTTACGAAGTCCGGAGAGCAGCGCGCGCGGGATGTGGTTCGGCGTCATCGCTTAGCGGAACGATTATTTACCGACACATTTTCCGTGGCCGATTCCGAAGCGCACAACGACGCCTGCAAGTTCGAGCACATCATCAGTCCGCAACTGGATCATCGCATCTGCACATTTTTGAATCATCCTCAGACCTGTCCGCACGGAAATCCAATTCCGCCGGGAGATTGTTGCCCTAAGCGCTAGCTCGACCCGCAAATAAAAACATGCCCGAACCAGTCGATACGCGCAAAAAGCCCGCCAACGTGAAAATTCACGTTTCCACCGGCGCCGGTGTGGACATTACCTGGGCGGACGGCCACGCCAGTCATTACGATTTTATTTATCTGCGCGAAAATTGCCCTTGCGCCACGTGTAGCGACGAGCGCGCGAAAAAAGCGGCGGAAGTCCCCGCGCCGCCCGGCGCATCGGCGCCAATCGCTTCCAGCGTGCTGCCCATGTACAAGCCGAAACCGCGCGCGCGCAGCGCTCAGGCCGTCGGCCACTACGCTATAAAAATAGATTTTTCTGACGGACATGGCAGTGGAATTTTCAGCTTCGATTATCTGCGCACCATGTGCCCCTGCGACGCTTGCGCCCACGAATTTCGCGCGGTTTGATCTGTGCGGAAGATTTCGCAGGGAGTTTTAAAACGCTGCATACCATACAAATAATCCGACTCCCGCCACAATCACCGCTCCAACCAAAAAAGAAATCAGCCGGCTAGACGCGATTCGCCCGGCCCATGCGTTTTTTGAAAAAATAATCCCCAATACAAAAAAGAGAATGACGTCCACCAATCCGTGCGTAATCCAATTGTGCCAGGCCACCGAGTTCATAAAACTGTTGAGCGGGTGGTAAGCATCCTTCACGCAAGCAAGCACCGTGCTGAAAAGAATTGTGATCGCTGCAGCGATCGCGAATCCCGTGCTGCTGCGACTCAGCCCGGCATTCTCGCTGGTCATCGTCCGCTCCCGGCAATGCCGCGCAGCAGCGCAACTTTCGCGCCATGATTAATGACCGCGCCTGCACCTTCGATGGCCAGTCCACTCAGAGCGATCAGCATCGCCACGCACAGCACCATTTTTCGCGCGGCGGCATTTGCGAAAAGTTTCCCCCGCGCTGCAATCACAAGATAGAAAGACAAAATGAGCGGAATGAAAAACAGGTGTTCCTTGGTTTCCATGAATAAAGTGTGCGCGAACGGCCACGGACCTTTCAGAATCATGGCTCTATCGGCGGGATAAAAATGCACGTACCAATGACCTCCAAGAATCCAGGTAGCGATCATGCACAATGCAGCCATCCATGCGGCCCTTCGGATTCGCTCCGCGTTTGCTTCGCTCGCGTTCAGCGCTTCAACGAACACCCAAATCGCCGCCAGCGTGCCCAGAACTCCAAATGTGGAATGCGCCAGGAGAATTACGTCGCTGCTGGTGATGTTCATGCGGCACCAAATGTAGCGTGTGGAGATATCTTTTCGCTACAAGAACCAGACTTTAACATGACACACGCTGAACGAGACAATCACGCGATATTTACGCCAATACTTCCCCTGGAAAGCGCGCGCCGAAATACCTATCATGTTCATCGAAAGAAATCGGCAGTGTTCATGACCTTCATCCGCATTCTCTGTGCAATCATCTATGAAACAAATTGCGCGTCAGCAGCACGCCTTCGACGATGAATTCGCCGACGCCGTTCTGAGATGGCTGAATCAGCAGTTGCACGCATGACTGCCAGCTCCGAATCTCTTAAGCCATTCTTCAGTTGTTCTGCGCTAAATATGTCCGTAGCATTACAGGTTCGTGCGCCCCGTAAATTTTGCGGCGCACGCAGAATCAATTCCTATGAGATTTTCGGACGTATTCCGCCTTTCACTCTTCACCCTGGGCCGCAACAAAATGCGGACCATGCTGACCATGCTCGGAATCATGATTGGAATTGCCGCCGTGATTTGCACCGTAGCCATCGGAAGCGGCGGCGCGGACCTGGTCGCCGCTCAACTCGATAATCTTGGCGACAATATGGTGTGGGTGGAAGCTGGCGGAAGAAACGTGCAGGGCGTCCGCACCGGAAATGGCGCCACAAAAACTCTGATTCCCGAGGACGCAGTAGCCATCAGAGAGTCCGTTTCCCAGGTTGCCAAAGTTTCTCCGAATGTTGACGGCCACGTTCAGGTTGTGTCCGAAGGGAAAAACTGGGGCACGCAATTTCGCGGAGAGACGCCGGAATACTTGACCATCCGCAGGTGGAGAATGAATTCCGGATCGATGTTCACGTCGAAGGACGTCGAGGCCAGTTCGAATGTTTGCGTGATTGGTCAAACCATCGTCGAACAACTATTTGACGGCGCGGATCCAATCGGAAAAGTCATTCGCGTAAACACACTGCCGTGCCTTGTGGTCGGCACGCTTGCATCCAAGGGGATCTCGGTCACTGGCCAGGATCAGGACGATTTCATTTTGCTACCGTACACAACAGCGTTGCACAAAGTCGCCGGCGTTTCCTGGCTGGATGATATCTACTGCTCGGCGACATCCGCCGACGATATTGATATCGCCACGAAACAAATAGCGCTTCTGCTTCGGCAAAGGCACCACCTTCGCGCGGACGCTCCAGATGATTTCAACATTCGCCATCCGGAAGACATTCTGAATGCCCGCAAACAATCCGCCGAAACATTTGGCATCATGCTGGCAGCCACCGCTTCCATCGCGCTCCTCATCGGTGGAATCGGCATCATGAATATCATGCTTGTTTCGGTAACGGAGCGGACGCGCGAAATTGGCGTGCGCATGGCGGTGGGCGCAACCGAGCGCGACGTTCGCCGGCAATTCCTCATCGAGTCGCTGGTGCTCAGTCTGCTTGGCGGTTGTTCTGGAATTTTCTTCGGGATTTTCGCGTCTGCCGGAATTTCAGCAATGCTCAAGTGGCCTACGACGGTGTCCTTCGTCGCAATCTTTGTTGCGCTGATTTTCTCTGGCGCGGTCGGAATCTTTTTTGGCTACTACCCGGCGAACAAAGCTGCCGGACTCGATCCGATTGAAGCTCTGCGCTACGAGTAGCCGATGATTCATCGCGATGGATCCCCTGCGAACCTAACTCGCCGTCTGACTGCCTCGCCCGATAATCTTCTGAAATTCAGAATCGTCGTGTAGACATTGCAAATCGGTGTCCTGCGCGGCCCACGTCAGATTGCCATATCCAGCCGCAATCGCCCTTTTCAGGGTCTCAAGCGCTTCCGACTTCTTCTGCAGAATTCCATACGTACACGCGGCGTTATAAAGAGTGTTGCCGTCATTCGGCCGCAGCGCGACCGCCGTCTGAAGATGCCGCACCGCCTCTTCCACTTCGCCGAACGACGCAAGAAGAGTCGAAAGTAAAATGCGCGCCCGCACGTCCTCTGGAACTAATTCCAATTGCTGCCGGAGAACTTCGCCCATGCGATGGCGCATCCGCTCGGAGTCTTTTTTCTGGCCCGCGCGTTCCAAACATTGATGATAAGGAATGTAAGTATTGTAATCGTCGCCGTTGGCTTCGAGCGCTCGTTCTGATAGCGCGGCCGCCTCGGCAAATCGGCCCAAACTAAAGTATGCGCGGCCCAAAATATTCCAGGAGCCTTCGCAATCCGGTTTTCTTTCAATCGCACGCCAGGCGAGAAGCGCGCAATCCTCAAGTTTCTTCTGCGCGTAAAAGATCCGCGCCCGCGCCACCATCACTTCCGGCAAGTCCGGCGCAAGCGCCATCGCTCGATCGCAAGCGGAAAGCCCCTTTTCGATCCACTTGGGGTTTTGTTCTCGCAGTTCGTAGATTAATCCGCACAGATGCGCGATTCCGGCGTGCGCCAGCGCGAAGTTGGGGTCAAGCTGGATGGCCTGCTCGAACATCTGCAAGGCGTAGTCTATGTTTTCCCGCCGCGTGTAGCCTCGGCCGCGCAGGTAGAAGTCATACGCTTGCGTGCTTTCCGTAGGCTTCTTGCCGATGGTTTTTTCTTCCTGAGGGCTCAAAGTAATGCGCAGTGCTTGTGCGATGCTCCGCGCAATTTCTTCCTGAATCGCAAATACGTCATCCATCTCGCGATCGTAACGTTCCGCCCACACCGAGCGCCGCGACGAAGTTTCAATCAGTTGCGTGGTGACGCGCAGACGGTTTCCGGCGCGACGGATGGCGCCTTCCAGAATATAAGCAGCGCCGAGTTTTTGTCCCACTTGCAGCGCGGTCACCGGTTTATCGCGGAAGGCCAGCATCTCCGAACGCGGAAAAATTTGCAGCTGGTTGATTTTGGAAAGCTCCGTGACAATATCCTCGGTAATTCCGTCTCGGAAATATTCATCTTCCTTCGCGCCGCTCTGGTTCTCGAAATAAAGCACCGCGACAGTTTTTTGCGAAGGCGTTCCGGCGGAAGGCGTCGAGCCCGATCCACTCCCTTTTTCCGTTGCCGTGCGCCGGCCTGGTTCCACGTCACGCCGCACGCGCTTCAAGTCTGTTTTTAATTCGGAGGCTGTCTGGCAGCGGAGGTCGATATCTTTTTCCAACAACTTCTCCAGCAGCGATTCAAACGCCGCTGGCAGGCTTGCGTTGCGTTCGGTAACGCGAGTCGGCGTTGCGTTCAGAATTGAATTAAAAATCAGCGCCGAAGTAGTGCCCCCAAATGGAGGAACTCCCGTCGCCATTTCATAAAGCACCACGCCTAACGAAAATAAATCGGAGCGCGCGTCGACTTCCTCGCCGCGCGCCTGCTCTGGCGACATGTAGGCAATCGTGCCCATCGAGCTGCCCGGACTGGTCAATTGTTCATCAGCCAAAAGATGAGTCTTTGTGGCTCCGTCGGAAATTCCCACGGCTTCACCCGCGGGTTGACGCGCAGGAGCCAACTTGGCCAGGCCGAAATCCAAAATCTTCGCTTGTCCGCGCTCGGTGATGAAAATATTTGCGGGCTTAATGTCCCGGTGAACGATGCCGTGCAAATGTGCGGCATCCAGCCCATCGGCAATCTGAATACTAATGTCCAGAAGCTCGGTCGTTTCAATCGGCTTGCCGGCAATGCGATGCTTCAGCGTTTGGCCTTCCAGCAACTCCATTGCGATAAACGGCTTGCCTTCAAATTCGCCCACATCATAAATCGTGCAAATGTTTGGATGGTTCAGCGTCGAGGCAGCGCGCGCTTCGCGTCGAAATCGTTCGATGGCTTGCGCATCTTCCACAAAACTATCCGGCAGAAATTTCAGCGCCACACTTCGGCCCAGACGCGTGTCCTTGGCTTTGAGAACCACGCCCATGCCACCGCCGCCAAGTTTTTCGCCAATCACATAATGAGAGATGGTTTGACCGATCACGAAAATGTTCCTCCGTCGCCTGCCTCGCCACCAGCATGGCACACCGACGTATCGCGTACTGTTCTACACTCCGGGCATTGTGTCAATCCGCACATCCCGTGGTGCGTTGAATCAACTGGGCATGAAACCATATCACTTGAGGGCGAACGTCGTGCCAAGTTTTGAGAAGGATCGCGGATCGCTATCGCAAGCTCGAGGATTCTCCGGTGGTAACCTATTTTGATTCTTCTGGTTTCTTGGCGGCTTCAGCGAGTTCATGGTATTCCATTGAAAGGACGCCAATCTGTTTTACGATTGTTCTGTATTCGAGCGTATTAGTTTTCGTCCCCCTGAGTTGCTCCCATAGTTCTTCAATGCGGCGCAACTTTTCAATAGCCAGGCTGGCATCGTTCATGCCGCCACCTCGTTGGAGTGAAATTTCAGAAGCTCCGCGATTTCCGCAATGTCCCAAACGTTGTGACTGACGCATGATCGTTTGCGAGCCAGTCGTCAACTAACAAATGCGCCGGTTCCCGCTACCCTGCTCTTTCAGCGGGCCTGATTTGGTACCGTCTGGGACATAAGTGAGTACCGCTGAATAATGCCGTAGCATTCACATGCTTGCTTTTCGAGTTCGTTACGATTCAATATTTTCACTGTTCCGCGGCGATATTGAATGATGCTCATCTTTTGAAGAGTCCCGGCTGCTTGGGAAACGCTGGGCCGGTCCGTGCCGAGCATGGTCGCAAGAAAATCGTGAGTGATGCGAACAGTTCCGGAATCCACTCTGTCGTGAGCCATAAGCAGCCAGCGCGCGAGACGCCGAGTGACGGCATGCAGGCGATTACACGCAGCCGTTTGCGCGACATGCAGCCCCAGCACCATGGCGTAACGTTCCATAATTCGTTGAAGACCCGGCATAGAGTTCAGCGTTTTGTTCAAGGCGCCGGTTTTAATCCTGAAACCATTGCCTCCAATTTGCATTACTTCACGAAGAGAGCCACGGCTCAAACCCAGCACTGCGGGCAGCCCTGAAAGACCTTCCCTTCCCACGATCCCAGCCTCCACCGTCTTTCCGTTCGCCATTACCACAACGAGAGAAATCAAACCTTCATTCGGGAAATAAACGAATCGAAACGTCCGGTGCGGCTCATGTAGCCTGCGATGAGATGGCAGCGCAACATACTTGAGGTGCCGGCGGATCACCAGGAACTCCGCGTCCGTCATCGCTAACAGAATCCTGTTTCGCACGTGCTTTCCACCGGCAATGGTTCGTTTGATGGCCTGCCCTGCTTCTGACGGTTTGACTTTCAAAACGATCCTTCCTCGATTCGTATTCACACACCCGACACACTCTGTAAATGTCGCCCTAATACTCTGAAGACGTATCCGTTTTGGTAGCGACGGTGTTACTTCAGCGTTTTATACGGGGATGCGCTAGAATCGCAAGCAAATAGCGACTATGTAGTGTGCCTTACCGAATAATTGCGCGCGGACTTTATTATGTAGTGTACCCTACGGAACGAGAGTGCGGTCATGACGTTTCAACGGTAAAGGAGCGTCGAAGTGCCCTCGAAACGTCTTGCTCTGCTTGAACGCGAATATCGAGTAGTTTCAAAGCAGATTTCGAATTCGGCGAACGTCTCTGACATTGCCCAATTAGAAACACATCGTGATGCAATTGTCGCTGAAGCGCGAGAGATTATCCGCAAATTGAATTTGCCCGCACCGAATTGGATTCGGAAGAAGAATTGAGTCCGGCACCCGCTCCTGCGCGATGATTCGATAGTACAGGCGCCGTAATTCGATAGGTGAACGCTTTTAGCGCCTGACGAGTGGGAAAATCGAAAGCCCTACCACTACTACTCTGGAACCCCCGACTGGACTCCCATCCATCGTTATGTAACTATTGCTTCCTGCTGCTCCAACCGCCCTGTCGGAATGGATAACAAGCCCATACTCCCGGCCCCAGAAGGCGCGCGCTCGGCTAACTTGCCGCGCGTGCTCGTCGCTACTACGGCGATGCTCACCTTTATTTCTTTCTGGCGAGCCGCTGCAATTGTTCTGAATGACCTCGCTTCCTCCGCGTATTACGCCGGTGGTGAGGCTGAACGCTACATCGGAAAGACCGCGCCGTGGTTCATCCTCGCGATCATGCTGTTTTCCTACGCCGTGCGCGCAATTTACGTGGAAAGTTGCAGCATGTTTGTGCGCGGCGGCGTATATCGCGTGGTGAAAGAAGCGCTGGGCGGATCGCTTGCCAAATTTTCCGTTTCCGCGCTGATGTTCGATTACATTCTGACCGGCCCGATCAGCGGTGTTGCAGCGGGACAATATCTCGCCGGACTTCTGAACGACATCGCCGAATATTTTCATCTTGCCGTGCACGTTCCCGTAGATTTAACGGCAGCGGTATTCGCGGTCATAGTCACAATCTATTTCTGGTGGCAGAACGTCAAAGGCATTCCCGAATCCAGCGACAAAGCGCTGAAAATTATGAAAGTGACGACCGTGATGGTCGTCATGCTGATTGCCTGGTGCATTTACACCGTGATTGCCCGCGGCTCGCATTTGCCGCCCATGCCCACGCCAAGCAATGTTCACGCCACGGAGAATGCTCTCGGATGGCTCCACGGCACCTGGTTTTCGCACATCGGAATTATTATTGTTTTCGTCGGCCTGGGACATTCCGTGCTTGCCATGAGCGGCGAAGAATCGCTAGCGCAGGTCTATCGCGAAATCGAAAGCCCCAAACTTCCCAACCTGAAAAAAGCGGGCCTGGTAATTTTTCTTTACAGCCTTCTTTTTACATCGCTGGTTTCCATTTTCGCGGTCATGATTATTCCCGATGGCCAGCGCCACATTTATTTTGAGAATTTAATCGGCGGATTAGCCATGAATCTGGAAGGCCCCTTCGGCCTTCGCCTGCTGTTCCACGGATTTGTCGTCGCCGTCGGCGTTTTAATTTTGGCCGGCGCGGTGAACACCGCCATTGTCGGTTCCACGGGCGTTCTGAATCGCATTTCGGAAGACGGAGTTCTTTCCGACTGGTTTCGCCAGCCGCATCCGCATTTCGGCACGTCGTTCCGCATCATTAACGGCGTCGTTTTCTGTCAAATTCTGACCATCATCATCAGCCGTGGCAAAGTCGATTTTCTTGCGAACCTCTATGCCTTCGGAGTGATCTGGAGTTTCGGAATGAAAGGCCTTGCCGTTCTCGTACTCCGTTTCACGCATCCGGGCGCGCGCGAATATCGCGTACCGCTGAACGTGAAAGTCGGAAAAGTCGAAGTGCCCGTTGGCCTTGGGCTGATCACGCTGGTGCTTCTGAGCATCGCCATCGTTAATTTATTTACAAAGCCGGACGCGACCATCGCCGGAGTCACCTTTTCCGCGGCTCTCTTCACCATGTTCACGATTTCCGAGCGGCACATTACGAAAAAACGCGATGGCGCGCACGTTGAATTGGATCAATTTAATCTCCAGCAGGGAAGTGATCTCACACCCGAATCCGTCGGCGCGCGCGCGGGAAACGTTTTGGTGCCCATCAGCAATTATCATTCGCTGTATCATCTTGCGGCCGTGTTGGATCGCGTGAAACCGTTGCGCCGTGACGTGGTCGTGCTGCACGTACGCTTGATGCGCCGCGCCGCCGCTGGTGAAAGCGCGCTGGAACCGGAGCAATTGTTCGGTGGCATCGAACAATATTTATTTACGCAAGCGCTGGCCATGGCGGAAAAACGCGGCAAGTCCATCAAGCTCGCCGTCGTTTCGGCAAATGATCTCTGGGATTCCATGGTTCGCGCCGCGGTCAGTTTGCAGTCGTCCACAATTGTGCTGGGGCATTCGCAAAAACTTACCGTGGCCGAACAAGCGCGCGATATTGGCCTGGCCTGGGAAAATCTTCCGGATCCGCGACCGCCTTTCAACCTGGAAATTTTCCTGCCCGGCGGACAGCGTGAATTTTATCTACTCGGTCCACACGCGCCGCATCTCACTTCCAACGAAGTGAACTTGATTCATCAGCTCTGGCTGCGCTATAGCGAACTCGTGTCGCCTGAGGAACTGCACCATCACGACGTGGTTCATTTTGCGCTGAATGAAATTGAGCGCGAGCGCGTCGAAAGTCCCGAGCAGGAAAAGGCCCTGATTAACAGGCTGCGCGAACACCTTCAGGAAAATCAGCACAAGCGTCACGGCCCGAACAGCTAGCTTTTTATGCAGGTAGTTGAGACGTGCACTGCGGGCACTTCGTAGCCTTCAGCGGAATTACCGAAGCGCAATAAGGACATTCTTTCGTGGTCGCCGCTGCCGGCGCAGGCTCTTTTTTCCATCGATTGATCTGCTTCACCATCAGAAACACCGCGAAAGCCACGATTAGAAAGTTCAGCACCGTATTCAGAAAAAGTCCGTAGTTCAAAGTGGGCGCGCCCGCAGCTTTCGCCGCGGCAATCGTGGGGTAATCTCCGCCGCCCAGCGTGATAAATAAATTTGAGAAATCCACGTGATGTAATAACAATCCCAGTGGCGGCAGCACGACGTCTTCCACAAACGACGCCACAATTTTTCCGAAGGCCGCGCCGATAATAATTCCGACGGCCATATCCATCACGTTGCCCTTCACGGCAAATTCTTTGAACTCTTTGAACATGAGGATTCTCCTTTACCCGGCGTACGTGAATCCCGCGTCCCGAATGGTTAAGGCTTCTTCCTCACTTCTTACACCCGCGTCCACCACTTCGCCAACAAATATTGTGTGATCCCCACGTAGAATTTTATCCAGCACGCGGCATTCAAACCACGCCGGCGGATCGGTCAGCACCGGCGAACCAGTCGTCCCCGGTGAAAACGCAAATCCATTCAGCTTTCCGTTTTCCTCGGTGCCGCCTTTGAAAAAACTTGTGGCCAGCGCCTTCTGCGATTTCCCAACTATGTGCACAGCGAACGCCTTCGAGTTTTCAATCGCCTGATGTAGTCTACTATCGCGCTTGATGCCCGCCATAATCAGCGGTGGCTCGAATGACGCTTGTGAAATCCAGTTGATGGTTCCGCCGGCAACAGACTCCGCGTCGCGCGCCGTGGCCACGTAAAGTCCGTAGGTCATTTTCCGAAGCGCCGATTTTTTCTGATTGGGATCCATGAGTTGTTCTCTAAGTCGACCTCGTTGTCGTTAATAAATGTTTCAGCGTGTTTTCACCGGCGCGGCCGGCGCGGGTATTCGCAGCACCAACAACGCCACAATAACTCCGCGCAACGCCAAAACAGCTCCCGCAAATATCAACATCGGCTCGACCCATCGCAATATCACATGCGCAAGGCTCAGCATCACCAGGCCAACAATTATCAACGATCCGCCGCGCACAATCGCGATCGCGCGCGGCCCCGAACTCCACACCATGGTTACCGCGCCGTACGCCACCAGCAATCCCGCCAGCAAAAGCCACATCAAGCTGCGCGGATCGAAATAATAATGTCCGGTGAACGCCGCCCAGGCCAGCAACGCGCCCAGCAACACGAATACTAACTCGTTCATCAGCCGGAAAAGTTGCGGCGTGCTGGTCACGGTTTCAGACTCGTTCGATTTTCACGTGCTGCGTAATCACCGGCTTTTTCGGACGGTCGCCGGAATCCTTGCTCACTTTGGAAATTTTCGTGGCCACGTCCATGCCTTCCACAACTTCGCCGAAAATCGAATGCTTGTTATCCAGCCACGGAGTTGCGGCGACGGTGATGAAAAATTGGCTGCCGTTGGAATTCGGGCCGGAATTCGCCATGGAAAGTTTGCCGGGCTTGTCGTGCCGCAGCGAAGGATGAAACTCATCTTCAAATTTGTAACCAGGGTCGCCCGTCCCGGTGCCAAACGGACATCCTCCCTGGATCATGAAGTCTGGAATTACGCGGTGAAAAGTCAGGCCGTCGTAAAAAGGCCGCTTGGCTTTCGCGGCGACGCGTTTATCAATAAATTCTTTGGAGCCTTCCGCCAGGCCCACAAAATTTGCCACCGTCTTTGGCGCTTCTTTTTCAAACAGACGGACAACAATATTTCCTTCCGATGTTTCAAAAATTGCGTACAGTCCCGGCGCGCGCTTTGCTGAATCAGCCATTCGATGCTCTCCATTCGCCGCGCGGAGCGTTCTCGCGGTGAGCACGAATTATCACGCAGGTGCGAAACGGAAGCAAACGCCGCGCGGTAAATTTCCTTCAAACTATCGCGCGCGAATTTTCTCGCAAACTACCAGCCGTTGCGCTGCCGCGTGGAGGTAATATGCGCCGCGTGATGCCGCCCGTGCCATTCGTAAAGCGCCATCAAATCATCCAATGACATGGTGCCGTGCTCCGGATGCCGCACGTTGCGATTGAAATCAATTTCGCGCACCGTTTCCAGCAGCATCACCCAGCGCTTATGCACGCCATCGATCAGCCCCAGCGAAATTTCCACCGGCGCGGTGCGCGCGTCAAAAAGTTCCGCCCAGGTTTTTTCGTCGTAAGGCTTCACCGTCGGCTCCGCTTCCGTAATTCCCAGCCGGAACCGGATGTACGCGTTCATGTGGCTATCCGCCACGTGATGAATCGTCTGCCGCAGCGTCCATCCGCCGTTGCGGTATTGCGTGTTCAATTGTTTTTCGTCCAGCCCGGCAACCGCCGCGCGAAAATTCGCGGGCGCCGCGGCAATGCTTTCAATCATCGCGTGGCGCTGCGCGTTCGTGAAAGGACCTTTGGTGGTCCACTTGCCAACGGGATATCGCAAATCAACTTCTGGGGCTTTTTGCTCTTGAGCCATTGGGGTTTTCTCCTATCAAAAACAAATCCGAATCGCGAGTATAGCGGCCCGCGCAAACCTCCGTCAAACATGTACCGTCTCGCAAAATTCGCGCATCCAACCATTTTGGCGCGCCGCTTCAGTGCTACTATTCGCGGGTGACGATTTGATTTAGTTGTGACAAGTCGGTTTTGTTGTGACAAGGCAACGCCCCGCGCGTCCTATGTATCTATGACGAAGCCGAATTCGCCTATGCCAAAAAAAGTCGCCCAGCGTAGTCGTTTCGCCGCCATCTGCGCGCTGCTGCTCGGCGCAGTTCTTTTCTCCGCGCATATCAATCCTTCGCGTGCCGCCGGAAACGAACTCTCTCCCAAAGATCGCGCCTCCGTTTTCGACGACGTCTGGAAAAATGTCCGCGATCGTTATTACGATCCCGAATTTCACGGCGTCGATTGGAATGAAGTAGGCAACCGCTACCGCCCGCTTCTGGAAGGCGTAAAAAACGATCAGGAATTTTACGCGCTGGTAAACCGCATGACCGGCGAACTGCATGACGCCCACACGCGCTTCAATTCTCCCGAGGCGTGGGAAAACCGCGATAAGGATCTCGGCGTCACCATCGGCTTCATGACGGCGGAACGCGATGGCGTCATCGTGGTCACCGACGTGTATCCCGAATCCAACGCCGCCGACGCCGGCATCGAACCCGGCATGATCGTCCTTACCGTGAACGAAAAGCCCGTGGCCGATTTAATTTCCGAGGCCGCGAAAACTGTGCTGCCCACTTCCACCGAGCGCGCCACCCGCCGCCGCATCCTGGCCTCTGTATATAAAGGTAGCGCCGGAACCGTTTACAAAATCGGATTGCAGCGCGCCGACGGTTCAAAATTTGAAGCCAGCGTCACCAAACAGGTCCTTTCCATTCCGCCCGACGTGCGCGAAAAACTTTTGCCTTCCGGCGAAGCCTATATCCGCTTTGACGGTTTCAAGCCGCCGGTGGTGCTGGAATTTCAGGCCGCGCTGGAAAAATATCAAAACGCGCCCGGCGTCATCATCGACCTTCGCTACAATGGCGGAGGCCGCACCGACGTGCTCGCCGCCATCGCCGGATATTTCTACGACGCAAAAACCGTCATCTCCGAATCGCTGGGCAGAAAAGCCATCGCCGCCGAAGAAAAATCCGGCGAAAATAAAGCTCATCGAGCATTAACTGCCGGAAAACCCGGCGGACAAATATACGCCGGGCCGGTGGTAATTCTCACCAACGAAAGCACCGCCAGCGCCTCCGAAATTTTCTCCGCCGGAATGCAGGATACCGGCCGCGCGAAAATTGTCGGCAGCCAAACCTGCGTCTGCGTGGTGGGCATCGCCAACAATCAAAAAATGAAAGGCGGCGGCGTCCTGGAAGTCAGCGAAGTTCTTTTCTTCACGCCCAAAGGACGCAAGCTCGAAGGCGACGGCGTAACGCCCGACACAAAAGTTGTGCCCACCATTGCCGATCTGCAGCAGAAGCGCGACGTCGCGCTGGTCCAAGCCGAACAGTTGCTCGCGTCAATGGCCAGCGCGAAGCCGGTGGTTGCGCAGGGGCAGCAGTAGTCTTTCGCGCAAATGGGGTGCGCGGGTTTCGTCTTTGCCGACAGGGTGCGTTCCGCTGCAGCCCTGCGGCGACTTAAAGACGTCGCGGCCTCGCGGCACTCGAATGAGACCGTGTTTCAGCCTATGTAGGGGCCACCTTCAGGTGGGCCGTCTTTGTCCGTTGCCGAGCGCCACTTCCGAGCGTCGTACCCCGGTTCTCTAAATCCGCCTTCTCAGTTCATTCTCTTCGATCCCTTCGACGGACACGGCAAATCCGCATACGAGCAAAAAACGCAGCAGTCACCCTTATTCGGCCTGAGTATCACTCCGCATCCCAGACATTTATAGAAGTAAAGACAACTATCAGTTGGCATCGCTTTTTTTGAGGAGTGTCCGCAAAGAGGGCAGCTAATCGTTTGGATGTAGGATTTCTTTGAGGC
>Ga0210410_10001457_pt1 | contig 22269 bp, 22 predicted proteins | sample IncBWC4MmetaG_FD_161058 | JGI IMG/M metagenome (GOLD analysis project Ga0210410, IMG submission 161058) | Forest soil microbial communities from Barre Woods Harvard Forest LTER site, Petersham, Massachusetts, United States - Inc-BW-C-4-M | ecosystem: Environmental > Terrestrial > Soil >... | reverse complement strand
AATGTTTGTTTTAGGAGACAAAGATTTCCGCTTGCCGGGCCTCGGTTCGTATCTGCAGACGGCAGCGGGGCATGGGAACACGCGCGCGATGCTGTGGGGACTGGCGGCGATGGTTGCCGTGATCGTTCTGATGGACCAGTTGATCTGGCGGCCGGTGATCACGTGGGCGGACAAATTCAAATTCGAGCAGGTGGAAAGCGCGGCGGCTGCGCAGAATTCCATACTGAATTTCATCCGCAGGGAGTCTTTCCTCATCCGGTTTTACCGGAGCATTCTGCATCCGGTGGTGGAATGGCTGACGCTGCAATTTGCCCGCGGGGCAAAGCGCGCAGCCGCGTCGATAAAGGCGAACCATGCCACCAAGCCGCGCGGTTGGTATGGCTGGGTTTTTGCGGGACTGGCCGGGGTCGCGGTAATTTATGGAGTGTCTCGCGCGGTAGCCGAGCTTGCACAACTTCACCGCGAAGATTACTTCGAACTTTTCCGCAGCGCGGGGCTTACGTTTTTGCGCGTGAATCTGGCGTTGATTGTGGGAGCGCTGTGGACCGTGCCCGTGGGTGTGGCCATCGGGTTCAGCCCGCGCTTTGCACGATTGATGCAGCCGCTGGTGCAGCTTGCGGCATCCATCCCAGCGACGGCGTTGTTTCCGGTGATTCTGCTCTTTCTGATTCGCATGCGCGGCGGCGTGGAGATTGCCGCGATGGCGCTGATGCTGCTGGGCACGCAGTGGTACATTCTCTTCAATGTGATTGCCGGAGCGATGGCGATTCCTACGGACCTGAAAGAGGCCGCCAGCATATTCAAATTCGGTTCGCTGGACCGCTGGCGCTACCTGATTCTGCCGGGGATTTTTCCGTACCTTGTGACGGGGATGGTGACGGCGTCGGGCGGTGCGTGGAACGCCAGCATCGTGGCGGAATATTTTCACTTTCAGGGAAGGATCGTGAAGGCGCCGGGCCTTGGCAGCACGATCAGCAGCGCCAGCGACGCGGGCCGCTTCGATTTGCTGCTGGCTTCCACACTGATCATGGCGGTGATCGTGGTGTTGATTAACCGGCTGTTGTGGCGAAAACTCTACCGCCTGGCATCCACGCGATTCAAGCTGGAAACGTAAATCGCGCCGTTTGCGACCCGAAGTATCGCGACCAACACCACTCGCTAGCGTTTGACGTTGAGATCCTTCGGCTATCCTCGTCGGATAGCCGAAGGATGACAATTTGTTGAGCGGGTTGAGTAGTTGAGGGGCTTCACGGGCGGGAACTAAGTAACTCCCGGCTGAGGTAAATAATCTGGCCGACGTGATGGTACAAGTGGCTGGCGCAGCGAAGAAAAAGGGTGATGCGATTTTTGGAGTCGGGTTCGCGCTCCGCAGTGTAAGGGGCCGGCCAATCGGCTTCGGTCTGATTTTCGATGGTGGCAATCACCATCGCGATCGTCTCGTCAAATCTGCGCAAGACTTCAGCCTTCGGCAACTTTCGCGTCTCGGAGAATTCCAGATCGCGATTGCGGACGTAGCCCGTGCCGGCGATTCGCGCACCGACGTAGTAACTGAGGTTTCCCGTCAGATGCAGCACCAGATGTCCGACACTGTTTCCGTAAGAGAACGGATTGCGCCAGAATTGCTCCTCGGAAAGCGGGTCCACCCATTTGTGAAGTTCCGCCGCGCGGTTGCGGTATTCACTGGCAAAAGCGGCGCCAATGCTCTGGGAAAGCTCGCTCAAAGTGTTTTCTCCCGGGCTCAGTGCGTGGCCGCCGCATTATCGTTGCGGAAGATCACGCCCTCCTTCATTACGAAGAAAACTTTTTCGACCTGACGAATGTTCTGAGTCGGGTCGCCTGGAACGGCAACGATGTCCGCAAGTTTGCCTGCCTCCAGCGCGCCAATTTTATCGGCAAGCCCCAGCAATTCCGCGTCCGACGAAGTGCCGGCCTTCAGGGCGTCCACAGGCTTCATGCCCAGGTCCACCATCTGGTGAAATTCTTCCGCGTTGCGTCCGTGCGGATACACGCCGGCATCCGTGCCCAAGCCGATTTTCACTCCCTTGGCCAGCGCACGTTGGAACGTGATATGGATTGCGGCAATCGCCGCGCGAGCCTTGGCTTCGATGGCCGGGGGCATATAAATTCCGCGATCGAATTGTTCCTGGATGCCTTGAATGGCCATGAGCGTGGGAACCAGGTAGGTGCCGCGCTGCTTCATCATGTCCAGCGCTTCGTCGTCGAGGAAACTGCCATGTTCGATGGAATCGATGCCGGCACGAATGGCGCGCTTGGCCGCTTCCGCTCCATGGGCGTGCGCGGCGGTCTTTCTCCGCAGCGCGTGCGCTTCATCCACGATGGCGTTCAGTTCTTCCTGCGTCAGTTGCGGCGTATCCACGTCGTCGGTGGGGGAAAGCACTCCGCCGGAAGCGCAGACCTTAATCATGTCCGCGCCGTATTTATGATCGAGGCGGACGGCATAGCGAGCCTGATCCGGGCCGTTGATGACGCCCTCAATCGGGCCGGATTCGTGGCCGAAGATCCCCTGCCGGAAACCGTCTTCGTCATCGCAGTGGCCGCCAGTCGCGCCGAGGGCGTGCACGGTAACAAGCATGCGGGGGCCAGGCACGTCGCCGTTGCGGATGCCGTTACGCAGGCCAACGTCGAGATAATCGCTGGAGCCGACGTCGCGCACGGTGGTGAAACCCGCCATCAGCGTCACGCGGGCATTGACGCTAGCGTCAAGGGCGCGCTCGGCGACGGTTTTCTGCAGCGCGTCGAGCCGCTGCTGCTTGTAATCGTCGGAATGCGGAAAGGTAAGGTGGGTATGGGCATCAATGAAGCCAGGGAGGAGAGTTGCGTCGCCGAAATCGATGATCTGCGCGTCGGCCGGAAGCTTGGCGGAGGAACCGACGGCCACAATTTTGCCGCCGCTCACGATAATCAGCCCTGGCGTAACGACGACGTTGCTCTTACCATCGAAGAGTCTAGCTGCCTTCAAGACGTAAGTCTTGGGAGCCGGTTTCTGTCCCTGTCCGAATGCAGGCGCCCACAAAATCAGGCTGCAGAGAAAACTGCACAGCAGTTTGCAACGCATGTAAGACTCCTTTGCCCATCGGCATGTAAAAGAAGAGCAGACTTTACCTTGCCTGCGATAAAAGTCAACGGGAAGTATGCGCCGGATGTGGCGATAGAAGAAAAGCGGGAATTTCTGCGGAAGCCTCAATGGAACGGCAGAGGATTGCTGTTAGAAAGTTTGTAGTGGCCGGTCTTAAGACCGGCCACTACATCCAGTCTTCAAGCCGGGCTTGCGCAAAATCCGTTGAATGACGCAGGATATGGCATTGGCCCAGTGGTAGCGGGACCTCTCTTCTGTTCGTTTGTAGAAAGAAAAAATGTCACCCAGCCCGGACGTGTTTATCGTTGGCGCCGGCTTAGCCGGTTTGTGCTGTGCGCGCGAACTGCAGGCAAAAGGAGTCAGCTTTCAGATTCTGGAGGCGTCGGACGGAATTGGGGGCCGGGTGCGCACGGATGAGGTGAACGGTTTTCTCCTTGATCGCGGCTTTCAGGTTCTGCTCACCGCCTATCCCGAAGCAAAACGTTGCCTTGATTACTCCCGTCTTCAATTGAAGCCATTCCTCCCGGGCGTCCTTTCCTGGTACGCGGGCCGCATGAACAAACTGGTAGATCCGTGGCGCACGCCCGGCGCGTGGAAGGAAGCGTTGCGGTCGGAATTCGGCACGCTGGCCGACAAGCTGCGCATCGCGCGATTGCGAACCCGGCTGCGGCGAACTTCGATCGAAGAAATCTTCCGTCGCCCCGAGCGCAGCACGAAAGAGGCGTTGGTGGCGGAAGGCTTTTCAAGCGAAATGGTCCACCATTTTTTCCGGCCGTTCCTCGCAGGAATTCTCCTCGACGGCGAGCTGAAATCCTCAAGCCGCATGTTTGAATTCGTTTTGAAGATGATGTCGGAGGGAGACGCATCGCTGCCCGCCCGGGGGATGGGAGCGATTCCAGCGCAGCTTGCCGAGAAATTTCCGGGCGACGCCGTGCGATTGAACACGCGCGTGGAAGCTCTGCACGAAAATGAGTTAACGTTGGCGGGCGGCGAAACCGTTCGCGCCCGCGCAACGGTAATCGCCGCGGAAGGCCCGTCCGCGGCGCACCTTGTGGGGGAAGTGGAGCCGGCCTCACGCAGCGTGACGTGCTTTTATTTTGCGGCAGACGAATCGCCGGTTTCGGATCCCCTATTGATCCTGAATGGGGACGGCGCCGGGCCCATCAACAATTTTGCTGTTGTTTCGCGGGTTGCTCCGGCGTACGCGCCGGCGGGGAAACACCTGGTATCGGTTTCGGTACTCGGCATTCACCAACTCACAGACGCGCAACTCGGCGGCTTCATCATTGCGCAGATGAAAAACCTCTTCGGCAAAGCGGCTAGCACCTGGCAAATGCTGCGAAGCTACCGAATCACGCACGCGCAGCCGCAGCAATATCCCGGCGCGCTGGAGCCGCCGCAGCGCCCGGTGCGAATCCGGCCGGGAGTCTATACATGCGGCGACCATCGCGACAATGCCTCGATCAACGGCGCGATGGCCAGCGGCCGGAGGGCAGCGGAGGCGGTGCTTTCCGACCTGCAGAGATAAAGGTAGCGCGGAGGTGTCAACTTTCATGTGGAAACGAAAGTGTCCCTTATGTTTTGTGCGGATTCCGTGGACGGCAGCGCTCGCCTATTCGTATGAAATCAGTTGCCCGGCGTGCCACGCGCCGCTGGAACTATCGCAATTCACGCGAATTTTTGGGGCGTTTGGCGGGATTGCGGGCGCGTTCGTTGCGTTGTATCTGGGTCATGGAATTTTCCACGGTAAGTTCTGGGCGGCACCGATCTTGGCGGCGATTCTCGGCTATGGATTTTTCTCGGCGCTATGTGTGTTAATCGTAGGCGACCTGGTTGTGCGTCCGAAGCCTGCCGCCGCGAGTTTTCCACACCCTTCGGGGTAACAGTCCATCAGTACTATTGACCCATTTGCGAGCCCCCTAGCAGACTCGAATGAATGGCGTCATTCGCTCAGTTTTTGGGCCGCAAAGTCACCGTGCAATATCGAGTGGGCGATGTTCTTTTGCCCGCTTCCGGCACATTTGCGGCGGATTCCGGGCGCTCGATCTTCCTTGAACAACACGTGGAGCAGCGCGGCAAGCGGAGTTACTTCCGCTGGGAAATTCCCTACCAATATATTCACCGGATCGAAGAAGCAGAGGAAATTCCGGAGCCGCCTGCGGCCCCCAAAATCGTTCCTCCCGAGCCGGAGATCTCTCAAGCCTCCGCGGCCGGCGCCGGGCACGGCTTGGCCTCGTCTTCAGCGGCTTCCCTCCTGGGCCTCCCACAGCGTCCGAAAACCGTCTGACCAGATTCCAGCGTAGCCATGCCCTTCCGCGAATCGGATACAATTTAACCGCATACTTCGCACGTCATTGAGACTCCAACGCAGAGTTGGTGTCAGGAGGCATTTGTGAGCACCGCATCCCCTTCTCGAAAAATAGGTTTCATCGGCCTTGGCCTGATGGGACGGCCGATGAGCCTGAACCTGCTCAAGGCTGGCCATTCCGTCACGGTGTGGAACCGCACGGCGTCGCGAGCATCGGAAGTAGTGGCCGCGGGAGCGAAGCTGGCGAAAACGCCGCGCGAGGCCGCGGCAGCATCGGACATTCTCTTCACGATCGTAAGCGATCCTCCGGCGCTGGAGGAAATCCTGTGGGGACATGAGGGGAAAGATGACGGAGCGCTGGCGGGTTTGCGCGCCGGAAGCGTTTACGTTGATTCCAGTACGATTTCGCCGGTGCTGGCACGGCGAATTTTCGCTGCGTGCAGCGAGCGCAGCGTGCGATTCCTGGACGCCCCGGTAACCGGCGGGGACTGGGGAGCGCGAGAAGGCAACCTTGTATTCATGATCGGGGGTGAGGCCGAAACCTTGCGGTCAGTCGAGCCTGTTCTTGGGGTGATGGGCAAGAAATGGTTTCACCTGGGCCCGAACGGCGCGGGGCAAACGATCAAGCTGGCGATGAATGGAATTCTGGCGTTGCAAGTTGGTGCGATGGCGGAGGCTCTTGCGGTTGTGAAAAAAGCGGGCCTCGTCGAAGAACAGTTGATCGAAGTGATGCAATCCAGCATGGCGCGCTCCGGCGTCCTGGATGTGAAGGCACCGCTGATGGCGAAGGGCGAGTACAAGCCGAGTTTTCCGTTGCGTTTGATGCACAAAGACATGGGGCTGCTGCTCGATCTCGGGAATCAATTGGGAGTGGCGCTTCCCGCAACGGCAGCGGCGCGCGAAGTGTATAGCTACGTCAAGGGCGAAGCGAAAGAGGATCTGGACTACTCCGCCGTGATGCGCTTCTGGAAGAAATAGCCGGTTCTACTTGTAGCCCTTGGGCGGGAAAAAACCGATCGCCAGATCGCGCGAAGTGCGAAGGCCGGCGGGAGCTTCCAGAATCGAGGGGATGGAATTGACGGCCACCGAAGCGGTGGCAATATCTCCGTGTGAGCCGCCGGGAATCACCAGGCTGATATTCGGATGGCCCTTCAGTTCGACCGTGTCCAGCGGATCTTTGGCGCCCACGTACATCTGGAGCTCCATGTAGATGAGTTCTTTCCCATCGGAAAGGCCGCGCGCAATTTGGTGAACGCCGGCGGCCTGGCCGGCTTCGACGGTTAGAAATTCGGTTTGCACGCGCTCGGCGGCGACTTTGGGCTCGATGGTTTCGGTGATTTCGTCCACTCGCAAGCCGAGGCTGTCGGCAACCATGGCGACGGATTCGGGGAGGCCAACGTGTTTGATGGTTCCCTCCTTCACCCGCGCGCGGAATTCTTCCACGCTCAGGCCCGCGCCTATTTTCTTTTGCAACGGCAAGCGGCGCTTGGAAGCGTCCACGATGCGCAGCGCTTTGGCATGTTCGATACGTTGGGATACGGCGGCCAGCGTGATGACAAGCTTGTCCATGACGAAGCCGGGATTCACGCCGGTTCCAACCAGGGCGACACCGTTGTCCTTGGCGGCTTTGTCGAGCTGGGTGGCGAGCTCGGGATACGTGCGAAAAGGGTAGGAGAGTTCTTCGCAAGTGGAGACAACACAAGAGCCGACGTCCATGCAGGCAAGCAGTTGGTCCATCACTTTCGGCAAGGAGGAAGAGGTCGTGTGCATGACCACGTCCGCCGATTGTTCCAGAACGCCTCTGGCGTCGCCGGAAACTTTCACACCCCAGGGGGCGTCACTCGCGCCTAACACTTCACCCAGATCCTTGCCGATTTTCGCAGGGTCGTTATCAATGGCCCCGATAATTTCGATGGCTTCTTTTTCCCGCATCAATTTCAGGATCGAGGCGCCAATCGGCCCGATTCCATACTGAATGGCACGAATTTTCTTTTTCACGGCTTTCTCCGAACCACAGGGCTGAACGCGCGCACGGAGCGGAAAACCAGCGCGAGCGAATCTCTAAGCGTACTGGAAATTGCGGGTCCGTTCAATCATCCCCGCCCCCATGCGCCGCGTTGATTTCTTGCCGCTCCGTGCCTGTGCACGCATAATGGAGCCGGCCCTCAGGCCGGTTGGGGAGGCTACTTCGATGCCAGCACAAAAATTGAGCGACGCCGAGATTCAACAGCACCTGCAAAATTCGAAAGGCTGGAGCCTTGTAAACGGCAAACTCCACCGGGCGTTTGAGTGCAAGGATTTTGCCGCTGCGTTCGGCAAAATGACGCAGGTGGCGCTGGTGGCGGAATCGATGAACCACCATCCGGAGTGGTTCAACGTGTGGAACAAAGTGGTGATCGATCTGAATACCCACAGCGTGAAGGGCATCAGCAACCTGGATTTCCAGTTGGCCGCCAAGATCAATGAAATTTTTGGCAGCTAGGCGCCGCTGCTGAATGATCGGCGCCCACCACACTGAAAATCGCACCCGCGGCCGGTTGCTGATTGCTTTGCGCTGGCTGTCGGCGGCAGCGGTTATCGGTATTTTGTTGCGCTTCCTTCCCCTGCATCTGCTCGCCGAAGCGATCCGGCGGGTTCCCGTTGCAACGTTTCTGGCGATTTTGCTGGGCTATCTTTGCGCTCATGGGGTGGGCATCGCCAAATGGCGCATGGTGGTGAACGCCGCGGGGGCGCAACTCGATTTCCGCACATGCGCCCAGTGCTACGCCGGAGGACTCTTCGGCACGCTGTTTTTGCCATCCATTCTTGGCGGTGATGTGGTCCGGCTGGCGGTAGGGTTGCGACGTAGTCCGAATCCGTCCGCGGTGCTGGCCGGCAACGTTGCGGACCGGTTCATCGACGTGGCCGCGCAGGCTGGGCTGGTTCTGCTGGGGCTACTGCTGCTGCCGAGCGCACTGCCAGCCACCCTCCAGGGGCAAGCGCAAAAGGCGTTGTTGTATCTTGGCGCGGCGTTTGTCGCGTTGATTTTCCTTACATTGCTTCTATATCGTCCACTCCTCGGAGGCCGCTCCGTCCGGTTCCGGCGACGTTTGGCGCGTCTACGCCGTGCCCTACGCAGTGTTTCGAGAGCGCCGTACGTTCTCTTGGGCGCGTGGCTGATGGGCACTGCCATTCAAATGTCATTCCTGGTGCTGACGTCGAAGCTGGCGGAAACCTGCGGATTGGTGTTGCCGCTGCGCGATTGGTTGTTTGCGTGGCCGCTCGCGAAATTGGCTGCGGTTTTGCCACTCACACAAGGAGGGATTGGTGTGCGAGAGGCAGCGTTGGTGGGACTACTGTCCCCTTTTGGGGCAGCCCCCCATCTGGTACTGGCGGCGGGACTGATCTGGGAGGCGGTAGCAATTACCGGCGGGCTCATTTCGGGATTTGTGGCATTCGTGCTGGCCCGGGCAAACTCTGCTGATCCGGCACACGGAATCGCTGGAAATATTAAATTTTCTTGACATCGCTGTTTCACTAACTAATACTGTTCTCCCTTCCGTTAGCAGCACGTCTTCATCGGCAGTTTGATTTTCTGCTCCGACGATTGTCCTTTCCGCGTGCCGCTGATCAGAGCTGAAAATTTCAGGAGCGGGCCGAATTCATGTGCGGCCTGGTCCGTAATTTCCCATGTTGGCGGACAAAGCTGCCGGCACTAGCCGTTCAACTATGTCCGCCAGTTGGCAGCTAGTCGTTTTCCCGAGGTTGGCTATGGGCACCGTGATTGTTCAAATGAAAGACTCCGGCCCATCCGCACGTCTCTTGCGATTGCTTCTGTTCGCGCAAGACACGTCGGATGGGGAGAAGATCTTGCGCCAATTAAAGGACTCAGGTCTCGAAATCGCTCCTTGCGTTGCCGAGAACCAGTTGCAGTTCCAGAACACCCTGGAAAGCGGGAAATTCGACGCAGTGATTACTGCCTGCGCCTTTTCGGACAGCGATAGCAAGGAGGCGCTACGGGTCCTCCGCGAGTATTGCCGCACAACTCCCCTCCTGCTGGTAACCGCCGAAAAGGAGGAGAAAGCCGTGGCCGATTGCGCCAAATGCGGGGCCATCGATTACGTGTCAAAGGATCGCCTCGCCCGGCTTCCCTTCGCCTTAAAACGAGCAGTGGATGCACACCGGATGTCGGAGGAAACCGCGCGTCTGCGTTTATCCTTGCAGGAAAATGTAACGAATTCGCACGAACTGGAGGAAAATTCGGTTTATGGAAATTTTCGGGCGGGCCTGGATGGTATTTTTCTCTCGGCCAACGATACCGTCTTGAGGATTCTTGCCTGTTCCAGCTTTTCCGAGGTGAGGGCTTTGAATCTTGCGAATGACGTTTTTCGCTACCCCGAAACCTTTGCAAAACTTCTTGCCGATTCCCGCGAACGAAGCGTAGTGCACAACGCGGAAACGGAATGGCGGCGCCGCGACGGCGGATTTGTTTCTGTGCGGCTGCACATCCGCTGCATTCTCAATGCCGGCGCTCCCCAAGGGCTTGAGGGGATCGTGGAGGACGTGACGGAGGTCCGCGCCCTGGAACGCCAGCTTCAGCAAGCGCAAAAGTTCGAAACCATCGGCCAACTGGCCGGTGGGATCGCGCACGATTTCAATAACGTTCTTGGCGCTGTTCTCGGCTGGGCCGAAATCGGCTACGAACAGAGCCGCGAACACCCGCAAATCGCGGAATATTTTGCGCATATTCGCCAGCAGGCGGACCGCGCGGCCGCTCTGACCAGGGAGTTGCTCACCTTCGCCCGCCGCCAGCCTCTGCAGCCGCGGTCCGTCCAACTGAACCACATCGTCGAGAACCTGATGAGCTTCCTGGACAAGGTGATCGGGAAAGACATCGAGATCAGGGTAGTGGCGGGGAATCTGCAACCAGTGAAAGCCGAACCTGCACAGATGGAACAGGTGTTGATGAATCTCTGCCTGAACGCGCGAGACGCCATGCCGGACGGCGGTCTGCTCAAGATCGAAACGGAAATGATCGCGCTGGATGATTCCTTCTGCCATTTTTATCCCGGTGTGGTCGCGGGAACGTATGCGATCCTCTCCATCTCCGACACGGGCGCCGGAATGACTCCGGAAGTGCGCGACCGCATTTTCGAACCTTTTTTCACCACGAAAGAGCGCGGCAAAGGTTCGGGGATGGGACTGGCCACGGTATACGGAATCGTCCGGCAGCACGGAGGATTTATTCACGTTTACAGCGAACCGGGACAGGGCACACTGTTCCATGTCTACCTTCCGGTGATGGAAAACGCCATCGCCGACTCCGCGCGGGAAAATTCAAACGTGGGCAACCCGAAAAACCTGCACGGCACGGAAACGATCCTGCTGGCCGAGGATCACGACTCAATCCGTGAGTTGACCCGGCAATCCCTGACCCGCCTCGGTTACCAGGTGCTCGCTGCCGCCGACGGGGGCCAGGCACTCCGCTTGGCGGAACTCGAGCGGCCGGACCTGGCCGTACTAGACGTAGTGATGCCCCACATGGGAGGAGCCGCGACCGCCACCCAGCTTCTCCAGCGCATGCCGGGATTGCCGATTCTCTTCACCAGCGGCTTTTCCGAGAATGCAAACAACGCCGTCGCCCAGGTTCCAGGTTCCCATTATTTGCAGAAGCCGTACGGCCCAACGTCCTTGGCAAGCACCATCCGCGATATCCTGGAAAGCGAATCGGCGGGTTTGCCTCACCCATGGAAACAGGATGATTTCTCAGTATAGTTGTTTTTTGGTTGACACCCACCGCTCACGGTGTTAGAAAACCGGAAAGACAAGCCCTCTGGTGGTGAGTCTCTTTTGCGATGGCAGTCGCGAACCGCGAGTGAGATGCAGGCCTGCCTGGCAGGGCAGGCGCTGCTGTTCCCGCCTCTGGGTTTGGAAAGCAACACCCACCCCGGGAGGCGGAGACAAGTAGTTTTCGCCTCCTTTCCATTTGCTATCCCCTTTTTCCCTATAATTGATGTCTATGCTTCTGAGGACAGTTGTTTTACATGGCTGACCCGGCTGCCCCGCTCCTGGAACTGCGGGATGTCTCCGTGGTGCGGGGAGACAATCTGGCCCTCGACCGGGTTTCGTTGCGTATCGAACAAGGGGAGCACCTCTGCATCCTGGGCCCCAACGGCTGCGGCAAGTCCACGCTGATCAAGACGCTCACGCGCGAATGTTACCCGCGGGCCTGCAAGGATTCCTCGATTCGAATTCTAGGGCGCGACCTCTGGAATATCTTCGAATTGCGTTCCTTGCTGGGGATCGTCTCGCCCGACCTGCTCGCCGCGTGCACCACGGACGCCACGGGGTTGGATGTGGTGCTCTCAGGATTCTTCAGCAGCACCCGCATCTTTCCCAATCACCAGCCGCAGGCGGACCATCGGCAGCGAGCGGAAGCGGCGCTCGAGAGGCTTGGGATCGCGCATCTGGCGAAGCGGCCGCTGGCGGAAATGTCGTCCGGCGAGGCCAAGCGGACGCTGATCGCCCGCGCGCTGGTACACGAGCCGCAGACCTTGCTCTTTGACGAACCTGGGAATGCGCTGGACATCGCCGGTCAGGTGGAATTAAGGGACACGATGAGGGAACTTGCGCGGGCCGGGTTGGGCATCCTGCTGGTCACCCACCACGTCTCGGAAATTATTCCAGAGATCGAACGAGTGGTGCTGCTCCAAGGCGGGCGAATACTTGCGGATGGAGCGAAGGAAAAAGTGCTCACCGATGAAACGTTAACCCGGCTCTTCGGCGTCCCGGTCCGGCTGTTTCGGGAAGACGGCTATTTTTACCTTCATGCTTAAACGCCCATAACCAGCTACTTCCCGGCCATTCCCTCAGCGATGTTACCGATGATCGGCAACATGAACTTCTCGTGTTGATACGCTTTGTACATCATGAATACCCAAACCACGAGAATAAAGACACCGAGAAGAGGGTAAACCGCCAAGGCCAGAAACCCCAGATGCAAAAAGTGCAGCATAACGAATGAGAATGCCACCGCCATGTAAATCACGACCATGCCGATATTCAGCCCGATGGATTGCACAGCGTGAAAGCGGACGAAGGGGCGCCGGTCGATCAACAGAAAGATAAGTCCGGAGATCCACCCCGCGATATAGCAAAGCAGGCCGGCGACGTTTTCCTGAATGCCTTCGGTGGGGGGAGCCACTGGATTCGCAACTGGCGCGGCGGCTGCGCCCTGGCTTGAGCCGCATTGGGGGCAAAAACTCGATGTGCCGATGTCCTGACCGCATGATTTGCAGAATGCCACGGCGAGCACCTCCGCTAAACAACATGGGCGGGAGCGTAACAAAGCTACCATGCATCCGCAACGATATTAATTCCGTCAATTTGAGGCGTTGTTGTGCGTTTAAGCGCTAGGTAAAAGAGTTCGGCAGAGGAAAATTTTCCGCCGCCGCGGAAGCAGTGGGGAAGATCCCGATAACCTTGTCTATCTTTGTCAACTTGAGGCTGGAATCGATCATGCCGTTGCACCCGGCGAGGCGCAACATGCCGCCCGCGTTCTTCAACTTGGAGTAGCAGCGGACGACCGTGCCAATGGCGGCGCTGTCAATGTGCGTGATACCGGTGAAATCAAAAATGGCGCGGGTCTGGTTGCCGCGCACGAGGTCATCCACCTCGTGCTCCACGCGGCGGCAATCCGGACCGGTGTGAATGCTACCGCGCAACTCCAGTACCGCGATGCCGTCTTTCAACTGCCCTTTGCTGATTTCGAGGATCACGATGCCGTCCCCCTCCGATGGGGAAAATTCAGCCTGGACCACCAAGCCATGCCGGGTCTTTACTTCGAAACCGGCGGCTCCTCGCCTTCATAAGGAAACTGGCGAATCAGGCGAACGCAATCCGCCAGGGCGTTGAAAACGGTGTTTCCCCAGCCGCAGGGAACGAATGAGGCGGTATTCTGATTCACAGGCTTGTCCGCTTCGGCGAAGAAGCGCAGGCGCTGCCCCGGTGGCGGCGCGGCAAACTCCTTCACTGTGATGCGAAAGGGAATGTTCCCCCCAGCCTGGCGCTTCACCATCGAAAAAAAGTGCAGCTGGGCGAGTTGCTCCGCGGGATTTTCCTGGGCAAATTGCCAATCGCTCATCCGTCGATTCCTCGGGTGGAGTAACTCTCCGGCTAAGGGGGCAGTAAGAGTGTGGCGATGTTAGGCTACCGCCCGTTTTAAGTCAACGTAACAGGTAAACGCGGGCAGTCAGCGGCGGCGAGAGGAATGGGCACGAAGGCGTGATTTCTTTCCTGGCGGAGTAGCCTCCCTGCTGAGGGCGAGTTCACGCTCAATATCGTCAGTGGCTTCCGCAGAAAGTCCGATAAATTCCACGCCGACGCCCACGCCCGGGAGGCAGTAGCGGACCTCGCAGCGGGTGCGGACTTCCACGCTGGTGACGGCAAGACGGAACTTGAGATTGAGGACCGTACCCTCGGGAAAATCTCGCGAAGTGGTGATGAACATGCCGGTGGAGCTGACATCGGGCGCCTTAATCCGGATGAGTTCATCGTGTCCTTCACAAGCGACGGAGATATCCCGGACGCAATGAGCGCGCGCGCCGCGTCGGACGCCTTGGAATGACTCGGTCAATACACCTTTCGGGCTCATTCCAGCACCACCTCTTTGGCCGGGTTGCGGCTGGACGACGAGTGCAAACCCCAAACGTCGTGTTTCGTTCCACAGTAGGGGCAAAATACGAAGCCGGGGGCGAGGTCGCGGCCACAGGCTGAGCAAATTACGGAGCTGCCCTGGGAGAAGGAAACGACGCGCTGGACTTCCTCCAGCGTTGTTCGGCCGTCACGAACCAGATCCAGGGCATATTCCTGCATGAACTTGATGCCGTTGTGGCGGGCAAGCGTGCGCATTTCATCGTTGCGGTTCCCGGAGCGCGCGGCCTGGCGAATGGCCTCGTTGAAGCGAAGCAGTTCGTAGATGCCGATGCGGCCGCAATAACCAGTGGAATCGCACGCTTCACATCCATTCGGAACGTGCTGGATTTGCGGAGGCTCCATCGTCCCGACAGCCATTACACCGTTGAGGTATTCCGGAGTCGGAGGCGAGGAATAGTGACACCGGCACAAGCGACGGACAAGCCTTTGAGCGAGGATCGCAGTAACCGCCGCCCCGACTTGAAATCCGGGAATGCCAATGTCTAGGAGCCGCGTTACTGCGGAAATGCTGTCATTTGTGTGCAGCGTGGAAAGAACCAGGTGTCCCGTCTGCGCAGCTTTCATGGCGATTTCCGCGGTCTCCAGGTCGCGGATTTCACCGACCATGACGACATCGGGATCCTGACGCAATACGGAGCGTAATGTTGACGCGAAAGTGAGCCCAGCTTTGGCGTTGACCTGCACCTGGTTGAGTCCGGGAAGCGTGTACTCGATGGGGTCTTCGACTGTAACGATGTTAATGGTCGGCTGACGGATCAACTGGAGGGCGGCGTAGAGCGTGGTGCTCTTCCCGGAACCCGTCGGGCCGGTGACCAGGAGCATGCCCTGAGGCAGGCGGAGGATTTCATTGAGCGCCGTGGCTATTTCCGCTGGAATGCCTAGGCCGGTGAAATCCTGGGAAGGTGCGCTGGATTCCAGGAGCCTGAGTACCACTTTTTCGCCGTATTGGGTGGGCAGGGTTGAGACACGAAGGTCGATGCGGCGGGCATTGATTTTGACGACGAATCTGCCGTCCTGCGGGTTGCGGCGCTCCGCAATGTCCATATCGGAGAGGATTTTGATGCGGGAAACGACCTGATGCTGGAGGGAACGCGGGATGCGCTGATACTCGCGAAGTATGCCGTCGACTCGAAAGCGGACAGAAGTTTCGCCGGCCTGCGGTTCGATATGAATGTCGCTGGCCAGTTTGGCGGCCGCGGCTCGGATGACCTTGGCCACCATATGGACCGCAGGAGTGGTCCGGGACTTTTGGTGCAGTTCCTGTTGCATTTCGCGCATGGCCTCGATGTTGCGCTGCTGGGAACTGGAGGAGATGAACTCCATTCCCGTCATATCGTCGGCGACTTGCACGGTTTCCGTGGCCGCGCTCGGAGAGGGGTACAAACGCTCGATGGCGGCCGCGATCTCCGCCTGGAAAGCGAAGCGGGGAATGATTTTCAGGCCTGTTTTGAATTGAAGTTCATCAAGGATCTGGACATTCTGGGGTTTGGCCATCGCGACGATGAGAGATTTTCCCTCGAGCCGAACAGGAACACATAGATCGCGCTTCGCCATCGAAATGGGGATGAGCCGCAGCACTTCCGCAAGTGGGTCGATTGCGGAACAGTCCTGATAGGGAACACCGGAAACATCTGTAATGGCAGCGAGTAGTTCCTTTTTTGTGACTAGCTTGCGTTCAAGCAAGAGTTCGCCGAGGTACACGAACCGGCCTTGCTGATCGAGGAGGGCTTTTTTCAGGTCTGGGGCGGAAATCTGGCCGCGCTCGTAGAGGATTTCCCCTAACCGCTTCTTTTTCATTTTCTCGGTGTCCTTCCTGTGGGCGCACGGGCCTACACAGGACAGGCGGTAAAACGGAAGGGGGGTACCTGTAATTAAGTAATTAGCATAACTGGCCCCTCATGGAGAGAATTTTCGTCGGCGCGTGTTTATTTGGGCATCTTGGCGAGGAACAACCGGGAGACCGAGGCGATTCAGAACCGGCCGGTGATTGCTTGAGCTAATAAGAGTGTTCCGATTCCTGCCAAGCCAGCGTAAAGGTACTTATAGAAAGAGTCGCCATGGAGCCGGTGATTGATCACCCTGCCGAGATACACGCCCAGGAAAGTGACCGGAAGCGAGAGAAGATAGTAGCGAGATACGGTCGGCGTCCACAGTCCCGCCAAACAGTAGCCAACCATGCCGATCCCGCTGGCAGGAAGAAAATACCCCTGCAGGGTCGCGCGAAAGTGTTGCGCGGACCACTTGCGCATGGTGCCGTAGACGACGAGTGGAGGGCCGTTCATTCCGTAGGCGCCGCCGAGAATCCCGGCAAAGAATCCGCAACCCAGGAGCCAGCCGCGATGGTCTTGCTTTAATTCCAGCGGAGCACGGCCGATCAACGAGTAGACGGCGAACGCGATAATGATCAATGCAAGGACGGCCTTGACTCCACGCTGATGGCTGTTCGTCAGCAGCAAAAGACCCAATGGAATGCCCAGCAGGCTGGAGAAAACAAGCCAGCTCGCGCTATGGAAGTGGATTTTCTTCCAATCCTGCAGCACAACTATTCCGGCGACCGTAATCGAAACAAGCACAGCAAGCGGGGCGGCCACGGGTAGTGAAATCCAAAAGACGAGCAGCGGAACCGCGACCAGACCTTCACCGAAACCAAATGCGGATCGGATTACCGTGGCGATAAAAATGATGCATAGGACGTACAGAAGCGTGGCGTCGATGGCTGACTCCGTGGCCGAACAAATTTTGATGCAGCTGGTTGGGACTCGATAGCCCGCAGTAGTTGTCCCTCTTGATTCGAAATGCCCGAAGGCGATCAGGAGTTGGAAGTGGTGGCGAAGGCAAGAGTGAGCAGGGTTTTCTGTTCCAGTTCGTGCGCTTTGGCGGAGCCGGTCGCCGGGCTGGCGCTGGCGGATCGCTTTACCGAGCGCACGCGAAGATTCTTGGCCTGCGCGATGCGTTCCAGGCGCGGCAAAACGTAAAAGAGCGCGCCCATGTTGGCAGGCTCTTCCTGGACCCAGACGATTTCGCGGGCGTTGGGATGAGCGTCAATCGCGGCCGCAATTTCCGTTTTCGGCAGCGGGTAAAGCTGGTCGAGTAAAAACACTGCGGTGTCCGGATCCTTGCGGCGGCGGCGTTCGGCGCGCAATTCGTGGCCGACCTTTCCGCTGGCGATCAGGATGCTATGGGCATCGGTGACCTCGGTATCGGGCACCAGAGTCTGAAAGCGTGGCCGCGAAAAATCCGCAAGCGGTGAACTGGCGTCGGGATGGCGAAGCATGCTCTTCGGCGTAAAAACGATCAGCGGTTTGCGCCATGGGCGGCGCGCCTGGCGGCGCAGCAGATGAAAATATTGCGCCGCGGTCGAAGGCTGGCAAATGTTCATATTGCCTTCGGCGGCCAGTTGCATGAAGCGCTCGATGCGCGCGCTCGAATGTTCCGGGCCCTGGCCTTCGTAGCCGTGCGGCAGCAGCAGCACCAGGCCGGTCGGGAGGCCCCATTTGTCTTCGCTGGCGCTGAGGAATTGATCGATGATCACCTGCGCGCCATTCACGAAATCGCCGAACTGCGCTTCCCAGAGGACCAGCGCTTCGGGATAGTCGCGCGAAAAACCGTATTCAAACCCCAGGCAGCCGGCTTCCGAGAGCGAAGAGTTGTGAATCTCGCAGAATGCCTGATCGGGCGCGAGGTGAGCGAGCGGGAGATATTCCTGCTCGGTCTGCGTGTCCACCAGGACCGCGTGCCGCTGGTTGAAGGTACCGCGCTGCGAATCCTGGCCGGTGAGGCGCACCGGATTGCCTTCGAGAACCAGCGAGCCATATGCGAGCAGTTCGGCAAAGCCGTAATCAATGGCGCGCTTGCCGTTGCCCATCTCGGCGCGCTGCTCCAGCAGTTTCACGATTTTCGCGTGGACATGGAACCCAGCCGGGGTGCGCACCAGGCCTTCGGTGATTTTGGTCAATGTTTCAGTGGAGAGGCCGGTGTCCACCTCATACTTTGCGTCGTATTTGCCGAAATGATAAGGCGTCCAGTAATCCGGCAGCTTGCGGAGGTGGGGAATTTTCGTCAGCTTCCCCGCCTTGCTCTGCTCTCCTTCATATTCCTTCTTGATCGAATCCGCGCGCGATTCCGCGGCGATGCCTGTTTGCTCGGCATAGATTTTCCAGAGCGGCCGATGGCTCTTGATGCGCTCGTAGAGGCGCGGTTGGGTGATTGTGGGATCGTCCACTTCGCTGTGCCCGTGGCGGCGATAGCCGATGAGATCCACGACAACATCGGAATTAAACTCCGCGCGATATTCCGCGGCAATTCGCCCGATGCGAACCACGGCGTCGGGATCCTCGGAGTTTACATGGAAAATCGGCACGCTCTGGCGGCGGGCGATGCTGGACGCGTAGCGAGAAGAATGCTCCTGCGTTGGCCGAGTGGTAAACCCGATCAGGTTGTTGACGACGATGTGGATGCTGCCGCCGACGGTGTAGGCGGCGAGGTCGGCGAGATTCAGCGTCTCCGCCCAGATGCCCTGGCCGGCAAACGCGGCATCGCCGTGCATGACGATGGTCCACACTTTGTTGAGCATGGGCTTGGAGCGATCGAGTTGCGCTCCCTTGGCGCCATGGCGCGTCAGCTTGGCGCGCGCGCGGCCCATGGCCACGGGGTCCACGGCTTCGAGGTGGCTGGGATTCGAAACCAGGTGAATGTTCAGCTTTTTGCCCGTGGAGGTCGTGTATACGCCGGTGGCGCCGACGTGGTATTTCACGTCGCCCGCTCCCAGCACGCTGCGGGGATCGACGTCCTCGAATCCCGCGACAACCTCGTGCGGCGCCTTGCACGCGATGTGGGTCATCACGTTCAGCCGGCCGCGATGGCTCATGGCCATGATGGAGTCGGCTCCGCCCAAATCGCCCGCCACGTCGAGAATAGAATCGAGCAGCGGAATCAGCGAGGTGTTGCCCTCGAGGGAAAAGCGCTTGCTTCCGAGATAGCGGCTCTGCAGAACCTGCTCGAACAAATCGGCGCGGATCAGGCGCTCCAGGATTTTTTCCTGGCTGACCTCGAACTCCGGGCCTTCCATCCGCTCGGCGATCCAGCGCCGCCGCTCGGGTTCCGGCAGGTGTTCGAACTCCACCCCGATGGTGCCGCAGTAATAGCGGCGCGCTTCCTCGGCGAATTCGCCGGAGAGGCCCTGCAGATCAGGAAATTTCATCGGCGCAAAAAAACCAAGTGGATCGAGCGTGGATTCGTAAAAGCCCCAGCGGCGGAACAGCGCAAAGATGCGCTCGCGCTCGGCGTGGGAATTGCCGTTCGGTGATGCGGGTTTCCGGGATGGTTTCGCGGTCTTGTCAGGGACGAGTGCTGTACGGTTAGCCATGGGTCTGTTCTACAGACCTTCTATTTTGCCATATTGGAGGGCGTAGCCAAAAACAAGCCAGCGGGCAGATGCTCGATCGGTTGACGGGCGGATTGTCGCGCCATTCCTGAGGAAATGGGCTAAACTTGCCAGAAAGGAAGGAATTACAAAGACATGGCAACTAGCGTTATAGTCCGCAACCCGGGAATCTTGGGCGGCGAGCCAATTTTTCGCGGAACTCGGGTACCGTTTAAATCCCTCACCGATTACATCGAGCATGGCCGGACGCTGAATGAATTTCTTGAGGATTTTCCGAGTGTAACGCGTGGGGAGGCGATTGCTGCGCTGGAAGAGGCGAGGATGAGTCTTGCTGAAGCCCTGCGATGAAAATTCTGCTGGACGAGTGCGTGCCCAGAAAGGTCAAATTTCTGTTCGTGGCTGAGGGGATATTTTGTGAAACTGTCCGGGATGCAGGCTGGAGTGGCAAAGAAAACGGTGAGTTGTTGTCGTTAGCAGAACAGCAGTATGAAGTTCTGGTTACCATCGACAGGAACATCAAGCACCAGCAGAACTTGGCGGGCCGCAAAATCTCCATCCTGATTATCCGCACGGTTTCCAACGATTACGAAGACATTCGGCACCTCATTCCTGCCGCGGTCGAGGCTCTCCAATCAATTCGTTCAGGCCAGTTGGTGGAAGTTGGCAATGCCCACTAGTCTTGCATGTTCCGATGCATCCCACCGCCCAAACTTCACCGCGAGCCGCACTCCCCGGGGATGCCGTTTAAACACCGGGGAGCGCGCCGGGTGCCACCTAAGCACCTTTCGCTGCATCAGAATAGAGACGCCTTGGAAAGCCAGATAGAATCTAGGGGTTACCAGCAGTACTGTTCTCGGGTAAAATAAGAGCTTCGGGGATCGGTTTCCCGCATCGCAGCATAAGTCTAAAGCTTCATCAGGGGAAGGAATGCCTGTACCAATATCCCAAGCGTGGACGGTAGCGAGTTACGTCCTCAAACAAAAGATTCAGGGCCGCAAACAGTATCCGCTCGTATTGATGCTGGAGCCGCTCTACAAGTGCAATCTGGCTTGCGCGGGCTGCGGAAAGATTCAGTATCCGGCGCACGTGCTGAAGCAGGAGCTTTCGCCCGAAGAATGCTTCAAGGCGGTGGACGAATGCGGCGCGCCGATGGTGTCCATCCCCGGCGGCGAACCGCTGATGCACTCGCAGATTGAAAAGATCGTTGAAGGACTGGTGGCGCGCAAGAAGTACATCTACCTGTGCACCAACGCTCTGCTGCTGAAGGAAAAGCTGCACCTCTTCAAGCCCAGCAAATACCTGACGTTTTCCGTTCACATTGACGGGCAGAAAGAGCACCACGACTTCTCCGTCTGCCGTGAAGGCGGCTTTGATCTGGCAATCGAGGGCGTCCGCGAAGCGCTGAAGCAGGGCTTCCGCGTGACCACCAACACCACGCTATTCGACGGCGCCGACCCGAACAGCGTGCGCGCCTTCTTTGACGAAATGATGGCATTGGGTGTCGAAGGCATGATGCTTTCGCCCGGCTACTCCTACGACAAAGCTCCGGACCAGAAACATTTCCTGGGCCGCGCCAGAACGCGCCGTTTGTTCCGCGCGATCCTTTCCAACCGCAAGCCCACCTGGCGATTCAACCAGTCCATGCTTTTCCTGGAATTCCTGATGGGCAAGCGCGATTTCCGCTGCACGCCCTGGGGCATGCCGACGTATTCCATCTTCGGCTGGCAGAAGCCCTGCTACCTGCTGCAGGACGGCTACGCGGACACTTTTAATGAATTGATGACCACGACAGAATGGGATAACTTCGGCACCGAATCCGGAAATCCCAAGTGCGCCAATTGCATGGTACACAGCGGCTACGAGGCCTCCGGCGTGGATTACACCTTCGGCTCGCTGAGGGGCTTGTTCGCGGCAGCTAAGGCGACGCTCTTCACCAAGAACGAAGACGACGAAGCCCTCCACATGTTGAACGAACCTGTGCGCCCGGTGCACTCCTACAATCCGCTGGTGCAGATTGAACCCCCCAGCAACAATCTTGAGGAAACTCGCGCATGACGGGCCCACGGCACGCCGATCGACCGGAACACACACTTCACCCGGACCAACTCGAAGTTGCCCCAGGGTTTCAGCACGAAGGGCTGCAGGGATGGATTCCGGAGTTGGCCAGCGACGATGATCTGCGCGAAGCGCTGGAAAAGGCTTTCGACTATCGCGGTGATGTGACCATTACACGCAAGGACGGCACAAAACTCGAGGGGTACATCTTCGATCGCGTGACCGGGGGCACTCTCAGCAATTCTTTTGTGCGTCTTTTGCCGAAAGATTCCAATCAACGTGCAAAAATCGCTTACGCAGACATCGCCGCACTGTCATTTACAGGGCGTGACACCGCCGCCGGCAAGAGTTGGGAAGCCTGGGTGAAAAAGTATTGGGAAAAGAAGAGCTCGGGTGAAGGGCAAGCAAGCCTCCAGCCCGAGTCCCTGGAAGAGTAGACCGCGCTCTCTTCGGTGCCGCAACGGCCACCCAAATACCCTAAAACACGAAAAATCAGCGAGTTACGATAAGGAGACGAGACGGGTGTGTCGAATTCCGGCATGGACAATAAGCCCTTTCCTGTGATAGGCTTACATACAGCGTTTGTTGCTCTTGTATTACCTTTTGACTCGTTCAGGGGGCTGCGACAACAAATCGCAGCCTTTTTTTGTCGGGCTGGAGGCTGTCTCGGAGCTTGGGAGACCAGACCCCGCGACCAAGAGAGGCAAAGCAATTTCAACATCGAGGTTGTGC
>Ga0210410_10001456_pt1 | contig 22272 bp, 16 predicted proteins | sample IncBWC4MmetaG_FD_161058 | JGI IMG/M metagenome (GOLD analysis project Ga0210410, IMG submission 161058) | Forest soil microbial communities from Barre Woods Harvard Forest LTER site, Petersham, Massachusetts, United States - Inc-BW-C-4-M | ecosystem: Environmental > Terrestrial > Soil >... | reverse complement strand
CTCGAGCAGTCGAACGTCAACATCTCAACAGAGTTTTCTAATCTGATTGTGGCGCAGCGGGCGTTCGAGGCGAACTCGAAGACGGTGACGACGTTCGATACGATCTCGCAGGATGTGCTGTCGATGGTTCGGTAGGGCAGTTAGGAGGGGCCGAGGCGGCGTAGCGGGTGCGAGACCAGAGGATGGGTCTCACCGGTTGGCCGCCTCGGCTGCTTTTGCAGCGGAGCCAAGGTCGTAAGGTACGGCTAAAGCTTCAAATCTTTCATCCTGAAGATTCCTGCGATGTCTGCAGTGAGGTTTAGTAAGTCCCAATCTCGTCCGGATTCTATGGCATCGAGATTGCTCTCCTTAATCGTGTATGAACAAGGCACGACGCTCTACCAGTACCGATGAGGAGCCGCAATGTGGCAAGCCAATAGTGGTCATTTTCTTCCGCCACGCCAAACGTAAACTCGTCTCCCTGGAGTCCCGTGCCAATCAACTCCGGTCGAGTGCCATCAGAGAAGCTGCTCACATCGCCGGTACCGATGTAGGTTTGGAGCAAGGCATAATTGAAGCCTGCTTCCGGCGCCAACTCCATTACGACCTTGCTTACGAATACCAGACAACATCGCGAGGTCATCGAGGAGATAACATGGCGACGTTTGAGGCGCGAAGGGATCGAAATTCGAGGAACGCCGACTGGTGTGACGAGGTCCGCGGCAACGGTCAGTCTCTCCGGCAACGTGGAGGGTGATTTTGCCGAAGGATCGCCGGATCGTCGAAAATGTTGCGGTCGCGAAGGCGACCACTATAGTGAGGTTGTTTCGACTCAAAAATGAAGAGCAAATCAGACCTGAAGGGACATCCATGCGCCTCCGTCCATTGATCGCGCCGCCCATCGCCTTGTCTTTACTTCCTATCCTCACTGGCTGCCACCTAAGCCGCGCCCCATCTCCCGCTCTCTCAATAGCGGCGGCGGCGTTGTCGGCAGGGGGACTTCTTGGGACTCATTTGCTCATTTCATTCGGCGCGAGATACGGAAGGTCTATCGGTACCCCCGCGACCAGATAGAGGAAACTGGAGCGCACCTTAAGCGAGCGACTGGGCGGCTCCAGATCCCTCAGTCACTCTTGACTTGTCGGAACATCATTGACTCAACTTCGAAACCGTCCGCCCGAGTCACTGCTCGTCAATAGGCTTTATTACCAGAACGATCGACCAAATCCCTCAAGTACTTCGCTTTGGCGCCGAAAATGCCTCTGAGGGGCTATCGATACCATGGCGGCATCTCATCTTCGATTCGGTCTGATAATTGGCATATGCAGCTTAACATTTGTCGGCTGTGGTCGGGGCGGCGGTAACAAGGCGACCTCTCAGCCTCCGCAAAACCTGTCAATTCTCAACGGTACTCAGATCACACTCGCCTGCCAGCAGTCTGTTGAACTGTCTGCAGCGTATGGATCAGAAGCCCCCCCGCATCTCTCATGGACCCAATCGCCCTCGGCAGCAACGTCGGGCATAACTTCAGCTGGTGGCGTCTATCATGCGCCAGATAATCTTCCGGCAAATGCCCAGGTTACAATCACCGCCACGGATCGCGACACCGGAGTGAGTGCGTCAACGGTCCTCACCTTGGTAAATCCCGTTCCGGTAGTGAGCTCAGTTACACCCTCCAACATAGATGCTGGCTCGGTCGTTTCGGGGGTCATATCGGGAATATCGTTCGAGCCTGGCACTTCGGTTATCGTAGACGGACAGACTGTGCCTACCACTTATGTCTCTTCTACTTCGCTCTCTTTCTCCTGGACTTCACTGGACTGGGCTACCGGGGATCATAGTATTTCCGCCATGACTCCAGGACCAGGTGGCGGGAAATCGGGGATTGTCAATATCCATACAAACGTGAAGACAATCTCCTACGACGCTGCCGCTCGCTTTCTACAGCAAGCTACTTGGGGTGCGACGCCGAGCATGGTGAAACATGTTCAAAGTGTCGGATTCGCTGCCTTCCTCGACGAACAGTTCGGTTCACAACCCCAGTCCTATGTTGTTGATTCCGATGTTAGTCATGTCCTCCAGTCGCTCTGGTATTTTGCGGCTGACCAAGATAATAACCAACTGCGCACGAAAACATCCTGGGCTTGGTATAAGCTCTTCAACTCTCCGGGCAGCAGCTCGTTGAGCGTGTTGTCCGCCGTTCCTGAAATTACAAACAGAGATGCCTTTGCAAACTATAAGACCCTCTTCACGGACATCACTTTTAACATAGAGATGGCTATGTACCTAAACTACTGTTGTGATGATGCCCAAGGTCCGCAACCTAACGAGAACTTTGGACGTGAAGCGATGCAACAGTTCACGATTGGGCCACATCTGCTCCATTTAGATGGGACGCCGGTTTTATCCCAAAGCGGATTCCCGCAAGCTTCGTACAATTCAGACGATATCGAGGCGATTGCGCGATCAGTAACTGGCCTGGCATATCCGGCGGACGTTTGGAACGTAAATGATACGGAAGGCCTCATTACGCTGACTTCTGGGAGCGTTGGCGCTCACGACAAGAGAGGGAAGACGCTACTCGGTCAAAGTATTGGGGCGGGTGGAGATGCAACAACGGATACATTAGCGGTAATCGATATCCTCGTGGATCACCCGAATACGGGGACTCATATCTCTACCTATCTAATCCACGAATTCGTTACAAGTAATCCTTCGCCAGACTACGTAGCAAGAGTATCGAAGGTGTGGGCTGATAACGGAGTTGGCGTACAAGGTGACATTCGAGCAGTGATCAAGGCAATTCTGTTAGATCCCGAAGCGCGGGCGGGAGACGATCCTGCCTTTCCCGAACTTGATGTGTTTGGACGCTTCCGCGATGCGGTTAACTTCGGGTCTGCGATAATCAGGGGCCTTAATGCGGCTCCCAGACGTCCTTTTCATGCCTGGGGTGGCGCTAATGATTTCGCCCACCTCTCGCATGAACCAATATTTTACGCGCCCTCAGTGTTCGGGTATTACAACGATTACTTCACTATCCCCCAAACCCAAGTACTAGCTCCAGAGATGCAAATTTATACAGCTGATGCGATTGCAGCCCGCGCCGCCTTTGCCAAGAACATCATCTATCGGCCACCAAATGTTGACCAGGTCATCTCGGCTATAGATTGGTCTCAATGGGCTCCGTTGGCTGCTGGCGACGGGTCGTCGTTGATCGACCTACTAAATCATCTGTTGTTTCACGGAACGATGTCTCCAGAACTCTACAAGCTCCTTCAGGACAACGTTAAGTCTATGTCCTCGTCAGACCTGACCGCCAGGGCGCAACAGACTATCTATCTTGCTGTCATGTCGCCAGAGTTTGCGATTGAAAGGTAAATATGAGCTATATTAACCGACGTTCGATTCTCCGTCTGGGCACAATGGCGGGACTTGCCGAGATAGGGTATCACTTTCTGCAACCATCCAAACTGTTTGCATCGTCATCTCTGGCAGGAGACGGCTACAAAGCTCTCGTCTGCATAGCGCTAGATGGTGGATGCGACGGCAACAATGTTGTGGTTCCTCTCTCGCAGAGCAGCTACGCGATATATCAAAGCGCACGGGCCAATCTGGCGCTCCCGCCGGGCGATCTACACGCTTGCAATGATGGTTCAGGGCGAGGCTACGGATTCCATAAATCTTTATCACGAGTTGCAGAACTCTATAACTCGGGGCATGCAGCACTCCTCACCAATGTGGGATCACTCCCCAATCCGTTATCGAAAGACGATGCTTTGAATGGAACCGGCAGGATGCCCACTGATCTTATGAATCATGAGATGCAGAGATATCAGTGGGGAACATCGTATGCGGTGACCGGTGCAACGTCGAACACATACACTGGATGGGGTGGGAGGCTTGCTGACAGCCTCCAGCGCTATAACTCGGGTCTTTTCCCTGCTGTGACATCACTAGCTCCAGGCGCGGATGAAGGAGCATTCTGCTTTGGACAAAACACATATCCGGCGGTTGTTGCGGCGGGTACGTCACTCTTTCCTGTTGAGGGTCTGGCAACCCTTCAAATGATCTCTCGCACATCCAGCAAAGCAACCTTGATCGGCCAAGCAGCTGACGGGCTCAAAGGCGCTCTCGATCAGAGCCAGATTCTTGACAACGCTCTTCGAGCAACGTCGTCCGATTCAACGACCGTTTCACCAACGTCACTGGGCCAGCAGTTGACGCAAGTTTTGCAGATGATTGCCGCTCGAGGCACATTGGGAATGCAGCGGCAGATTTTTCTATGTGTTCTCGGTGGATTTGACAATCATGTCAATCAACTAGAATTCCAAAATATGGCCTTGGCTGATCTCGATTCCTGCATAGGAGCCTTCTATGACGGCCTCGCCAAAATGGGACTTCAAGATCAGGTTACGACATTCACTACATCTGACTTTGGGCGTACCCTCACTGCGAATACGCAGGGGGGAAGCGATCATGCATGGGGGAATCACCACCTCATAGTTGGCGGTGCCATTCGAGGGAATCGATTTTATGGCCAGTTTCCGGACCTTACCCTCAATGGCCCAGATGACCTTTCGGGACAAGGAAGATGGATTCCGACGACCTCGATCGATCAATATGGGGCAACGCTGGCTTCCTGGTTCGGAGTTCCGGATTCCGATTTAACCGGGATATTTCCGAATCTGAAGAATTTTGGAACGTTAAAGTTAGGATTCCTGGGGTAAACGGAACGCAGTGAGAAGTCGATCGCAGGAGTTCAACACCCGTAAGCTCTGGGGTATGGGTAACTCTGGTTGCTTTGTGCACTACGGGAAATTCACACTATGCGCTAAGCCATTTTTTGGCGGACAGCGGGGAGTCGCTGTAATCTCGGAGGCTGTGACGCCTATGAGGGCAGCCCCGGGGAGCAGGCCGGACTAATATCCGGAGTTATCATTCTCGCGTGCGGAACGAACAGCACCGCCGACGTTGCTGTCAACAACACAAGAGCATGCGCAAAATACCGAAGAGCTCGCGAAATGCGGAAACACGGGGACTGTCAGACCGAAATTTTTGTAGCGATGAGTCATTGCCTGGCCGCTTTCGTGACGTCTGGGGCAGACAGATCGGACGAGCGCCGGAGTAGGCTACTGTCCTCGCCGGTATGCACCGGACGACCCAATGTGTGTCCCCTCCGAGTTCTTCGACCATAGAAGTGATGATCTCGTTTATCATTCGTACTCGGCCAGGCTTCTGTGTAATCCTTGCGCTGAATCTCCTTAGTCCAACCGGTGGCCCGTCCAGGTCAGAACTGCTTATAACTGAATGACCACAGCCTCGCCTGTGAGACACCGGTGGCCGATAGATCTCTCAGGAACTGATCTGCGCCCGCAGAAGCTGGGCACGCCACTCATCCGTGATTACCACTTCGGATCATGTGGTTCGCCATGGCAGCATTCGTTTGGAGCATCCCATTTATGGCTTCCATCTGGCTGAATATTGAGTACATTAATCGGATATCCCACGGTATTCGGAGCTTCTTTGATCGCCAACTGAACCAAAAAATACGCCATTTTCCCGAGATCACCAGAGGTCGCCCAGTCCTTATGGGATTGGAGATAATTGACCATGCCCCCGCGGACGCCAAGCATGGTCGCGTCCGTCCGGCGACTGCAATCAACAATCGTGCAATCTGTAATATTTTCAGCTTCTCGCATCAAAGAAACCTTGTTGTGAGCTACTACGGTCGTGTAAAAAACCGATGCAATTATCGGTTTGCCGCCCTCGAATCTCCAAAATGCGATTTCCAGGGGATGGTACCTAACCATGTTGAACGATTTGGAATATTGATGATCAAGAATCATCGTCTTTTGCAGAGGTGTTTCGGCATTTCTCTCAAAAACCCTGAGCATTTCCCCGACAGTCCGTCCACTTCCATAAGATTGTTTGACAATCTTAGCAACGTCATATTTTGTAACGGTGTTGCTAGTCAGACCCGACATCGCCCAATACATGGAACCGATTTTGAATATTTTGCACGCTGCTGGCCCCGGAGTGGCTTTGCTATCCGCGGCTACCCAAATTGTTTTTGAGTTGGACAGAATTACAATCGAAGTAGCGACAGCATGCGGCTCAATCGACCCAGAAATCACAAGTAACGCAGTGATCATGCATCCGAAGATTGACTTCCTTGGTTTGCGGAGGCAAGTGAATATGGGGGCGGGCATGTCAACCTCGCAGACAAGACTATCACTCACATGAGCTCAAGCTGGCATGGTCGAGAGTATTCCTCACGCCTTATCCTGCCCATCATCCCGACACGCTAAACCGAGGTTCCCGCCATCACGTAGACCTCGCCCGTGGCTGGAGGATGATGCTGTGCAGGTATCGGCGTTGTCGGAGCTGCCTTGATCGATCGACTCCAGAAGGATTCGGATGCAGTTGCGGCCTGCTCGTTTGGCGTCGTAGAGCGCCATATCAGCGCGAGCAAGCATGGAGGTGGCGGTTTCGCAGGGAGTGGCAAAGGTGAGGCCGATGCTGAGGGTGATGGGGAGGGCGAACCTGGAGACGGCTAGACCGCTTACCGCGTGCTTCATCCGTTCGGCGATTCGCAGGGCATCCTCGCAGGAAGTTTGAGGCAGGACGAGGAGGAACTCGTCGCCTCCGAAGCGCCCGAAGAAATCATAGGAGCGAAGACGGGCGGAGATAACTTCGACGACCTGCCGCAGAGCGGCGTCGCCTGCGGGCGTGACCCGCGGTGTCGTTGATCTGTTTGAAGTGATCGATATCGATGAGTGCGATGGCGAGTTGGTAGCCGTTTCGTTCGGCGCGAACGAGTTCGAGCGCGAGGCGTTGGTCGATACCGCGCCTATTTAGTGCGCCGGAGACGTGGTCGTGTAGAGATTGTGCCTCGACGATTGCCACGAGTTCGCTGCTGAGCATCAGGAGAAAGAAGAGGCCAATGATGCAGATGAAGAGAAGGTTGATAACGAGCGAAGGGGTTTGGAAGCGGCTCGCCTGCATGACATCGTACGGAGGGCCGTGCAGGAAGGTGGCGAGGGCACGGCCTGCCCCAAACAGCGTGTAAGCAGCCATCAGGACGGCGAAGACGTAGATGATGGACCGTTGACCAGCCTGACGGAAGAGTTCGACGGCAATGAGACCACGGGAGAGGAAAAGAACGAGCGAGATGATGAGGATGCGGGGAGCTATCAGGTCACAAACGGTGCTGAAGTACGTCAGCAGAACAAGAGAGACAGCGATCGAGATCCAGAGAAAGCGGGTCGTCCGAGGACTGCGAAAGAAGAGCAGGATCCCGCGATAGAACAGGACAAACGCGGAGAAGATGAGGAAGTGCTCTACGACAACAGAGACGAAGCTAGGGACGCGGCCTCGTATAACCGTCAGGATGCAACCGAGGAAGCCGGAGAAAAAGCCGAGAGCGAAGAATCCCGTCCCGGGCAGATGGCGATTCATGCGCCTCATGCCCAGAAAGGCGACGGCGTACACCATGGCCAGCAGAGTCTGACAGGCGAAGAGCGTTCTATTATCCATCCACGAGAGCCACATGATCTTGTGCGAAGTACAGAAGCACGAGCAAAAAAGTAAAAGTAAACAAGTTTCGGGTCGTGGCCGCGCCTCGAAGTTCGCGGTCACGTTACCCAAAAGTGACCTTGTTCTATTGATTCGGCAACAGGAGCGCTACCGAGAGGCAGCTGTTTTCAATCGGCTATCAGCCTCGTGCCGTGGCTTGAACTGCACATTCGGAGTGAGCATCGCGGCAAACTCACCGGCGGGCAGCTTCCCGAGCTTCTTTATTGCGCCTCTTACTTTATGCTGGAAACGCGGCAGCCTTTTACGGTCTTCGCGGATAGGCGATGAGCTGTACCCGCCAGCGCCAGGATGCCCGTCCAGAGGAGCGCGAACGAACAAGGTTCGGGAGTTACACCGGCAGCAGATGTGTCGAGCGCTTGAAAGCTGACGCTAGAGACGTTGTTCAAGATCAGAGAACTCCCGGTGGTTGGGAACGCAAAGTGGAGTTCCGGAGATGGGACCAATTGATGAAGCGTCTTCACAATTGGGTGACAAGACCAGCTGCATCCTGCTGCCACTTCTGAACTATTGCAAAAACTCCTCTTTGCCGATGATAAGTGATATATGCGTGTTCCATTAATTGATTTCGATTATCGGTTGGTCGTATTGTCGTCCTTCATAGTGATAATCGCCACGTACGCAACTCTTGCAGTGGTCGAACGAATGAAGTTCGCGCAGGGCGTGGGTTGGTTCGCATGGCTCGGCGGCGGCGCGTCTGGAATAGGAATAGGGATTTGGTTGATGCATTACCTCGGTTTGCAAACTCTCAGTTTGCCCGTGCCGACGTTGGATTGCTCGTCGGTCGTTTATTCAATACTCGCGACGATTTTTGCTTGTGGCCTCACCTTGCTTGTAATAAGTGGGAAAAGCGACTCTGGGCGAGGTGTGAAGCAAGAGAACCAGCGTCCAATACCTCTTGAAATATTCACCCATAACCGGCTGGTCTGATTGCTTTTAGGCATGTCGAGGATGACATTGATGAACGCTAGAAGATCTGGACGTGGATTGCCCTAATTCTGTTTACCAGTTCCTCGCCCGCTCAAAACATCTCCGGGGATTGGCAAGGTAGCCGGTCGCTGGATGCGCCTCGAGTGGGCCTTCGAATCCTTACCAGTCACTCAGCATCGCGGGCGATAACTCGTGAAGCAGCGGGGCTCCAATTCCCCGGATCGTCGCGTGAAAATATGACAGTAATCACTTATGGATGCAAGAACATTCGCGAGTAATGAGGTGCCTAAAGGCTCGCGAGAAATTTCATAAGTCTCAGATCATTCCGCCATTTGTTGCGACCGTGAGTCGGGCTCAGCATGTTAAGCGATTTGCGGAATCGCTCAGGACTCATCAAAAGATACCTGACGCTGCACCCGGGTGACCTGCGCAGGTGCACAACGCAGAACTCATACAGCTCGCAAGCAAACTAATCGAGGGGAAGGGAATTCGGCAAACTGATGTCCCGGTGCCCCTCAGGGTTAGCACTGGAGGGGACAAAACTCGGTAGTGGGTCAGTTTGGAGCCACAGGAGATTGTCTAGAAAAATGAACAAAAAGATGGCCCTCCGAAGAGGGCCATCTAACGATCCGTGTCTCGTAACGAGCGGTATTTCCCGACCCGCGCGCGACTCTTGTTGCTTGCCGTCAGAGGGAGGAAATGCTTAACGTTTTGCGGGTCTCCAGCAACTTCAGACACCTTTTTCTTGACGCGATCTCGCGTCGTCGTGTCCATTTTTGAGGTATTTTTCCGCGGATTTTGTGTACTGTACCGTAAGCGGGACGGTCATCCTCTAGCGAATTGTGACTGTTTCCCCCGCTTATACTCTTCCTCTGCGTCAGAGAGCATCGAATTGAGGTCGGACATATCGGTCAGCCACTGCACCAGATCGACGAGACGTTCCTTGCTGCAAGCAAGCTGGTCAACCTGTGAGGTTAGAAGCGCCTTGTTCTTCAATCCCTTTCTTACTGTCAGGTCATAAATCCCCTGCAAGGAGTGATGCAAATTCCAGAGAGTATCTATCGACTCCTTGAGTTGAGCCGGAGTGGCCGGTTTACTTGCCTGTGGCAAGATTCCACGCTGTGCTTTCTCAAAAACCGAATAGAATTTGCCCAAAAAGTCTTCCATGTGCGCATTCAGACGCATGTACGACCACCTGATACGCAATAGGTGACGGGTGTCTTTGATGATGGCACGCGTACGCCAAACAACGGACAACGTCCCATACATCTCAGCGTTCCAGATGTCGCTTCCGACATTCAACGCTGCAACAGTAGCCATTGTGTTTCCTCTTCCTGCAGCCCAATAAACAGCACTACGAGGTGCTGATGGGTTTTCGTTTCTGCCAGCGGGCTGCATTCGCTTTGCGGGCGATCTCCGCTCGTCTTTCCGAGGTGATAGACTTTGCTCGCGCTGCGCCACCCTTTGCCGCCCTTCCGTGAAGAAGCTTTTTTAGCCTGGGTAGGCGTCGCTTCACTCGTAGCTTGCTCTACGAGACGGAACGCTTGCACGTTCAGATCCATTGAAATTTCTCAACAATTAGACGTTTCTCATGCTTGTACGGCCGCTATTACAACTTCGCTTGTATTCATCAGACGCTGCGCGTCACACCAGCAATGGAAGCAGGCGTTGCCAATCACGCGTGGACCCTAGAAGAGATCGTGGCACTTTTAGAGCCAAAGTCAATCCTTGACGGCATCAAACAGCAGCCTGTGGATTCAAACTGACCCACTACCCAAGACTCGATTGCGAGGGCACCGAAAGGGCACAAAACTCCCGTTTTACCCGGTCTACAAGGTCTTATATGGCGGCTAAGTCCCTGTATTTGCATAAAGTTAGTCGATTCACACGGTGGAAGTCGTAGGTTCGAATCCTGCTGCGCCCACCATCAAATCAATAACTTAGGTGGCGTTTGGGATAATTGCGCCGCTCCGGATCGCTCCAGAAAGGCGCTATCGCGCTGTCGTCGCGACAACAATAGAGGGCGGGGAATCGGCAACCCCTTCAGGCAAGATGGCTTCGACTGAGCGCTGCTGGGCGGCTCTTTTAGCGATCAACTGAGCTTGTGAATAGATCTCCAGCGTGAATCTTGTACTTGCATGCCGCATGAGCTCTTGAACCACCTTCACGTTCTCGCCATTGGCAACAAGCAGCAGCGTAGCGTATGCATGGCGGAAGGTATGCCATCCGATTCTCTTTGAGATACCTGCTCTGGCGACCGCCGTCCGTATTACCTTTTCGAGCAACACTCCTGGCCAAAGTGGGTTAATGCCACTCTTTGCCTTGCTTGCGAAAATCCAATCGTCCGGATTGTTGTATTTGCTGGTTTCCTTCCATATCCAAAGATCTGCGGCGACACGAGGCTCAAGTGGCACTGGCCTGCGTGACGTCTCTGTTTTGCAGTTTCCGATCATTCCGAGATACACGGATCTTTGGACGGAAACCATCATTCGTCCAAAATCGATGTCACGCCATTTCAGAGCAAAAAGTTCGCTCCTGTGCAGCCCTGTGGTAACGGCGAGCATAACGATCAATCGCGCCGACCCACTGAGCTGAGCTAAGAGAGCCTGAATCTCTCCATAATCCAAAACTTGCGAATCGCTTCTTCGGGTTGCACTCTGTCGCACCAGCGTGACGGGATTTTTGCCTTGCTCAAGCCATTCATGGCGGATGGCATGATTGAAGATGACGCTGAAGATATTTCGGATCTTTGCTTTCGTTGCATTCGCCAATATTTCTCCATTGGTACGATGCAACTGTCTAAGCCACGATTCAATGGCCACGGTACGGATACCAGTGATCGGTTCAGTTCCCCATTGTGGTCGGATCCATCTCTCTAGAAAGTATTTGTATATCTTCCGAGTTGCATGCGATCGCCAGTTGTCGAGTGGAGAAAGCTCGACTTGGATGTATCGATAAGATCGCTGATTGTTACCAGAGGCTGTGAGACAGTCAGGCGCCTTCTCTTCGAATTGAGCTGCAACCTAAAGCCATTTATCGCAGCATTCGCTAGCTCTATAGTTGGGTATTTCTCAACCGTTCCGATGATGATCGTTCGCCTGACCAACATACCGGTCTCGTTGTTTTCTCTCCATAGAAATTCCCAACGGGAAGGTACGGACTTCCTCGTTGCAAATCGGATGCAGCCGCCTTGATAGTGTTTGGCCAATTTGAGCCTCCAACTACAGCTTCAGCATTCCCCACAGTCCGCGCTGGCTCGGAATGAAGTCGCGAGTCGCGGAGGCGCTCGATACATTGAGGAAGATCGGCGCACCTGACCCCGAGATCGAGCTGCAGCAAATGCTAGACGCGATCCACGTGGACACGCTTGCGCAGAAAGAGCCTCTTTTTCAGAAGCGATATTTCATGCCGATTCTTGTTGCGATTCTCATCGCCGTATTCAACCAGTGCTCGGGAATCAACGCTGTCCTTTAAGTGAATGACATCTTCGTCTCTGCGGGCCTCAGCAGGCTTTCCGGGAACCTGCGGGCGGTGGCCGTCGGCTGCGTCAACCTGATCTTCACACTCGTAGCAATGGTGCTGATCGATCGTCTCGGCCGCAAAACGCTGCTGCTGATCGGCTGTGCGGGCATGACGGTCGCGCTCGGTACGATTGCCTATGTTTTTCATGGTTGCCATGCGCGTCGTGCCCTGCTCGCCTTCGTAGCGGCCTACATTGCTTTCTTCGTCATCTCGTCCGGTGCAGTGGTGTGGGTTTATGTCAGCGAGATATTTCCCACGAGCGTGCGCATGAAAGGCTAGGACTTCAGGACGATAGATTCTCCGCCGCTATTCGGTCTCTCCAAGTCAATATGTGTGCGCAAAAGGGCGTCTTGACTAGATATGGCCTGAGCAATACTCTTTCGTCCACATGCAAGTCTCCAGTCCGAACCCAACCACATCACTGACGCCGGAGTTCTTCATCGTAGCTGCCGGGATCGTGAACGCTGGTTTTACGTTGCCACTCAAACGGATGCGCACGTGGCCATGGGAGAATGCGTGGCTCATCTGGACCTTCACTGCCCTGATTATTTTTCCGGTGATTGTTGCGATCCTCACGATCCCTCACCTCGCCAGGAGTTACATCGAAGCTGATCGAACTAGTCTCTTCAAGATATTCCTCTGCGGCGCGGGATGGGGAGCGGCCCAGGCCCTGTTTGTGCTTTCCATCGAGTCAATCGGGGTTGCGCTGGGTTTCTCGATCGTACTCGGCGTTTCCGCAGCCGTGGGAGCCCTGATTCCGTTTGTCAGGTTGTACCCGGCGCTGCTCTTGCAGCACACAGGAGCGCTCCTCTTTTCGGGCCTGACCGTTGTTGCGATAGGTGTCAGCTTATGTGCTCTTGCCGGAAGACGGCGAGAGCTGCAATTGGATGGCACACGGAATCTAGCTGAACGCCCATTCAAGTTCGGGCTGGCATGCGCACTTGCGAGCGGCGTGCTCGCAAGCATGATGAATCTAGGGATTTCGTTTGGCGGATCGCTACTCAAACTAGCCACAGATCACGGAGCAAGCCCGCTGTGGTGCGCGAATATCCTTTGGCCTCCATTGCTGGCGGCTGGTGCTATCCCAAACATTGCCTACTGTCTCTATCTCATGCGAAATCGCCGCTCCACCACGCGCTATTCTGGCGAGGGCCTCTTATACTGCTGGTCGCTCTCCGTTTTGATGGGGCTGCTTTGGTTTGGTGGCCATGTGCTGTACGGTATGGGAATCTCGTCGCTCGGAGCGCTGGGGCCGACACTGGGGTGGCCTGTCTATATGTCTTTTCTGGTCATCTCAGCAGGTCTCTATGGATTTGCCACCGGGGAGTGGAAACAAGTGACGAACGGTCCAATCGGGCTTCAACTCGCAGGAATGGCAATTCTTTGCGTTGCCGTTTTCATCTTTTCCAGAGCACGACCCTGACGGGACGCCCAGGGTCAATGTCTGGCATTGGCCCCCGTGAGATCTGTGCTTGCACGATCCGGGATCTTAGCGGCGACACTTCGACGATACTCCGCCGGGCTCAGCTTCGTTAAACGCCAAAAGACGAGTCGAAAGCGGCGCAGTTCCTTAAAGCCGCATTCTGAAGCCACCCGCGTCAGCGTTCGTTTTCGAGGTTCGGCAAGAAGTACTTTTGCCCGTTCAATGCGCAGTTCATTCAAAAATGAATACGGCGATGATCCAACACTCCTGCGGAATCGGTGCTCAAGCTGACGTCGGGATAACGAAGTCAACCGCAACATGCGCTCCACACCGAACACCTCGTCCAATTGACTCCGGAGTCGCTGAACGATCTCCGCAATCTCGGGATCTTCGACGACAAACGTGTCGGTGGAGCGGCGCGCGACAACGCTGTCGGGCGGGATGAGGATCGGCGTTTTGGGCGGTCGCTTACCCTCAATCAGCTGGGAAAGCAGATTCGCCGCCTGCCACCCCAGTTGCCGATCGTTGCGCGAAACGCTTGACAACTGCGGAATGCAGAATTCGCAGGCGATCGGGTCATTATCGACGCCGACAATGGCTACATCCTCTGGCACACGAAGACCGATCGTCGCGCAAGCTTCACTTAGCATCTGTGCTCGGAGGTCCCAGCTCGCCATGATGCCAACCGGAGGCCTGAGGGACCTCAGCCATCTGGCTAACTCACCGCCCACGCGCCGCCAGTCCCGCGAGGACCCGATCAGACCCGTACTTTCCATTGAGCTGCTTGTATAGCCTGCAGCCCGAAGTGTGTCCTCAAATCCGATCCTGCGCTGCTCGCTGTACCACAAATCCCGGACGCCATAGTAGCCGAACCGATGAAACCGCCGCGCGAGGAGATGGTCAGCGGCAAATCGCCCAACCATCTGCTGATCCAAGGTCACAGTCGGGATCCGTACATCTTGAACGTACCCACCGATATTCACGATTGGCATAGGCAAGGACCGCGCTACTCTGATGTCGGCCTTGTTTCCAATCAATACGAATGCACCGTCACCCTCCCAATTGCGCAGCCACTCAAATGATGGGGCTAGGCGCTCGGGCACTCGAGTAAACACCCATCCGCCTTGACTCCTGGCAAATTCCAAAATGCCGGGCAGCAAACGCTCGACGAATACAACATCCAAGGGAAGCGCTAGAGCGATGTGCTTAACTCGTTTTCGTTTTGTCTTTGTCACCGTGTTCCTTAGAATTTCGAATAGACAGCCGTCACTTCTCCGTGACGGTATCTTCGAGGTGTCAATCCGCTAACTCTCAATTTCCAGCATCAGCCCAGTTTCGCGAGACTGGATGGTGTACCTCTGAGCTCCACAGCATACGTGCCCCAACTCACCCGTGAAGCCCCTCGGCGTGTCTGCATTCAGCAGTTCGGGTGTGCCGCCGAATTTCGGCAGATAACCGAAGAGCGTGCAGACTACGGTCTCTGCAAAGGTGCCGCCGCCTGTACACTCGCGCATACAGCCCTGACGCTGGGCAATGCGGACCCGGCGCGTCACGGTCCCGCCGCTTTGGACCAAGGAATTCGCGCGCCCTGCGCATTTACACCCCCATAAACGGCAGCCTGGGTTCTCCGTAGAAAGGGAAAACTGCGACGTTTCCAATAGCCGAGGCGGCACAAGGCGTCGATCGTTACAGCAGGCCAAGCGTCGTAAGCACCCATCGGTCCGTGGGAGCAGCTTCGCTGACAGTGCCGCGATGCCGGCCTGTGAGAACATCCGCCTGCTAATGAGTCCACGCATTCTCGAGATTGTTTCGTTCATGACTTTGTGCATCGTTCTCATTTCTCCATTTGCCCGCGTCCATCGCCAATGCGCGATATCTCGGAATCCGTGACCGCTTCCGCCCAATTGACGCTACGACACTAGCAGTTATTGGCACGGCGTAAAAGTAAAAAATGCCAGTAAGACCCAAGTGCGCAAAACAGCCTATTCGAGGCGCAAAAAGGCTCTTGTAAGCACGCGCACGCCACTCCTATGCTTGTGCAGACTTGGGCCCTTAAAACAGCACACCTGAGCGCCTAGCGGGGACAGACGCGAATCCCAGTCCGCCGCGTGGACGTAGTCAATGCGAACGAGCGAGGCGACTATGAGCGTACTTAGAAGGCAGGCACTGGCACAGCGAATCCAAAGCAAGAAGATCCCCAGCTCTACACCGAAGCCATGCGAATCTCCGGCAGGTTGGCTCTCACGGTCATTGAGAGCAGTGCTTGCGATCGGAGCATTGAGCGTGGTCTTCGCCTACACCGGCGTCACACAAACCACTAACGGCCTCATCACAGGCACGATTTCGGATCCGACCGGAGCAGTCGTGCCCGGCGCGACCATTACGGTGACGAACCTGGGCACTGATCTTGCTCGCTCCGCCACGAGTGATGACCGCGGTTATTATACAATTCCGCAGCTGCCACCAGCCTTCTACAGTGTTGTCGTGGCCAAGGCAGGATTTGCCTCGTCGGAGCGGCCAAGTCTGCAGCTTCATGTGAACGAACAAGCGACGATCGATGTGAATCTGACGATCGGAAACAGTGTGCAGCGCGTAGATGTAACGGCTATAGCGCCGCCCCTAAACACAACGACCGCAACGCTTGGCGACGTTGTAGATCACCAGACAATCGTTGACCTGCCGCTCAACGGGCGTCAGTTTACCGACCTAACACTTCTCTCACCCGGCGCGTCCCCGCAGCAAGGACCCCAGCAAAGCAGCAAGACGATTGCTCTGGGAGCCGGCGCAATCAGTCCCTCCGTCAGTGGGCAGCGGCCGCAGCAAAACAACTTCACCATGGACGGAGTAATGAACAACAATATCTACACGAACATTTGGGCAATTAGCCCTCCGCCGGATGCGATCGACGAGTTCAATATCCAGTTGCATATCACCGACGCGCAATTTGCAACTACCTCCGGCGCAAACGTCAACATTGCGACTCGATCGGGGACCGAGACTTTCCACGGCGATCTGTGGGAATTCTTTCGAAACGACGCTCTTGATGCGCAAACCTACCCCGCGACATCACGCTTGCCGTACCGGCAGAATCAATACGGCTTCTACGTTGGCGGACCGGTCCGTCTTCCGTATCTCGACGGACGCAAGAACACCTGGTTCTCGGCCTATTGGGAGGGGTTTCGCTACAACAGATCGCAAGCCGCGTTGGCAAACACGCTTACAACTGCGATGGCAGGGGGCGATTTTTCCGCGCTGCTCGGCGCTCAAGTGGGGACAGATGACCTTGGTCGCCCTGAATACAAGAATGAAATCTACGATCCAGCCACCAGCAGGCCGGACCCGGTAAATCCGAATCTGATCATCCGCGACCCATTTCCCAATAACATCATTCCCGGGGGGCGCATAAACGCCGCGTCTGCCCTCATGCTGGCGAAGTACTATCCTGCTCCAAACATGAATGTTGCGCCAACCGTGTTGCCCAACTACTCGTTTCCCGGTGTCACCGTGATCGCCAGCGACGTCTACGGCGTCCGGATGGATCACCGTTTTGGGAATAATGACACTGTTTTCGGGCGCTATAACCACGACAACGCGACGCAGACCACGCCGGAAGCGCTTCCAGGCTACCTCCACGCCGTAGTCAACTACGCCCAGCAGCTCGTCTTCGGATACACGCACTTGTTCGGGAGCCGCACCGTGCTGCAGGTCCATTTCGCCGATACGCACACGAACATCGCAAATTACGATCAGCCGGCGGGACAAGCGTTTGTCAACTCCATCAACTGGCTGCAGGTTCAACCTCCAAAGTATGGTGACTACTTAGGTCCCGCCATGAGTCTCACCAATGGCTACTCTGGCGTCTCCCAAAGCGACACCATCAATGGACCTCAGAATAACTATGAGTATCATGCCGATCTCAGCAAGGTACTCCGGGGCCATACCATGGGCGCCGGCTTTATGTACTATCACATTCACAGCATTACCGACGGCTGGAATTACACCCTTGGATTCACGCAAAACGCGACATCTCAGGGAGCGCTGTCGTCGACTACGGGCATGGGGCCGGCCAGTTTCCTCCTTGGCTTGCCCGATACATATTCGGCATGGGTCGGAAGCACCGGAATCAACCAGGCCGTCCGTTGGTACGGCGGCTATGCACAGGATCAATGGCAGGTCACGAGAAGGCTTGCGCTGACCCTGGCATTTCGTTACGACTTCGTGAGCCCGCCGGATTACAACGGCAGAGTGATCGGGTCCCTGAATGCGCTCAATGGGCAGTTCTGCGTGAATGGGGCGGTGGCACCGACCTTCCCGCAGGCGACATGCCCCTCGGGATATTTCTATGCTCAACACAATGGCTATCAGCCGCGACTCGGCCTCGCGTTCAAAGCGACGGACCATACCGTGCTCCGTGCGGCCTTTGCAAAGTTGGACGACCATAACAACTCGGTGGCGCAGGAGAACCAGGACGAACGATTATCATGGCCGACGTCCATCGATGCAGTCGTTTCAGGCCTGAACCGTGGGCTTCCAAATCAGTATTTCAATGCAATGCCTACGGCCGCATCGTTTTTTGCTAATGCGTCAACGGCTCCATTTGCAAGCTTTTCTGCAAATCCGAACAACAAGATCCCTTACTCTCTCGAATACAACTTCGGGATAGAGAACCAGCTCAGCAATTCCCTGATGTTGATGATCGACTATGTGGGATCGGTCAGCCGCCATTTATTTGTTCAGTCCACAGCAAACACAGCCCCTGTACCCGGACCCGGTACAGTCTTGTCTCGTGAGCCCTACCCACAGTACGGCGGGGTCTTCCCATTTGATCTCAATGAAGGTTACTCAAACTATAACGGCTTGCAGGCCCAGCTGAAAAAGTCGCTCTCGCATGGGCTGTTCTTCAACGTCGCCTATACATACTCCAAGGCGATGGACATTCAATCGACAGCTCAAAACGCAGGGCCTGAGAACTTCTATAACCTCCGTCAGGACTATGGCCCGGCGGACTTTGATAGACGGCAGATGTTCGTAGTAAGCGGAGTCTACTCTCTCCCCTTTGGCCGTGGCCAGGAGCACCTTAATCACGCACCGGCGCTTGTTGAAGCGGTCGCAGGCAATTGGAGCCTCGGAACAATTACGAGACTGGTTTCCGGAATGCCATTCGGTGCGCAGGCAGGCAGCGACGTGGCCAATGTGGGCGGTTCGAATCAGCGAGCTCAGAGAACAGGGGCCAACCCATATCTCAAAGGCGCGTTTACGTCGACGACCAGACCATGGCTGAGCCCGGCGGCATTTGCGCTTCCTGCGGTGTATACCTGGGGTAATGAGAGTCGCAACGATCTGGTCGGGCCACCGTTTAAGCAGGTGGACGTGAGCATACTCAAGGATATTCCGGTCAAAGAGCGGCTCAAGTTGCAGTTCCGTTCGGAGTTTTTTAACGTATTCAACCACTCGAATTATTCGACGCCTACAAATACGGTTACATCTTCGTCGTTTGGAGTAATTACTTCGGCGGCAGGAGGCCGTGACATACAGTTCGCGTTAAAGGTGATGTTTTAGTGACGGCTTCGTGGTCTTTGCACAGAATGCGCGTGTGATGGCACGAGGCAGTGAGGAAGGGTCGATGCCTGTGGGCCGTACTGACGATCAGAATGGAGATGCCAATTTGCCTCGCCGCTTTAGGGTTGGTGTGATTCTTGTTGCTGGGGCTCTCTTGGGCCATGCCTACGGACTACAGGCGCAATCGAAGGATTGTATTGGAAAATGCCTGTTTCGTATCGGAGTATTTGACGGCTCTTCGGCGGAGTTCGCTCAGGGGCGGTCTGCCGAAGACGTGAAATACGCCGTGGGGCGCAGTGCTTTCGCAACGGACTGGTACGCATTTCAGCCGGCAGCGCTTTCGAGGCAACCTGCGGCACCTGAGCGATCGGCGACAAGTCCCAGAACGATCGCATTCGAAATCAACGGCCCTCTTTTAGCCGCATACCAATTCAAGGCGGCTCTTCTTTTTGAGCTTCAGGGCGTTCCCGCTCTGCGCGTCGCAATCAATGGAAAGTCTGGCACGTTCTATCCGGAACTGAAGCTTGACGATCGCATGGGGGACACGAGCGGTTCTTTTGATCCTGTCTATTCGAACGCCGATGTCACGTTCGCGTTTCCGGGGTCCTTCCTGCATGCGGGGTTGAACACAATTACTCTGCAAGCCATTGAAGAAGCGGACGAAAGCGTGCCGGGCGTCGGCTTCCGATACGACGCAATCGAATTGGACAGTGTGGATGCGAGACCGCCTGGCCCCGCTCCCTCTGTCCGAATCGAGCCTACCGTTTTTTTCCGGGACCAGCCTGGCGGGACCACGGAGCAAGTCAATGTGACGGTCGGCGGAGCGCAAAGGATTGAACCTGCTTACAGTGTTTCGCTGGACCTCGGCGGCAAAACGTATAAAAAGCAGATTGGAGTTGGTCGGGATTTTGGTGAGGCAAGGATCTCGTTCGATGTAAGCGAATTCCCGCCTCAATCCGTTGCCAAAGTGGATTGGCATGCCGGGGAAAAGGATATTCACGTCGAGCAAGTGGTGAAACCCCAGAAAAAGTGGACGCTCCTGATGGTTCCCCACATCCATCTCGACGTCGGTTTCACCGATTACCAGCCGAAGGTCTCGGTTGTCCAGGCGCGTGTGCTCGATGAAGCCTTGGACTTCGTTGCAAAGTATCCCGATTTTCGCTTCAGTGTCGACGGGTTTTGGCCGCTGGAACAGTTCCTGAAAACTCGCAGCGCCAACGAACAACAGCGAGCTATTTCGGCGATACAGAAAGGGCAGCTCTATATTCCTGCCCAGTATGCAAATCTTCTTACGGGATTTCCCACGGCGGAAACGCTCATTCGCTCGCTCTATCCGAGCGCGAATTTCAGCCGCGAACACAACACGCCCTTCAATTACGCCAACATTACGGACGTTCCCTCATACTCATGGTCCTATGCTTCCATCCTGGCCGCCGCAGGCATAAAGAACTTTGCCGCCGCCGCCAATAACCATCGCGCGCCGGTGCTGAGGCATGGACAACTCAATCATCACTCGCCGTTTTGGTGGGTCGCGCCTGACGGGCAAAAGATTCTTGCCTGGTACTCCTACACCTACCTTCAGATGGACTATCTCTTTGGCATGCCTCCGGTCCTTGCAGCAGGCGAGGACACGGTCCCTCTGTTTCTACAGCAGTATGACCATCCGGACTATCGAGCGTCGTCCGTCATTGTTTACGGAACACAGGCTGAAAACTACGACCTGTTTCCAGGGCAGGCGGAGTTGGCCGCCAAATGGAACAACAAATGGGTATATCCGAGGATTGAATACTCCGGTTTCAATGCCGCACTAGAGACCATACGCAATCAGTCTGGCGACAACATCCCAACCTACAGCGGCGACGGCGGGCCCTACTGGGAGCTTGGTCTCGGATCGGACGCATACAACGTGGCCATGGAACGGGAGAACGAGAGCCGTGGCCCGTCCGCGGAGAAGCTCTCAACGATTGCATCGTTGATCGATCCGCGAATCGCAGTCGATAAGAAGGCGCTCAACGACATGTGGACCGACATGATTCTCATGGACGAGCACACGTGGGGTTCCAGCAATAGTGTCAGCGATCCGACCAGCAGTGAGGCTACGGAGCAACTCGCGATAAAGGACTCGTTTGCGAGCCGCGCTCAGGCTTCGGTTGATTCTTTGATGAAAAGCGCCACGGCAGCGATAGCGGATTCAATCTCAGCCGGGGCGAACAGCGTTATCGTGTTCAATACACTCAACTGGCCTCGGAGCGGCCTGGTCGATCTCGATTTGAGAAAAGGGCAAGAGCTGTTCGATCCGTCGTCAGGCTCACTGGTTCCGATACAGGTCATTCGCACAGGAAACGACTTCAATCGTGTCCGTTTTGTGGCCCAGGACGTTCCGGCCCTGGGATACAAAGCCTATCGGCTTCGGAAAGCTGCTGCACCGGTATCGTCTCCGCGTCCAACCGTTCCATCCAAATTGCTGGAAAGTCCCTACTACAAGGTTGAACTTGACCCGTTCAGTGGCGCAGTGCGGAGCATATTTGACAAGGATTTACAGCGAGAGCTGGTTGACCAGCAGAGTGCGTACAGGCTAGGGCAGTATCTGTATGTTACGGATGCGAACCCTGCCAACAATCAGCACATGACCTGGTATCGCGGGAAACTGGATCTGCAGATCCATCCCGCCCACAACGGGAAGCTCCTTTCCGTCACGCGCACACCTTACGGCTGGGAAGCCCAGATGGAGAGCACGGCTACAGATACTCCCAGAATCGTGGCGAGCATTCGGCTATTCGAACACGAGAAGAAGCTTGAATTTGTCGAGGACGTCGAAAAGAACAACGTATCAAACAAAGAAGCGGTCTATTTCGCCTTCCCATTTGCTGTCAACCACCCCCAGTTCCGATACGAGCTTCAGACGACGTCCATAGATCCTGCGAAGGATATGTACCCTGGCGCCGGCCATGAATGGTTCTCGGTCCAGCATTGGGTGTCCGTCCAGGCGAACGGTGTCTCTGCGTCACTATTGCCCCTCGATGTTCCGCTCGCGACGCTCGGTGATATAGACCGCGGACAGTGGCTGGACACATTTGGCGACAGAAGAGCCACGATCTTTTCCTTCGCGATGAACAATTACTGGGAAGACAACTACGTGGGAAGTCAAGGGGGCAGGTTTCGATTCCGGTACGTCGTCACGAGCGCGCCATCGACAAACGAAGGCCAATTGAGTCGACTGGGATGGGAGGAAGTCACGCCATTGGAGATCGATTCGATCACTAGTC
>Ga0210410_10001455_pt1 | contig 22276 bp, 17 predicted proteins | sample IncBWC4MmetaG_FD_161058 | JGI IMG/M metagenome (GOLD analysis project Ga0210410, IMG submission 161058) | Forest soil microbial communities from Barre Woods Harvard Forest LTER site, Petersham, Massachusetts, United States - Inc-BW-C-4-M | ecosystem: Environmental > Terrestrial > Soil >... | reverse complement strand
CGTAACGACCCTCGAGCACTTATGCCACCAGCGGCGAATACTGCATTCAAAGGGGTCGAGAGCGAGCTAATATCGTACGCCCCAGGCTCGGCTACTTCGCCGACTACGTAGACACGCACTGTTCTAAGACGCGCAATGGAAACATCTGCAGAGACATCGCGAAACTGGCTCCGAAGAACGCGCTGCACCGCGAACTGAACATCGCCAAGGCTCTTGCCACTGACTTGCAATGGACCTGCTTCAGGGAGAGCGACTCGGCCCTCGCGATCTACGACCCGCACGAGACGCTGGGACACCCCGCCCCAAAGATCGATCGAGAGGCTGTCTCCCGGACCCACAACATAATCAGGCCCAACTGGCAGATCCATCGGGATGACGTCGGGTTGAGTTACTGTGTTCCGGAAGATGTCGAGACCAAACGGCCGCGCAGGACGCTGCCAAGCGGCGGCCTGCACATACATATCGTAGAGAGATGGGATGTCGGCGTAAGGATTCGCGCGCCGTACCATCTTCGCCGGATCTTGGTTTTCCTCTTCATCAATGCGGTAGCGCTCCAGCGAACGTCGGCGTTTTGCAGGCACCGAGCGCAGCGGGCCTTTTTCGGTCGTCTCAGAACGAAGTGTGCCGCGATCGCTGAACGTGTCCATGCCCCTGCTTCCGGTTAGGTTGTTGTCTCTCAACAGCGAACTGGCTGAAAAAAGATTCATCGCAGAGTCGGGACCGGACCTGAGCGCACTCGGAAGGAAATCAAACGTGCCCGCTTGCGACGCATTATCTCGGAGGCCGAACGCAGTGCTCCCGGCGTCGGCTCGCATTGTTCTGGAAGGAAGTGGTGAGAGATCAGGCGATTGTAGAAAGTCTGGCATACCAGGGGTATTCAAATCTGGGCTCGGACGACCTTCCGGTAAGGCGTGCTCTCGGTCTATCTGGCGCACTTCCGGGTTTTCACAACCATCGTCCTGCCGCGGATCGCAATCGCTCGTGCGCTCGACCTCCGGTTGCTCATTTTTCTGCGGACGCATGGCTTCCGCATCCTCTTGGCCCTCCAATGCCACGAACCGACGGGCTCGTTCCTTTAAAATAAGATCTTGCTGTTTTGCAAGATCTGATTCGGGATTTGTAGCAGGAAGCAGATACCCATAACGCTGCAATAAGCGGGTCGCCACGGAACGAAATACTACGTCGTGGTTGAGACGTTCGAATATAGCCTCATCGGTCAGGTCAGCATCTTCAACAATCTGACCATTATTTGTTGCCTCGGTGGCTATCCAGTGCTTGAGTTCCACCAGTAGCCCGGCGTCTCGGCTGAGCACAACTCGAATCTGTACTGCCGAGGCTGCAACGCGACTGTAGTTGTCTTTCGCTAGCTCGGATGCATCCGGTTTCCGCGTGCTTGTGGTGTAGGCAGGTTGCACGGCAGGGCGTTCAGTAACACGCTCTCTTACCTGTCCCTGCAGAATCGGACAAACCCACATAAGAGCGACACTGAGAAGAAGACCGCGTGAGACATGTGCCATCTTTATCATTGCCATCAAACTCCTAAATCCAAAGGCAAACCATCCTCATCCTTAAGAGATCGCCTCAACATCCGCCTCATCGATGTCGATAGAAATCGAGCGCTGCAAAAGGGAAATTGAAAGAACGACACGTGTGCAGTCCTTCTTTCGGACCAGAACCCCTTCGACGCCAGCCATGGATCCGCTCCGGATTCTGACCTTGCGCCCAGCTTTTAAGTAGGGATGCGGGTGCAAAATGGTTCGGTCTGCCAAGCCCTGTCGTAGATTTTCGATTTCAGCGCTCTCAACAGGCGCAGGCTTACCCTGAAAACATACGAGGCCTAGAACACCCGGTAAAGACAGCAAATCGATACGATTCTTCCTGCACAGCTGTACAAACACGTAACTAGGAAAAAGTGGAAGTTCAAGAACCTTCCGGCGATCCTTCCAGCGACGGACCGAGCGATAAGTCGGCAGGAAAGACTGGATGCGACGCGCCTCCAGTTGCTGCGCCACACGCTTCTCATGGTTAGCGTGGGTGTAGGCAGCATACCATTGCGCCTGCGCGAAATCGTCCCTTCCCGCCACTAACTCCGCCGCCTTAGCTCCACTCGTTACTGTCGCCACCGTATCCATAGCTTCGCCACCTCACTTACAGGGGCATTTGTGAGATAAACCCATCAAAATAAGATATTTAAAGCTAACAAATCAGCCTTGTATACTAATTAACTTTCTTGCTGCCTTCCGGCATAAACACGCTAGCACCTACCGGACGTCGACCCCGCAATGCATCCAGAATTCCCTTCTCCGACGTCTCCACTCTACTCGACCGAATGTTGATAGTTGCCCAGTAGTAAATGCAACTGTTCCGTTCCGATGCGAGCGCAAGAATCTTGAGGTGTGGATAGCGTTCAAATAACGAATCGCAAACATCGGGCCGGCTATCGGAAGACTCAAGCCCGATGATGACGCAATCAGCTTGCATTTCCTGTACGAGGTCCGCAATCTTGCTATCGTCCTGCACCTCAGCCATAACCTCGATATCCGGCTGGCCGGATATCAGCTCGATGACGAGCTCGCGCATCAAACGAGGGCGCGCAGCAACGAGAACTCTGATCTTTTCCACAGTCCGGACCTCCGGAGGTTCGAGTATTCAGTGGGAGAAGAGAAATACAAAGGCTCTATTGGGGGCGGGGACAAGTACCCATTACGAGTGCCCGGAAGGTACTATTTTGGTACTAATCTCAAGAAGAGCGTAATCGGGTGTTCAGGATGATATAGATGGCTTTCACCCTTTCTCAAAATAGCGAGCCGAACAAAAGAACTGACCCGTCTCGACGACATTTGGTTTTTAGCTCGTGTTGTACAAAATTTGATCAAGTCGCTGGAGATTGTCTCTCCCCAATGTACGCCTTCACGATCTGGGCAGCTGACGTCGGAATGATATGCTTCCGTTCGTTAAAAGATGAGTTTGACCTTGAGCTCTAAATGCCATAGAGATTCGTTTCCTCTTGTGCTTGATCGCATGTGTTGCAAGATGTACACCTCTGGTTAGTAGTTATTTTAACCGCTATCCCGAGCCAATATGGGCGTTCTATTCACTGCTCGCAGCGAGAACCTGGGACCCCATTCCAGCTGATATCTGTCCAGGCTATGATGATCTTTCCAAGAAATGCGATACTCGACTGTGTGCTTGCCGCGACACTACCCGGACATCTAAGATTATTGGGCCTTCTGTTGGTCGGTGTATCATTTAAATGCTACTGAGTGGCAGAAAACATGGATGTAACCCCCGTACGCAAATGCCGGATCTGCGGGAATCGTGACTTGGTCAAGATTCTCGATCTCGGTTCCCAAGCCGCCACCGGGATATTCCCAAAGTCTCTTGCAGAACGTGTTTTTGTCGGTCCCCTCGATCTGATCAAGTGCGTCGAGCATTCGGGCAGCGACACTTGCGGATTGGTGCAACTCGGGCATCGGTACGATCCCTCTCTGCTGTACGGAGACCATTACGGGTATCGCTCTGGCCTAAACGCTTCGATGATCGCTCACCTGCGCAGCAAAGCCGAACGGATCAAACAACGTGTCGCCATCGCATCGGGTGACGTTATCCTCGACATCGGAAGCAACGACGGTACCTTCCTCGCTGCGCTGATGGAACCTGGCGTGACCGCAGTGGGTATGGACCCCACCGCAGAAAAATTCCGCAAGTACTACCGACCGGAAATTCACATCATCCCGGAACTTTTCTCCGCCGCTGCTTTCCGCCGGCATTTTGGCGCCCATAAGGTGAAGGTCGTGACCTCGATTGCGATGTTTTATGATTTGGACGAGCCAATCACTTTCATGCAAGAGGTCGCCAGCCTCCTTGCCGATGATGGAATCTGGGTGTTCGAGCAGAGTTACCTGCCGGCGATGATCGAGAAAACTTCCTATGACACCGTCTGTCATGAACACCAGGAGTACTATGCGGTAAAGCAAATTGTTTGGATGGCCGCTCGTGCTGGTCTGACTATTGTTGACGTTGAGTTGAATGAAATCAACGGAGGCAGCTTCTCTGTGACAGCTGCTCCCAAGAAGTCGGCGCGTGCTACCAGTCCAAACGGGGTGCGGGAGTTGCTTTCGAATGAGCAACTCAGCGGGTTTGGATCTCTTGACGTGTATGAGCATTTCCGTCAACGGGTCTTCCGCCATCGCGACGAACTCCTTCATAGGTTGCAGGCGGGGCTACAGCAGGGGAAAGTGACTTTCGGTTACGGCGCTTCAACGAAAGGCAATGTTATCCTGCAATTCTGCGGCTTGACATCCAAGGAACTGCCAGGGATCGCTGAGGTCAACCCGGACAAGTTCGGATGCTACGCTCCGGGTACACTCATCCCCATTATTTCCGAGCAAGAGGCACATGCTCAACGGCCTGATGCCTTTCTGGTGCTCCCTTGGCATTTCCGGCAGAACCTGCTCGAACGCGAAGCCAGGTTCTTGGCTTCCGGGGGAGAAATGATCTTCCCTCTACCTAAGATTGAGGTCGTCGGCCTTGCCGAAAGCCCTAGTTATCGGATCTAACGGTCAGGACGGCAGGCTGCTGTGCGGCCTCCTATACCGAAGGGGGTACAGTGTTTACGGTGTCGACCATGCCCTGAGTGATCGGACTCAGAGCTTTGTGAATTTCTCTACGCTCGACGTCTGTGATTCGCAGCGCCTGAGTGAACTCATTGCGAACTTAAGCCCTGACGAAGTCTATTACCTTGCGGCCTATCATCACTCAGCGGAACAGCCAAAACCGCCGGGGCAGGTTGTTGCCCTGAGTCTTCAGGTAAACACGCAGGGTTTGAACCATGTCCTGGCCGCGATTGCCGATTCGTTAACTTCCAAGGCGCGGGTGTTCTACGCTGCTTCGTCTCGGGTTTTCGGTGAGCCGGCCGAGGACATGCAGGATGAGAATACCCCTATGGCGCCTGCTTGTGCTTATGGCATCTCAAAAGCAGCCGGAGTGAATTTGTGCCGATACTATCGCAGCGAGCACGATGTATACGCGAGCACGGGCATTTTGTACAATCACGAATCACCTCTGAGACCGGAGCATTTTGTCACCAAGAAGATTGCCCGAGCCGCTGTCAGAATTAGCTGCGGCCTGGAACGGGAATTGGTGCTTGGGGATCTGGATGCGCGAGTTGACTGGGGGTGGGCGCCTGATTATGTCGAAGCCATGCACGCGATCCTGCAACTCGACTGCCCAAGCGATTTCGTTCTAGCGACTGGTATTCTTCACTCAGTGAGGGAGTTTGTGGAGATCGCGTTTTCGATCGTTGGATTAAATTGGCAGGATCACGTAGTCGAACGAAGAGACCTTCTCGAAGGGCGGCGTGCAGGCAAAACGTTGTGTGGAAATGCGGCAAGGCTTCGGGCCGCCACCGGCTGGCGCCCCCGCGTGACATTCGAAGAGATGGTACGGATCATGGTAGCTGCGGAGGAGGGAAAAGCGTGGTCGGCCTTCGGAGCTTGATTTTCATCGCTGCTTACAATGAGGCGGAAAACGTCGAGGAGGTCAATACGCACACTCGCGATCTGTTAACGCAAGTTGCTGTCGTTGCTCGAAAACCCACGATCCGTCTAAGTGTGGAGTTGGTAACGAATGAGCGGCATTTACTGACGCATGCTGAGGCATTATGAAGCGCGCGCTTATTACTGGTATCACAGGGCAGGACGGGTCATACCTCGCCGAATTGCTGCTGGAAAAAGGCTACGAGGTCCACGGCATAAAACGCCGCTCAAGCAGTTTCAATACCGGACGGATCGATCCTATTTACGCGGACTGGCACCAAAAGGATTGTCGCCTTTTTCTCCATTTAGGAGATCTTTCCGATTCGGCCAGCTTGTGGCGCCTGCTTTACGAGGTGAAACCCGATGAGATCTACAACCTTGCGGCACAGAGCCACGTGCGGGTGAGCTTCGATGTTCCGGAATATACATGTGATATCACGGCGAACGGCGCTCTCCGCGTGCTTGAAGCCGTCCGCCACGTCGGCCTGAAAACGCGTTTCTATCAGGCATCTTCAAGCGAAATGTTCGGATCGGCTCCCGCCCCACAAAACGAGACGACTTCCTTCCAGCCGTGCAGTCCGTATGCCTGTGCAAAGGTCTTTGCGCACCAGATCACGGTAAATTATCGAAAAAGCTACAACTTATTTGCTTGTGGCGGAATCCTCTTCAATCATGAGTCACCGCGCCGTGGCGAGACTTTCGTTACACGCAAAATCGCCCGCGGGGTGGCGCGTATTAAAAACGGACTCGAAGAAAAACTGTATCTTGGTAATTTGGACGCTCGGCGCGACTGGGGTTACGCTCCTGACTACGTCAAAGGTATGTGGATGATGTTACAGCAGGATGAGCCTGACGATTTCGTGATGGGAACGGGGGAAAGTCATTCCGTCAAAGACCTTGTGGAAGCGGCTTTCCAATATGCCAACCTCGATTGGCACGATCATGTCATTATCGATCCTTTGTACTACCGACCCACCGAGGTGGATTACCTGCTTGCGGACTCTGGCAAAGCACGCCAGCGGCTTGGATGGCGGCATGTTGTCGGCTTCGAAGAATTGGTACGCATCATGCTTGATGCGGAAATACAAGCCCTGCAGCAGTCTTCAAGTGGGTCCCGTGGTGAGCCACAGCGGGTTGTGGCGTCCAGTTCGGAGGTTTGAAGTTTGCGTCTCGTTATGTCATCCTTCTAATTCAGCATAGTGGGATTGATCAAGCCCGATATTACCGGATTTTTCGCCAAGAAGATGCTTGAGCTGAATTGATAACTACTATCAACACATGCTTCCACTTACCTAAGTGGTGGCGCCTCGCACCTTATGGTCCATGCGCCGCTGAGGCACGCATCTTGGACACTCGAAAACGCCCGGTAAGCTCCTCGACAGTCAATGGCTTGCTGAAATAATAGCCCTGAACTTCATCGCATTGATGGGCGCGCAGGAAAGACATTTGGTCTTCGTTTTCAACTCCTTCAGCGATGGCCTTTAGATTTAGACTCTTTGCCATGCTGATAATGGCCGCTGCGATTGCCGCGTCATCTTGATTTACAGCAACGTCGCGTATAAACGAGCGATCGATTTTCAACTTGCTGACCGGAAATTGCTTTAAGTAGCTGAGACTGGAATAACCTGTTCCAAAATCATCGATAGCTAGTTTCAGGCCCATGGCTTTTAATTCTTTGAGCACCAGGAATGTCACATCTGCGTTCGACAACAAAAGACTCTCTGTAAGCTCTAATTCGAGATACTCCGGTGCTAGCTCTGCCTCCTCGAGGACTTCTCGTACCAGCTTGCTGAAACCTTCTTGCCGAAACTGCACTGCCGATACGTTGACGGCAACTGGGAGCTGCAGCAGTCCTTGTTCCTGCCAGCTGCGAGCCTCCCTACATGCGGTTCTTAGAACCCATTCTCCAATCGGAATGATCAATCCACTATTTTCAGCCACTCGTATGAATTTGTCCGGTGGCACGAGGCCCAGAGCCGGGTGTCGCCAGCGAAGCAGGGCTTCTACGCCAACGATTCTTCCTGTGGAGATTTCCATCTGGGGCTGATACATCAGGAATAGCTGTTTTCTGTCCAGTGCAACGCGCAAACTATTTTCAAGCGTTAAGCGCTCCACGACTTCCACGTTCATGTCGGCGGAAAAGAATCTAAAGGTATTGCGACCACCTTCTTTAGCACAGTACATGGCCGTCTCGGCATTCTTGATCAAGACTTCCTTGTCCGTGCTGTGATCGGGGAAAACACTGATTCCAATACTGCAACTGGTGCGGAAAGTGCGGCCGCCTATCAAGAATTCTGACATCATCCCATTGATAATGCGCTCTGCCGCCACACCTGCATCTGCAGCCTCCTTAATACCTGTCAATGCGATCAGGAATTCATCGCCTCCGACCCGAGCCACCGTATCTTCTTCCCGCGCCCATTTCTTTAGTCGTTGTGCTACTTCCCGTAGCAGCAGGTCACCGGTAGAGTGCCCAAGAGAGTCGTTGATATTCTTGAAACGGTCCAGATCCAGGCACAAGACCGCAACCCCGCTCCTTCCTCGACGCGCCGCGGCCAGGGCCTGGGCGATTCGGTCTTGAAGCAGAGTTCGGTTCGGCAGTCCGGTGAGGGCATCGTAATAGGCCAGGAATTCGACCCGCTCCTCGGCCATTTTGCGGTCAGTGATATCTTCGATTGTGCCCTCGTGAAGTACGACCGTCCCCTTGGCATCGCGCACAGCACGCAGATTTGCCATTACCCATTTCTTACTTCCGTCTTTGTGGTAGATCTGCACTTCGGCGCCCCGCACTATTCCTTCCACTTCCAAGGCACGTTGCAGATCCTGGATTCGTAAAGGGTCCACCAAGAGCTGAGCATGCACGTTGGAGACTTCTGCCAGCAATTGTTCTGGGGAATCATAGCCGTGCATCTGCGCCAGTGCCCGATTGATGCTCAAGGGCCGCCCGTCGGCGGTGGTCTGAAAAATGCCAACCACAGCATCTTCAAAGATCGCGCGGTATTTCTCCTCTGCTTGTTGAAGGGCTTCTTCCGCTTGTCGGCGTGCCGTAACATCCTGTTTGATCGCTACGAAATGATTGATTCCGCCACCTTGCAGTGAAACGGGCGTAATGGTCATCTCTTCTGTATACAGGGTACCGTCCTTGCGGCGATTGACAAGTTCGCCATGCCACGTCTCTCCCGAGGTGATGGTGGCCCACAGGCGTTCATAAAACGCCCGGCTTGTCTTGCCTGATTGCAGCAGTCGCGGGTTCTTCCCGACTACCTCGCTGGCCGAGTAGCCCGACAATTTGGAGAAGGCGGGATTCGTCCACACGATGGTTCCGTTAAGGTCGGTGAGAACAATCGCATTGGCTGCAGCTTCGAGCGCCGCAGCCTGGAGTTTCAGCCGGGTATTCGCCGCTAACAATTCGGAAGTGCGCGAAGCGACTTGCTGCTCAAGCTGATTTCGGTGAAGGCGCAGTTGCTGGTCGTGTTCTTCGATCTGGTCCAGCATCTTATTGAACGCGGATACCAATAATCCGAACTCGTCCCGGTTCAGAAGCTTCGCACGTATGGAATAGTCGGGCGCACTGGAAATCGCCTTGGCCGTCTCCACCAGGCCTAACAGCGGTCGCGAGATTGGACGCTGGAGGAGCGAAGCAGACCAAGTAGCAAGGACCAAGGTAAGAAGCAAGGTAAGCAAGGCGGCAGCGGTGTACTCATGCAGGCGTGCATCCAGCCGCTGCAAGTCTGCTTCAATGTAAATCGTGCCCAAGGTTTCACCCTTAAACACGATTCTGCGGAACTGAACAAGCCGTTTCTCTTCGAAACGCCTTCCTTGTTCTTCCGGCTGCGGGGGAACGAAATCCACTTCGTTCCCGTCGCGCCTGTATTTCGCTAAGGGACTGCCGCCCTGAGTATAGATACATGCTGCGGTGACACTTGGCTCCGCTTTTAACGCTTGTAAGACGTCCCGCGCAGCGGCGGCATCTCGGAACGTCAGCGCCGCAGTGCTGTTTTGAGCAAGGACATCCGCCAAGGTTTCCAGATCGCGGCCCATTGCTCGCTTCAGCCCCCACAGGTCGAATGCACCCATCGGCATGGAAATTGCAACCGCTGTAATCCAGGCCATCGCGATAAGCAAGCCTGTCAGCTTGTGACGGATTGACCAGTCCCGGAATGATTTCATCTGAACCGTCGCGATCTCTCGTCTTACTCCAACACGCGTTTTGCTACTCCCAACAAGCGTGAGCTGATGCGAAGTCCAGCTCTGGTGGCAGCTCTATGATTGATTTCAAATTGAACGCGCTCCTCGTCCAGAACGAAATTGATAATTCCTCCGCTAGCAACAAAGCCCTTCATGCCGCCGACTGTCAACACAGTTGCTTCCCGCAGGGCGTCAATGATACGTCGAGTTTCCCGTTCATCGGAGGAACTGATAAACAATACGTGGCAGCTGCGCAGATGCTCGATGGATTGAACCCCCACCACGTCGATTGGATGCCCTGCCAGCGCTTTGCCATTTACGATCTGATGAACATCCGTCTCGAACAGCCGATCATTCCAGATACAGAGGCGGATGGCGGCCGTCGAATTCGCGAACGCCTGCTCTGGCCATTCGACAAATTTCGCGAAGTTGTACAGATAGGCCGCCTTCACTTGACGATCACTCATGGTCTGGGCCAGCGCGAATTGCCCTGAAAACAACAAAAGAAGCATGGTTCCGAGCGTCGGCGACCACACGCGAATTCGCAAGCGGCCACGCATCGTACGCTTAACGCTCCCCCAGGTGCCACGTCATCTTGAAGCCAACACTGCGACCGTCCTGTTGAATCTGGGACTGCAAAAACTCGCGGGAGGGTGCGTCAAAATACTTCTTGTCGAGAAAGTTATAGACGCTCGCCGAAAAATCGACGTGTTTACCGAGCCTGCGAGTGAACAGAGTCGCGTTGATTACAGTGAACGGCGCAATAGAGGCGCCTGTGAGAAACTGGATTGGGCTTCGATACTGTGCGTCCAGGCTCACAAACGCTTTTCTTCGCCAAAGGGGCTGGCTCAGATTAAGTTTCACAAGGCTACGAGGAGAATTGCTCAAGAACTCGTTCGTTGCCCGGTCCTTCGTCTGCTGGAAGCTGTAACTTGCACCTCCTTCCAGGCCACGAGAGGTCTGGCCCTTGACTTCCAATTCCACACCAGCCGATTTGGCAGCTTTGAGATTCCGGAAAATGGTTTCATCGTTGCCGGCATCTTCCGAGGTAATCAAGTTACGGATTGAGTCGTAGAAGATAGAAGTCGAGAACCACAGCCGATTCCCCAATCCTTGTTCCCACACAAACTCTGTGCTCCGAATATTTTCCGGACGCAAAGCGAAATTCGGAAGATTTGGGGGAACGGAATAGTACATCTCGTAGACATTGGGCGCACGAAAAGCTTCCCCATAAATGAATTTGAATGCGGTTCCAGTCCAGGGGCAATAGATCAGCGCCGCACGCGGATCGATATTCGATTCCAGCATGCTGTAGTAGTCATAACGAAAGCCAGCATTCAGAGTTAGGGAGGGTGTGATCGAAAACTCATCTTGCAGGAAGATTCCATCTACGAACGATGTCCGTTTATCGTTCATAGAGATCGCATAGGGATTGATGCTGTAATTGCTTTGGTTCTGGCGAATGTTGTCGCGGTACTCCCCTCCAACAGTGACGTGGTTCCGATGCACAGTCTTGGTGACTTGCATTTCCGTGCCCCACCATTTGCCAGCCGCAAAATCCAGGTTGGGATCCACTTGTTCTGGATTATCGGGCGATGCATACATGTACGTTCCCTGATAGGTGTAACGATCGTAAAAGGCGCGAAGTGACAAGTCCCAAGATCGAGCGAAGGTATGTTGATACCGTAAGTCAATGTAGAGATGAGCGTCGTTGGATCGAGTGCCGGGATTATTAAAGAGTGTTCCGTACGAGCCCGTGGGAATACCTTTTTCCCGAATGCCATACACGCTCTGCAGCGTGAAATCACGATAGGAAACGGTCGCCAGAGCGCTCCCGAGCTGGTCATCATCCACATGACTTGCAATTCCGTAATTGGTCTGGCTGGTGTTGAACTCGGGGTAGAAGAGCCGGTTATGTCCGCGACTGCCATAAAAGCTGCCGGAAACCAGAAATTCCCACGGTTGCAGCTTGCGTCCGTAGCTAATTCGTCCTTTATAAGTGTTGAAGGATGCCGCTTCGGATGAGAACTCGAGCCCTTCGAGATCGCTCCCGTGCTTGGTTACAACGTTGATCACGGCAAAGAAGGCATTGCTGCCATAGAGCGATGAAACTGGACCGCGGATGATCTCCACTCTTTGAACCAGATCGATATCGATTGGGAATTCGGTTCCGATCATCGCCTGGTCGTACACGTTGTCGTTGAGGCGATGCCCGTCCACGAGAAGCAGAACCCTGCTATTGAAGTCACTTGGTCGCGCAAACCCTCGAACTCCGAGGCTGGCATAGTTGCGGTCGTAGTTGACAAAGAATCCACGAACCACGCTCAAGATGTCGGCCAGTGTTCGGTAGCCGTGTTGCTGAATATCGTCCGCCGTTATCACGGTGACCGATGAAGGCGCATTCTCGGCGGATTCCAGATGCTTGGAGGCGCTGTAGACCTTGATCTTGCCCAGCTGTTCAAGACTTGCTTCCGAAAGGTCGGGCGCTGATGGTTGCCCAAAGCAGTTCGCGATGCCTGCTGCCATGAACAAGAGTTCTGCCGCAAGCCGGTAGTGTCTTGCGTGACTAATATCTGGCCCTCCCCTGTGGCCACATGCCCTGATCCACAATCCAAACCTGCAGAAGAGGCTCTGCGGAATTTCGGCTTCGTCATTCTGCCTGGCAGATGAAATGGGCTCGGCTCTTCCCATCTCTATATCGGTATGAGCAAATGTTTCTTGAGCCAGCCCAACACGAAGCCGTACCTGTGGGGACGCTGGTTCTGGTGCGTGAACCGGAGCCAAATGCGGTGGATGACGGAGGTCACAACACGAAGGCCTACGTACCAAAGGTCTCGCAGGCTGGGTTAAAGCGCAGCTAAAAGCTGCGCTCGTCTTCAAGTCTGACCAACCAAAGCCGATAGAGGATTAAAGGAGCTAGTTGCGAAGTGATCAGGCCGCAAAGGGCATGGATGCAAAGCGCTTGATATCGATTTGGCTGCATACGGCCCCGTTAGGCCCCGGCGGTAGGGCATCAATGACGAGGCGCCCTAGATTTGGAGGAACCGTTGAGGGACCCTATCTTCACTGCATTCGCCATGGTCGGAGTCCTGTTAGGACTTGCTTTCCCGACATGGGCACAAAATCGCCCCACTGATCTCGCGGATCGCAGTCTCGAAGAGTTGATGAACATCGAGGTTACCTCGGTTTCGAAGAAGCAGCAGAGCATTTTGCACACAGCCTCGGCAATCTTTGTCATTACGCAGGAAGAAATTCGCCGTTCCGGCGTGACTAATATCCCTGACTTACTCCGAATAGTACCTGGGGTGGACGTTGCCCAGATAAGCGCCAGCAAGTGGGCCATCAGCGCGCGCGGCTTCAACGGACAGTATTCCAACAAGCTGCTTGTTCTGATCGATGGACGAACGGTTTACACGCCGCTGCTGTCCGGAGTGTTCTGGGATACACAGAATGTGCCGCTCGAAGATATTGAGCGAATTGAGGTGATTCGCGGGCCGGGGGCAACCGTATGGGGCGCAAACGCCGTCAACGGCGTCATCAACATCATTAGAAAACCAGCTCGTGAGACGCAAGGAGGGTTGATCAGCGGGGGGGCAGGAACGTCCAATCGCGCGTTCGGAAACGCTCGATTCGGCGGAACGATGGGCGCGAATGCTTCCTATCGTGTCTACAGCCTCGGTTCGGCCAGCAGCCCATCGCCAGGCATCTTCGGGCGCCGGGCCAATGATGACTGGCACACCGTGCTCGGTGGTTTTCGCGTAGACGCCACTCCCACTACACGGGATACGGTCACCCTACAGGGAGACGCTCAGAGTGGAAGCACGGGGGAGATGGCGAGCGCGATGGTTTCAATTTCACCTCCCCTGAACGGCCTCCTGGTCCTGGAGGATCGTTTTTCTAGCTGGAATGTTCTCTCGCGCTGGAATCGCGTGTTCTCCACCCGATCCGAGACGTCGCTGCAAGTCTATTTCGATCGCACTACGCGCGGGGACGCCACCTACGGAGTCGGCCTCAATATATTCGACATCGATTTTCAGCATCACGTGGGATGGGGGGAACGGCATGATTTCGTGTGGGGGCTCAGCTATCGTGTGAGATTGGATCGAACGCTGACGACCGAGCGGATCTCCTTTACTCCTGCATCCCGCACTACCCAGTTATTCGGTTCCTTTGTGCAGGACGAAATTACCCTCCTGCCGGATCGACTGTTTCTCACGTTGGGAGCCAAGCTCGAGCGCAACGGCCACACTGGATGCAGTCTGCAACCGAGTGCGCGGGTCAGCTGGACTCCGTCGCCGAAACACATGTTCTGGGCCGCGGTTTCTCAGGCCGATCGCACCCCCGCGCGTAGCGACACCGATATCCGAGTCAATTACGCTAGCCTTCCCGGTCCCGGCCTTCCCTTGCTGGTCAGCCTTATGGGCAATCCGAAGTTTCAGAACGAGGTCCTGCACGCCATTGAGGCCGGGTACCGCAGTGAAGTGAATCGCCGATTGTCCATCGATGCCACATTGTTTTACAACCACTATCACAATCTGGTCTCGGTTGAACCCGGCATTCCGTCGGTTGAGAGCAATCCCGCACCGTTGCACATGGTTGTTCCTAGTTCATTGGCGAACCTGGAATACGGGGAGACCCATGGGCTGGAAGTCTTCGGAAATTGGAAAATCGCCCCTCGCTGGACACTGAGCCCCGGCTATTCGTTCCTGCGGGTGCATCTCCACGCCAAAGCGGGAAGTCACGACCTGACCAACGCTCCCGGAACTGAGGGAAGCAATCCCGCTCAGCAGGCCCAACTTCGTTCTCATGTAGTCTTGCCTGCCCATTGGAGTTGGAACACGTCCACCTATTTCGTCGGGCGTCTGCCCGCCTTATCGGTTCCCTCTTATATCCGACTTGACACCAACCTGGTCTGGCAGCTGGGGGAGAGCTTCTCGATTACGCTTGCCGGACAGAACCTGCTGAGATCCAAGCATCTGGAATTTGCCGGGCCGGACTCTTCCGTCACATCCACCCTTAGCGAACGAAGTGGCTTTTTGAAACTGATGTGGAGCTTCTGAATTGTAGTCGTATGAAAAAGTCAGCCATCTTCGCCAAGTTGGGAGCGCGATCCTGGTCTAGCAAGTGTGTGCCACTTGATCGCACTGTTTCCTGCGGGGCGTAAGGTCTTGACAACTGTGATCGCAGCGAGAGCCAATTCACGAATTCGAACCTCGCGAGGAAGAAGACGGATTCTTCTTACATGTCTGCTGGCAATTGTTATCCAGCAAGCCAGGCCCCAATCCCAACAAGATGAATACCAGTTGAAAGCCGCCTTTATTTTCCATTTTGCACAACTGGTGGAGTGGCCGGGTGCGAGCAGCAACCTGGTGTTGTGCATCCTCGGCGATGATCCGTTTCACGGCGAGTTGGACGACACGGTCCGCGGAAAGCAGATTGGTTCCAGAATGCTTCAGGTCCGGCACGTTCGCCAGTTATCCGAGGTGCACGGTTGCCAATTGTTGTTTATCAGCAAGGCAGAAGTCAGACGTATTCCGGCCGTGTTGTCGGAATTGCAACACTCACCAGTCCTGACGGTGGGCGAAACGGACGGATTTCTTAACGCGGGCGGAATTATTTGCTTCTGCCTGGAGGGGAACAAACTGCGCTTTGAGGTCAACCGGTCAGCGGCAGAAACAGCGGGGTTAAAGGTCAGCTCTCGCTTGCTCGTTTTGGCCAAAAATGGAGTCGGCGATCGTGGGCGGAAATAAGTTCATGGGGTTCAGAGACCTTCCGATTCGACGAAAGCTCTTGCTTCTGGTGCTTTCCGCAACGGTCTTGGCGCTGCTGATGGCGTGTGGCGGACTCGCGATCTATGAGCAGTCGCGGTTTCGCGCCAGCATCGTGGGTGAATTGACGACGCTTGCTGACACATTGGGAGCAAATACCGCCGCAGCACTTGTCTTCAATGACCAGAAGACCGCCCACGAAATGCTGCATGCTCTTCAAGCTGAGCCACACGTGATCGCGGCATGCGTGTACGACGCAGACCACCCGGAACCTTTTGCTGAGTATCGTCGGCCCGGTCTCTCAGAAAGTTTTCCCATGCCGGCGTGGAGCCCCCCGGGCCATCACTTTAGCCGAGAATCCGTCGTTTTGCATCGCGACGTGCTTCTGAATGGCGAGCGTGCCGGATCCATTGCGATCGTTTCTGATCTTGCCGGATTCAAGGAACAGCTAGCGGGATACACCAAAATCGCCATGCTGGTGCTGTTCGTCTCTCTGCTGTTCACTTCCCTGGTTTCCACGCGCTTGCTTCGCATCGTCAGTGATCCCATTCTGGAGGTTTCAGAGGTCGCGGGCCGTGTTTCCCGCGAAGAAGACTACTCGCTGCGCGCGCTCGCTCACAGCAACGATGAAGTGGGTATCCTGGTGAGGGCTTTCAACCAGATGCTCGAGCGGATTCAACAGCGGGATCTCGCTCTAAAACATGCAAACGAGGATCTGGAAACACGCGTTCAACAGCGAACGGCGGCGCTGCAACAGGAGATCCTGGAGCGCAAGCAAGTGGAGAACGAATTGCGCCGGAAGACTGCCTTCCTCGAAGCGCAAACAAATGCCACGGTGGACGGAATTCTGGTGGTGAGTCCCGAGAATAAGAGGCTTCTCCATAACCAGCAACTAGTGAAACAGTGGAACGTTCCTCAAGAAATCATCACCGACCAGGATGACCAGTCCTTATTTGATTATGTCCTGAATCTCACCAAGGACCCGGAGCAATTCAAAGAACGGGTCCGATACCTGAACCAGCACCCGAACGAAATCAGCCGAGACGAGCTCGAATTTAAGAATGGGTTAGTACTCGACAGGTATTCTGCTCCGGTTTTGGGGCAAGACGGGCAGTACTACGGAAGGGTCTGGACGTTCCGCGACATTACCCAGCGGAAGCAGACCGAGGCCGCTCTGCTGCACGCCAAGATCGCCGCCGAAGCCGCAAATCGGGCCAAAAGCGAGTTTCTGGCAAACATGAGCCATGAGATTCGCACGCCGCTCAATGGTGTGATTGGCATGACGGAGTTGGCCCTCGATTCAAAACCCGATCCGGTCCAACGCGAATACCTTGAGACCATTAAGTACTCGGCCGAGACTCTGCTGACCGTGATCAATGATGTTCTTGACTTTTCCAAGATTGAAGCCGGAAAGCTGGACTTAGACGCATTCGACTTCAACCTGCGCGATGCGCTGGAAGAAACCCTGAAACCGCTGGCGTTGCGCGCCGACGAGAAGAGGATTGAGCTTCTATGCGAGATCGCCTCCGATGTACCGGAAATGGTGCAGGGTGATGCCAGTCGGCTTCGGCAAGTAGTTCTCAATTTCTTGGGGAACGCCATCAAATTCACCCATCAGGGAGAGGTGGCGCTCAAAGTAGAAGTGGAAGCTCACGAGCATGACCATCACCTGATCCGCTTCACCGTGCGCGATACCGGAATTGGCATTCCTCCGGAAAAGCGAGAATCTATTTTCGAGCCTTTCACGCAAGCGGATGCTTCGACCACACGCAAATACGGAGGAACGGGACTCGGCCTGACCATCTCGGCGCGACTCGTGTCGATGATGGGCGGCAAAATCTGGTTCGAAAGTGAGGTGGGAAAGGGAACGCAATTCCATTTCACGGCCCGGTTGAAGGCCCTTGCCCGGCACGAGCAATCGGAGATGGCCATCCCCGCCGAGATACTACGCGGCATGAGTGTTCTGATTGTGGACGACAATGCGACGAATCGCAGGATTCTACGGGAAATGCTGGCACGCTGGGAAATGTGCAGCCACGAGGCGGACAGCGGAGCGCAAGCATTGCTGCAATTGATCGCGGCACAAGCAGCGGGCAATCCCTATCGCTTGATTTTGACTGACATGCACATGCCCAACATGGATGGCTTCACGCTGGTTGAACAGCTTCGGCAGATTCCGGGTCTGTCTACACTGGCGATTATGATGCTCACTTCCGCCGGGCACCTCGGGGATGCAGAACGCTGCAAAAAACTGGGCATCACTTCTTATCTCGTCAAACCAGTCCGGAAGTTGGAGTTGCTGAATTCTATCTTGAAGATAGTTGGGCAAACCGATGTTGGGCTATCTCGGAATTACAGGTGCCTCGCAAAGGGCACGCGAGCTTGAAGAAATGGGCAGAAAGAACGACCTGCAAACGGCACCGGCTGTATTCGCGGCACTCGAAGCCGAACTCGTGCAGGTTCTCGCTTCCATGCGGAACCAAAGCTGCACGAGTGTGGAGAAACACCTGTCTGCCAAGGCCGGAGGAGAGCAGTGAGCAACCCGCAAACAACCTCGGAGCAGATCGTGCAAAGCCCATGTCCTCCCCGGGACGTGCTGGTTGCCGAAGATGATCCGATGTTTCGCAAGATCCTGCAGAACTGGCTGCAAAGCTGGGACTACAAGGTCATCGTGGCGACAGATGGCACAGAGGCCTGGAGCATCCTGCAACAGGAGCGCCCTCCAGATTTGCTCATTCTCGACTGGGTGATGCCGGGAATCGATGGCATGGAACTCTGCCGCAGAATACGAGAGAGGCAGAGCCCATCCTATCAGTACATTCTGGTCGTCACTGCAAATGATGCTCGACAAGACGTGGTTCGAGGGCTCGAGGCAGGGGCGGACGACTATCTTACGAAGCCGTTTGACAAAGGCGAACTGCGAGCTCGCCTCAGAGTGGGAACGCGTATTCTCACGCTTCAGGAAGACCTGATCCGGGCTCGCGAGAATCTCCGCTTCCAGGCGACCCACGATGTCCTCACCGGCATCTGGAACCGCCGGGCTGTCCTCGATCTATTGCACCGTGAAATTGAGCGGGCCACCCGCTTCCACGCGTCTACTGGAGTTTTGATGCTCGACCTCGACCACTTTAAGAAGATCAACGACACGTACGGGCATTTGACAGGCGATGCGGTTCTAAAGGAAACCGCGCAACGTATTACCCAGGTGGTGCGTTCCTACGACTTTGTCGGACGCTACGGCGGAGAGGAGTTTCTGGTGCTGCTGCCTGGCTGTGACAAGGAACAGGCTGAACAGAGCGGGGAGCGAATACGACTGGCCGTCACCGCCACTCCCGTGTTCGCAGCTGGGTCCGAGATTCACGTCACCATCAGTATTGGCGCGACTGCGACGATAGGGGGGGCCGGAAACGGAAGTCCTGGCGATAGCTGATGCTGCCTTGTATCAGGCGAAGAGTGCTGGCCGGAACCGGACCGTCGCCAGTTAGGTCTTACCGTCCCTTCGACCGCGAGTCAAAACGATAGCCGAATGTGAAGAGCCACTGGTCGTAGTTTTGGCCCGCACCCCGATTCCAGGTGTATCCAGTCTGCACGAAATAGTGCGGCCCGAGGGAAGCCTCGAAATTCCCCGTAACGAAATGCGAGATATCGCTGGTTGTCGGCGAGACGAACGACTGGCGTCCGCCAAGCACCTCCCAGCGCAGGTTCTCGTTGAAGTTGCGCGAAAGCGAGATCGATTCGTACGAGCCGCTCCCGAAAGAGCTATTGAACTTGGAGTAGTGCACATCGGTACGCATTCCAATCCACGGCATGCGGCCCACCGTGACTCCATACAGCTGGTTCAAGGACGATTTCGCATCTCCCGAGCGGTTGCTGCGGCCCAGAAGAGTGTAAGCCCAGACGTCCTTCACGACCTGGACACGCGCCCCTCCGCTGAAGCCTTGGAACAGGTACTTATCCAGTAATCCCGTTCCAACCAGTTGAGCGTTGTAAGTGGGAATGTCGCGAAAGTAAGTTTGGTTTACGTCGAACTCCAGCCTGGAAGTCGGCTGCAGTCGCACTGTCAGAAAATTACGGCTCACGCCTGCACCGGGCGCAGCCACTTGGGGATTACCGCTCGGACTATCTACCTGCAATGAATCGTAGATGGACAGATACCGTTTGTAGAAAATCCCGTTCTCGAAGAAAACGAAGGGGCGATCGATATTCCACTTGAGCAGCGCGATGCCCATCCCGGACGTGCTCGTGTAGCGGAAATTGTCGAAAGATCCGCCCTCGAAGTTGACGAAAGCCCCACCAATCCTGCGGTCAGGGTTGTAATTCCAGGAGGTCGGGTCAGGGGTCGAACCCGCGAAGATGCCAGCGGTCACTCCCTGCGACAACCGTCTAGCAAGATAACCTCCATCGATGGAATCAAGACTGGTAGCCCAGGGCAGGTAAAGACGTCCGAAACCGGCCACATTCTTGGAATTAGGATTATCGTATGTCATCCCAATCGTATAGGTGCGGTTGATGAGGTCTTGCAATGTCGCCTGGCCGCCATGCGATTGGTTGTTGATGCGTCCACGCCAGAATCCGGTCAGGTTCCAGTAGGTTCCGTTGATACGGGTGATATCGGTGCGAATCATGAGCCCGGCATTCGAACTCACACCGCCGCCGTTATCATGGCTTGCGACTCCGGAGTAATCGAACCCGATTCTTCCACGGGCACGATTGATTTCTGGCAGGGGCGGCCTAGGAATCACTACACGCGCCTCATCATCGAGCGTGTCTCCCTCGCTGAACGAGACTACGACCGGATACTTTCTGGTCGCGCTCAGCGACCGTCGCGCAATCAAAGACTGAGTTTCCTCCGAAGTTAAGTATGCCCAGTCGCCTACTTTTATCGGCCGCGTCGGATTGTGAATCTCCCCGACTGCTGACGACAACGCGGCCGAGGCCAACTGCAATTCAGCGATAGGGAGTGCGTCTGCATCGCTCGCAGCGGTAGCTTTCTGGGAAGGGTCGATGGCCTTGACCTCGAGTTTCATGCCTTCCGCGAGCCCTTCATTCCGCCCACCCTCGAGATAAGCAACTCCCTCGGCAACATACTTCACGCGAAACGCAATGCGAACATCCGGATTTGCCTGTGCCGGAACAACCGCCGGATTCGAGCCAGCGGCTTCGGTTTTCGCCGGGGATTCAGAGGCATTCACAGGAGCAGATCCTGGCACCGCCTGATCCGGGGATACCGTTGCATTCCCAGAAGCTGCAGACGGCGCATTCGATCCATTCGGAGCAGGGGCCGCATTTTGACCGGCTTGATTGGCAGCACCCGAAGCAGAAGAAGCACCGGCGCTCGCAGCATCCTGTTCTGGCGGGAACGCGATAGGCGGAAGTGAAGGGGGAGGGGCAGGAGTTTGTGCTGACTGGGTTTCAACGGAACTCGTCTGATTCGCTTCTTCCGGCTTCCGATGAATTCTTGCGATGAGAGGGACCGAAGCCGCCGAGGCGGGACCAACGCGTTTCTTGTCCGAGGTTGCGTTCTCAACTGCCGGCAAAATGCTCACGATGATTTTGTTTCCGTCGCTCGCCACTCCGTAGGGCCGCTGCGATTCCAAAACCACAACGACCCGAATGGAAGATGGAGTACTTCCATTCTCCCGTTCCACTTGTACCGACTTAACACCGTTGTGATTGAACGGAACAGAACTTGGAGCGTTGCCGGGAAGAGTCCCGGGGAGGTCGAGCATCAGCCGCTCAGGTTTGCTAGCCCAGGTGACACGAGGACTGACGGACGAGGTAAGGGTCACCTCGACTCGCACGCCGCCCTTGTCCTCGAAGAGTTCGAGTTTTTGGATCGTGGCGGCTCCGCCTGCCGACTGCGCCCATGCTCCGGACGCAAGAGCCAGGAGGGCTCCAAAATATACAAATCGCTTCACTCCCTACTCCATTCCCGAGAAAAAGTAATGCAATGGTGCAAGCCGCTGTTTCTCTAGCCTCCCCCGCCATTGCGGTGGCACTGGTAACAGTTCACACTGTTGTAGACGTAACCACCGACCCCCTGATGTTGTGAATCCGTGTTCGATTTCGTATGGCAGTTCGTGCATTGAAAGATACTGTAGTCGGTTGAATTGGTATGGCAGGTGGCACAAACGCCATTCGCTCCGCCGTGATTGGTATCAAACCAGGTGTGGTTGAAGGTCGCGCCCAGCCAGGTTGCGGTCGTGTGGCAGAGCGCACAAGTCGTGGGGAAGCCCGCAGCAACATGGTTGGGGCTATTAGTTCCCTGGTAATCCGCCTTGTGGCAGCCAAAACAATCGGTTGGCAGGGTGGTGTAATTGTTGTTTACATGACAATTCGCGCACGCGACCTTGGTGTGAGCGCCCGTCAGTGGGAAGGAAGTGTTGTTGTGGTTAAAGCTGGCCGGCGACCACGCGGCGGTGCTATGGCAGACATCACACTGCTGCGGAAAGCCCCCCGTGACATGGTTCGGATTATTCGTGTTTTGATAGTCCGTCAGATGACAACTCACACATGCCGTACTGGTGAGGCCAAAGTTTCCGTTCGTATGGCACTGGCTGCACTGCATAGTCGCGTGAAAACCAGTGAGTGGCCAGCCCGTCGCCGCGTGGTTGAACGTGGCTGAGGTCCAGTTCGTGGTGCTGTGGCACATTTCACACTGCTGGGGGAAACCTGCCGAGACGTGACCCGGGTTGTTCGTTCCCTGGTAATCCTTCAGGTGACAGCTCACGCAGGCCGTGGTGCTGAGGTTGAAATTCCCGTTCACATGGCACAGCGCACATT
>Ga0210410_10001454_pt1 | contig 22288 bp, 17 predicted proteins | sample IncBWC4MmetaG_FD_161058 | JGI IMG/M metagenome (GOLD analysis project Ga0210410, IMG submission 161058) | Forest soil microbial communities from Barre Woods Harvard Forest LTER site, Petersham, Massachusetts, United States - Inc-BW-C-4-M | ecosystem: Environmental > Terrestrial > Soil >... | reverse complement strand
AGCCCTTCGCAAGGCTCCGTCGCGCTCTTGAATTTGCGTCAACATACCGTTGAACGCGTCGATTAATACCGAAATCTCGTCGCGAGTATTGGAAGGCTCAGCCCGAACCGAATAGTTCTTGTCGCGAGAAACAAGCTGCGCAATCTCCGCGAGTTGAACGATTGGCCTCGCAACCCCTCGCTGAACGATCGGAGAGATCAGAAGGGCCACCAGGAGGGACACCGCAAGAACGATGGCGGAAATCCCCACATACAGCTTCAGCCGGGCGTACAGCCCTTCCATGCTGGATTGAATGTAGATGGTGCCGGTCGGTTTGCCTTGGAAGACAATCGAACGAACCAATAGAACTGCGCCGCCGCCAAACCGATACGTTTCGTCCTGCCCTGCAGCGAGTGACGGCAAAACCGGAATTTTCCCGTCTTTGTTACGAGAGTATGCCGCGAATGGCCGGCCATCAAGCGTAAGAATGCCCGCAGAAACGATGTTTGGAGAAGCCTGCAAGGCCGACAATGTCTTCTCTGCCGAACTCGGATCGTCGAACAAAATGGCAGAAACGGCGTTGGAGCCGGCGATTTGAGCCTGAATAGAGAGATTGTAAACAGCAGCCCGTCGAAAACTGACCAAATCGTACCCAATAAATGCCGCGCAGGCCAGAAGCAATGCCGCGCCGCTGACCAGCATGTTCGTCCACGTCATCTTCTTGGAGATCGAATAGTCTCTGAACATGGTGCGTCAGTCACCCGACTGCTGAGACCTCCTCACTGCAACCGCGACCTTCAGCAGATCGGAACTCAACGTCAGACCCGCATCTTGGGCGCTCGTCAGATTCACCTCGAAGCGAATTTTGTTGGCCACCACGACAAACTGGATCATTCCCCCTCGCTGCGAGAATTGTGGTATATCGCTGACTGTCAAGACGCCGGCCTTGTCCAAGCCCGCAAGGATTTCCTTTAGGTGGCTATCCTCGGACGCACTGATGTAGAGAACGCGGCAATCGAGCGCGTCTTGCGCTTTCGAGACCCGCTTCGCGACGACAGCTTTGCCGTCGATGGATTCACCCGAGAGTATTGTGTCCAGAATGGCGCCAAACGGATCCTGCCCGAACACGCAAATCGGGAAAGAGCTGCCCTTCGCCGAGGCAGCGGCTGGAGACCATTGCACGAACCGGCCGAAGTTATAGAGATACGCGGCCTTGACTTCGAATTCCGATGCTTTAGGTTGTTGTGCGCGCAAGTTGAAAGGCGGGATGAGAAACAATATGACCCAAAATATCAAGAGGCGGTTTCGCGGCGAGACCTGATCCTGAGAAGCGCTAACCGGAGATTCGGCAGTGAAATGCTGCATGGCCTTCTCGCCCTTTACCTTCTCCAGGTTAGCCTTGCAAAAGCGCTTCTTTTGATCCCGACCAATGGACCGGGATCTCCTCCAAATTCCGGGTGAGAGGGCGAAAGAAGGTTCTGCCCGACGACGGAAAACTCCATGCTTTCTCCGACGTGCCATCCCAGCCGGACATCCGCTGTGCTATAAGCCTCGACACTGTACGCAGGAAGTCTGCTGGAATATCGATATGTCGCGTCAAGTTCGAGGTGCTTTGGCAAGTTGAAGAGCGATTGGAAGCTCATAACGTGTCGGGGGCTTGAACCTTCGTAGGAACTAAGCAAATTCCCCACGTCCTTGAACCCCGGTTTGTCTCTCAGTGCCATGTCCAGATAGGAATAGGACCCGCGCACCTGCCACCATTGTGTAATTCTCCATTCTGGAGCTACTTCACCTCCTACTGTATTACCCTCGATAATGTTGGCGTACGGCAAAACGAAGAAAAGGTGCAGAGGGGGCGGATTACTTGATTCACTGATCCCAGGTGGCCCGTAGCCCTGGAGGCCGGTATAGTCGTTGTAGAAGGCCGTAAAATCGAGATAGATATTTCTGCTAACTTGCATGCGATATCCCGCTTCATAGCCGATCAGTTGCTCCGCCTCAGCTTTGGGATTTCCCACAACGTCGAAATACACGCTCGGCGGCGTAGGTTCTGCGACCGCCAGAATGGCGAATGAGACATCCTGGTCCTGGCGCGACGGTGTTCGCACGGCCCGAGTCACCGCGGCCCAGAAAGACTCGCGGTCCGTCGGCGTCCACAGCAGCCTCACACTGGGCTCGAATTCAAAGCCACTGAAGTTGTTGTGCTCCAGCTTGGTTCCCGCCGTCAACGTAAGCTTGTCGCGGACGATCGGAAGTTCATATTGCACAAAGCCGCTGTAGACGCTGTCGGTTTGGCTGTTCGGGGCAAAATTTATGGCCGGTGTTGTCTGAATGAAGTTGCTGGGACTTATCCGTGCCCCCAAGCCCCAAGTTAGCTCCTGCTCGTTGTGGGTGCGCAAATGGTGAACGAAGTCGACATCAAAGGTGTCGCGTGTCTCACCGCCTTCGACGCCGACTCGGTTGGTACGGTCGAAGTACGCTTGAATCTGCACGTCCGAGCCCTCGGCCGTCGTGTGCTGCCAGCGTACCAGCAGGTTTCCTCCGGAAGCGGACGAAATGTCGTTTCGCACCGTCTCTGTAGCCGGAGAAAACGTGGCCAGAAAGGAACTCTCTCCGCTCCCAGCGCTGTAGATGTCGCCTTGTACCGTGAAGTCATCCTTCTCGCCACGCTTCCAGTCGGTGCGGAAACCCGCTTGCCCCATCCGCCAATGATCGAATTCGTCCCCATCAGAATGGAACTCGGTTCCACGCATGGAGCCAGTAGCGTAAATGCGATAGTTGAAATCCTTCCGCACCGTGCCACCGTAACGGATACTGGCCGTACCCTGGTCTACGTTTCCTCCCCCAAGCGATACCAGCGCCCCATGGGTACTCTCCGCGCTCTTCGTAAGAATGTTGATTACACCGTTGACCGCGTTCGCCCCCCAGATGGTGCCGCCCGGTCCTCTGACAACCTCAATGCGTTCGACGTCTTCGAGCACCACATCCTGCACGTCCCAATACACTCCGGCGAATAGCGGCGTGTAAAGGCTGCGGCCGTCAATCAAAACCAGCAGATCCTTCGAGAACTGGCCGGCTAACCCGCGAATCGCGATGGACCAATGGTCCGCGTCAATGCGCGCGACTTCCACACCGGGGGCAAGGCGTAATGCCTCGGGGATGGTTGTTGCCCCGGAACGTCGGATGTCCTCCTGCTTGATGACAAAGATCGCCGCGGGCGTCTTGAGGACCTGCCGGGGGTCCTTGGAAACGGTCGTGATCTCAACTTCGCCCAGTTGCGCCAAGCTTAGGCTCTTGAGGCTCACGCTGCCAGGTTGATCCTGTTGATCCTGTTGTGGCGTTTCGTCAGCACGGATGTTGATCGCTGCCAACAGAACCAAAAAACAAAAAGCCATGGAGGCTACCACACAGCGCCAATTGAAATGGGCGCGCTCCGGAACACAAGTTCTCAGCCCGGCGCCTTTGCTCAGAGCTGATTGAAGCACACAAATCGGAGAGTAGATGCGAGTTATCATCAGTTACATCATTCGCGCCCCGTCACGGCGGGCGCCCATGCACGGATAGCTAACTATAAACCTGCATGTATTCAGAGATTTAAGGGTTTCCTGTTGGACGTGACGCATATGTAATAGCCTTAATTGACACATTCCGAGCTCAAATGCCATTTGACCGCGGCCCTCCCGGTACTCTGGCCTCGTATCGTCGGTCGACGCGCGCCCCTCTCTCCTCGGCGGGTCGGGCGCACCCTTGCACACGAACGCGGTTCACGCAACCCGGCCCTCCGCAGGATCGTCATCTAGGAGATATCTGGCGTTTTCGGGGGTATTCTTGCGGCCCGCGATATCGAAGGCAGTGATGAGCGCAGCCAGCTTTCCCTTGAGGTGAAACGTGCCTACTGTCACATCCAGCTGCGTCACTTGGTTCGTCTTCGTAAGAATCTCAACGAAACAGCGGCTACTGCCTTCCTCGGCATCGCTCTGCCTAACCGTCTGCTCCATGAGCAATTTTCTCGAATCTGGCAGAAGAAGGGACCAAAAAACGTTCCTCAGAAGCTCTTTTCGGCTGTAACCAGTGATTCGTTCTGCGGCTGGGTTGACATAGCAACAACGAGTTCCTTGTTCGATGAAAGTGGCTGCCGGAGTGGTTTCTGCCAGGGATCTAAATTGTGCCTCGCTGTCTTCCAATAACTGCCTTTCTCGCTGCAGTATTTCACGCTTTGATTTTTCGTTAAGCGCGCCGGAGATGGCAGCCGGCAGACGATCCAGCCGGTCCTTAAGAACGTAGTCAGCCATTCCGCTCTTCACGCATTCAACGGCTCTTTGGTCACCCAAGGCTCCCGTTACCAGAATGAACGGGATATCCTTGTTTTGGTTATGCACCAAATTCAGCGCGTCCATGCCGGTCCAATTTCCCAAGGCATAGTCGGCAAGGATTACGTCAAAAGTAGCGTTTCGCAGACGCTCGACGAATGCATCGCGTGTGCTCGCAACATCACAGCGTACGTCGGGCAGGGATTTCCGCAATAATCTCAAACAGAGTTGCGCATCGGTCGGATCGTCTTCAGCGAGGAGTACGCGCAGAATTCGTTTCTCCGGACACATTGATTCAACTCTGCCGTCGTCGTATTTCATGCTTTTTCATCTCCTTGAATCCGACTTCTGTCAGGAGTTGCAATTAATACAGGTCGATTCATTTGTCGTCCCAGCGGACCAGGAGTACTGAGAGGGGCTATTTCATCCTGGAAGTAGGGTAGTCATGCTTGGTGACCACTGTAAATATCTAGTTATCTGACGGGTTCCAACTAGTCATTACATCGTTCACCGTATCACTGGAATTACTGGGCTCGCCTCGCCGAGGGCTACGAGTTCAAATGCGGTAATCCGTAGTGGCGACAATCAATGGAACTAAAAACTCTCCGAGTCTTTTGGCTTCAATCTCGCCGAGGCCTTCCAATTGGAGGCCCATAAACTCGTTTCCCTCGGTGCGAACGACGCGGGCCGACGTACGAATCACCTCAGGAACCGAGGATGGCGTCAAAGCGACGCTCACCACGGAACCGATGGGTAGGATGCGATTTGCACGGACCAACATTCCACCCAGGGAAAGGTCGACCGTTTCGCAATCGAGGCGTATTTGTCCCAATTCGATTGTGGCTTTGCATTTGACCTTCACGCGCTGAAGTCTTCGCCTTTCACGATCGATTGGCACGCTGAAGATCTGAATCGCGCGTGAAAGGCGCGTCCGCTCGATCGGCTTGAACAAAAATAAGTTGGCGCCGGCCTCAAATGCGCGCGTCATGAGAGCACGATCCTCGCTGCCTGTAAGAATCACAATAGTCGTCGTCTGATTCATCCCCGAACTGCGAATTTGCTTCGTCAATTCCACACCGTCCGGCGGTGGCATGTTAACGTCGAGGAATATCGCGTCATACCTGCGGCCTTTAAGCGTAGCTGTCGCCTGGGTGCCATCCGTGACTGGATATGCCCTCATCTCCACATCGATGTCAGCTTGGACTTTTCGCAACGTACGCAGGAATAGTTCCACATCGTCGGCACTGTCCTCGACAATTAGAATGTCGTACGGGCGACTTCTGGACTGTTCTTTTGACATCGCGCTCCCACCGTGCGCTTCCGCTTTGGATCGTCTCAGCGTCCCTATGGTGTCGAGGAGCACATCGCCACAGGACGCTTAGCGTTGCAGCGTAGCGATGGACTCAACAGAGAATCGTCCCAGAGATCAGAATAGCGGACCTCCATTAAGGTTCTTCTGAAGAGCGCGCTTTGGCGTTAGCTAGAATGGACCCACGTACGATTCTAAAACTTCTGAGCGAGATCGGAGCCAGACGTAGAAATCTCGGTGCCCGACTGGGCAATGGCACGGAATTTGACAGAGGCCTTGGAAACGGATCCGTTGGCACTAAAGTTGAGACTGCGGTTCGGTGTGCCCGAAGGGGCTTCCATGCAGGCCAAATGGGGATGCCCCCAAAACCGCTATAGAAAGACCGAAATTGATGGTTTACGACGATGCTTGGTGTCTTACTCGATACGACACATAATTGTTTCTAGTAATATTTGAGACGGCCTCATGATTGGCAAATGACCGTAAGCTATACGGATAAGTGCCCGCTTGGAATCGTTACGTCGCTCGCCCTCGACAAAGTGGACATTGGGTTGCGATCGGTTTCAGCTATTTGGCGCTGTGAAAAACCAGCCTTCGCCGCAATAGCTGAAGGAGGCCCCTGATGACGGTTCGCCGGAAGACCCTGCTCATTATTGCCATCACGTGTGTCGCGTTGGTGATCGTACTGTACATTGCGTCCCGGTCTCTTCTGCTGGGCGGCTTCATCAAGCTCGAGCAGACGAGTGCGGAGGAGAACGTTCAACGCGTGCTCAACGCCCTCGACCAGGACTTCGGGGCCATGGACCGATTCACTATGGATCGCGCTTCGACAGTCGAGTCCTATAACGCCATGTCCAATCCCACGCCCGAATTTATCCATTTGCTGCTCGGAAGTGACGCAGCCGGGTCTCCACAGACGCGCCGATTTAACTTTGTCGTGTTGATTGACGCAGCTGGTCACATCGTGGCTTCGAGAGGCCTCGATCTCCGGACCAAACAGATCATCGACGTTCCTGAAAGCTTGAAAGCGCGCGTTCAATTGAACGATCCCTTGTTTCGATCCGCCGCCACAGAGGGGAAAAAGACCGGTCTGTTACTTCTTCCCGAAGGTGCGCTCCTGGTGGTGTCCCGACCCATTACCAACCCGAGCTCGCCCGGGCCGCTGCGCGGATTCATGCTCACGAGTCGCTACCTTGACAACGGGGGAGACCTTCAAAGCTTGGAGAAGACAACCAATTTCCCTCTCTCGTTCCAAAGAATCGACGGGGAAAAACTCCCGGACGATTTTACCGACGCGAGCCAGCATCTAGCAAAACAAGGGGACATCTACGTTCGCCCGCTTGATGAATCCAATCTGGGTGGTTACGCGCTGCTCTATGACATATACGGAAAGCCGGCCCTGATCCTCAAGACGAAAATGCCTCGGCGAATCTACCAGCAGGGCCAGATCAGCCAGCTGTACTTTGTTGGCTCGCTGGGGATCGCAGGGCTCGTATTTGCGATTGCGGTGATGCTCCTGTTGGAGAAATCCGTGGTGTCCAGGCTCAGTGCCTTGAGCGGGAGCGTTGCTGCTATCACAAGCAGCAGAGACGCATCGGGCCGCTTGGATTGTCGCGGAAGCGACGAGATTGCCAGCCTGGGCGAAGCGATCAACCAAATGTTGGAATCGCTGCATGTTTCTCAAAAACTGAAACAAAATGCGGAAGAGCGCTACCGGGTCTTCATGAACAATATCCCGGCCATTGCCGTGATCAAGGATAGCAAGGGTCGCATTGTCTACATCAATGAGCCGATGGCCAAAATCTTCAACATAAAATTAGATGACATGCGAGGAAAGCCGGTAGGCGACTGGATTCCCAGGGAAATGGCTACGACGATTCGCCTCCATGACCAGGAAGTTCTCTCGACGAAACGGCCGCACCGATTTGAGGAACGGTTTCCTACTCCCGATGGAACTATGCATCATTGGCTCAGTTTCAGATTTCCTCTCGAGGGACCAGACGGAGACCTACTGGTGGGTATGGTTGGCATCGACATTACGGACCGGATAGAAGCGGAATCGGCCCTTCAAGCCGCCAAGGAGATGGCCGAGGCGGCTAGCCGGACGAAGAGTGAATTCCTCGCAAACATGAGCCACGAGATCCGGACCCCGCTCAATGGTGTAGTGGGAATGACCGATCTGGCTCTAGGGACTGACCTCACGCCGGAGCAGCGGGAGTACCTCGATACGGTGAAGTTGTCGGCGGATGCCCTTCTCACCGTGATCAACGACATTCTGGATTTCTCGAAGATCGAAGCCGGAAAGATCGATTTGGAAATGATTGATTTCAATGTGCGCGACCATTTGGAAGCGACGCTTAAGACGCTTGCTTTTCGAGGTGACGAAAAAGGGATCGAGCTGTTGTGCGAGGTGGCCGCCGAGGTGCCGGAAATGGCGCGGGGAGATTCGAACCGCCTGCGCCAAATCATCGTGAACCTTGTCGGCAACGCGATCAAGTTCACTGATGAGGGTGAAGTGGCTTTGAAAGTTCGAGTCGATGCAGAAGAAGGCAGCGATCGCATCATGCATTTTACGGTGTCGGACACTGGTGTCGGGATCCCTCCGGAAAAACAAAAATTGATCTTCGAACCGTTCTCCCAAGCGGATTCTTCAACGACAAGAAAATATGGAGGGACCGGTCTGGGTTTGTCCATTTCCGCGCGCCTGGTGGAGATGATGGACGGGAAAATGTGGGTCGAAAGCCAGGTAGGGCGAGGATCTGAGTTCCACTTCACGGCGCGGCTGGGAACCTCAGAGAAAGCGATCGAAGTGGGGGCGATAGCGTCTCCAGAAATCCTGCGCGGCGTCAAAGTCTTGGTGGCGGATGACAACCGCACGAACCGGCGCATTCTGGAAGGGATGTTGAAGCGCTGGGAGATGAACTCGACGCTGGTAGCAGCAGGAGAGGATGCGCTAACGGCGCTGTCCTCGGCTTTGGAGGCTGGAGAGCCGTATAGGCTGGTTCTGACCGACATGCATATGCCAAAGATGGACGGCTTCGGGCTCATCGAAAGGATACGTCAGAACCCTAAGCTATCGACCGCCGTTATCATGATGCTCACTTCAGCGGGCCATCGAGGAGATGCGCAGCGTTGTCAGGATCTCGGAGTGGCAGCCTATTTATTGAAGCCCATCCGCCAATCCGAACTGCGCGAAGCGATTGCTCGGGTGCTCGGAGCGCAAGAACAGAAGGGCGCCATTCCTCTAATCACCCGCTACTCCCTTGGAGATGCAGTTGAGAGAACGGCGCTGCGAGTGCTTGTTGCAGAAGACAATGCGGTGAACCAACGACTAGCGTCGCGGATGCTTGAGAAGCGGGGGCATCGCGTTACGGTGACGGCAAATGGTCTCGAAGCAGTGGAAGCGCTCGCGAATGGAAATTTCGACTTGATCTTGATGGACATACAAATGCCCGAAATGGACGGATTTGAGGCTACCGCGGCGATACGAACGAGAGAGAAACGCGACGGCACCCATATTCCGATCATTGCTTTGACGGCAAATGCGATGAAAGGCGATCGAGAACGATGTCTGGCGGCGGGAATGGATGGGTATTTGTCCAAGCCGATCGTCCCTCGCGAACTCGACGAGCTACTAGAGACGTATTTAGCGGGACAGACCGTTCGGATTCAGGAGCCCACGGAACAGAACAGTTAGGTATTCTCAGTGTTCAAAAGGGGAGGCAAACGCCGATGGTTAGAAGCCCCTCTCAATCTAGCGAGAATCTTAATCGAGGGTTGATCTTGGAACGGCTAGAGGGTAATTCAGAGCTGCTGATCGAATTGGTCCAGTTGTTTTCGGAAGAGGCACCCCAACTGATCGAAGCGATGCGGAAGTCACTCCAGCAAGGTGACATGCAAGGGCTGGCGCGATCGGCGCACTCCATGAAGGGGGCTGCGAGCAATTTCTTGGCGGATGGCACAGTGGGTGCTGCCTTGCAACTTGAAGATGACGCGAAACGAGGGGATACGGAATCAGCAAGAACCGCACTAGCCGCACTCGAAGTGATCGTCGAACGTTTGCTTACCGAACTTGCGAATCTATGCCAGGGGTCTCCGGAATGAGAATTTTAATAGCCGACGACGAGATAGTCTCCCGCCGTAGGCTACAAGCGCTACTTACCACGTGGGGTCATGATGTTGTGTCGGCAGAAGACGGGAGTGCGGCTTTCGACTTGCTGAAGGCTCCGGACGCTCCCCGCATCGTTCTTCTCGATTGGATGATGCCAGGAATGAACGGCGTCGATGTGTGCAGGGCCATACGCACTGAGCGGCCCGAACCTTATACCTATATGCTCTTGCTGACGGCCAAAGACGCTAAGGAAAACATTGTAGAGGGGCTGGAATCCGGTGCCGACGATTACCTAGTCAAGCCTTGGGATTCTGATGAGTTGAAAGCCAGATTGCGGACTGGACAACGGATCCTTGAATTGGAAGATCATCTGGTAGAGGCACGGGAAACCATGCGCTTCAAGGCGACCCATGACCATCTCACTTTCCTCCTCAACCGTGGTGCCATTGTGGACCTGCTGGAACGCGAATTGGTTCGGACGCTGCGTGAGAAAGGCTGCACCATCGTGATTTTGGGCGATTTGGATCACTTCAAAAGTGTTAATGATACTTATGGCCACTTGGTGGGAGATGAAGTGCTGCGGGAGGCCGCAAGACGACTTCTGGGATCAGTGCGCTCGTATGATTTCGTGGGCCGCTACGGAGGGGAAGAGTTCCTCCTGGTCTTGAACAACTGCGACACCAGCCAAGCACTGCTGCGTGCCGAGGAAATTCGGAAGGGGATCGCAGGCCTCCCGATTCAGACCGCGCGTGGCCCTCTCTTTCTCACGATGAGTATGGGAGTTCTTTCCAGCAAAGATTGGAATCAATGCGGCCCGGCGGAGATCCTCTGCCAAGTCGATGCCGCTCTCTATCGGGCGAAGGCATCAGGCCGCAACCGCAGCGAACTCGCAAGACCTAACGCGTGCGGAACCCCGGTGGTACCAACGAAGTAGACGCTTACCGAGCCCGATAACCCAATCGACAAAAAGAACGCTCACCGCTGGAGTGCCTGAGAAGCAGTTTTGTGGACACGGGTTGATCTCACCCGTGCCTGGCACGTTTCATGCATGCAATCCCGGATAGCTCCCGAGAAACGGGGTGGTCTCAATGGGTCGACGCAACACTCACCCGAAGCCCTATCGCCAGGTATTTCAATGGCTAGATTCGTTCGCCAGCGTTGATTCAAGAAAAACACTGCCCTGTTTAGGTCTAATCGAGTACGGCCCAAAAGATCAGGTCCTTTTGAAAAACACTATCGGATCAACAGATTAGAAGGGTGTTGCATGGACCGGTTGAGCCGGCAGGGGTTCTGGGAAGCGGAGGATGATGTTCTGGGCGAATGATCGGGCACTCGGATGTGAAGGCCAGGTCGCGGAAAAGCCCCCTTTGCCGGATCTGCATTCGGAGCAGAGCGAGGCCATCGATTAGATGATGTTGGAGTGCTTTGACGGCTGCGACGAAGTTCACTGTAGGCCCCGTGATGGACTCCTCAGTTAGGTAGATCAGGGCCTCCAAAACAGGAGGCAACATGGGCGGAAACCACACGCAGGAGTGGTGCCCTCTCGAACGGCACGCCGCTCTTCTAGAAAGGTCGATCAAGATCTAGAACCAGCTCCCCTTGTATTTCACCGAACAGCCATATGGGCGCGTTGCTGCTGTTTCCACCGGGTGTCCGGAAATCCCTTGGGTGAGCGCAAGGTTGACGTAGTTCGTCGCTCCGGGAACGTCTTTGACGTCATCCGTGGGACGATTGTCAATTGCGCCGTCGTAAACGATGGTGCCTTGAGGATTGATGACGATCATCTGCGGCGTGGTTTTCGCATCATAGAGATGTCCGATTGCTCCTGTCGGATCGAGGAGAGCGGCAGTAGGCGAGGCTCCCATTGTCGCCATATATTTATTTTCATCGTTCGCCTCAATGTAACCTTGTTTTCCAGGCGCCGAAGAAATAACCGTGAACCAAACGACGCCCTGGCCTGTCCATTGCTTTTGCAGCTTCTGCATGTTGCCGCTTTCGTAGTGTTTGCGGGTATACGGACAACCGTTGTTGTGCCATTCCAGAACGACAAACTTTCCGCGATAGTCCGAGAGCTGATAGGTCTTGCCATTACTTGCTGACCCCGAAAAGTCGGGGGCGAGTTGCCCGACCTTCGCCGCAGAAATTGTCAGCGGGACGGAGAGCACCAGGACCGAGCAAATCATCGAAAGACCGAGGGGGCGTTTCATGTCTGAAGTTCCTCCCAATCACGCTTGAGGCCCAATCTCTCGTTCACTGTCCGGCCGAATTCCCATTTTCAACTGCCGCATCAATTAGATAAGCCGCGTTGTCAGCAAATTCCAGCACGCCTCTCAAACGCTTGATTGGCTTGAGGAGTTGATCCGACTTCGAGAGGACGAGCCGAAAACCGCTGGCCGTTGGCACCAAATCCTGACGCGCCGAGTTGTCCACCTGCGACTCCTCAAGGGGGAAAAAAGTTGCGCGCGTGGTTGTGCCGCCCACATTCGCGACGAGCACGAATGAATTCTTTTGATCAATGGCAGTAAACGTCCAGGTACCAGGCGGCCGCCTTGGCAAAGAGCGGCGCGCGGCAGCGAACAATTTCGCATTCCGCGCATCCGGCTCTGGCCGATTCGATTTGATTGGTACGTTCATCGAAACTTGTGCTTTACCTGGGATGCAGATTTCCCGACATACGAGAACCTTCAGGTTCACCGCGAGTTGTTCTGCGCCGTTTGCGGGTGCATCGGGGGATAAGCGCAAGCGGACTAGCAGCGTTATCGAATTCTGATAACCGAAGTCCACTATGGGAGGCGACCCAACGCGTTGCGGTGCAGGCCATTCCGTGTCTCCGTGCGCGAGTCCCGGTGGCAAATGCCACTCAAATTGCGGCGGTTGGCCGGAATCTCCCGGGTTAACCCAATAGATATGCCAGCCCTTCTCAAGTTCAAACTTGAAGCCGAAATAAGTCTGCTCGCCGGGTGAGATCCATTGGTTCTCTGAGATCAACTCGACTGAGCCATGGGGAATCTCATTCGCCATAGCGCGCGAGCTTGCCAAAAACGTTCCAAACATCGCAAAGCAGGCTAAGAATTTCAAACTCCAGATAGCGTATTTCACCAGAAGCCTCTTGGATATCGCGGACCCAGCCATACCAGACCTGTCGGTGTGATTACTGCATTCGATCTGACGAGGTCAACGCTAGCGCGAAGCGTTTCTGCTTAAGAACGGGCAGGGCCACCGTGATAAACCTTCCAAGCCAGGGTCCGCTGACGTAGCTGGGTCTCGAATGGCATAGCCCAACTTCCGAACCGTCCTGATCAGCTTAGCCTTGTGATAACCATCCACTTTTTTTCGCAAGTGATAGATGGTCACGTCGATTAGATTATCGCTTACATAGGGACCGGAATTCCAAACCAAATGAATGAGTGCACTTCTCGAAACGACTCGACCGGAGCACCTCATTAGGGCTTCCAGTAACCGAAACTCATTCCGGCTCAGAGCAATCTCCTTGCCAGCGCGCGATGCATCGTGAGTGGTAGGATTCAAGAATAGGTCGCTCACCCGCAGAACCTCTGGGCGCAAGGCCGAAGCACTTTGCGATAGCGACTGGAACTGCGGAGCGCTCCACCCTGATGGCAGTGGGCTGCCGCACTTCGGACATCGAACTATTTCGCGCACCTGCTCTCCAGCGTTCTATTTCTGAGAGGTGGCAATCCTTTGACCTTGCGCCCACGCGGAAATCATCTTCCAGTCAGGATCGTCCTTGGATTTGAACTGCCTGCCACCCGAGTGAAACGCGTCCCCGCCCGCTTCCGGCGCCAGAGGATGCAGCAGAAGCTTGCTCTTCGCGGGGTCGTCTTGTCTCACTAATTGAGAAACAACCTCGAAGTTCTGGCGCGATTGTTCGTCATTCCAGAACGAGCTTCCGGGCGAGAGCTTGACAAGATGAAGAGCGTGATTCGCTCCTTCATGACAGACGTAGCAGCGCGCCATCTGTGGCCGTTTTTTCAGAAAGATTGGTTCCACGCGACTTTTGAAAAATTCAAAATCGAGCCCGGATGATTCGGCTGAAGACGATTGTGGCTTCGAAAAGCTCGTTCCTGGATGTCGAGCAGCAGAGTGGGCGCCCGCCGCGTGCAACATGCCGACGACAGCAACAAACAGACTAACGAGAATCCACTTCTTCACGGCTGTGCCTCCTCGAACGGCCTGCCGATCAACCAGCCAGAGTAGTTACAGTTATGGCAGGACCAAGGTGTTGATTCGCTTCGGAACTTCGCCTACCGGAATGACGGCGACCTGTTTCCTTGTTTCAGTGTCAATGGCGGAAACGGACTTCGCCGCGGAGTTCGACACATAGACCGTGCGGCTATCAGGTGTGAACGTAATCCACTCGGGCACGGCTCCGCTGGCAGGGCGTTCCAGCGGACTGACTTCTGGCAGCGCCACACGGCCCATCAACTTGAGATCAGGCAGCGAGTATTCAAATACGGCGTTCGCAAGAACGCTGTTGATCCAAAGCGTCTTGCCGTCGGGGGCAACCCCAATTCCGTGAGACGGTGTTCCCGTACGTCCCTCCTCACGACCAAAATTGCCATCCGGAAGCTTTACCCTTCCGATTTCCTGATGCTTGGCAAAATCGACGATTGCGAATCCGTGGTAGTTCGAAAGCTGAACAAAGATGCGGCTCGTCGATCCATCGGGCGCGCTCTCCAGAGCCATGGGCCGCACGCCGCCGTCGAAGTCGAGATCCCACGCAGGTTCCAGAGTCTTCAGATCGATCACCGTCATTCTCTTTGCCGCGACCGAGCCCGCGACCGCGTACTTTTGGTCAGCAGTAATGTAAACGTTGTGCAGGGCGCCTCTCACCGGTATGGACTTGAAGAGTTTCATCGAAGTCGTGTCCACGACGTCAAGGGCACCGGGGGTCTCCGCGATGCAGATCAGCACCCGGCGCCCGTCCCTTGTTACGGCGATGTTGTTCGGATGCCCGCTCAGCGGGATTTTCTTCAGGACCGAGCCGCTCTTTTGGTCCACGACATCGAGCACGCGCTCGGACTCATTGCTGATGTATACCCGCTTGCCATCGGGTGAGAAGTTGACTCCGTGTGGTACTTCAATTCCGCTGATGACCTGCACAACTTTGTTCGTTGCGGAGTCGATCACATCGACGCTGTCGCCCGCGCTGTTGGTGATATAGATGCGCACGGTGTTTGCGCGTGCGGACACGCCAAATAGAATGGTAAGCAAGAGCGAGATTGGAAGACTCCGCATTCCGCAATCAGAGTTCATGGCACTCTTCCTCCGTTGATTGTTGTCCCAGCCGGTACACCGACAGCATATTCGCTCACAATCTGGCGATACAGATTCTCCACTGCACGTGCGATCGCGATCGCCTCTCCCCGCTGTATTCCGTTCGTCCAAGAAACGGCCAAGTGCACCTCAAGCGCCAATAAAAGTGCCGGTCCGGTTGATTTTCCGGCTGTCGATTTCAGGGTGGCGGATCTTTCCACCGAGATCAGCGGTCCAGAGCATTAAGGCAAGAACGATGACCGACAAAACTAGTACGGCGATCAGAAATCGATTTGGAACTGAGGGTTTGCTCTTAAATTTCAGTAGCCCGACCAGCGATAGCGCGCCTAAGGTTTCCATGCTCCAAAACGCACAATCAGCCGCTTGCGAATGATCGTGAATTTTCTCGCGTGAAATCCCGGGCCGTTCCCGCATTTGGTGGTTCGCGGGACTGCCGGTCAGGTACACCGCCACGCTGAGACATGCCAGGGCCACGAACATCTCCATGCTCAGTCTCTCAATTGCAGGGTTGCGGCGAGCTCTTCCAACGCAGAAGAACAAGATGATGACGCCGACTCCGATCACCGGAATATGCGTAAGCATCAGATGGATGTGAGCCCAGTTCACCCCCACGCCAGCTTGCCCCAGGAATCACCGAAAGCGTCTACGCCCGCGGATTTATGGTCCGCACGGGGCATTTCGCTTCGCGCTCACTTAAATAACCCGTAATGTCATCACCCGGCATAAGAGTGAGGGCCATGCGATATGGCCGCCACGTTCCTGCAACCTGCCGCAACTAGGAGCGTCCGTAGACGAGCACTCTGAAGTTCCCTTGTTTCGCTCTTGGCAGCGGATGTGGTTGTTTTTCCGTCGGAGGTGCCGGAGGATCGAAATCCGACGTCGACAAAAAGAGTTTGTGGGTTTTGGGATCGAGCTGCATGGTCTTGGCGCCATATTGAGTATCGACCGTCTCAACCTCACTCAGCTTGCCGGGCGAATCCTCGTGGAAGATATGGATCTTACCTTCACGCGTGGAGACAAACAGTAGGCCTGTGGCGGGCTCAAAGACGTTTGCATCGACTCCGCCGCTGATAGGGAGTGACTGAAGCACCTTGCCGCTGTCGGCATCCATCATGATTGTGAATTGTGGACTTCGGCCCGATGAGAACAGCCTCCGGTTCTTCTGGTCGATGGCCATGGCAACCAGTTGTCCCGCAGGCGCGCCGGGCCAACGGCCCTTTACCGTGTTGGTTCGGGCGTCGATCGCAACCACATCATTCTTCTCTTCGTTGTTGTCGTAAACCATTCCCTTTCCATCAACGGCCGGGAATTCCACGCCTCCGACGAGGTCCAGATTCGTAATTACCTCGCCCTTCGCCGGATCGATCACTGTGGTGTTGTGACTGTTTCCGTTGAACGTAAAAATATGTTTCGTAAATGGTTCGTAGATCAGCGAATCCGTATCAGGTTGGTTCGTCTTGATCTCGCCAGTGACCTTCAAGGTCTTTATATCGAAGACCACCACAGTCTCAGCTTCACCGTCGGTGATATAGCCCTTTCCGAGTTCCTTCACGATCACAACGCCGTGGCAGCGTTTCAGTCCGCCAATGTTGCCGACCACGGAGTCGTCGTCCACATTCAGCACGACCACCTCGGTGCCATGCGACACGTATGCGCGACGCGCCTCGGCATCAACCGTGATGTAGTCAAAATACTCGATGTTGCCCGGGGCGGGAGGCAACGAAACTGTCTTCAACAAGTGATAGCCGGGAGCTGCCGGCTTCGGCCCGGCAGCGCCGCCCAGCACAAAACAAGTACAAAACAAACTGAAGAACAGGCCCATAGCTAGACGTGAAGCCTTCATGGATTCCTCCCTCAATTTGAATCGTTCATCGCGAAATACCTACGCAGCGAGCTTCTGATTGGTGTTGACTTCCGCGCAATGGGGGCATCTGATCATCGAAAGCTTAAAATCACCTTAAAACATCCAGGAATTTCGCTCGACCAGCAAATACCCTGGTCCGATGGTCTAACTGTCCAACCTGCTGATTCGCAAGACTTACGAAAAATGACTGAGTCACTTGGAATGCGACAACTCTGCCGGGCACTCGGGAGAGTGACAAGCAGGGCTTCCAGATCGAGACGATAAAAAATCCACAATTCTTCAGGAGCCATTAAGGTATCCGAGCCTAGTATGCATGCAATTTATAGCTTCTGTGGGTCGACACGGTTTTCAATTGGCGTAAAGGCAAGGCTATGAGTTGCGATTGATCCGTGTCATTTTTGATGTCCTTCCTTTTTTTGTTGGATAGGCATTTTGGCTCCTAGGTTCATGGGTGTGGCACCTAAAGGAGACCGCTATGTCCGTCCGTCCGTTTTCCCGAATCATCAAAATGCTTTCTCCGTTCGCACTGGCATGGATTATGACTGTGGCGGTGGCACACCGTGCATATTCGCAAGTGGTGGGCGCCACGCTCACAGGCACTGTGAAAGATGCGTCCGGGGCTTCCATCCCCAGGGCTCAAATCTCTATCACCGATGTGGCCACGGGCGTTGCTCGTAGTTTTTCCGCCGATAGCGCCGGCTTCTACACAGTCCCCAACCTTTTGCCTGGCACGTACGATGTCAAAGTTACGGCCGCTGGCTTCAGGACCCAACTGCAGCGAGGAATCACCCTGACCGTCGGAGCGGAACAGCTTCTGGACATCACGATGCAGGTCGGGCAAATGAACCAAACGGTGGAGGTGACGACGGAAGCGCCCACTGTGGAACTGACGTCATCGTCGTTGAGCGCGCAGGTGAGCGCCGCCACGGTACGCGAATTGCCTCTCAACGGGCGGAGCTGGACCGACCTCACGAATTTGCAGCCGGGAGTCGCGGCCATTGAAACCCAGGCGAACTTTTCTCAGGGAGCAGATCGAGGGAATCGCGGGTTCGGTGCGCAGGTGGCCATCTCGGGCGGTCGCCCGCAGCAGAACAACTACCGAATGGACGGCATCAGCGTGAACGACTACACCAACGGACCGCCCGGTAGCGTCATGGGTGGGACCCTGGGAGTCGATGCAATCCAGGAGTTCAGCGTACTGACGAGCAATTTCCCGGCCGAATACGGAATGAGTTCGGGAGGGGTTGTGAACGCCATCTCGCGGTCCGGCACCAACGCCTTCCACGGATCGGCTTACGAATTCATCCGCAACAGTGCTCTCGATGCGCGAAACTTTTTTGACGGACCTCAAATTCCATCTTTCAAGCGCAATCAATTTGGAGTGGCGGCGGGCGCCCCCATCCGCAAGGACCGGACTTTCATCTTCGGAGACTATGAAGGAATTCGCCAATCCAAGGGAATCACGAATTCCGATTTCGTGCCTTCTATCCCTGCTCGGAGCGGAATTCTTCTTGATTCAAATGGCAATCTGGAGGACCAACACCAATGTATCTACCAAGGCTGGACTTCTGCGACGGGCTGCCCCTCGAGCGGGGCGCCGATTACGCCCCTGACGTTACAGTCTCAATGCGCGCCCGAAGCGAACGGAGCCACAAGTCATCTTTTGGCGCCTGGCCAGGCTGGTTTCTGCGTCGATGACAATGCGGCAAAATACATGCCTTTGTATCCCAAGCCGACGTCGACTCCTTCCGCGACGTCTCCGAACATCGCGAATTTCCGATTCGCGGGACAGCAAGTCATCAACGAAAATTTCGCCACGGTCCGGCTAGACCACAAGCTGTCTGACAAGGACAGTCTCTTCGGAACCTACTTGTACGACAACACTCCGTACAATTCCCCCGATCCGTTCGACAACATCCTGCTGGAGTCTTTAACGCGGAGGCAGTTCGGTGTTTTGGAAGAAAACCACATCTTCAGCTCCCACATGACCAATGCTGTTCGCTTCGGCGTCAATCGCGAATTCGTGAACAACGATCTGAGCCAGACAGCGCTCAATCCACTTTCGGGCGATCTCAGCCTTGGTGCAGTTCCAGGGAAAGACGCTTCACTGGTGGTCGTTGGCGGCGGCATTACCGACCTAGACGGCGGGTTGGGCTCACTGGCGACCTGGCTATTCCGCTGGACGGCTTATGAACTGTATGACGACGCGTTTTGGACGGCCGGGCGCCATTTGATCAAGTTCGGCGGCGGATTTGAAAGGATGCAAGACAATCTAGCGACTCTCACGAGTCCCGGTACGTTCAAATTCGGAAATTTCACTAATTTTCTTACGAATCAGCCTTCGCAGTTTTCCTCCTCGCTGATCAATCCGGGCGGGCGCGGACTGCGACAGAGCCTCTTTGCGGGCTACATACAAGACGATTGGCGATTCCGTCCGAACCTTACTCTGAATCTGGGCGTTCGCTACGAGATGACCACAGTACCGACGGAGGAAACGGGTAAGCTCAGCGCGCTCATCAACATTACCGACCAAAATCCGCATACCGGCAATCCCTATTTCTTGAATCCGACGCGCCGCAACTTCGAGCCGCGGATCGGATTTTCCTGGGACCCGTTCTCGAACGGCAAAACGGCCGTGCGTGGCGGTTTCGGAGTTTTTGATGTGCTTCCGCTGCCCTATGAGTTCATGACCATCCTCGACAACGCCGCCCCATTTGCCGAGGGCGGCAGCGTCAAGGGAGTAAGTAAGCTCGGCGGAGAGTTCTATACCGGAGCCTTCGCGCTCCAGAGTCCAAGTGCCTTCCAGCAAACTTACATCGAGCACAAGCCCCACCGCAACTATGTGATGCAGTGGAACTTGAACATCCAACGCGAAATCACTCCAACGCTGACGGCACTGGTGGGTTATGTCGGGTCCCGAGGCGTGCATCAGCCGTTCCGGGCCGATGACGTTAACGTAGTTTTGCCGACACTGACCTCAGCCGGATATCTCTGGCCGAATCCGCAGGGCAGCGGCACGACCATTAACCCCAATGGCGACGTTCGAGGCCTGATGTGGGGAGGAGGTTCCGATTACCATGCTTTGCAGGTTGGAGTAAACAAGAACCTGAGCCACGGATTTCGCGCCCAGGGATCTTTCACGTTTGCCAAGAGCATAGACACGAGTTCGGCAACGCTCGTAGGCGACGCCTTTGGAAATTCGATTTCCAGTCTAAGTTGGTTTGATCTGAGGTTCAATCGAGGCCTGTCAGACTTCGACATTCGAAGAGTTCTGGTGCTGAATTTGACCTGGGATGTTCCGGGGCCCAAATCAGCGCCTGGACCTCTTAAGTGGGCTTCCAACGGATGGGAACTCGGCTTTATCTACAAGGCAAACGATGGTGTTCCGTTCACACCAACGTTCGGAACTGACTCGGATCCACTAGGCATCAACAGCACCGATCCTTACGACTATCCCGACCGGCTATCGGGAGGTGGGTGCGCAACACTCACTAATCCAGGGAATCCCAACAATTACATCAAGACTCAGTGCTTCGGCATTCCATCGGCGCCGTCGATGGCGTTTTGGAATGCGAATTGCGATCCGGCGCCGGGTACTGTCGGCGGTCCGGTTCCGTTTCCGGAATGCTTCAATCTGCGAGGCAACGCGGGCCGAAACATTTTGATCGGACCAGGCCTGTCGAATCTGGATTTCTCGCTCATCAAGAACAGCTCCATCAAGAGAATCTCTGAATCGTTCAATATTCAATTCCGGGCAGAGATTTTCAACATCTTGAACCATCCCAACTTTTCACCGCCGCCGTTTCCGAACAACACAGACATATTCGACTCGACCGGCACGCCGAATGGGGCGGCTGGAGTGCTAGCGTCAACTACCACGGATTCGCGTCAGATTCAGTTTGCGCTCAAGTTCCTTTGGTAGTTCGCGCGAATTTCAGAAGTTCCATGTTTCTTGTTTTGATCTTTCGAACGTGAGGATCGAGCTGGGTCGCACGTTCTCATGACCTAGCTTCGGACCGCATTGAAAGTCAGAAAATCGGAAGGGAGGCGTACCGAGGCTAACGAATCTAAAACGAGAAATCCTTCTGCTGGCTCTGCTTCTGGAATGGTTGTTGCGAGCAATTGTGCAATCAAATTCATACGTGATGTTCGCTTGGGTGTGAAGTCGAGCATTCCCGGAAAGTTGCTTGGCCAAGGAGGAGTCATGCACTGCGACGCACGTAGTGGGTGGAAGAGAATTGCTCTTTGCCTGTTCAGCAGTCTGGTGATTGCTGTTTTCGCAGCCAGACAAGCTCGGGCGCAGGTAACCGGGGCGACGCTTACCGGAACGGTGTCGGACGCTTCCGGCGCGGTCATCCCCAACGCCCAAATTGTCGCCACCGACGTGGCTACCGGGGTTGCTCGCACTGTTACCGCGAACAGCGCCGGTCTGTATATCGTCCCGAACTTGCTGCCGGGAAACTACGAGGTCAGAGTTTCGGCGACAGGGTTCAGGACAAAATTGGAGAAAGGCGTGACGCTCACTGTCGGAGCTGAACAGTTGCTGGATTTTAGCTTGACGGTCGGGGAAACGAGTCAAGCGGTTGAGGTCACCACGGAAGCGCCCACCGTCGAGCTGACTTCGTCGGAGCTCGGCGCCACCGTCAATTCGACGACCGTTCGTGAGTTACCTCTGAACGGCCGCTCCTGGACGGATCTCGCGGACCTCCAGCCCGGTGTGGTTGCGGCAACTTCGCACGCTGCCGTGGACGTAAACCGTGGCTATGGCGCGCAATTGAGTATCTCCGGTGCGCGCCCGCAGCAGAACAACTACCGTCTGGACGGCATCAGCATCAACGACTACTCGAATGGCGGTCCCGGAAGCGTACTCGGGCAGAATCTCGGTGTCGAAGCAATCCAGGAGTTCAGCGTCCTGACCAGTAACTATTCGGCGGAGTACGGGAAAACGTCCGGAGGAGTCGTGAACGCGATTTCACGCTCGGGGACCAATCAGTTCCACGGCTCCGTGTACGAGTTCCTGCGCAACAGCGCCCTCGACGCCGACAATTTCTTTGACAATGCGAATGGCGTTCCCAAACCGCCGTTCCGACAAAATCAGTTCGGCGCCGCAGCGGGCGGCCCGATCAAAAAAGACCGTATGTTCATCTTCGGAGACTATGAGGGGGTCCGACAGTCTCTCGGAACGACGATTTCCTCCGGCGTCCCGTCAGCGAACGCGCGGCTGGGGATACTCGCCTCTTGCCCAAACAATACGAGTGCCGGGTGCGCTCCTCCGAGCCCGTGTCCCGCCAACTCGTCACTGTTGTCCCCCAACGCAAACATCTGCGTTGACAACAATGTTGCGAAGTACTTGCCCTTTTTTCATATGCCTACCGGCGCCGTGAATGGGAACGTTGGACAATATGTCTTTACCAGCCAGC
>Ga0210410_10001453_pt1 | contig 22293 bp, 18 predicted proteins | sample IncBWC4MmetaG_FD_161058 | JGI IMG/M metagenome (GOLD analysis project Ga0210410, IMG submission 161058) | Forest soil microbial communities from Barre Woods Harvard Forest LTER site, Petersham, Massachusetts, United States - Inc-BW-C-4-M | ecosystem: Environmental > Terrestrial > Soil >... | reverse complement strand
CGGCCATCCTGTTTTGAATGCATCCGGGGATGTGGAGCAATTCGTTTGTACCATGATGGACATCACCGACCGGACGCAAGCCGAGGCGCTGCGTGAAGGAGAGAACCGGATTTTGGAGATGATAGCGCGCGATGCTCCGCTGGGGGAAATACTGGAGAGCCTGGTGCGCGTTGTGGAAGCCCAATTTGCCGGCTTGCTTTGCTCCGTCCTGCTCCTGGACGAGGACGGGCAGCGCGTGCGTCACGGCGCCGCGCCCAATCTTCCCCAGCCCTACTCCGAGGCCATCGACGGCCTTTGCATCGGACCGAAGGCGGGATCATGCGGCACCGCCATGTACCGCAGAGAACCTGTTATCGTCACCGACATTCTCGATGATCCGCTTTGGGAGGCATACCGGGACGTGGCTGAGCCCTATGGGCTGCGCGCCTGCTGGTCGACCCCTATACTTTCGCATTCGGGCAAGGCGCTGGGCTCGTTTGCCATGTATTACCGCGAACCGCGCAGTCCGAGCCCATCTGAGACCCGTGCCTTGGAAATGGCCACGCACCTCGCCGGCATTGCCATCGAACGCACGCTGGCGCGCGAAGAGCGCGAACGATTGCGTGAGGCCCAAGCGGATCTCGCGCACATAAATAGAGTGACGACCATGGGTGAGCTGACGGCATCGCTGGCGCACGAAATCAAGCAGCCGATTTCCGCGGCGGTCACCGACGCCCGAAGCTGCATGCGATGGCTTGAGCGCGATGCCCCCGACGTCGCAGAGGCGCGCGAAGCCGCTGCAAGAATCGTCAAAGACGCAATGCGCGCAGCCGACGTCATTAACAGCATCAGCTTGCTGTTCAAGAAGGGCGCTCTGCAGCGGGAGTTGGTCGATGTAAATGAGCTCATCCGAGAAATGATTGTCTTGCTGCGCAGCGAGGCCGCCCGGCACTCAATTTCGATCCGCTCCGACCTCGCCGAGGATATTCCCAGGGTTATGGCAGACCGTGTCCAGTTGCAGCAGGTATTTATGAACCTGATGCTCAACGGTATCGACGCCATGAAGGACGTATCTACCGCACGAGAACTTACGATACGGTCGCAACGAGTCCAGGATGGTCAGTTGACGGTGTCGGTCAGCGATACTGGCATCGGATTGCCGCTGCAGCAGTCCGAACAGATCTTCAGCGCGTTCTTCACCACGAAGGCTCACGGTACGGGTATGGGACTTCCAATCAGCCGCTCGATTATCGAGTCTCATGGGGGTCGTTTGTGGGCCACCTCCAACTCTGAGCGGGGCGCGAGTTTTCATTTCAGTCTGCCCAGCGAAGTCGAAAGCCGTCGTACGTCGGCTCAACACGACGTCCATCCTCTGAGCGCATAGAGACAGTTGGATCGTTAATACTGCCTCGTCTCGGTTTGCATCCGCGCAAGCCTGAACCCATCTCCGAATAGCTGCTCCGCGGAGCGAACTTCGCGTGGGTATTTCTCTGGTGGAGACCCCAGTCGGCGGACTGATGAAGTAAAACCTTAGCCCGAATTTCCGGCCGTCGGCTGCAACCTTCTTATTCCCTACGTGTCCTGCGCGGCGCGTGAAGCCTTCGAGCGTTTGGGCTCGTGGCGGACGCTGCGGCCTTCCACGAGATGAACTAACTCTTCACCGAGGTTCTTGGCGTGGTCTCCGGCGCGCTCGAAGGCTTGCGCCATCAGCAGCAGATTCGTGCTGTAGTCGCGACGGCGGTCTTTGCTTTCGAGATGCCGCTGGAAGACAGCGCGGCAGACTTGGTCAATCTGCGAGTCGGTCTTCAATATCCAGTTTGCCGATTCCAGGTCCCGGTTCACGAACCCCTTGTGCACCACTTCCAGCATTCTTTCCAGGATGTCGGCCATCGCAATCAAGTCACGCCGGTCGTCGCGCAGAATCTTTGGAGTCAAGCGCTGCAGACGCTGAGTCACCGACCACGTCAGATCTCCGATGCGCTCCAGATCGATGATGAATTTCAGGCAGGCGAGCAGTTCGCGCGCCTCGACCTCCGTGACTTGGGTGATGGCGCGCGTGATGCCATCGTCGATCTTGCGCTCTGCCCGGTCCAGTTCTTTCTCGCAGTCCTTCACGGCGATGAACGCCATGTTGGACGAATTCTCGAGGAAGTCGCGCAGATTAAACGCAGCGTCTTTCGCGACCAGGCAAGCTTGCTGCACCAGTCCGGTCATTTCTTTCGTGGACTCCAACTCTTGAACGGTTTTGCGTCTCATTTTTTCAGCGCTTCTGGAGAACGATTCATGATAGCGCTGGAATATCACACTTTCGCGCCTGGCGAAGATTAAAAGTTCGTGACAGCGGCTCGGGCTTAGTCTGCAATCTGTGCACCGCTTCGCTCGGTCCCCGGACGAGGCGTCCAGGGGCCACGAGGGTTGCGGAAATTGCACCGTTGACGATGCAAGTTGCTGGTTCAGATTCCCTTTGACCCCGATTTCCACTTGCCAACACGCCCCCGGCTTCGTGATAATGGGCAACGAAAGTCATTATTCCCGTGTACCGATACAGTCGAGCAGACCTGCTCCGGATCCTTCGGCTCACGGCGCGTCAGTTGGCAGCTTGGGAAAAAGCCGAACTGGTAGCCGTCACGGAGAGCTATTCCTTTTTTGACCTGCTGCAAATTAAAAAAGTACGCGACCTGTGCGCTCACAAGGTGCGGCCCGCGGTGATCAGGCAGTCTCTCCAGGCGATGCAGAAACAGGCTGCGGGAATGGAAAATCCATTGCTCGAAGCCAGCGCCTTTAGCACCGGGGATCGCATCGCCTTCCGCCACGAGGGCAGAGTGGTCGAACCGATCGCTGGCCAGTTCATGTTCGATTTCTCCGCCCGGGACAATGTCGTCGCCAGTACGACGCCAGTGGTCAGGCCTGTTCCAGCCGATGTCGCGGGGCTTTTTGCTCAGGGCATTGCGCTCGAAGAAGATCCAAACACTCAGCTTCAGGCGATCGCGGCTTATCAGAAAGTGTTGGAGTTGGACCCCGAGCACGCGGCCGCACACATCAACCTGGGCACGCTGCATTACAACCGGCAGGATTACACACTGTCAGAGCGGCACTATCGCGCGGCCATTGCAATCGATCCACGTTATGCCCTGGCTCATTTCGATCTGGGCAATGTGCTGGATGAAACCGGCCGCGTAACGGAGGCGATCCAGGCCTACAACACCGCGCTGCAGCTCGCGCCCACCTACGGCGATGCTCATTACAATGTGGCGCTCGCCTACGAGAAAGTCAGGGAACCGCGCAAGGCGTTGAAGCACTGGCGCGCGTACGTGAGGCTGGATACCAGCGGCCCGTGGGCCGTCCATGCCCGCAATCAAATCCATCGCATTCTGCAAGCTGATGGCCTCAAACTGGTGTACAAACAAGGTTAGAGCTTCGTAGCGCCGCCGTCCCGGCTGTCGTGAGGACGTCCCGCCCGCACCGCGAGGGCAGGATGCCGGCGCCACCAAATCCCCATCCTTCAAAGATGCTAGAATTTCTTGGTTCGTCATACGGGAACTCTTATGCCTGAAACCGCACTGCAAATGCCCTCGCCCACACCTTTGACCAGTTTTACCGAGGACGAGATCCTCTTCCGCGACAACATCCGCCAGTTCGCCGACGAGAAAGTTCGCCCGCTGGTGAAGGAGATGGACGAAAGAGGCGTGTTTGACAAAGACCTCATTCACCAGTTCTTCCAGCTTGGGCTGATGGGGATTGAGGTGCCTGAGCAATACGGAGGCGCCGGGGGCAAGTTTTTTGAGGCGATTCTTGCGGTCGAGGAACTTTCCCGCGTGGATGCTTCCGCGGGCGTGATCGTGGACGTGCAGAACACCCTGGTCAACAATGCGTTGCTGCGTTGGACAACCGAGGAGCAGAAGAAACGCTATCTGCCGCGGATGGTTACGGATTTGTGCGGCGCGTACGCATTGAGCGAGGCGAGTTCAGGCTCGGACGCATTCGCGCTTCAGACGAAAGCGGAACTGAAGGGCAGCGATTACGTCCTCAACGGGCGCAAGCTGTGGATCACTAATGGCAAAGAAGCCGGCATCTTTATTCTGTTTGCCACCGTCGATCCCGCGGCCGCATACAAAGGCATCACCGCGTTTATCATCGAGAAAGAATTCCCCGGATTCAGCGTCGGCAAGAAGGAAGACAAGCTAGGCATCCGCGCTTCTTCGACCTGCGAGTTGATTCTCGAGGATTGCCGCGTTCCAAAGTCGAACGTTCTCGGCGAGGTAGGCAAGGGATACAAAATTGCCATTGAAACATTGAACGAGGGCCGTATCGGGATCGGCGCGCAGATGGCGGGCGTGGCTCGCGGCGCCTGGGAATATGCCGCGAAGTACGCGCAAGAACGTAAGCAGTTCGGAAAAGCGATTGCGGACTTCCAGGGCATTCAATTCCAGATTGCGCAGATGGCCACCGAAATCGAAGCCGCACGGCTGATGGTGTACAACGCCGCCCGCATGAAAGATGCCGGCATTCCGTTTGTCAAAGAAGCCGCCATGACCAAGCTGTTCTGTTCCCAGGTGGCCGAGCGGGTTACCTCGCTGGCGATCGAAATCTATGGCGGTTACGGGTTCACCAAAGATTACCCGGTGGAGAAGTACTGGCGCGATTCGAAGATCGGAAAAATCTACGAAGGCACCTCGAACATGCAGCTGGCCACTATCGCCAAACTGGTGATGAGCGGGAAATAGGGCACATCCCCGCCAGGTCCAACAAGAAGGCGGGGGGCGAGGCGTCCGCCGCTACGCGTTTTGTGCCTCCGTCCAATGCGGATGCGACATTTCTACTTAACCGTGACGCTAACCCGCTTTGACGGAATTCCGTTTGCCACCACCTCCAGCTTGCTGGCTCCAGTTTCCATTTTCGCCGGCACATCGAATTGCGTAAAAACCGTCGCCTTACCGGTGGCCACGCCCATGGTGCTGTGATCGTGCGTTTTAGCGTAGAACACATGATGGCTGGCGTTGTTTGTGATGCGCACCAGAGGATAGTTTGTCGCGGTTTCGTTTTCGTCTCCGAATGCGGCGGCCTGTGACAAGCCATTGAACTGCGTGCCGGAAATTTTGTAAGTCGAACCGCGCGCGACGGTGTGCGGATAGTTCGTGATACTCGGCGCCCAGGAGGCCAACGGCTTCCCCGTGGAAGTGTAGACCTGCGCGCTTCCTCCGAACTCATTGCCTACGATGACCTGGCCGGTAGGCAGCACCAGCAAACTGTCGAAGAAATTCGCTGTTGGCCCGGGGATCAGATTCTTTCCGTCAAATTCGTACAGCACCCCTGAGTTGCCCAGTACCAGCACCCGGCCATTAGTCAGCAATACGGCATACGAATCGCCCGCGTCGTCGTTATTCGGAAAGTCGGGACCCACGGTCCATTTCCCAGTGGAAGGATGGTAGATCGCCGTGTGCGCCCGTCCACTTCCGTCATTCGAGGTCGAGCCAGTAGCGAAAACCGTGCCGTCAGTGCGAAGTATTCCGGGACCTACTTCCCCCGGAGCCGGATAACAGCCCCCGGGATACTGGATACAGCCTCCCTGGTGCGGAGAGTGCAAGTCCACAATCGTGCTCCCCGCGCTCAGCCATTTCTCCATCGAAGGGATGTACCGCTCCGAGTGGGGAGCGTTTTTGACGTCGTAGGTTAGGACGGAATCATCGGGCATGAGGGTCCAACCCTCTTCGGCGTTGAAGTCACTCTTTCCCTTCGTGCCCACCAGCGTCCACGTAAGCGTTTTCGGATCCAACACCGCCGCGCTCTTATCCAGTTTTCTTCCCACCAGATATTTCCCATCCGGCAGCACCACAGACGGCGACTCTCCGATATAGTTCCACCCCTTCGGGTGCCCCAGCGCAGTCCACTTGTCGGCCTTGGGATCGTAGATCGCCGCCAGGTTAGTAAGCACAAAGTTGCCGTTGTTGTATTCGCCGCCCACGATTACCAGCCGGCCGTCACCTAGTACCGCGCCCGCAAAGTAAAGGGGCACATATCCGGATGGAAGACTGGCGAGTTGCGACCAGGTTCCGTTGACATAACTTCCTTTGTTGTTGGGCGTGAGCTTCCACCAATCGGACTGCGCGCCACCTTGAAACATCACCGACCCATCAGTCAGCAAATAGCCTATGCCAGCCGTGTCGGGTGGCTGATTAACGAGTGGCTGCAGCGACTGCCCAAGCGCACCGCTGAAGAACGAAAGCATAACCGTAAGCACCGCAAGAACTGTCTTTAATCGCAAGGTAGATCTCCCTGGAATAAAAGTGCACCACGAATCCTGCAGTAAGCATAGAAGCCGGCGCAGGGCTTCCGCTCCGGCCACTATTTCACCGTGATGCTAACGCGTTTTGACGGAATCCCGTTCGCCACCACCTCCAGCGTACTGACTCCCTTTTCCATTTTCGCCGGCACATCGAAGTGCGTGAAAACCGTCGCCGTCCCCGTGGCTACGCCCATGGTGCTGTGGTCGTGCGTTTTCGCGTAAAACACATGGTGACTGGACTTGTTGGTGATTCGCACCAACGGATAGTTTGTGGCGGTTTCGTACTCGTCCCCGAACGCAGCCGCCTGCGACAAGCCATTGAATTGCTGCCCCGAGATCTTATAGGTCGAGCCGCGCGCTACACTCTTCGGGAATGCGGTAATAACCGGCGCCCATGATGTCTGATAGGTACCGGTCGGGTTATAAACCTCGACGCCATTGCCCAGGGCCAACACCTGCCCCGTAGGCAGAACCAGGATCGGGAAAACACCTCCCACCGGATCGGGCGTGAGGTTTGTCCCATCGAAGTCATAAAGCCCTTGCCCACCCAACACCAGTACATTCCCATTAGGCAACAAGACCGCGAACGAGTCCCCGGCATTGTCGCCGTTTGGGAAGTCGGGGCCGACAGTCCACTTCCCGGTCGAAGAATGATAGATGGCAGTGTGTCCTTTACCGCTCCCATCGTTCGATAACGAGCCAGTCGCGAACACCGTGCCATCGGGCCGCAGGATTCCCGGCCCCACTTCTCCCGGCGGATAGTAACAACCGCCGCCATAAGGTATGCATCCTGGCCCGTAAGGCGAGTGCAAGTCTACGATGGTGCTGCCCGCGCTGACCCATTTTTGCTGGGAAGGGAGGTAGCGTTCCGAGTGCGGGGCATGTTTCACATCGAAGGTCAGAATCGAACCATCCGGCATCAGCGTCCAGCCCTCTTCGGCGTTGAAGTCACTCTTGCCGCCGTAGCCTAACACCGTCCACTGCAGCGTGGCTGGATCCAGCGCCGCCACCTGATGATCCAGCTTTCTTCCCACCACGAACCGGCCGTCGGGCAGCACCGCCGATGGAGAGTCTCCGATATAGGCCCAGCCTTTTGGGTGTCCCAGCGCAGTCCACTTATCCTTCTTAGGGTCGTAGATTGCAGCGAGATTGGTGAGGGCGAAGCCGCCGTTGTTGTATTCGCCGCCTACAATCACCAGTCGACCGTCGGCCAGCACTGCGGAGGCGAATGCATCGGGCACGTATCCCGCCGGCAGGCTGGCGATTTGCTTCCAGGTTCCATTAACGTAGCTCCCCTTCTTGTCAGGCGTGAGCTTGGCCCAGTCCGATAAGCCGTTTCCCTGGGTCACCACCGTGCCATCGGTCAACAGAAAACTTATTCCAGCGCTATCCGGCGGCTGGTTCACCAGAGTCTGCAACGACTGTGCCAGCGAAACGCTGGGGGCTGCGAGCAAAAGCATGACTACCGCAAAGAACAGTTTCCTGCGCAAGATATCCCCTCCTTGAAGGCTGCAATTAACAGTGATGCAACTCTTTCACCCTACTTGATTGTGATGTTAACCGGCTTTGACGGAATCCCATTTGCGACCACATCCAGCTTGCTGGCACCAGTCTCCATTTTCGCCGGCACATCGAAGTGCGTGAAAACCGTTGCCGTGCCCGTGGCCACGCCCATGGTACTGTGGTCGTGTGTTTTCGCATAGAACACGTGATGGCTGGCCTTGTTGGTGATTCGAACCAACGGATAGTTCGTAGCGGTTTCGTTCTCATCCCCAAACGCAGCCGCCTGCGACAAGCCATTGAACTGCTGCCCGGAAATCTTATACGTCGAGCCGCGTGCCACGCTCTTTGGGAATGCGGTAATGACCGGCGCCCACGACGCCTGATATGTACCGGCCGGATTGTAGACTGCGGCGCCGGAGTTGGTTCCAACCAGCGCCTGCCCCGACGGCAGCATCAGGACGGGAACTGCGCTTCCTACTGGGTCTGGGGTGAGATTCGTCCCATCGAAGTCATAAAGTATCCCCGAGTTGCCAAACACCAACACATTTCCATTCGGCACCAGGATGGCGAACTGGTCCCCGGCATTGTCACCGTTCGGGAAGTCAGGGCCCACAGTCCATTTGTTTTTCGAAGGATGATAGATAGCCGTGTGTCCCACGCCAGTCCCGCCATTCGATGCCGAGCCGGTAGCGAAAACCGTTCCATCGGGCCGAAGTATGCCGGGTCCGACTTCTCCCGGCGGATAGTAACAATACTTGCCTCCAGGTCCATACGGAATGCAGCCGAACGGGGAGGGCGAGTGCAGGTCCACAATCGTGCTTCCTGCGCTGACCCATTTGTGCTTAGAGGGGAAGTACCTCTCCGAGTGCGGGGCCTTGGTTACATCGTAGGTCAAAACCGATCCATCGGGCAGGAGCGTCCAGCCCTCTTCGGCGTTGCGGTCGAACTTGCCCGTCAAATTGTAGTTGGTCCACGTAAGAGTGGCGGGATCCAACTCGGCAATGCGCTTGTCAAACTTGCTTCCCAACAGGAAATGGCCGTTTGGCAGAACGGCGGACGGTGAGTCTCCAATAAAGGCCCATCGCCTGGGAGGCTCCTGTGTTGTCCACGTATCTTTCACTGGATCGTAAATCGCACCCATGTTGGTAAACGCAAATCCGCCATTGATGTATTCGCCGCCTTCAACAATCACCCGGCCATCGGGCAGCACGGCCGAAGCAAAAGCATCGGGTGTGTACCCGGCGGGCAGGCTGGCAATGGTCTTCCAGGTCCCGTTCACGTAGCTTCCGAACTTATCCGGAGTGAGCATGTCCCAGGCTGAGAAGTTGTTGCCCTGGCTTATCACCGTACCGTCGGTCAACAGAAAACTAATTCCGAGGCCGTCTGGTGGCTGGTTCACGAGCGTCTGCACCGTCTGCGCCTGTGAGATGCCGGAGGCCGCGAGCAGAAGAATGAGTATCGCGAGAGACAGTTTCCTTCGCATAGTTCACCTTTCGTGGAGTGCTACGGACGCGGGGAGACGCGGCGCAGGGTGCCAATCGTAACAAATTCGCAGTCTGGTAGCAAACAAAATGAGCCTCAATTGCTCGGCCTCGGTCGAGCTCTGTTCGGTCGGATCTGGCTCCGGAGGGAAGCGCTTTCTGGCTATCCGCAGGTCGTTTCAAGAGCGATGACAGAACGGCCATCTTCCCTCAGCGGTTCTCGCGGGGGGCAGGCCGCGGCTTATGCTCGCAGCTTGGCGTGTTGATGCAGGGATCGCGCATCACGAGCCGCTCCACCGGTTTTCCTCCCACAAGGTGAGAGTCGATGATTTCGTCCACATCGGCCAGCGTCACTCCGCCGTACCACACAGCGTCCGGATAGACCACCAGGTTCGGGCCATGCTCACATTGGTCGAGGCACCCAGATTGATTCGCCCGCACTCGTCCCTTGAGTCCGCGCTCCGCCAGTTTCTGCTTGAACAGTTTCTGCAGTTCCGCTTTCGCTTCCGGGTCGCAGCATCCTCGGGGATGTCCCTTTGGCCGCTGGTTCCCACAGATAAAAATATGCTTCTCGAACTTGGGCATGAGAACAATGTACAGGAAGAACCCACGTAGGCGCGGGCGTCCACGCCCGTGGTGTAAACCCGAGCCTTGTTCTTAACCATGGTCTTCTGACGGTCAGTCTGGGACTGCACACGCGTGAGAAAAAGGGCAGGTGCAGGAGGAAACGACTTAGTCTTTCAGCGGCACGATCGCCTGGCCGCCGCGGCAGAAAGTCGCCACGTGCTGGAAGCCGCCGTTGGGCTGCTTCATCAGCATCACCGGACCGTAGCAGAATACAGCATGGCCGCTTTCCGCCATGTACCACGTACCGCCGTTGCGCGTATGGTGGGTAACTGGAAGATCAGCGGGCGTGCGCAGCGGCGTTGCGAACTTGGAACCGGGTAGAGACAACGCAAGTAGCAATGCCGCCAGAGTTTTCATCTTGCTTTCACCGGGCCCGAGTATTCAGATCGTCTTCAGGATCCTGCGTCCATCCACAATGTCCGCAATTCCCAATGGCGGTTTTCGCGGAACTGGCTTGCGGAGCTTGCCCGCATTGTGGCTGTTTTGGGTGTTGCCTCCCGGTGTGTCCTGGGTCGACGGAGATTCGTTCGAAGGACTCTGCGTCGACGGAGTCTGCGCCTGGGAGCGCGTGCTTGCTCCAGCCTGGCCTTGGGCATTCTTCTTGGAAATGATCTTGCCTTTAAGACTGTTCAGCTCCGTGCTGTCGCTGAAAAGGGAGGTGATCAGCGCGCGCTGCGAAGCAATCGTGCGGTCCTGTTCCACGGCCAGCAGGGCCATCAGGCCGTAGGAAACCAGGAACAGTACGATCAGAACTGGCAGGAACGAGTGCTTGCGCTTGGGTTTGGGCAGCGTGGGTGGAACTGTGACCGCGATCTCTTGCGTCCAGCTTAACAATTGAGCCCCCGATTCTACGCCCCAAGGCAGCGGGCGTCAGGGGAAATGCAGCTTGAACGCCATCCCGCCGACCTTTTCCAAACTGCTAGAAACCCGCCACTTAGCCTGAGTTCCGCGACAAGCACGGGGTCCAGCAGGTGCAACCCACTGCACATTATAGGCAACAGGAGTGGGCTACGACCGTGACTTGGGGCCGCCAAGAAGCCCGATAAGGCTGTTCCTGGTGGGCACCGGTCTAACGCGGTGCTTGCTCTCTCCCAGAGGATGCCTATGACGACCCTGCGCGACTGTCGCGTGACCCACGGCGTTACAATGTGAGCTAGAGGTTCTCAGTGGCAACCCTCCGTGACGTCGTTTACCAGCAGGTGCGTGAGGGCGAGCTTTACGACAAACTCGACCGCAATCGCGTGCGCTGTTATGCCTGCGGCCACTGCTGCCCGATCGCCGAGGGGCAGCCCGGCGTCTGCAAGGTGCGGTACAACCGGGGCGGCACTCTTTACGTGCCTTGGGGATACGTCGGCGGCGTGCAGTGCGATCCTATCGAGAAGAAGCCGTTTTTTCACGCCTATCCAGGCGCGCTGGCTTACAGCTTTGGGATGCTGGGTTGCGATCTGCACTGTGGCTACTGCCAGAACTGGGTCACGTCGCAGGCCTTGCGCGATCCCAATGCGGTTTCGCCACCCCTCGAAGCATCCCCGGAAGCGCTGGTGCGCGATGCACTTCGGCAAGGGGCAAAGGTTCTGGTCAGCACTTACAACGAGCCTCTGATTACCAGCGAGTGGGCGGTGGCAGTGTTCAAGGAAGCCAAGGCTGCCGGCCTGATCACGGGATTTGTTTCGAACGGAAACGGTACGCCGCAAGTGCTCGAATACCTGCGTCCATGGATCGATCTTTACAAAGTTGATCTCAAGAGTTTCGACGACCGCCACTATCACGAACTGGGCGGCCGCATCGGACCAATTCTCGATACCATCCGCCGCCTGCATCAGATGGGCCTTTGGCTGGAAATCGTGACCCTCCTCATCCCCGGTTTTAATGACTCGGAAGACGAACTGCGCGGCCTGACGGAGTTCCTGGCCAGCGTCTCGCCCGACATTCCCTGGCATGTGACCGCGTTCCACAAAGATTACAAAATGGACAATCCCGACGACACTCGTCCGCAGGACTTGCTGCGCGCCGCCGAGATCGGCAAGCAAGCCGGCCTGCGTTACGTTTATGCGGGGAACCTGCCCGGCACCGTGGGCAGTCACGAGAATACGCGCTGCCACCATTGCGGAGATACGCTGATCAAGCGCCACGGCTACTTCGTTGAAGAATATCGCCTCACGCCGGAGGGCCGTTGCCCATCCTGCAAGACTGCCATCCCAGGCCGCTGGGCCACCAAGTTTGAGGGACAGATTACCGACCATCCTTTCTTGCCGCGCCGAAGCTCACGTTTGGTTACAATCCTCAACTAGGCATAGCCTCCAACTTCATGCGGAAACTGCGAATCGCGCTCGCCATGGAACTTCTGTTCTTCGCGGCCGCCTGCTCGCCTCGCGACTTTCTCACGCGGCGTCTTGCCTCGGACCTGATTGCGAGTTCCGGCACCTTCAAGAGCGCTCAACAATTCGGGCTGCGGACTGGCGTCCTCTCCAACAAAGATTACATTTCCCCGGAATATCTGGTATTGCAGCGTCATGGCTGGATCACGGGCACGAACGGCCGCTGCCCGCCGGGCGTCGATCCTCCCCCCTGTTGGGAAGTCGCGCTGACTCCGATCGGAGTTGAGACTTTTCACGATCTGATCCCCAACGGCGCCGCGGATGCGCAATTCTTCAATGTGCCCGTGGCCCGCAGGCAACTGACCGGAGTCACCGGAATCAGCAAAAACGGCAGCGCCGCCGACGTGGACTTCCTGTGGAAGTGGATTCCGCTAAATGAAGTAGGCGCCGCGCTCTACGCCGGCGGGGTGCAGTACAAGTCCACGGTGGGGTTTCGGCAATACGACGATGGCTGGCGAATCATCGAAGGCGGCGCGCCCAGGAGCAATCAGGGCTTGGACGATGCCCTGAAAAACTCCGAACCCGCACCATGACCAAGTTTGGCGGAGTTGGTTGGGGAATTGAATCCGTATGATCAATCTGCTTTGGTCGATGCGCGCGATTCGGGTTTACAAGCCCTGCTTGCTCGCGATATACCTCTGTTTCAGCCCATGACCAAAAGAAGGATACCGCTCATCTCTTTTCTTGCTGTACTCACTATTGGTTTTGCTCACGCCGCTGACAAACCAAAGCTCACCCTCGACGAATTTTTCAACTATGTCGAATTCGACGCGGTCAGGATTTCCCCGGATGGGCACTCGATCGTCTTGGTTACCGACCGCCCCGATTGGGACCAGAGCTTCTTTCGCACCGATCTTTGGCTCTACAGGGATGACGGCCGCAGCGGAGGCACCTTATCTCAGCTCACGCAATCGGGACGGAATAGCGCTCCCCAGTGGTCTCCCGATGGCCGCTGGATCGCTTTTCTGTCAGAGCGAAGCGCGGGCTCCACGGAGGAACCGGTCGGGCAGCTCTGTCTGATCTCGCCCTCTGGCGGGGAAGCGTTCCCCGTGACCCAGGGCGATGAGGAAGTGCATGCGTTTTCCTGGTCGCCAGACTCCAGCACCCTCTACTTCGCCACGCGCACGCCGTGGACGAAAGCTCAGAACGATGCCTACAAGCAAGAATGGAAGGATGTTTTGCAGTACCGCGGCGCTGAACGTGGCGACATGATTTTCAGTGTTGATGTGGCTGGCGCAACTCCCGGTTCCCGAGCTTTAGCCCGCACGCCCTGGCGCGTCTATGAATTGGTGGCCGCGCCCGACGGACGCAGGCTGGCCTTTGTGACCGAATCGATTTCCGGGCGCGAGGAGAAGATTGACGAATACGAGATTTACACTGTCGACCTGGCCGGCGCGAGCCTTAATCGTCCGCCACGACAGATCACCCACAACCAGGCCGAGGAGCAATTCCTGCGCTGGGCGAAGGACAGCAAGCATCTCTTCTTTCAGGTTCAATACGGTTCGGTCGAGGGGAAGTACAAAGATACTCAAATCCGGCTGTACTGGGTCGACGCCGATACCGGCGAAACCCAGCGCTGGGCCGGGGATTTCGACGGCGCCGTCTATGAGTACGCGGTTGCTTCCGACAGCGGAGTCCTGGGCGCGGGTCGCATGGGAACCGAGCAACAACTCTACTCGGCGGCGAAACCCTCCGCTTCGTTTTCCCAGGCGGCAGGCTGGAGCGGCACCTACGAAAAGATCAACACAGCGGCGCATTCGCCTCGCATCGCGTTCGTGTACTCAGCACTGGACAAACCCAACGAGGTCTACGTCGCCGAGAGCATTGACAAGCTCCGGAAAGCGCGGCCCATTACTTCGTTCAACGAACTCTTTCTCGAGCGCGACCTACCCAAGGGCAAGCCCTACCGCTGGACAGCCGACGATGGCGTCAGTGTCGAAGGCATGCTGATGTATCCACCGGGAAAGTTTGAAGCCAGAAATCTGCCCATGTTCGTCGATATCCACGGCGGCCCCGACGATGCCGACGGCAATCACTTCGAAGCCGATTGGTACGTCTGGGACCGCATGACCGCGACTCAGGGATGGCTGGTTTTCGAGCCCAACTATCGCGGGTCGGAAGGCTATGGCGACAAGTTTCTCATGGGCATCGTCCCGGAAATTGTTTCACGCCCCGGCAAAGATATTCTCGAGGGTGTGGACGCTCTGGTGAAGGATGGCATTGCCGATCCCGCGCATCTGGCGATTGGCGGCTACAGCTACGGCGGCTTTCTGACCAACTGGCTGATCACGCAGACGACTCGTTTCAAAGCTGCAATGACCGGTGGAGGCGCGGTAGAGAACGTGGCCAACTGGGGCAATGACGACACGACTTTTGATGACGCCTACTTCCTCGGCGGACAACCATGGGAGGTGCCGAAGCGCTACCACGATGAAGCCGCCATCTACCAGATCGACAAAGTCCGTACTCCCACACTGATCCTCACCGCTGAGCACGACATAAGGGTTGCGGTGGCCGAAGCCTATCTTCTCGATCACGCACTGCATGCACTCGGCGTTCCCAGTTCGCTGTTGGTATTTCCCGGCGAAGGCCACTCTCTGGCTAAGGATCCCTGGCAAGGCAAGATCAAAGTGCGGGAAGAGTTGAAGTGGCTGGAGAAGTACGGTGGGATCGCGCCCTCGCCGTGAACATACGCGCTTTGAATCTCGCGCTTCGTCTATCCCTAACTGAATCCGCGCGCAAAAACTGAAACGCGCGCTTGCCCCACGGTTCTTGCGGGGAAAACGCGCGCTCCAGAAATTCTATTCCGACCTATCGAGAAAACACTATTTCACAGTCGCCAACAGACCGTGAATGTTGCCCCCGGAAGTCTTCGCGTAGCCTCCCACGATCACGTTATGGTCATTTATACAGCCGGCATAGGTAAGAGGGGTCTTCTTGTAATCGAACTTGTAATATTTGCCCTTGCGACGCAGCACCCCGTGGCTATTGCCGCTGGAATCGATTCCTTGATAAGTAACGTCGCCCGCCGTGTTAATGTCCGTTACAAATGAGCCTTGATCGCCGGGCACGTTGATCGCCTTGAACTTTTTGGTTTTGGCAGTGTACAGATATGCCTGATAGGTGGGATTAGCCCCGCCAACGACGACGACGTCGCCATTGTTGTTGATGCCGTTACCAGCAGGGGTACTGGAGCCGGGCGGGTCCAGGTTTGAATATTTCTTCCCCTTCAGAACGAAAGCGTGCTGAACCCCGCCTGAGTCAACGTAGAGGCCGGTGATGTCTCCATGGTCGTTGATCGCATTAGCTAATGTGGCTAGGGACCCTGGAGGAGCAATGTCCGTAAACTTCCCGTTCTTATACAGAAATCCCACATTACCGCCGGTGGAAGAACTTACGTAGGTGCCGACCACCGCAATCGGGCCATTGAGAGCGAGATTGCTGGCAGCTGTGGTGCCGGCTTTACCTTTTGGGTCATCCAACTTCGTCAGCTTCTTGCCATTGAGAATAAACCCGTGCCCAATAAGGCCACTGTCGACATACTGTCCGACAATGACACCCTTGTTGTTGATTCCCCCGGAATTGGTCGCCGCTGCCCCCGGTACGTCGAATGTCTTGAACGTGAAGGTGAGTGGTGGCCCGTCAGCCGCCGTCGCCGCGACTAAGGACGCAAGCACGAATGTCAGCAGGCAAGCTATTGATTTGCAATTTTTCATTGGTTTCTTCTCCCGTAGTGTAGTGACTAAGAATTGGCTTCGTCATTGAATCGCTTCTCGAACTGAAAGTCCGCCGCACACCTCCATCGAACAGCAACGGGGCTTGGCACACTAACAGAGGGAGGTTGAGATCCTCATATGGACTGCCAAATAGCGCGGGAGAGATTATGTCCGGGTGCTGCTCACGTGTCAACATGCAAATTATTGCACTTCGGGCGATTGGCGCGCCGGATGGGGTCTTGGGCTTGTCACCTCAATGAGCGGTTGCTTCAGATGGGAGTTATTCGCGGTGAACGATCTTACCGGGGGGCTCGCAACTGAAATGTATGAGGAATATCTGCGAACAGCGCCGCTATCTTCCGGTGGGCTTGGCGGCAGCGCTGGCGATCTTCACATCGTGATTCGACGCTTCGTAGCGGGCAATACCCTCATAGATCGCCTGCGCGATCTGCTGGCGGTAGGTTGCGCTTTGCAAATTGTTTTCATCGGTGGGGCTGCTGACGAAAGAAACTTCAGCCAGGATCGCGGGCATCGAAGTCCCGGTCAGGACGACGTAGTGGGCTTCCTTGACTCCGCGGTTGCGCAGGCCGGGATTCTTCGCCGCCAGCATGCGATACAACGACCGTTGAACGCTGGCCGCAACTCTTCTCGACTCGTGCACTTTTTCGCGAATATCGACGTTCGTCCAATTGATGGTCTGCAATCCCGCGGCTGCCGCTTCATCCGCTTCTTCGGTTCTCGCTTTCACCGATGAATAGGTGTTGGTGTAATAAGTCTCCACGCCGCGAGCCGAAGGGTAATCGCTGTAATTTGCGTGCACGGAAACGAACAGGTTGGCCTGAGACAGGTTCGCAATTTCAGCCCGCTTTTCCAGCGCGAGATAGCTGTCATCTTGCCGGGTGAAAATGACCTCGGCCCCGAGCCGGCTCTGCACCAGATGCCCGAGGCGCTCCACGATGTCGAGCACCAGATCTTTTTCCAGTAAACCTTTGCGCCCGACCGTGCCCAAATCCCAACCGCCATGGCCGGCATCCAGCAACCCGCAGCTTCGGCGCCGAGGCGGACGCGCGGGTTTCACCGCTGTCGAGCGGCTTCGGCGACACCGGCTGCTTTTCTTGATTTCCGCTCCCTGCCAGCGGACTCAGTTGCGGAGTCGGCATGAGCACCTTCCCCGCGACCTGATCTGCCTGATTCTGATTCGGCTGATCTGTAAGAGCGGGATTCACGGGAGCGAATAAATCAATCTTCGCCCGCGCCCGCGGCCTGGTTCCCGGCTTCCGGACCTCAACCACCAAACGATACGGATTCGGCTCCAGACTTACCGAGAAATCCGACGCGCCATTGGTTTCCAGTACGACGCGGGTCACCCCTGCAACTGGCTGAGCCACACGAACCCGTTGCAGTAGCGTATCGTTGACCGCGATGATCCGATTAGCCAGCTCCGCCGCCAGTGTGGTGTCGTGCAGGTCAAAATAAATTCGCTCCGGACGCGGCAGCCGGTGAGCTTCATACTGCACCTGATCCTGAATGTCGATGACCACCGTGCTCGATTCATCCGCCGACCAATGCCGAATCCCAGTAACCCGGGGCAGCAAGCCAGCTTCTTCCGAAGTCGCCGGAGGAGGTTCGCTCTCATCCTCTCCCGCAACCGAAAGCGCCGCCGGCGCAATCGCTTGCGTGGGAACCGCGGCGGCCGGCACAGTTGGCGCCGGCGCAACCGCGCCAGCGTTCGCCTTCACCGATGGCGCGCGGTGCCCGAGCGTCCACCACAACCCTGCTCCCAAACCTACGGCGAACAATACCACTGCAACCGCTACCGCAAGGCCCGGCCGGGAATGATCTGCCCCATCGTGCTCCGCCAGCGCGGCGGAATGTCCACTAAGTCCCGAAGTTTCCGGCAAAACTAATTTCTCTACCGGAGTTTCGCCAAAACTCTCGACTGAACGTTCGGTCTTCTCTGCGTGCACCGCCAGCGGTTCTACCTGCACCTGCACGACCTCGGGCGCAAACACAGGAGTCGGTTCAACCTCGACTACGACTTGGCTGACCACGCGCTGCGAAATCTCCGTCAGGCGATCTTCTTCTTCGGGCCGCAGCGCGGAAAGTATCAACTCAGCCAGCAGATTCAGACTGCGAACATCGCTGTCATTGAATCCGTAAGGTTCATTGGAAAAGGCCTCCAACAAACCAATCACACTCTGTTTCGCGGAGAGCGGTACGGCCAGCAGGGAGCGCACACCCAGCCGGCGGCATGCGGGCAAGTCGACTCGCGAGTCGGTATCCACATCGTCGCAGCGTACGATACGTCCGGAAACCAGGCATTCTCCGGAAAATCCTGAGTTAGGATCGAGACGAATTCCCGCATCCGGCGCAATGCTTCCCGCCGAAGCCCGGCAGACAATAGCATTCCCCTCCGCCAGTGCGACCGCTACGCCGTCAGCCCCAGTGATTGCCCGCGCCCGCTCCGCCACCAGTTGCAACACTTCATCCAGAACGAATTGATCGAGCCGCCAATCGTCCGGGCGGCTCACGGACACACCCTCGCGGATCTGCCGGGCCCGGCGCATCCTTATTTGTTGGTGCAGCGCGGAGAAGGCCAGCAAAGCCTGCAAAGCTTCGTGACCCAGATTGTCGGTTGGCGATGGCGTTCGGTCGGCGCGAGGAACAGCAGGGGTGTCTGCCTTGACTAACTCCAAGCCCGCATTGGTCAGACTTGTGCTCACGGCAATCCGCGGAAAAATTTCGAGATGATCAATCTTACAGGGGAAAGAACGTTTTTCAATTCTTCTTCAAGCTATCTTGTCATTCGGCTTATCCTTCAACTCCTCCAAATTCCTTCAACTCATGGCTGATCTATCTCCGAAACACTTCGGGAGGGCACGGCTTCAGCCGTGCCGATCCGGCCCAAGAAAAAATACAGGCCTCAGCCGCCGAGGGATTCCAGCATTCACTCCGCAGACAGACCTCCGCGGAGCCCCACTTCCTTCGGCCGCAGCATTACTTCGTAAGTTACAAGGGTTGAGTCGTAATCGCAATACACCCCACGCACGAAGGTAAGGAGCGGCCTCACGCTCTTTCGTAAGCCAGTCGGAAACCTTTCCGATTCATGTCTTTCCGAAGACCATTGCGCGTCCGTAGGATTCAGCATATCCTTAGATTTTGGAAGGACTTACTGGTTGTGGCAGGTGAGTGACCCGAAAAAGAAGTCGAACTGGCTGTGGCCTCTGGGCGTGGTAGCCACCGGCCTCGGAGCAGCCGGAGTCGTGATCTTCCGCGGCTGCTGGCACGGCAAGATGAGTTGGCCGGTCCGCTTCAAGGATCACTCCTATCAGGTTTGCCTGGGCTGCGGCATCAAACGCCTCTTCGACGAGGCCAACTTCCGCGCCTTCGGACCCTACAGCTACGACCTCAACAGCCTGATTGCCCGCGACCGGACTCGAAAAGAAGAGATTCCTCCCGAATCCGAGCCCACCCGCCACCGTACTGCCTCCTGAACCACCAAGGTTACTGAGGCGCATTCCCCGCCAAGGCTAAGATTTGAAGATGACCTCTCGGACGAATCTAGCCGATCGCCCCGAGACTCAAGCTGCGGACGCCACTCCGCCCAACCGGCGCCCGTACCGGCACAAGATTCGTACCCTGGCGCAGGTTAGTCTCGATGCCGCGAACGGAGCCATTCTCCGCGACCTCAGCGAATTCGGGCTCGCCCTCCAGACCGTCACTCCCCTGGCTTCAAACCAGCAAATTCATCTCCGGTTTGAATTGCCCGCATCGCGAGCGCGCCTCGAAGCGACCGGCCGAATCGCCTGGACGGATTCATGGGGGCAAGCCGGAGTCCAATTCCTCAATCTCCCGCCGCGTTCCGAACGCCTGCTGAAAGAATGGATCTTTACCCAGATTCTTTCCTCCGCCTACTTGTTCTCCCCGTGCGAATCGGCAACGGTAGAAGGCAACCGAGCTGAGGGCGCCAGCGAACTGCTGTTCTCCGCTTCTCCGCGGCCCGCGATCCAGATTGAGCCGCGTCCGGCGACTCCGCCCGTGCACAAGAATCAGGAGGCTCGCCCGCGAACCCTGCGCCTGTTGTGGTGCCCACTTCCGATTTCCCAAAGCACACTCTCGAAACTGGTGGACGGCCTCATCTTGCTGTGCGCCGTCTTGCTCTTCGCCGTGATGGCGATGGCCACAGCGAGTGTTCTTCCCCCGTGGCCAGTCGCAGTGGCCCTGACCAGCGGAGTGACCGCCATCTTCGCCTCTCTGTACTGGTTCCTGTTCGCATTCTGGTTCGGCAGAACGCCCGGCAAGCACCTAGCCAGGCTGGCGTGCTCCGAGTGGAGAAGCGCAACCCACGGCGAACAACCAGACCAGCCCCGATTCCGCTAATGTAGACGCGCTCGTCCTCGCCCGGCGGGACGAGAAGAAATCCAATTGGTCAGAGTTTTCCTCAGCCTGTTCCGAATGCGTAAAACTCAATAGGCAGCAACTGGATGTGGAAGATGCTGATGCATTCCGTTGGTTCCGTAACGACCAACGACTAACGACCAACGACTAACGACCAACGACTAACGACCAACGACAAACGACCGCCCTCAGTGCGTGAGGTACTGCTGGGCCAGCCAAAGCTGCAACCCGCGCTTCACTTCAGGGCTCATGTCGAGGAAGCGAATTCCGGCGTTCCCCAGTTTGTCGATCCAGGCAACTTCTCCACGAAGCTTCATTTGAACCTTGCTCTCTGGCAACTGAAAGCTGACTCGCACCGGGCCGGGCAACGCCAGCGGGCGATACAGTCGAATACCCACGCCTCCCTGGCTGAGGTTCATGAGATGCGCTTCGGTCTTCTTTCGGGATCCATAAGTGAGCGATACTGGCAGATCAAGCGCGTGGCGATTGTAGCGAAGCCGGCCGTCGAGAATCATATTGCGCGCCGCGGAAAGCGTGCGCACTGCCTGCTCCACCGAGATGGGCTTCTTGAAAACAAATGTGGCGACTGTGTCCTTGAGGTTGGCGCTTCCGTTCGAGCCACTGACAATCACCAGCGGCACCGCATTCAGCCCGGTCCCTAGACCGCGCAGAAAACTTGTTGTCCCATCCAGATCGCAATCCACGATCAAAGCGTCGACTTTCGATTTGGCCAGTTTGGCGCGCGCCCGCACCGGTTCCGGTTCAACATCCACATCAATGTGCAAACCGCCCAGAATGCACTCCAACACACTGACTTCAGCCCAATCGCGCGAAACCACCATGGATGAGAGGTTCATAGAGCAACTGTAGTCTGGCCCGTAATCCGGCCACAGATAACCAAGGTAATGGAGCTGGCTCAGGAGGAAAAACTGAGAACCGAGAACTGGCATCAGGCAATCAGCAGCCATCGTTCTTCTCGGTCCCCGCATCAGAATGGCGCGCCTTGCACTGGTGCCAAGCAAGAAAGGCTAACAATAGCGCCCAGATGCCGATAGCTCCAATCCAAGCTTGCTCCCAATGAAGGAAGGATGCTAACTTGTCTTGGAAAAGCATCGCATAGACCATGACGAGCGAGAAACTACATGCATACGAAATCATCTTCCACTGTACTGATGTGAGTGAGCGACCGCCTCGAACCCCGCGACACCATAGATAACAAAGCACAAATAATACAGATGTCAACATCGGGGCAAGGACGATGTTCTGAAGATCCGTTTCGCTCATGGACATTTATGTAGCCGTACGCATAGACGCCAAGGCCGCCAACAGCTTTCCTACGGAGCGGGTCGACGGCTCCCCATTCGTGCTCACAGTTCACGCCCGCGCCGACTTTTCCTGGCTCCGATACCAATCGATGGTGCGCCGCAACCCATCTTCAAAGTTCACCTGCGGTCTGTATCCCAGATGCTTCTCCGCCCGCGTCAGATCGGCCAACGAATGCTTCACATCCCCCGCGCGTTCCGGACCATATTTCACCTCGCCCGGATAGCCCGTAAGTTTCTTCAGCGCCCGAAACATCTCATTCAGGTCAATGCGGGTGCCGGTGGCCACATTGAACACTCGCCCTGCAACTTCCCCGGCGGGCGCTTTGCAGGCCAGTAGATTCGCATGCACCACGTTATCGACATATGTGAAGTCGCGGCTCTGCGCCCCATCTCCAAGAATGGTCGGCTGTTCTCCCTTAAGCATCTGCGTAATAAACTTGGCCAGCACCCCGGAATACGGAGAACTCGGATCCTGCCGCGGCCCAAAAATATTGAAATACCGCAAAGCCACCGTCTCCAATCCGTAGCAGCGAAAGAAAGATGCCATGTAATACTCGCTCGCCAATTTGGCCACAGCATACGGAGAAATCGGATTCGGAACCA
>Ga0210410_10001452_pt1 | contig 22300 bp, 17 predicted proteins | sample IncBWC4MmetaG_FD_161058 | JGI IMG/M metagenome (GOLD analysis project Ga0210410, IMG submission 161058) | Forest soil microbial communities from Barre Woods Harvard Forest LTER site, Petersham, Massachusetts, United States - Inc-BW-C-4-M | ecosystem: Environmental > Terrestrial > Soil >... | reverse complement strand
CAAATCCGGGAATTGGCGCCAAGACTGGTTGTCGCCGTGGGACTGGCCCTGAGGAGCTTCGACTAGCCATGATCCGCATAAACTTACTTGGACAAACGAGGCCGAAGGCATCGCGGCGGCCGGTGGACACGGGGGCAGCCTTGCCGCTGGTATTCATCGGGGCGGGCGTGCTGCTCGGCGGACTCTTCCTCTTCTACTTCTATCATTCCTGGCAGACACAGTTGAACGACGAGAACAAGCGCATCCAGCAGTTGCAGGCGCAGAAGACGGACTTGGAACAGATCAAGCTTCAAGTGGAAGCGTTCGAAAAGCAGAAGGTTGTGCTGCAGCAGCGCGTGGGCACGATTGAACAGTTGCAGCGGGACCGCACCGGGGCTCAGGAACTTCTGGACCAGGTAGCGAACACGGTTTCGCGGGCCGAGAACCTGTGGCTGATGTCGATGTCGAAGAAAGGCTCGACAATCACGATGGATGGCGCGGCGGCTTCGCTGAATTCAGTGGCCAACTTCATTACGGCGCTGAAGCGTTCCGGATATTTTCAAAAGGTTGAGATTAAGGACGCGAAGCAAGACGACAAGAGCCTGAACGTGCAGACATTCCTGTTTTCAATCAATGCGGAAATCGCGCCGAATGGACCGGCAGCGGCGGGTACGCCGGCGGCAAAACCCGCCAGCACCCCGGGCGGCGCAGGTTCTACATCCGGCGCGCCGGCGAAGAAAGGATAGGGAGAGACCATGGCCAATCCTTTCCGAGATATGTCCGTGATAATGCAGGGCCTGGTGGCGCTGGCGATTGCTGTGATTCTGGTGCTGGCAGGACTGTATGTGCCGGGCTCACCGGTTGCGCAGGAGCGGACCGAATACGACACCGCCGTGCAGGAGCGCACGAAATTAAACCAGGAAGTGACGCAGTTGCAGGTTTACAAGCAGCGCTACGGTGAGCTGAAGCAGCAGATGGATGCGCTGAACAAGCAACTGGACACGCTGAAGACGATCGTCCCGGAAGAGAAAGAAGTGGACGAGTTTATCCGCCAGGTTCAAGGCGCGGCGGCTTCCTCGAATGTGCAATTGCGGAAGCTGACGTCGCAGCCGATAGTGCCGAAAGAATATCACTACGAGATGCCGTTTGAAGTGCAAGCGGACGGACCGTATTTCAACATGCTGGACTTTTTCTCCAGGTTGAGCCGGTTGTCGCGCATCATCAACGTCGGGGACCTGCAGTTTGATGATCCGGGCGCCAGCGGCGGGAAGGCGACGAAATACCCGATTCGGCCGGGAACGACGGTGACCGGAATTTTTACAGTTACGACTTTCTTCACGAAGCCAGCTGATTCAACGCCAGCGGGTGGGGCCAAGGGTGCGGTTCAGCCGGTGAAAAAACCGTGAGCAGGGATGAGCGAGCCATGCGTCTAGCCATAACGATGATGACGGGGATTCTGCTGGCGACGGCCGGGAGCAGCTTGCATGCCCAGTCGGCGCCCGCGGCGCCTCCGAAAACAGCGGTGAAGCCAGCCGCACAAGCGACACCACCGGCAACAAAACCAGTGGCGCCGCCTGCCGCGAAGCCCGCGGCACAAGCCCCAGCGCCAAAATCATCGGCGCCCAAAACTACAGAGGCTGCCAAGCCGGCGGCAGCCCCCAAGGCGGCTGCGGCAACCGCCAAGCCTGCAAAGAAACCGGCTGTGAAGAAAGTGGCGAGCCAGGCACCGGCAAGGACCGGTGGAGCGCCGGAAGCCTCCGAAGCAAAGGTCTCCCGGCGAGATCCGTTCGAATCCCTGACGAGCCGGCAGGAAGCCGCGGCCCGAGCGGGAGCCAATCTGCCGCCGGGTAAAGCGGGATTGCAAGTGGGAACCCTGCGGCTGGATGGAATCGTGCGGGCACCCAACGGGATGATCGCCGTCGTTACGAATCCGCAAGCGAGGACGTACTTCCTGCGCGAAGGGGATCAGTTGTACGACGGGCGAGTGGAAAAGATTGCAATGGACGGCGTGTCGTTCCACGAAATCGGGAAAGATGCGTTCGGGAAACCAGTGGAACGTCAAGTCAACAAGAGAATTTACTCCAGTGCAGGAGATCAGCAATGAAGACGAACTGGCCGGCTTTCCGGTGTGGTTGCCTGATAGTAGCGGGCGTGATGCTGGGCGGTAGCCTGGCGAGCGTTCGCGGTCAGGAGCCCGCCGGCGCGACATCGACCGCCGCGGTAATTTCGAGCGTGGCGATCACGCAGGAGCCGCAGCGGGCGGCGATTCGAGTCGAAGGAGCAGGCCGGCTCGAGGTCCGCACCTCCCGTATGCAGAACCCGGAGCGCCTGGTGTTGGATTTCAACGGGGCACGGCTGGGAGTTCAGAGGACCGTGATTCCGGGCGTGTCGGCCCCGGTGCGCGGCGTTCGAATCGGGCAATACCGTCCGGACGTGGCGCGCGTGGTGGTGGACCTGACCGGAGAGACGCCTTATCAGATTACGCATGAAGGCGATGCACTGGTAGTTTACTTCCAGATGCAGGTGACGCCGGATGCCAACGTTGTGGCGCCGGTGACTTCGACCTCGGTGGAGTCGAATAAAAAGTCAATCGAGTATGCGGTGAGTGCACCCAAAACGGCGGCACAGAAGACCAACGCGTCGAACGCAAATGCGCCGCGGTTTTCACTGCCGGGTGAATTGACGCAGCCCAACGTGGTTCTGGCGTCGTTGCACGAGAAGGCCGCGCCAGCGCGGCCCGAAAGCGGATCGCAGCAGGCGTCGCAGTTGGCGGCACAGCAGGCGACTACGGCCGCCGCAACTGTTGCAACCCAGCAGCCAGCGGCGGGGGGAAATGCTCCGCAAGCCGGGCACTACACGGGTGAGCCGATTTCCGTAAACCTGAAAGACGTTGACCTGAAGGACTTCTTCCGGCTGATCCACGAAATCAGCGGATTAAACGTGGTGCTGGATCCGAACGTGAGGGGCACCTTAACCATCGTGCTGGATGAAGTGCCTTGGGATCAGGCTCTGGATATCGTTCTGCAGAACAACGGCCTGGACAAGCAATTGACCGGCAATGTGTTGCGCGTGGCGACCCGCGATACCTTGAAGAAAGAGGCGGAGTCCCAGCGCGACCTGGAAAAGGCGCAAGCCGAAGCGGTGGCCCCGGTGACCGTTACGCGTGTACTTAGCTACGCGAAAGCGGCGACGATGAAGGACACACTGAAAAAATTCCTTTCGGCCCGCGGTGACATTCTCTCGGATGACCGTTCGAATCAGTTGATTATTCGCGACATTCCCTCGGTGATTCCGACGATCGACAATCTGATCCGGCAACTGGATCGGAAGTCGCAACAGGTCGAAATCGAAGCGCGGGTTGTTTCCGCTTCCAGAACCTTCGCACAAGACATTGGGGTGCAGTGGGGTTTTGCGGGGACCACGACTGGAGGCCGTTCGATATTTGGCGGACCTGCCAACGTTGGAGTAAGTCCGGTGTCCACAGGCCCGGGAATCCCACCGCCTCCACTGGTCGGCGCACCAGTCAGCGGCGGCGGCAGCACACCTGGTTTGCCTCTTAACGTGAACTTGGGCGCGACCGCGCCGACCAGCGGCTTCTACTTTGGACATCGTTCGCCGAACTTCGCGGTTGACCTGTTCATCACAGCCGCGGAAGCGAAAGGCGTCGGTAAACTGCTGTCGAAGCCGAAGGTGATCACGCAGAACAACGAAAAAGCGATCGTGAAGCAGGGTACAAAGATTCCGGTCCAGACGGTGATCAACAACACGATTTCGGTGCAGTTCATCGACGCGGTGTTGCAACTGGAAGTGACTCCGCAGATTACCGCCGAGGGCACGGTTTTCATGGACGTGCTGGTGGAAAACACGCAGATTGACAACGGTATTCCGCGGGTACAGGGAATCCCGGCATTGGACACGCAGGCGGCGCAGACCAAGGTGACGGTCGCCGATGGAGGCACGGTGGTCATCGGCGGCATCATTGTCACCCAGCAGCAGACGAACATCACGGAAGTGCCGATTGTGGGCAGCCTGCCGATTATCGGATATCTGTTCCGGCGGACGAACATATCCGTGACCTCGCAGGAGTTGCTGTTCTTCATCACCCCGCGCATTATTCCGGGATGATGGATTAAGCCTGGCGCAAAGCAGCGCAGGAAAAAATCGGGTAAACTGAAATCGAGGAGGCGCAAGTCTCCTCGATTTTTTTATGGGCGCGGAACACACCAAAAGAAGAAAAGCCCTCCTGGCCGAACTCGCGAGCAGGAAACTGGATTGCCTGCTGGTGACGCATCCGGCGAACTGGTATTACCTCACCGGATTTACCGGGGAATCGGGGGCCCTGGTGGTGTCGCAACACGGAGCGACGCTGCTGACCGACGGGCGATTCACCGTGCAGGCGAAGGATGAGACCCGCGGGGTAAAAATTGAGCTTCAGCAGGGAGGATTGTTTCCGGCTCTGGGAGCATTGCTTCGAAAGAAAAAACACGGCCGGATCGGTTACGACGCGAATCAACTGACGATTGCCCAGTGGAATACCCTGCGCAAAGCCCTGGGGAGCAGTGGGCGAGGATTTGAGGCGAATGGCCTTGTCGAGCGCCTGCGGACGCGAAAAGACGCCCAGGAACTGGCGGTAATGCGAAAGGCAGCCATCCTGGCGGGGGAAGTCCTGGAAGGCGTGCTGAAGTTGGTGAAGCCGGGGGTGCGGGAGAGCGAGCTGGGAGCAGAGATCGAATATCAGATGAAAAAGCGTGGGGCCAGCGGCGCTTCCTTCGAAACGATTGTGGCCTCGGGACCGCGGGGAGCGCTTCCGCACGCCCGGCCAACGGCTAAGAAGCTGAGGAAAAATGAGTTGGTGGTGCTGGACCTGGGTGCTATACTCGGCCACTATTGCAGCGATATGACACGCACTGTGCATGTGGGGCGTGCCAGCAAGCGCGTGCGGGAGTGGTACCGGTCAGTTCTGGAAGCGCAAGAAGCTGCGGTAGCTGCCGTCCGGGCTGGGGTCACGTGCGGGGAAGTGGATGCCGCAGCGCGGAATGTCCTTAAGAAAAACGGATTGGAGCAGTATTTCGTGCACAGCACCGGGCACGGTTTAGGCCTGGAGGTGCATGAAGAACCTCGGGTGGCCCGCGGGCAGACGGTTCGACTGGAAGCGGGAAATGTGATTACCATAGAACCCGGGGTATATGTGGAAGGCGTCGGTGGAATCCGCATTGAAGACGACGTTGTAGTGCAAGCAGGCCGGAATGAAGTTTTGACCCGCGTGAAGCGGGATCTTATCGAACTCTAAGAAAAGGCATGAAACGGAAAAAGACCGCGAAAGCGAGTGAAAGCACGTCGTTTGCAAGCCCCGAAATCGGGCAGATCGAACAGTTGCTGCGCTTCATGAGCGAGCACAACCTTGAAGAGTTTGAGTATTCGAGGGGCGATCTGAGGATCCGACTGAAGAAGCCCAGCGCCCATGTGGTGGTTGCGGCGCCCCGCCCGTCGGCGGAAATCATCGTGCCGTCTGCCGTGAGCGCGCCGGAAACCGATAGCAAGAGCGCGGAACCCGCGGCGTCTGTAGATATCCGGGGCGGCGAAGATCTGCATCTGATCAATTCGCCGATTGTGGGAACATTTTATGCCTCGCCCAGTCCGGGTGCCGAAGCGTTTGTGAAGGTCGGGTCGCATGTGGATAAGGGACAGACGCTTTGCATCGTGGAAGCGATGAAGTTGATGAATGAAATCGAGTCTGAAATCAGCGGGGAAGTTCTGCGGATCTTCGCGGAGAACGGACAGCCAGTGGAGTACGGGCAACCGTTGTTCGGGATTCGCCCAAGCCGCAAGCGGTAAGCGGCCTGCCTGACTATGTTCCAGAAAATTCTAGTCGCCAATCGCGGGGAAATCGCCCTGCGAGTCATCTGCGCCTGCAAAGAGCTGGGGATTCCGACGGTGGCCGTGTATTCCGAGGCCGACCGCAATTCGCTGCATGTGCGCTTTGCCGATGAAGCGGTGTGTATCGGGCCGCCGAGAAGCAGCGAAAGCTATCTGAACATTCCGCAGGTGATCAGCGCGGCGGAAATCACCAACGTGGATGCGATTCATCCGGGATATGGATTCCTCTCGGAAAATGCGAACTTTGCGAAGGTTTGCGAAGCGTCAGAGATCACCTTCATCGGGCCGAAGGCGGAAGTGATCGAGATGATGGGCGAGAAGGATCGGGCGCGGCGGGAGATGAAGTCGCGCGGGCTGCCGACGATTCCGGGAAGCGATGGAGTGGTGGAAGGCGAAGATCAGCTTTCCAAAGAAGCGGAGCGCGTGGGGTTTCCGCTGATTCTGAAAGCAGCGGCTGGAGGCGGCGGGCGCGGAATGCGCGTGGTGCGCAGCAAGGATGAACTGCTGGCGGCATACCAGACGGCCCGGAGTGAGGCACAACAGGCCTTTGGCACGCCCGACGTGTACATGGAGAAGTTCCTGGAGCACCCGCGGCACATCGAGATTCAGGTGTTGGGCGACCAGCACGGGAAAGTGATTCACCTGGGCGAGCGGGAATGCACGATCCAGCGGCGGCATCAGAAGCTGGTTGAGGAATCGCCCTCGCCGGCTATCGATCCGAAGCGCCGAAAAGAACTGGGCACGAAAGTGGTGAAGGCGCTGGAAGCGATCGAATACACGAACGCCGGCACCGTGGAATTCCTGATGGACACGGACGGTTCGCTCTATTTTATCGAGATGAACACGCGCATCCAGGTGGAGCATCCGGTGACGGAATTTATCACGGGCGTGGACCTGGTGAAATCGCAGATTCGCATCGCGGCTGGGGAGAAGATGGAAGATGCGGTCGGCGAGATGCACTTTTCGGGGCACTCGATCGAATGCCGGATCAATGCCGAGGATCCGGAGACGTTTGTGCCGTCGGCGGGACGGATTACGACGTTTCAGGCGCCGGGAGGCACCGGAGTGCGCGTGGATTCGGCGGCGTATTCCGGGGCGGTGATTCCGCCGTACTACGATTCGCTGGTGGCGAAGCTGATTGTGAAGGGGCGTGACCGCTCGGAAGCGATCGGAAGAATGAAGCGAGCGCTGGAAATGTTCGTAATCGAGGGAATCAAGACATCGATTCCGCTGCAACGGCGGATTCTGGCCGACGCGGATTTTGAAGCCGGGAAGTTCGACACCCACTTTATCGAAAAGCTTCTGAACGTAAACGGGAAATAGGGTTCCATGCGCCTTGTTCTTCCCAGGCTATATGTGATATTAGACGCAGGAATGTTGACGGAACCAGCCGGGGAAACAGCCCAAAAATTGATGGATGCGGGGGTAAAGCTGCTGCAATACCGCGCGAAAAACGCGGTGGCGCGGGAGCTTTGGACGGAGTCGCGCGCAATTGGGGAAGCAGCACGCCGGGCGAAGTGCACGTTTATCGTGAACGACAGGCCGGACGTGGCGTATCTGGCGGGAGCGGATGGGGTGCACGTCGGCCAGGACGACCTGGACGTGGAGCAAGCGCGCAAGCTAATCGGGCCGGACCGCTGGGTTGGCGTTTCGACGCACAACCTTGAACAATTCGAGAAGGCGGCGGCCAGTTCGGCGGATTATATTGCCGTGGGCCCAATTTTCCAGACCAGCAGCAAGGCGAATCCTGATCCCGTTGTGGGCACGGATCTGTTACGGCGCGTCCGGGCAGTGACGGAAAAACCCATCGTGGCAATTGGCGGCATCACCCTGGAGCGCTCGGCGGATGTGATTGCGGCGGGAGCCGATTCCGTTGCGGTGATCAGTGACATTTTGAAGGCGAACGACCCGGCCGGAATGGCCCGAGAGTTTATCCGACGATTGGGTGCCGCGAAGCCCGCGGCCTCGCACTGAGGAACCGAACGAATGGCCGACGCGACTAGCGTGACAACAACAGACACGAGCGCAGGCAAAGGCGAGCACCAGTTTGTAAAGGCCATCGGGCTTTACGACGCGACCATGATCGTCGTCGGCTCGATGATCGGGTCCGGAATTTTCATCGTGGCCGCGGATATTGCTCGGCAAACAGGCTCGGCGGGTGGGCTGCTGCTGACCTGGATCTTGACTGGCTGCCTGACGATTGCGGCGGCGCTTTCCTATGGGGAACTGGCCGCGATGTTTCCCCACGCTGGCGGCCAGTACGTGTACCTGCGGGAAGCGTTTTCTCCCCTGTGGGGATTTTTGTACGGCTGGACGCTGTTCCTGGTGATCCAGACCGGCACGATCGCTGCGGTGGCGATCGGATTTGCCCGGTATCTGGGCGTGTTGTTTCCCGCGATTTCTCCGAAGACCTGGGTTATTCCTCCGATCGATTTTTCCTCGAAGTTTGCGGTCAGCCTTTCCGTTCAGCAGCTTGTCGGCGTACTGATGATTATTTTTCTGACCTATCTGAATACTCGGGGTGTAAAGCTCGGAAAGTGGATCCAGAATATTTTCACTTCGGCGAAGATGCTTTCGCTGCTGGGACTGATTCTGATTTGTGTGTTTTTGGCGCGGAACGCTTCCGCGATTGCGGATAATTTCACGCACCTGTGGGCGATTCGCGGCGCGCAGACCATCGAGCCGGGCGTGGGCTTTCTTAGGGGACTATTGCCGACCGTGACGGCGGGAAGCGGTTTGTATGGATTGCTGCTGGCGCTGGCCGTAGCGCAGGTGGGCTCGTTGTTTTCGGCGGATGCCTGGAACAACATCGGGTTCACCGCGGCAGAAGTGAAAAACCCGAAGCGGGATGTGGCGCTCTCGATGGCGTTCGGCACGGTCATTGTGATCACACTGTATTGCCTGGCGAACTTGGCGTATCTGTGCGCGCTGCCACTGGCCCAGGTTCAGAGTGCGCCGGACGACCGCGTGGCGACGGCGGCGCTTTCGGCCGTGTTTGGAGCCAAAGGTGCGTGGATGATGGCGATTGCGATCATCATCTCCACGTTTGGGTGCAATAACGGATTAATTCTGGCAGGTTCACGTGTGGCGTACGCGATGGCGAAGGACGGATTGTTTTTCCGCGCGACGGGCAAGTTGAACAAGAAGGGAGTGCCCGGCGTGGCGCTGGTTTACCAGGGCGCGTGGATCGTGATCCTGATTTTACTTCGCACACGAAATCCGGACGGAAGCTACGGGAATCTGTACAGCAATCTGTTGAACTATGTGGTCTTCGCAGCGCTGCTATTTTACGTGCTGACGATAGTGGGGATTTTTGTGTTGCGCATTCGGCGGCCGGATGCGGAAAGGCCGTACAAGGCATTCGGGTACCCCGTGCTGCCGCTATTGTATATAGTGGCGGCGGGCGGAATCATGGGTGTGCTGCTGCTTTACGAAACACAGACGGCCGGCATGGGCATGGTGATTGTGCTGCTGGGGTTGCCGGTGTACTGGATGTGGGCGCGGCTGAAGCGGTCGAGGCAGGGCGCCGAGTAGCCGGAGAATTTCAAAGCATTAATTCGAGATGGAGGAAGCCGCATGGGCAACCCGCTGTTTGCGACGAAGTCGATTGACTCGCTGTTGAAGGAGGCCGGGGACACCAGCGAGCACAGCTTGAAGCGGGCGCTCGGCCCGGTGAATTTGGTCACCCTGGGCATCGGGGCGATCATCGGGGCAGGAATTTTCGTGCTCACCGGCTCAGCGGCTTCGCTTTATGCTGGCCCTGCGATCATGCTTTCGTACGTGCTCGCCGGGGTGGGTTGCGTGTTTGCCGGGCTTTGTTACGCCGAATTCGCGTCGATGATTCCGATTGCCGGGTCCGCTTATACGTACGGTTACGCAACGCTCGGTGAACTGGTCGCTTGGATTATCGGCTGGGACCTGATTCTGGAATACGCCTTTGGCGCGGCGACCGTGGCAAGCGGTTGGAGCAGCACCCTGGTGGCGTTCCTGCAGGATTACGGAATCAGCCTGCCTCCGCAGATTTGCGATGTGCCCGGAGCAAAATGGGCTCTCTATGAGGGCCGATGGTCACCGGAAAGTGCCCTGAGCCTCAGCCCGGAACAGATTGCCGGGCTGCCCCACGCCACGTGCGTGTTTAACCTGGTTGCCTTCCTGGCCATTCTCGGTGTGACGACGATTCTGATCGTCGGCATCCAGGAGTCGGCCAATTTTAATAGCGTTGTCGTCTTTGTGAAGCTTGCTGCAGTCCTGACGTTTATCGCCGTGGCCCTGCCGTTCGTCTTGAAGCATCCGGCAATCGCGCATGAGAATTGGAAAGTCTTCCTGCCACCGAATACGGGAAGCTTTGGTTCATTCGGATGGTCGGGCGTGATGCGCGGAGCGAGCGTGGTGTTCTTCGCCTACATCGGATTTGACGCTGTTTCCACAGCAGCGCAAGAGGCCAAGAATCCGCAAAAGGATATGCCGATCGGCCTCCTCGGATCACTGATCGTTTGCACGATCCTTTATATCGTTGTCTCCGGGCTGCTGACGGCTACAGTGCACTATTCGCACTTGAATATCGGCGCGCCTGTCTCGCTGGCCATTCGACAGACGGGCGTCAAATGGGGCAGTTATGTGATCAATGCCGGGGCACTGGCCGGGTTAAGCACGGTGATGCTGGTGATGTTGCTGGGCCAGTCGCGGGTTTTTTATTCGATGGCTCACGACGGGCTTTTGTGGAAGTGGGCGGGTGATATCCATCCGCGTTTTCGCACGCCCTGGAAGTCGACCGCGATTGTTGGCTTGCTGGTTGCCATAGTGGGTTCGCTTGTTCCCATCGGCACGCTCGGCCAGCTTGTCAGCATCGGCACCTTGTTTGCTTTCGTGATCGTATGCGCCGGTGTCTGGGTACTGCGCGTCCGCCGTCCCGAACTCGCTCGGCCGTTCCGGACGCCGTGGGTTCCGTTTGTTCCCATCATGGGCATCCTGATTTCACTTGCCTTAATCGCCAGCCTCAATGCTCTGACGATCGTGCGGCTATTTGTCTGGCTTGGGGTGGGCCTGGTTGTTTATTTCACCTACAGCGTCAAGCACAGCAAGGTGCGCAACCACGGCGGGCAATAGGGCCGGCGGCTGATTGGCACCCATGCTGGTGGTCCCGCGTCCGCGCCGGACCCATCCACAAACTGACACTCGTTCCTCCCCTGCGAATCGGGTAAAGTGTCTTTTCTAACTCTTCAGCCATGAGCGGACCAGAGACTCAGCAGACACCTTTTTGGAAAAGCCTGTCGAAACTCGACTGGCTTGCCGTGGGTGTTTGTCTAGCGGGACTGGCCGTCGCCTCGAGTCCGATGTTGAGCGGTTTCCCCGGTTCCGGCTTGGTGCGCTTGTTTGGCGTGCTTGCTGGCGGCTATGTGTTGTATCGCTTCTGGAGCCGGTGGCGCTCGGAACTGCTGTGGAGTTTGCGGAACCGCTTGATTCTGGCCTATCTGTTTCTGGCCGTGGTGCCTATAGTCCTGCTGCTGGTCCTGGCGAGCATGCTGGGCCAGATTTTATATTCGCAGCTTGGCGCGTATTTGTTGTATCACGACATCGAGGATCGGATCGCGATGATGTCGGATGCTTCCGAGGCACTATTGGCAGCGGAGGAATCGCTTCCCCCTTCGGCGGATCGAGCATTCCGGGAAGAAATCCTCAAAAAGCAGGCTGAGCTTACCGTCGGCAAACGTTTGCCTTATGTGCGCGTGAACTTCGACATAGATCCGGAATTTTTCCGACTGGCCGCGGGGCCGGCAGCGCATTCCTTTTCCGGGTTGATTCAGAATGGAAACCAGTTGCGACTGGTTGGAATGCGAGAGATGGAACGCTCTGGGCGGAAGCAGATCGTCGAAGTCAGCGCGCCGTTCGAGGCGGAGGTCGAAAATATCGCGCCGGACTTGGGGCCGATTGATATCACGCTGGCACAGACGGTGGAGGACGATGCGGGGAAAAACTCCGTGCGCATCGGGATAAAGTATTACAGGAGGGTGGGGAAAATAGCTACCAGCAAACGCGCGTTGCTGCCCGCGGAGTCGTGGTTGGACCCTGTCGTGGAGGGCTTCTCTAAGCTGGAGGCAGTGTACGTTTCCCCGGAGGGGAGACTGGAGCGGGCGCATCCGGTGTTTGCGTTTTATAAGGCGCGGCGCTCGCAATTGAATCACCGGATTTTTGCTTCCGTGGGTGAATTCAGCGGCGCGCGCGTCTTTCAGATTCAGTTGCTGGCGGTCGTTTTCCTGGTAATTGAGCTGGCAGCCCTGTTGATTGGAGTTGTGCTGGCAAAAGCCATCACCAGTACGATCGCGGAACTCTACCGCGCGACGCAATTTGTCCGGGAAGGGAATTTTTCGCATCGTGTGGCGGTGGAGCGCAAGGATCAGCTGGGAGTGCTGGGCGAGTCGTTTAATTCGATGACCAGCTCCATCAGCCGGTTGATCGATGAGCAGAAGCAGTTGCAGCGGTTGGAGAACGAAATTTCCATCGCGCGCGAGGTGCAGGACCAGTTGTTTCCACGCGGTTTGCCGAAGGTGGAAGGGCTGGAGATCGAGGCGATCTGCAAGGCGGCGCGCTCGGTCAGCGGGGATTACTACGATTTCATTCAACTGGACCCAACGCACGTGGCGATCGCGCTGGGGGATATTTCGGGGAAGGGAATTTCGGCGGCGCTCCTGATGGCCAGTTTGCAGGCGGCGTTGCGTAGCCAGTTGCTGACGCCGGGCAGCGAGCAGTTGAGTACGGCGGAACTCGTGGGACGTCTGAACAAACACCTGGTCCGGAACACGGGCGAGGACCGCTTCGCGACGTTTCTGGTAGCGGTTTACGATATGGAGACCCGCAAGCTGCGCTACACCAACGCGGGCCACTTGCCGGGTTTTTGCCTTTCGGACTCGAAGTCCATGCACCTCGATGTGGGCGGCATGGTGCTGGGTATCGTGGAAGACTACCCATATCTGGAGGGGGTGGTGGATGTGCCGCGCGATGCGGTGTTCATTGCCTACAGCGATGGTTTGGTGGAACCGGAAAACGCGTACGGAGAAGAGTTTGGCGTTTCACGGCTGGAGGCGGCCGCGCAGCGCGTGAGGCAAGGCGATCCAAAGCGAATCGCAACGGCGCTGATGACCGCGGCGGAAGAGTGGTCGGGCAGCCCGGAGCAGGCGGATGATATGACCGTGATTGTGGCGAAGCTGAAGTAGAATGTGGACGGAAGAGTAAGCAAGTGATTTAACGCTAGGGCGAAGTCGACGAGGAGAAGAATGTCGCTGCGAAACCGGGTTGCGTTGGTAACGGGAGGAAGCCGGGGGATTGGCCGGGGAATTGCGTTGCGTCTGGCGCAGGAAGGGGCGCGAATTGCGTTTGCCTATCGCGTGAACAAAGCGGCTGCGCAGACGGCCCTGCGGCGCATGCAGGCCCTGGGCGCGGATTGCGTTGCCGTGGAAACGGACATCACGGAGCCGGGGCGGGCGGAGCAACTGGTGAAGACTGTGGCGGACCGTTACGGGCGCATCGATATTCTGGTGAATAACGTTGGCGATTTCCGCTGGAATACGCTGGCCGAGTCTTCCGTGGACGAGTGGAAGAGCGTCTTCGATTCGAACGTAATGAGCGTGTTCCTGATGTGTCATACGGCTTTGCCGGTGATGCGCAAGGGGCGCTGGGGACGCATTGTGAATCTGGGCGCGGTGGGAGCGGAACGCGCGTTTGGCCAGGCGAAGATCAGCGCTTATGCCGCGGCGAAGGCGGCGGTGGTGGCGTTGTCGCGTTCGCTGGCGCTGGAAGAAGCGAAGAACGGCATTACTGTGAATGTGGTGAACCCTTCGAGCATGGACGAAAAGGATCTTACGGTGGAAGAAGCGCGGAAGCTGCGCGATGCGCGGTATCCGATTGGCCGCCCGCCGACGGTGGAGGATGTGGCTGCGTCGGTGGCATTTTTTGCGTCGGAAGAAGCGGAGTACGTAACCGGACAGGTGCTAAACGTAAGCGGCGGGTGGATGCTCTGAGACGCCTGCGGCGAGATTCGCGATGAAGGCCCTGACAGCGGCGGAGATGCGGGAAGTGGACCGTCTGACGACGGAGCGGTTTGGTATTCCCGGGCTGGAGTTGATGGAGTCGGCGGGGAAGAGCGTCGCGGAAGTTTTCCTTGAAAAATATAAAGAGCGGAACGGAAAGTTGCCCGGACGTGTGTCTGTGCTCTGCGGAAAGGGCAACAACGGAGGCGACGGATTTGTGGTTGCGAGGCTGCTAAAGGGACGCGTGGGACACGTAAAGGCGTATTTGTTCGCTGAGCCGCGAGAATTGCGCGGGGATGCGGCGAAAAATTATGAGCGATGGCGGGGAATAGGCGAGGAAGTTGCGCTGGTGCGCAGCGAGGCGGAGTGGGAGAAGGCGTGGACGGGAGTGGCCGCGAGCGAAGTGATTGTGGATGCGCTGCTGGGGACTGGGATTCGCGGCGGAGCAAGTGGATTGCTGGCGCAGGTGATCGAAAACGTGAACCGGTTTTCGCAGGACGCGAAAGCCGCGTGGCCGGCGTGGATTGTGGCCGTGGATACGCCGTCCGGGCTGCCATCCGATGGAGAGGCGGCGCAGGGCCCGGTTTTGCGCGCGCATCTTACGGTTACGTTTACGGCGCCAAAGATTGGGCAACTGGTGTCGGCGGATGCGGGAAGTTGCGGGGCGCTGGTGGTGCGGGAAATTGGGACGCCGGCGGCGCTGGCGGAAGAGGTGGGGAAGGGAAAGCTGCGCTGGGCGGGGCCGGAGGAGTTTTCGGAACTTCCGCTGCAGCGGGCGGCGGAGGGGCACAAGGGTTCGTACGGACACGTGCTGCTGGTGGCTGGCTCGGTGGGAAAAACGGGCGCGGCGGTTCTGTGTGGACAGGCGGCGCTGCGTGGGGGCGCTGGGTTAGTCACACTGGCGACGCCGGAGCCCGCGCTTGCGACTGTTGCCGCGGCGCAGGCCGAGTACATGACAGAAGCCTTGCCGGCCACGGCATCGGGAACCATTGCTTCGGAAGCGGCGCGGCTGGGCGGATTTGCGACGCTGTTGCATGGCATGACCGTCCTTGGAATCGGGCCGGGAATTGGAACACATCCAGAGACGCAGGAATTTGTGCGCAGCGTGGTGGCGCATGCGGATTTGCCGATCGTGCTGGATGCGGACGGGCTGAACGCATTTGCCGGGCAGGGGGAGATTCTTTCGAATCGGAAATCGGCGCACCTGGTGATGACGCCGCATCCGGGAGAGATGGCGCGGCTCTGCGGCTTAGCGACGCCGGAGGTGCAGGCGGACAGGATCAGGATTGCCGTGGAGTTTGCGGGAAAGTGGAACGCGGTGGTGCTGCTGAAGGGATATCACACGGTTATCGCCGCGCCGAATGGCGATGTGTTTGTGAATACGACGGGAAATGCGGGATTGGCCAAGGGCGGCTCGGGCGATGTGCTAACCGGATTGCTGGCGGCGTTGATCGCGCAGTTCGGCACGCGGGACTTGTACCGGGTGGTGGCGCTGGGAGCTTATCTTCACGGACGCGCGGCGGAGTTGGTGAGCGTCGAGAGCGACGAATCGGGCGTGCTGGCGGGAGAAGTGGCGCGAGCCGTGCCCGCGGCGCGCAGGAAATTGCTGAAGGAGTTGCAGTCGCGTGGCTGAAGAGGTGATCACGCGTTCGGCGGAAGAGACGGTCGCGTGGGGGCGCGGCTTTGCGGAAACGCTTAAAGCGCCAGTGCTGGTGCTGCTCTCCGGAGAACTGGGCAGCGGGAAAACCACGCTGACGAAGGGCATCGTAGCCGGCCTGCACGCCGCGAGTGAAGATGAAGTGACCAGCCCGACGTTCACGCTGCTGCATGAATATGGCACGGGCGGCAAGGTGTTTCACGGCGATTTGTATCGCGTGGAGAGCTTCCATGACTTCGAAACCCTCGGAATGGAAGACGTTTTCGCGAAGCCCGCTATCGTGATTCTGGAATGGTCGGAAAAATTTCCCCTGAAAACCGAATGGCCGCAAATCCGCTTGCGGTTGCAACACCTCGGCGGAGACGCCCGGCGCATTAGCCGATTCTAAGTGACCAGACGGGCAATCCCGCGCTAACTATCTGGCCACGACTGTACTTCCGGTTCCTTGCGAGGCGCAAAACCCGCTGCTAGGTTGAGAGATGGCGGGGTGCGGCTGCTCGAATGGCAAACGAACCGGCAAACCAACTGGTGATGGAAGGCTCGCGGGATGCGTTGAAGAGTTACAACCTCACGCTGCCGATGGGGTCGCTGTCCATTGGCGTTGACAACATCCACCACGACGTTTTCCTGAGCCCGAAATTTGTGCAGGGGGCGCGCGATTACCTCTTCGACCTGATCCGGCAGAATACCAGCGGCACTTACCTTTCCGGCATCGAGTTCCGCAATGCCAAGCCGGTGGATTCCACAAGCTTTCGTAAACAACTGACCGAGCTTCTGCAGAATTCCCTGGGCAAGGCGAAGCAGCAGAAAAACATCGAGGTCGACCTGCTGTTCCGGCTGGCGCTTCTGAAATTCCTGACCGCGGAACTGGTGAACCAGTTCGGCAACGTGATCCTGGACGTGAAGGAGTACATCCGGAAACGCGGCGAATATTTCGAGCGCAGCCAGCAGGCGCACGTCATTAAAGCGCGGCTTTCGGAGATGCAGTCCGCGCGGCGAGACGTGCTGCGCATCATCGGCCAGGTGGTGGCGCAAATCTTCACCGATATCGAAGAGAACGTGATCGCCAAGGCGCGGCGGGCGCTGTTCGGCGAAGATCTGCCGTATTACGAAATGCTGAAGAACCGCCTGGTGTTTCTGGACGGCGGCAAGGACGACTTTTATTTCCTGGAGTACTACGTCCTGCTGGGGAATTATTCCCGCGACCCCGACAGGCTGGAAGCGATGGACGCGCTGTTTCAGGATTTTCTGCGCGAAGCAGGGATACGGGTTGCGCCGGACAGCGCCCCGGCCAAGGGCGCGGAAGAGTATCGAACGCTCTTCGCCGAGGCGGAACGGATGCGCGGCGAAATCGCTTCGCTGGAAGAGCAGCGTGAAAATCTTCGCAGGCGGCTGGAGAAGGGCGACGGGCTGCTGAACAAGTTCCTGAGTTCGACGGCGGACCCGGCGGAAGTGAAGGCTTCTCTGACCGACGTGGAAAACCGGCTGCGTCATTTTCAAAAGGCGCTGGAAGACATGGGCCCTCGGCTGGACCGCGCAAAAAAACAGGCCGAGTTCGTGCAGAAGGATTACGAAGGGAAACTTGGCGATTACCTGAACGAGCCGGAGAACGCGCGCAAGCTGTTTGACGTGGCCAACGCGACGGACAGCGAACGGCCCGCGCGCGCGAAGCTGCTGGCGCAACTTGTGAGCCGCCTGGAACACCACGAAATCATGCCGCATGTGCTGGCGAGCTACGAAATTCGGCCCATCGCCGGCGATTATTGCCCTCCGGTCCACCTGCAGCAGTTGCGCAAGGCGCTGGTGTCCAAGGAAGAAGCCAAGCGGGTGGAAGAAATATTGAAGCAGGTTCCGGCGAAGCGCCTGACGATGAAACCGCTGGAAGAGTTATCGAAACGCATCCGCCGGTATTCACGCGAGGAAACGCAGGCGGCGGTGCTGCGTTTCGCGATTGATTTTCTGCGGCTGCGGCGCGACCTGCGCGATGCGGAGCACCTGGCGGCCTGCATGGAGCGCATCAACCTGGTGACCGCGGAAAAGATCCGCGAGCTTTCACGGCTGAACAACCGGCTGTACGAATGCGTGTTGAAAGAGGAAGTGAAGGCTGAGCACGACCAGGTGGTGTCGCACGTGATTATCAAGGCGGACGTGCGCGGCTCGACGAAGATGACGCAAGATCTGCTGGCGCGGGGCTTGAGCCCGGCTTCGCACTTCAGCCTGAATTTGCACGAGCCGGTGAAAAAGCTGCTCGACAAATATTCAGCGAAGAAAGTGTTTATCGAGGGCGATGCCATTATTCTGGCTATTTTTGAGACGGAGGCCACCCAGGGCTCCGCCCGCCCGGTTGCCAAAGCCTGCGCGCTCGCCAAACAGATATTGAGCGTGTGCAACTCTTACAACGATGGGACGGCCACGACTCACCTGCCTCCGTTGGAACTTGGGATCGGCATTGCGTTCCAGGGTTCGGCGCCGACGTACTGGATCGACGGCGACGCACGCATCATGATTTCGAAAGCGCTGAATCTTTCGGACCGGCTATCGGGCTGCGCCAAGCTGGCCAAGCGCATGCTGGCAGGGCAGAAGACGCACTTTTCCGTATTTCAATTTTTGACGGCGCTCGAAGGGGCTTCCGCGGAAGAGTTGGACGAATTCCTGGTGCGCTTCAATATGAACGGGATCGAATTGAACGACGAAGGGTTCCAGAAATTGTCCGAGGAAATTTCGCTCGAAAAATTGGTGACGAAGCAGGAAATGCCCTGGGCCAAGCAGGATGTGGCGCTCTATTACGGCGAAGTGCCGATGGGCGAATCGGTGGAACTGCTGGTGGTGCGCGAGGGACTGGCGAGGGAATTGTTACCCGACGGAAAAATTGGGAAGACTTCGGATCATCATTACTATGAAGTATGCACCAGTCCGGTGATTTACGACCTGGCGGCGGCGCTGAAGCGCACGCAGGCTCTTGGACTCGAAACTACGCGGGCTTGAACGCCATTATTGAAAACAGCGGTGTGCGCCTTAATGGGCAAGTTTTCGCCTGGTCGCTTTCTCCCTCCGGTGTGTTTTTGGCGGTGATGATATTCTTCTAGCGGAGGCGAAAGGGGTCCGGTGACCTTCCCGGCCTTCAAAGCCGGCGATTCGGCCCTTCGCGGGTCGAATGGTGGATTCGACTTCCACACGCCTCCGCCAATGACGCAGGAAGAATCAAAGGCGAAGCATGGACCCACCCTTTGCAAAATCCGCAAAGGGTAGGCCACCCGCGCAACGTCGAGCGCAGGTCCGCGTCCCGCGGAGCACGCTCAGTTGGTGTCCTTCTGCCATTCCTCGGTCTGGTGTTCGCGCTCAGCCGCTAAGCGTCGTACGACTGTCACGCCCTGGTCATTCAAAAGAAAAATGGTGCCGGTTTCTGGTCGATCCAACCGCTGAATCACACCTTGAACGGTGGCCAAGGGCGCCGAGCCGGACGAATTGGAAATGCTGAGAATTTCAAATTCGGATGGTCGAGGCGGAGCGCTGGCAGGGCTCGAAGAGATCAGCAATAAGCCGTTCGGCCCATCGGTTTGTTCGGTGGACGGATGTAGATACTCGGGCTCGGGCGTCAGAACTGGCTGCTTGAAGTTCTTAAAACTGATAACCGCATATCCGGAGTGATCACGGTAATGAATAAGCGTTTTCGAGCCGCCCAGATACTGGACAAAGTCATAGGCTGCCGGAGCGGCGATCGAAACCTGTCCTACCCCTTTAATTTTCCCCGGATCGGTAACGTCAAGGATCGCCAGCTTCCGCCCATGATCCTGTTCAAGATAGAGAATGGCCTGCGCTTCATGCGTGTGGTGCAAGTACATAGCGTCACTCCGTCCCCGTGCAATTTCTGGAAGATCGGAAGGTAACTCTACAACGATCGTTTTGGAGCTGACGCTGGCTTTCGCTTGAACAATAGCCGTAGCCGCGAGCACCACCGCGACAAAAATCTTGCCGATGCTTTGATTCATTTTTTCTCCTCTTGGACACCCATCTTTCAGCGTGTGAATGGCGGCACTTTCTGTTTCTGGGTTCGACTGTAATTTTTATCTGACAGCCCGCCTGGGACTACGTGCAATCCGGTCACCGCAGATATGGCGCGATGTGCCACTCGAACCGCCGTTTTTTCAGTAAGTTACAAAGGTGCAAAAGAGACGGGCAGCGCTCACTGTCAGTCCGCTGACAATCTCTGCCAGAATCCCACCCTGCGGGCCCACTGGCCCCCGAGGCCACCTGGCAGCCCGCCAGACCGGCGCCGAAGAGGGCGACGGATCGCTCTTTCGAACTCCTTGTTCATTTTGGGAAAACGCGCATCCGAATCCCGAAAGCTAACCGCTTGCCTTTCAACACATACGGAAAACCATTCGAATGTTTAGTAACTATTGAATAAACCTTCAAGTAATACTTTAAATGTCGGCGCGCCGACATTTTCTCCGGGTGCCCCACGTGCCAGTTTTGCACGTGGGTTCTTGCTTCTTCCACAGTTCTGGCGGACGCCCGCTCAGCCGATCGCATCCCGCAAATTCTTTTCCATTGCAATAAACCACGTCGCCATACGACTGGGGGAATCCCTAGTAGCAGTGGAGACGAGAACGCTCTAAATTTCCGAATCGGGCGTGACATTTAGCCGCCCGTCCGACGTCGGGCTGCCCTCCGCTTCCAGGCGGGGAAGATGTGCTTATTTACATTGCTGCTTCTTGAGCTGGACCCGGTTGATCGTTCCGACAAGCTTTGTTGCCTGGCGCAGCGCCCTCGAAAGCCCAACCCCGAAGGTCAACAAGCAGGAGGACTCTACCGTGATCTTTCTCAAACCTGCCTACGACAAGGCCCAAGTAAATCTCGCACTCGAAATATCCATCCACATCGGCCTGGCGATTCTGTTAGCCGCTGCCTGTATCCTGATCCTGCGCCCCTTTATTCCTCTCCTCGCCTGGGGCATTGTCATTGCGGTCGCCGCTTACCCGGGCTTCCAGAAGCTGCGGCTTGCACTAGGTGGACGAGGAGTAGTGACCTCTATACTCTTCACGACTCTGCTTCTGGCTTTGCTGATTATCCCAGTGGTCTTGCTGGCGCAAACATTAGTCGATGGTGTACAGACACTCACAGCCCGCTTCAAGGAAGGAACCTTACTTATCCCGCCTCCTCCTGCGGGTGTCGAAACCTGGCCGATCATCGGCGCTCCATTGAACAGTTTGTGGAGCCGGGCATCCAGGGACCTGAGCGAAGCCGTCAGGAGTTTTGCTCCCCAGATCAAAGCGGCAGTACCCGGACTGCTCTCTGTTTCTGCCGGACTCGGCCTCACCGTGCTGCAATTCGCTCTTTCGATTGTAGTGGCGGGAGTCCTGCTGGCGAACGCCAAAGCCGCGTACGAAGTGACGCGCGCTTTGTGCAATCAGCTTTTCGGAGAAAAGGGGCCCGAGTTACAGCAACTAATCGGGGCCACGATCCGCAGCGTCACTAGCGGAATTCTTGGCGTGGCACTGATCCAATCGGTTCTTGCAGGCCTTGGTTTTTTTGTGGCTGGGCTGCCTGGAGCGGGGTTGTGGGCTGTCACATTTCTAATCGCCGCGGTTCTGCAGGTGGGTGCGCTCGTCCTGATACCGGCGGTGATTTACATGTTCGCGATCTCCAGCGCCACCAAAGCCGTGATTTTCCTGGTTTGGTGTCTCGTCGTTGCCCTGGTGGACAACTTCCTGAAGCCCATCCTGCTGGGGCGAGGAGTCGCCGTTCCAATGGCGGTGGTGTTCCTCGGCGCGATTGGCGGATTCGTGTTGTTGGGCCTGATCGGCTTGTTCATTGGCGCGATCGTTCTATCCATAGGGTATAAGCTCTTTCTCGCTTGGCTGGACCATACCCCGGCTGCCGTTGAGGAGACATGACGATGCAGCGGGAGGGGGCGATTCCGACCAGTGGCGCAAGCGACGACCGGCATGGTTTCGCTCGCGCTTATTTGCGGCGTCGCTACACGATCTTGTTCTACACCCTCCTTGTAACGATGGTGGCGGCACCGATATTCGCTGCCCTGAAGTTCAGCGGGACCCTGATCGAGTCATTGCTCGCCGCTTGCCTGCTGGCGGCGATATTGCCAGTTGGCGCGGTGAGAAACCGGCCTTACCTTCTGGTAGCCATCCTGGTTGTGTGTCTGGCGCGGCTGGTCACGGCCTGGCGTGATCTTCGTCTCCTTTCGGAGATGACCCTCGGAATCTGGACGCTTATCGGGTTGCTTGCAGCCGCGGCTTCTTTACGATTCGCCATCCGCGCTACGCAGGTTGACGCGGAGCATCTGTACGCAGCGCTCAGCGCTTATTTGCTTGCGGGTATTTACTTAGGGCTTTCGTATTGGGTTGTCGAGCAAGTGAAACCCGGCGCGTTTTCTTTCACGGGCGAGTTTTCCCAGGCTAGCGCCATCTACTTCAGCTTTGTGACACTGGCAACGCTCGGTTATGGCGATATCGTCCCGCGAGCGGACGTGGCGCGCGGCATCGCCATCGTCGAAGGTATTGGCGGTCAACTATTCCTTGCAGTTCTGGTGGCACGCCTGGTCAGCTTGTATTCGAAACCAGGAGACCGATCAAGTTAGTGGGGCCCCAGTCGGCGGCAAAAAGCTTTGCAAAATACGCAAAGGGTAGGCCACCCGTCTATGACGGTATCGGCACTGTCAAGAGACACGAAGAGTTTGCGAGCCGCGTGCACAGTTCGCTTGGTTCTTCCCTAGAAGGAACTCTTCGCTCATTTCGACCAAGGC
>Ga0210410_10001451_pt1 | contig 22311 bp, 9 predicted proteins | sample IncBWC4MmetaG_FD_161058 | JGI IMG/M metagenome (GOLD analysis project Ga0210410, IMG submission 161058) | Forest soil microbial communities from Barre Woods Harvard Forest LTER site, Petersham, Massachusetts, United States - Inc-BW-C-4-M | ecosystem: Environmental > Terrestrial > Soil >... | reverse complement strand
TAGCCTGCAAGGCATTGTAGTTGCTGCTGCAGCATCCGTAGCCATTCAGGTTCACGCCCGCATACTGCGGATACGGACGATCGAGTTGGCCTTGCAGCAGCGAGCCCGGCCCAAGGCTTCCAGGAAGGGGCTGGCTGAAGGGATACTTGGCTACAGACTGCGCGATCGTGACCGCGCTGGCGCCACCGGCAGCATATTCAGTGGCCGCTTGAGAGATAAAGCTGTCAGGAATCTGGTTGATGTTGGTATTGAACTGCTCGAGGTGAACTCCGTGCGATCCTGCGTATGCCACATCGGCGAAGAACCCGAGAGGCAGTTCACGCTGGATGTCAAAGTTGTACTGCTCGAGGTAGCCGTACTTCTGGACGGTGTACCCCGTCGCCGAGAAGTTGTTCTGGGTCAAAATGTACTGCGACACATTCGGCTGCGGGTTGCGTCCCGGCACGGCCGTCAGGTTGTTCGCCCCGCTTCCAGCGCTGCTTCCAGAGGGATACGTGCCTTGATTAAACGGACCGGCGCCAAGACAGCTAAGCACGCCGTTTGCAGTCAGTGAGCAGGTGTTCGAATTGAGCGTGCCCGCCGGGGTTACGCCCTGATTGTTGCTGGAGAAGAAGTTTGACGTCGCACTGCTGACCGGGTCGACGTAAGGATTGGTTCCGAACGAAACGTAATTCGGAATGAAGAAGATTCCGTAGCCGCCACGAATGACCGTCTTGGAATCCAGCGCATAGGCAAAGCCCAAGCGAGGCAGGATTTCCTTCTTCGAGAGCGGCAGATTATTCCGGCTGCTGTTGACTCCGGTCTTCACCAGGAACAGGTCTCCCGGGCAAGAGCTTCCCAACGTTCCACTGCAACCGGTCACCGAAGAATTCGTAGCCGTGGGGTTGAAGTAGGTAAGCTTGTCATAGCGTTCCGACCACGGACCCTGTAGTTCGTAGCGGACGCCCAGGTTCAGGGTGAGCTTGCTGGTTAAGTGCCAGGTGTCGCCAAAGTAAAACGCACGGTAAGTCTGCTTGCCGGAGATTGGGCCCGAGATTACCAGCGATCCGCTGGTCTGGTTGCCGAAAGCGGCACCCTGCCCATTGCCATATCCCAAAAGGAAGTCAGCGAAGTCCTCGCCGTCGCCGGCGTTCGCTCCCTGCACGTTGCCGGCTCCGACCGTTCGCGGAGTCTGAGAGGTCCACGCTCCGGAGAAAGAGATCAGGCCGCCGCCGGTATTTGTCTGCAGGTAATTGTCGTAGCCTTCCTCGAGTTGCATTCCCCATGCCAATGTGTGGTGTCCGCGAATCATGGTGATCTGCGGAGAAAGATTGAATTGCGTGTTATAGTCCGCGATTGCGCTCTGTCCTTGGCTGCAACCCACTAGTCCGTCGTTCTGACCGAAGCAAGGGGTTAGGGGGGTCCGTTCCAGGCTAGGGACCAGCGCATTGTAGGCGCTCGGCCACAATTCCTGGCTCATGTCAAAGCCGCTATTGATCGGAGTACGGAGGTACTGAAACCGGCTGATGCTGGCGTTCAAATTCGCAATCGTGTTGGAACTGATCGCGTAGTTGTAGCCTATAGCCAAGCTCTTGCTTTTCGTATTCTCGGCGCAACGGTCTTTGCAAAGGCCGGTGCCGAACGGGTCTTGCGCCAGACTGAGCAGCTTCCAGTAGGCGAAGCGGCCGAAGATGGTCTGCTTGTTGTTGATGGTTTGATCCACGCGGCCCACGTAAGCGTCGGTATCGCCACCAGTGCTGGCGTCCTTCAGGAAGTTCAACGTTGTTCCCGGGCCGGTCGGGTTCGCGATCAACTTATTCAACAGATAAGCCGAGGTCGGGTTGATCGCAGCAGAGATGTTGTTGTTGGCGAAGGGAACGCGATTGCCCACCGTCACCACACTACCTGCATTGCTATAACTCGTAAATTGAATTGGGTTATAGAGCTGGTGAACCAGCACTCCGGCGGTATTCTTGTCGGCGCAAACCGGGGTGCTTGATCCGTTGGGGTCGGCGGCCGTAAAGCCGCTAAGGCAAAGGTCGGAGAAGTCTCCGCCGCGCTCCGCCGTGGTCGGAACAGTCGTATTAAACGGTGTCCCAGTACGAAGCCTGAAGCCTTCATAGCTGAAGAAGGCGAACGTGTGGTCCTTGATGGCTGCCCCGCCGATGGTGGCGCCAAACTGGTTCTGCGTGAACGGCGGCGGTTGATTCGACTTGCCTGCCGCGATCTCCGAATTCTTGTTGAAGAATTCATTGGAGTTGAAGATCTTGTTGCGCAGATAGTCATAACCCGATCCGTGCCAGGTGTTGGTACCCGCCTTGGTCGACATGTTGATGACGCCACCGGCGAACTTGCCCCACTCCGGCCCGAGATTATTGTCCTGCACCTTGAATTCGCCGATCGAATCCTGGGTGGGAACTTCAAGGGGAAGATTAATGTAGCCGATATTCAAAGGCTGACCGTCCAGAAACTCCGCGCCTTCGTTGGCGAACGCGCCGCCGATCTGATAGTTGGCAAAGTCGAACGGGTTCTTTCCGACTACGCTGCCTTCCGTGTTGCCTTGCGGGACCACCGACGGCGTAATGGTTGTCAGATTGAAGATGTTGCGGCCGTTCAGCGGGAGTTCGTTGGCTTCGCGCGTATCGACCACTGTGCCCAGCGACGAGGTCTCAGCCTGAAGCTGCGGCGCTTCGGATGTGACTTCGACGACCTGGCTCACTTCGCCGACCTGCATGGCCACGTCGACCCTCGCCGTCTGCTGCACTTCCACGGTGATCGGATTGCGAGTGAAATGCTTGAAGCCCTGCTTCTCCACATCGATTTTATATTCGCCGGCGAACAGGTTCACAAAGGTGAACAGTCCATCGGCCCCACTATTCTGAGTGCGTTTTTCCGATGTGCCCAGGTTGGTGAGGGTGACGTTCGCGTCGGTGACCGAGGCGCCTGAGGCATCGACCACCGTACCAGTGATCGAGCCGTAGGTGGACTGAGCGCTCGCGGACAAGCTCGAGAACAAGAGGAACAAGCTGATGGATACGGCAATGGCGGAGAAGCGACGGGACAACATGGTCTCCCTCACAAGTTGAGATGGGTTGTTCGATCGGTTAACTCCCGAAAACTGGGATCCGATGCTCCTATGTCAGGAGGCACCAATGCGCAAGAATCTCCGGGAGGTATCCTTGAAGGTAAGTACGAGTAGGGTGAGGAGTCTGTACCAGTGCGGAAGGACAAACTTTCAAGGCTTCAAAGTCAAACCTGCGAAACTTAGAAACAATGCTCTACGGATGATTCGCTTCTTTCCTCAACAAAGCGTAAAGCAGCGGTTTTCCCGTCGGCTTCTGGCTTCCTCCATGCGGCTCGACGGTAACGAAGACAGCGTCAATTTCGGCCAACTGCTTGGGATCGTCGAAACGTAACACCCAACGTCTGTTCGTCTCGCTGTCCATGTAGAGTAGGCCCAGATTGGTGGGACGCGCCTTGTCGCCCTGCTCGGCATCTCTTTGTCCCCACACCTGGAAGGCGCTGGCGCTCTTCACTCCCGGTTCGTGTTCCAGATCGAAGGCATAGAAAATGAGCGATTTATTCTGCGTGTAGAAGACGCGGCCAAAGGGCTTGCGGGTGCGGCTGCGGCTGTCGACGTCGAACACGTCGGCGATGTATAGCTTGCGGGCGCCCATCAGTTCGCGAATATCGCGGTCTGATGACAGAAATTGCTCGTCATCGCGAAGCTTGCGCTCCTGCTCTCTGGCGGCCGCCGTTAACTCTTCAGTCTTGCTTTCGAGAGAAGTGGTATGCAGCAGAACGCGATCATGTTCCGCACGCAGGCTGGTGAGTTCGACCTGAACATTCTGATAGGCCTGCTCGACCTCGTGCAGTTGACTGGCCAGTTTGTCACGCTGCTCGGAGATCTGGCGAAGCTGTTCCTGATTCCGATCACTGGCTGTGGAAAGGGCGACGAAGGAGTCGTCCGCCGCGCGCGAAGCGGTGTGCAATCTGCTCAGCTCTTGCTGGTCAACGGTCACTTGCTTCTGCAGTTGCGCGACCTGCGTGGCCTGGGCATCGAGTAAGCCCTGCGCAGCTTTCCTCGCGCTCTCGGAGTTCAACTCCTGCGGAAGCACTAGGGCCGCGGAGGAACTCGGGTCGGCCTTCTCATGAGCCCGGTTGCCGAGTTGATAGGCTGCGATTCCCACTACGGCAAGCAAACACGCGGCCAGTCCGACGGCCACGGCGCGATATCTCGCACCAGGTTGGCTCCGCTCGCTGACCAGCCAGGGGCCCTCTTTTCCGCCACGCCGAATGCGTTGGAAAAGTCGTTGGCGGGTGGGACCTTCATCCCAGTTCTCGGCTGCGGCTGAATCGCTGTACAGTGAGGCTAGCGACCGCATTCCATGATCGCTGATCAATAGGTATTCGTTATAGACTTCCCGGCACGAATCACAACAGTCGAGGTGGCACTCCAGTTCTTCGCGCTCCTGGCTGCTAAGGGCGCCCGCCTGTGCCAACGCGCACAACTCGACGAATTTCTGGTGATCGTCCGGTGGGCCGTCTTTATACATTATTTCGTTCCTGGAGCCTCTTTACCGCCGGGCTCTTTCGCAGCTTCTCCAAGCCGCGATAAAAATGGTGCCGCACGTTGCCAAAAGGTTCCTTAAGGCGTTCGCTAATCTCCCTGAGTTCGAGACCCTCGAAGTAAAACAATTCTAACGTTTTCTTCTGCACCGGCGATAGATCTTCAAAAGCAGACCGCAGCACTGAGAGATCGAGCTGGATGCCTATCTCCCGCTCGACATCGCCGAGTCCCACTAAAGTATCATGCAAGGCGTCAATATCTGTACCAGCATAAAATCCACGCCGCGCCAAATGAGCTTTACGGTCGCGTGCCCGGCTGAAGGCGACCTGGACGATCCAGCCTTTGGCGCTGCCTTTGGTGGCGTCGAAAAGAGACGCTTTCTGGAATACGTAAAAGAACGATTCCTGCACCACCTCTTCCGCTTCGCTGTAATTATTGACGATGCGGTAGGCAATTCCAAAGACTAACCGCGAATGTCGTGCGAAAAGCGTCTCTAAAGCTTTCGAGTCACTCTCTTGTAATCGGGCCATCAACTCTTCATCGGAAGGCGAGGGCAGTTCCACCGTTTTGGCGGAGGCGGTGGGCCGTGCTGCCCAGACAGCTGGAAGTGCCAGCGCGCGGCCATTGGGAGGAGATCTCATGCTTGGAACGGCATCTCAGTAAAAAGAAAAAATGGTAAGAAAACTCCGCCCGAACTTACGCCGCCACTCGTTCGGAATTACCCTGACCAGAGGGCGAACATACATCAGGAGATAAACGTTTTTCCAGACAAAAAACAGCGAGAAGTGCCGAATCGGCAAAATCTTTTGCACAATCAACCGTCATCCATTTTTCGGAAACGTTTACGACGGATTTGGACGCAGTCTTTTGGCCAACTTTTTATTTGGCTATCGCTTATGCTAAGTTGCGCCGAGTGACAAGGTCGAAGCTGAGGCCGGTTCATTTGCATTTTCATGCGTAGATATTTCTTCATCTCGTCGCTGCTTGTCCTCGTCAGTGGCGCACTCGTCTGGGCGCAGTCCACGAATGCCTCGTTGACTGGGCGTTTAACGGATCCCAAGAAAGCCGTGATCGCCGGTGCGACCGTGACCGTCATCCACACTGGCACGGGCGTTCACTATCGGGGAGTCACCAACAGCACCGGCGCATATTACGTGTCCAATCTTCCGCCCGGACGCTATCGCATCGAAGTCGAAAAACTAGGATTCAAGGCCGTGATCCAGTCCGGGGTAATTCTGCACGTGCAGGATGCTCTCGAAGTGAATTTCGAAATGACGCTGGGCTCAGCCTCCGAGAGCGTCACAGTTGAGGGAGTTTCGCAGCCTTTCGATACGGAATCATCTTCGGTGGGCACCGTGGTCGAGCAGAGGAAGGCCAACGAATTGCCGCTGAACGGCCGCAACGTGTTCAATCTGATTGTTCTGGCCCCTTCAGTCATTCCTCAAGGCAGTTCATCGGGCACACCGGTAGGAGTGAATCCTTTTGGCTGGGGAAATTATCAGGTCAATGGAGCTTTCGGAAACCAGAGCGCCGAATATCTCGATGGCCAGCCGCTCAACATCGGCTACATCAATTTGCCGGTGCTGATTCCGACACAAGACTCCATCCAGGAATTCAAAGTGCAAACCAGCAACCTGGGGGCAGAGTGGGGGCGCTTTGCCGGCGGCGTCACCAACTTGAGCACGAAGGGCGGCTCGAATTACTTTCACGGCGCGGCTTACGAATATTTCCGCAACCGCATCTTCAACGCGAACGACTATTTTCTAAACGCCGCCGGCAAATCGCGTCCGGCGTGGATTCAGAACCAGTTCGGTGCCGACATGGGCGGCCCGTTACATTTGCCCCACTTTAACGGCCGCAACCGCACCTTCTGGTTCGCCAGCTATGAAGGATTTCGTCTTCGCACGGGAAAGCCTTTCACGGCGACTGTCCCCACTACAGCTGAGCGCGCTGGAGATTTTTCTGCTGTCAACACGCCCGTCCTCGATCCTTGCGCGGGCTTGGTGAACGCCCAGGGCGCCTGCCCCGGCAGCACCGCTTCGCCCATTCCTTTTGCGCGCAATTTGATTCCGGCAAATCGCATTAATCCCACAGCAGCCGCATTGCTCAAATTGTGGCCCTTGCCAAACGGTTCCGGGGTCGTTACTTCCTCCGGCACCACCAACAACTTCAGCACGCTCGCGAGGACGGGAGGAAATCAGGATCAAGGGGTCGCGCGGGTTGACCAGGATCTCACCAGCCGCCAGAGATTATTCGGTCGATTCAGCGTATGGAAAGTGAATGATCTACCCATCGATCCGCTTCAGAACGGCCTGTGTGTCGACCGCTGTGCCGAGAAGTATACGACCGAGGCGTTGGCGCTGGGTTACAACTACGACATCGATGCCGCCACGATTTTCGAATTCAACGCCAGCGTGAGCCGTCTTGACTACCTGCGATCACCGACCAATGCAGGCTTCGATTTAACTTCGATCGGCTGGCCTGCCACCTACAATGCCGCGGTTCCGGCCATCATGCGCACGCCGCCCACACCCTGTGTTGCGAACTTTGCCGACAACATTATGTGCACGCAGGGGCAAAGTTTTATTCATGATCGCAACACGCAATACAATTTGTCTCCCGGACTAACCTTGATGCGCGGCCATCATCGCTATCATTTCGGAGCGCAGTTCGAGATCGGCTACGACAATTACGCGCAGACCAACACCGCCAGCGGCGCTTTCGACTTCTGCGCATCCAGCCAGGCCTGCTTCTCCGGCGTGCCCTTCGCGGATTTTCTTCTAGGCTACGCCGACAACTTCAGCAACTTTGAAAATCATTTTTTTTCCCAGGCCGTGGTGCCGGCATTCACCGCTGGAAAACAGACTTATCGCGCCTTTTATTTCAATGACACCTGGCATCCGGCGGAAAAAGTGAGCCTCAGTCTTGGAGTTCGGTACGAACTCCAGGGTCCCTGGACCGAACGCTACAACCGTCTCACTTATTTCGACCGCGACGCTTCCAGCTATTTGAATGGACTTGTTTCCAGCGCAAAAGTTGTGCGTGGAGATGTGTTCCTGGTTTCGCCGGGTGCGCGCAGTAATCTTCCCCTTCCAGAAAATAATTTTGCTCCGCGCCTGGGTCTGGCGTTGGCCCTCACGCCGAAGACGGTAATGCGCAGCGGTTACGGCATATTCCGGGTTCCGAATTACGTATCGTTCGCTTTGAATCCGAACAACGACATGGTGAACGCGGCCAGCACTACTTTCATTGGAACTGTCGACGGAACTCATCCTTACAACTCGATCTCGCTACCTTTTCCGGGCGGAATCTCTCCCCCGCCCGGACGCAGTCTAGGAGTTCAGGGCACGCAGGAATTTCTCACGCAAGTCGTACAGTCCATCACCGAGGTTGATCGAGGCAACCATCCCAACAGTTACGTGCAGCAGTGGAATATAAGTGTCGAGCGAGCGCTGCCTGCAAATTTTTTTATAAGCGCGGCCTATGTCGGCTCGAAAGGCACGCATCTCGAGCAATACTCGGAACAAGTGAATCAGATTTCCGACTCGCTGCTGGCGCAGGCCGCGGCGCAGTTTGCATCCGGAGGAAGGCCCAAGGTCGCATTATTGGCCTCTGTTCCCAATCCTTTTTATTTGAACGGAGAGGCGTTGGCCCTCTCGGCTTCCACTACCACCGCGGGACAACTTCTCCGGCCGTTCCCGCAGTACACCGGTGTAGAACTGGCCGGTCAGGGTTCGTTTTCCAGTATCTATCACTCCCTGCAACTGGTCGCCCGGCGCCGCTTCTCGGGCGCGGGATCGCTTACCGTCGCCTACACCAACTCCAAGCTCATCAGCAACACTGACACGCTTACTTCATGGCTGGAGGATGGCGTCGGCGGCATTCAAGATAACAACAACCTCGAGGCCGAGCGCTCGCTCTCTTCGCAGGATGTGCCACAGCGGCTCGTCGTCAGCTACGTGCTCGATCTTCCTTTCGGCGAAGGCCGCCGTTACCTGCCCAATGCCAACCCCATATTGAATGCCTTCATCGGGGGATGGGGAATCGACGGCGTGACCGCGTTTCAGCGGGGATTTCCCCTGGTTATCGTGAACGGTCAGAGTAACGATGCCACCCTGTTCGGCGCCGGTTCGCGTCCGAATGTGGTCCCGGGGTGCGCGGCCGCGTATTCCGGCCGTGCCGCGAAGCGCCTGCTGGGCTGGTTCAATACTGCGTGTTTTACCGCGCCCGCGGATTTTACCTTCGGCGGCGAGCCTCGTGTCGACCACAAGTTGCGCGCGGACGGCGTAAGCAATTTCGACTTCGCTCTTTTTAAGCGTTTTCCGCTGGGACGCGAGGGCAACTCCGGCGTCGAATTTCGCGTCGAGGTTTTCAATCTGTTCAATCGCACCCAGTTCGCTCCGCCGAACACGATTTGCTGCACCGCCAACAATGCGAACTTCGGCGTGATCACAAGCACGGAGCAAGGAACGAATCCGCGCCTGGTGCAGTTCGCGCTCAAGCGCTATTTCTGAAATGCGGATTTTTGCACAACTCGCATGGCTCGGACTTGCATCGGTCGGATTCCTCGTGCTTGCGGCGGTTTCGGCTAGCCTGCCCGTATTCGATGTCAAAACCCCGCGCGGTCTCGATTTCATTTTGCAAAATTCGCCAACCGGCAGAAAATATCTGATCGAAACCATGCCCGGAGGAGTGGCTCTCCTCGACTACAACAACGACGGACTGCTCGACATGTTCTTCGTCAATGGCGGCAATATCAATCCTGCTTCACCGGACAACTTCGACCGTCACAACCGGAAATATTGGAATCGTCTTTACCGTCAGAGCGCCGACGGAAGTTTCACCGACGTTACCGAGCAGGCTGGCCTGGCGAATGCGGGCGACGGAAACTATGGCATGGGCGTGGCCGTTGGCGACTACGACAACGATGGTTTCCCCGATCTGTACGTCACCAGTTACGGAAAGAATATTCTCTATCACAACAACGGCGATGGAACATTCACGGATGTCACGGCGAAAGCAGGAGTCGCCGGCGGAGGCTGGTCAGTCTCCGCCGGATTCGTCGACTACGATAACGACGGTAAGCTCGATCTGTTCGTGACTCGCTACATGGATTGGGATACGGCTCACAACAAAGATTGCGGCGGGAACTATCACACCTATTGTCCGCCCGGCGAGTTTCCCCGCACGACCAATCTTCTGTTTCGCAATCGCGGCGATGGAACCTTCGAAGACGTAAGCGCGAAGTCTGGAATTGCCGCCAGGAAAGGCCACGGCCTGGGCGTCGCCTTCGCCGATTACGACGGCGATGGATTCACCGACATCTATGTGGCCAACGATGGCATGCAACAGTACTTATTTCATAACAACGGCGACGGTACCTTCAAAGAAGTGGGCCTCGAAGCCGGCGCCGCGCTGAATGTGGATGGTGGCCCGCTCTCCGGCATGGGCGTCGTCTTTCAGGATTACGACAATGACGGCCGTCCCGACGTGATCGTGACCACGCTACCGCGCCAGACCTATGCCGTTTTTCACAACGACGGGAAAGGTTCTTTCAGCGACCACGGATTACAGACTGGACTGAATGCGATGTCAGGGGTGACGTCAGGGTGGGGCGTCGGCCTCGAGGATTTCGATAACGACGGCCAGAAAGACATCTTCGTGATGCAGGGCCACGTTCTGGATAACGTGGAGAAGATCGATCCGTCGCTGCATTATCTGGAGCCGCCGCTGCTGGCGCTGAACCGTGACGGGCGCTTCGAACTCTCCGACACTGGAATGAACGATCTTCTTGCCGGACGCGGCGCCGCCTTCGGAGACCTACAAAATCGCGGCTCGATTGATGTGGTCGCGACGGTTCTGGGCGAACCTCCGAGAGTATTCATGAATCACGGCGGCACGGCGCACTGGCTAACCATCACGCTGCGCGGCACGCGCAGCAATCGCGATGGTCAGGGCGCCCGTGTACAGGTGAACGGGCAGACCCGCTTCGCAACCACGGCCGGCAGCTACGAGTCGGCCAACGATAAGCGTCTACACTTCGGCCTCGGCGGCGCAAAGGCGGCAACAGTCGATGTATTCTGGCCTTCGGGCGCGCATCAGGTAATAAACGACGTGCGTGCCAATCAGTTTCTGGAAGTGCGCGAGCCGGAGAAGCCTTAATCTCGTATGATTCCCTCATGATTCGTTCTGTCCTGCTGCTGGTGTTGTCGCTGCAAACGATCTCTCCCGAGGCCAGCCAGCATTGGGACGCGGCGCGGCGCGCCGAAGGCGACAAACACTTCGATGTAGCCGCGACGGAATATCGCAAAGTCACCGAACTCGAGCCGCAGTTCGCCACCGGCTTCATCAGCCTCGGCCAGGCGTATATGGAGGAGCGCGACTACGGCTCGGCGATCGCGCCGCTCAAGCGAGCTTTAGAGATCGACTCGACCTTGGCCCCAGCTCATCAACTGCTCGGCTACGCGCTGCTGGCGCAAGGTTATCCTGCTGAAGCGATTCCGCATCTTGACCGCGTGCATGAAACCGCCGCGCTGGGAATCGCGCAGGTCGAACTCGGACAATTCGCGCAGAGCATTCCGAATCTACAAGCTGCGCTCGAGAAGCGCCCCAACGATCCTGACTTGCTCTATTACCTCGGACGCGCCAGCGGACTACTCTCCAAGCAATCCATCGATACTCTGCTCGCCGCTTATCCCGATTCCGCGCGCGCCGATCAGGCGATGGCGGAAAATTATTTCGTCTTACGGCAGATGGCCGACGCCGAGAAGAACTACAAACAGGCCCTGCAGCAGCGCCCCGACATCCCCAATCTTCATCTCGAACTCGGCCAGGTCTATGCCATGACTTCGCGGTGGCCCGAGGCCGAAGCGCAATTCCGCGCCGAGTCGAAGATTCAGCCGGGAAACGCCGAGGCCGCCTTCCGGCTCGGAGAATCTCTGTTGCAGCAGGGAAAAGTTCACGAAGCCCGCGAGGCGCTTCAACGCTCCGACCACTTGCAGCCGCAGATGCCCGAAACCCTGTACGCTCTTGGCAAAGCCGCGTCCCTGGAAGGCGATTCTGCAGCCGCAGAAAAAGCGTGGAAGGATTTGCTGCAAATCGAAAAAGAAAGCTCGCTGGCCGCGCAAGCCCACTTCGGACTAGCCGCCCTCTACCGGAAACAAGGCAAGATCCCAGAAGCCGATCAGGAAATGCGGGCGTTTCAAAAGCTGCAGGGCAATGCAGGCAAGAATGATCAGTGAAGGAGATTCGTTGACCGTTGACCGCGCCGCAGAGACTTCGCAGCCCGCAGTTGCAGAGCAGTTACTTCGTGCGTGCGTCGCTAAAACTCAATCCCGGCTCGATCTGTGGGCCGAATTTATTCAATCCGTCAAAGCCAGGGCGATGGCCGAGATCGGCGTGTACCGCGGCGACTTCGCGGTTGAAATCTTGCAGCGCTGCCAGGGTTTGACTTCCTATTACATGATCGACCCCTGGCGGCACTTGAGCGACTGGAACAAGCCGGCAAATCACGAGGACGCCATTCTGGAAAAATATTTCCAGGAAACAAAAGCCAGGACCGAGTTTGCCGCCTCCAGGCGAATAATTCTGCGAGGCAAGACGACCGAAGTCATCGAGCAGATCGCCGACGGAGAATTAGACTTCGCCTACGTTGACGCCGACCACACACTCAAGGGAATCGCGATCGATTTAATTCGCGTTTATCCGAAAGTACGCCTGGGTGGATTTATCGGCGGAGACGATTTCACCCGCTCGGTGTGGGAGCACAAAACCACCTTCGAGCCCACGCTGGTGTTCCCCTTTGCGGTTTACTTTGCGGAGGCTGTGGGAGCAACGATTTACGGCTTGCCGTATTCCCAGTTCTGCCTGCAAAAAACTGAGACCAAAGAATTTAAGTTTGTCGATCTCACCGGAACCTATGACGATGCCGGCCTGCGAAGCCAATTCACTCCCGAAAAAGTTCTTAAACTCGCAATGTTCGAGCGATTTCCGCTCATGATGCGAGCGCTGGGCAGAGCCAGGAGCTTGGTCCGAAAAGGAAAATAGGAAGCAGTTTGAGCGCGCTTCAGCTGACGAATCACAACCCAGAAAGTATGATTGATTTTGGTCGGGGCGGTAGGACTTGAACCTACGACCTACTCGGCAAGATCGTTTGCCGCGTGCCTGTCACCTGGCCGCAACCACCTGCGGTCATCGAAGCGAAATCTGCTGTTGACATTTTGCAGCCCTCATCCATATCGTTGTTGCGATTCGGCGAAGCGAAGGATGAAGTGCTTTCTGGCTTCTCATCCGAGGAGGGCTTCTACTCGCCGACTTCCCCAATATCGAAGTGTGTTCAAAGCGGGCCGTTGTCCTCGCGCGGTCACTACTGTTAGCAGGCTGACCTTCCCAAGCCAACAACGGGAATCGTCTAGCCCGTTTTGTATCGCACTATTGCGCGGTAAGCGAAGTTAAAATCAAAGACCCCGACTCAAAAAGAGACGTATGAAGTGGATAGCCATAGGCGCGATATTTATCGTTTTGTTGGTGGCTGGGGGCGCTTATCTGTACCTGCAACAACCTCAGTTTCGAGTGGATGTCCCGGAGTACCAGAGTCCGCCAGAACAATTCGTCCGGGTAGAACAAGGGTGGACGGACGATCAGCGCCTTCACTTCCATCACACCCCGCAAGGCACGCGGCTCGTCCCCTACGACTGGTTCATGGCGCTGGAACAGCCCTGCTTGTCGCTATTCGGATGTGACTTATTCGCAGACAAGACTTACCTGGCTCGTTTCGGTTTTCTAAGTAGCCAGACAGACTCCAAACTCAATCCGGACGGACTACCCATCGGCTTCGCGCGTCAGGAAGACTTCTATGATCCGGATACCGGGAAGACCTATCCGGTAGTGGGATTAACCTGCGCAGCCTGCCACACGGGAGAGCTGCACTACGGCAAATACGCCGTGCAGGTGGAGGGCGCCCCCGCCATGATCGAGGTCACCGAATTCCAGAAGGCGCTGCTGCTCTCAGTTGGTTTTACGCAGAAGATTCCCTTTCGCTACGGCCGTTTCGAGAATCGCGTACTCGGGCCGAATGCTTCTGAAGAGCAGCGGGCTGATCTGAAGCGACGTTTTACCGCATTCATTGACAGCGCGCAGTTTGAGCTTGACAACGCGGGACCGGGGAAAGGGATCTACGACAATCAGGCGGGGTTTAATCGTACAGACGCTCTCACGCGCATCGGGAATCAGGTATTTGCTGTGGACATGGAGAACGCGGCCAACTTCGCGCCCGCAAATGCACCAGTCCGCTTTCCCCAGGTTTGGGATGCGTCATGGTTTACCTGGGTGCAGTACAACTCGTCGATTTCGGATCCGCTGGTCCGCAATGTGGGCGAATCGCTCGGTGTGCGTGCGGCCGTCAAACTCTACGGCGCAGACGCCAAGGACTTCGGAAACAGTGTTCACATTGACGGCCTGAAGGAGTTGGAATGGTTACTGTCCGGTCCTGCGCCCTACCAGGGTCTGCGTCCACCGAATTGGCCATCCGTTTTTTCCGCGTTGGATGACAAGAAAATTGCCCGGGGCGCGGAACTCTACAAATCAATTTGTCAACCGTGTCACTTGCCCCCTGTCGAAGAGTTGGTAGCGGACCTGAAGAAGCCCCAGCCGACCTACTGGTGGGAGAACAGTCAAAAGAAACGCTTCCTGATTGTGAAGGATGTGAAAGAGAGCTTTGTGGGCACAGACCCTCACGAGGCAACTGACTTCATCAATCGTACAGCAGATTCTGGTGACCTAGGTAAAGGGCGCGTTTCGGCGGGAATTGGTTTGGAACTGGTCACCAACGGAATCGTTAATAAGTTTTTCGACACGATGAAACTCACTCCGGCACAGCAAATTGAGTGGAGAGGATACCGCGCCCCTCATGATCCAGCGGTGCGCGCAGAGCCGATCTACAAGGCGAGGCCGCTAACCGGCGTTTGGGCAGTCTCTCCTTACCTACACAACGGATCAGTTCCGAACTTGTATGCACTACTTTCACCGCAGAGCGAGAGGCCCGATAAGTTTTGGACGGGTAGTAAGCAATTCGATCCCGTCAAAATAGGCCACGATACTTCCGAATTCAAAGGTGCATATCTTTACGACGTCACGAAGCCGGGCAATAGCAATCATGGTCACGAATTTAAAGATGGGCCTAGAGGAAACGGAGTGGTCGGTCCGGCGCTCTCTCCCGACGATCGCTTCGCTATCATCGAATATTTGAAATCACTTAAGGCCCCGGACATACAAGAGTGAACTCGAAACTTAGGTAGGATGTGTTCAGGCCCTGCGTCACCTATAGCTACGACAACACCTACCGGTGGTTCCGCGCGTGAAGAAACTCGAATACGCATCCGGCGGACTGGATGGCTGCGGGCGCAAAGATCAACCACTGAGACCCCCAGCATGAGAATGAGGCCGAACCGTCTGGCGTTGGCTTCACGTTCGACGGATTCCTGATGAGTGGCTCCAACTGCAAAGTTTGTGGTCCGCAATGCCTGCGGAGTGCTCAGCCAGAGGTCCAGTACGCCCTCATAGGCAAACACACGCCCCTTGGCGGCGCCGGGAGCGCGATGCACCGGCAGGGCGCTATCTTTCTCCCACCGCCGGACAGTCCTCTCGTCCCGTCCGAAGAAGGCAGCGATCTCCTTCCACGAATCCAGACGACACTCTGAATTGCTCGCCGCAGGTCGTACCAAGGAGTCCCCAGAAGGATCCCAGACATGTGAAACCGCGAAAATGACCGATCATGCCCGGTTGCGTCCGGTTCTGTCCCTTGCGCAGGGAAGAAAACCGAGCAAGTATACCCCGTGTTCAATATCGAGCGAAGTCGCCAGTTGGTGCCATCGGCCAGCACAAGCGGTTCAGCACGGAGCATTCCATTTCAGGGTCGCTGGAGAAACGCGAGATGTGAGTACGACAAGAGACTTTAGCACTCTCAGGAGGATCCATGACTTACGTCCGCAGACAAGATACGACGGTGTTCGCGGTATTTATGGCCGTGGTGGTGGTGCTGGCATCGAGTGTGGTTTCCTCGGCCGCCGATTCCGCTCGCGCGGGTTCCTCCGCTGTGCTTGCCACTTCTCAAACAACGAGGAATTCCGCCGGCCAGAAGGCGCCTCCGTCGTCGGGGCCATCCCCGGTGAATCTGCTGACCGTAGGCCAGTACCAGGGCAACTATCATGGCCCCCACGCGGCTTCCTTCACCGATGTCGCGGTCGCGGATTTCAACAAGGATGGATATGCAGACGCCGTGACGGTTGATGGGAGCACTTGCGTCACGTTTTTTCCCGGCAACAAGCAGGGTCAACTCGGAAAGCCGGTCGATAGCTGCATCTTTCCTACGACCGGGCCCGTGTACGTGGTGGCAGGAGATTTTAATAATGACGGCATTCTCGACGTTGCCGCCGTAACCACCCCGTGCTGTCCGGAGTCATCCACTGTGATGCTGGCGCAAGGAGTCGGCGATGGAACCTTCACCTATGCCGGATCGCTCAGTCTCACCGACTTGAGCTATGGCGCAACCATCAGCAGTGTGAGTGCCGCCGACCTGAACAACGACAAGAACCTCGACCTCGTGATCACGTCGAACGGGGGAAACATCTACATCCTTCTGGGGAATGGCAGCTTCGTCTTCACCCAAAGCTACTTCGACCCCGAAGGCGCCAATGCTCTCTCAGCCGGGGTCGCCGATTTCAACAAGGACGGCAAGCTGGACTTGGCCGTTTCCTTCAGCAATGGAAACGTGGGCGTATTGCTGGGCAACGGCGACGGCACTTTCCAGGCTCCGGTGAATTATCCGCTGGACGTCAACGGCATTGGGGGTGTAGTCGTCGGGGACCTCACGGGCAGCGGCGTCACCGACATCGTCGTAATCACTTTCAACAACTGGGGAATCAGCGCGCTTTTAGGGAACGGAGACGGAACCTTTCAGCCATTAAAAGATACGTCTGGGACGGTGCCCAATCCTAACTCCCTCGCCCTTGCCGACTTCAATGGTGACGGCAAGATGGATGTGATAATCAGTTCCGACTATTCAAATGGCGGATATACCGTTGGCGTACTCATCAGTAATGGCGATGGCACGTTTCAGCCGACCGCGCCTTATGTGGTCACTACCGCCCCCACGAAGTTACGCACCGGAGACATCAACGGCGACGGACATCCGGACTGGGTGGTCCTCAGTAACACCGCCGGGCTGACGCTTGCTGTTGGCTTAAATTCCGGCAACGGCGGGTTCGTGGCCGCGAAGGATTTTCCTGAATCACAGGGCGATAACAGTCAGGAGCCCTACGGCATAGTTGCGGCGGATTTCAACAAAGATGGCAACTTGGACTTCGCCGTTGTGACAGGGAAGTACTACTACCCCGGAGTGAATGTCTCTCTCGGAGACGGAGCGGGGAATTTTGCGGCACCCATCACCTACCCAGCAGGCGTGGCTCCCGCAGCGCTGACGTCCGGAGATTTCAATAACGATGGTTTTCCGGACATTGCCGTCCTCGACCAGAACGACGGCACCGTCAGCGTCCTGATAAACAGCGGCAACGGTACCTTTGCCAGCCCGGTGCCATACACGGTTGGCAATGGCTCGGGCCAGATTCTCACCGCCGACTTCAATGGCGACAGCAAACTCGATTTGATCGTCACCAACCAGACGGACGGAACTGTAAGCGTCCTGCTGGGCAATGGGGACGGGACGTTCGAGATGGAGCAGGTCTCGACCGCTCAGCCGAACGGGGCCAACATGGCGATCGCCGATTTCAACGGCGACGGCAAACTCGACGTTGCGGTTAGCAACTACAACTCCACCACCATTGACATTTTGCTGGGTAATGGCGACGGGACATTCCAGGCGCCGATTCCTACAACCGGCCCAAATGCAGAAGTGGGAATGGTGGCCGGTGACTTCAACAAAGATGGAAAGATGGACCTGGCAGTCGCTTCCATATCCAGCAGCATCAACAACGGTACCGGCGGCAATGGCGGGGTCCAAATCTTCCTGGGGGTGGGCAACGGCAGCTTCCAGAATCCCGTTAGTTATCCTACCGTCCCAGTTGGGCTATCGGGAGGCTTCACCCTGCGTGGTCCCAGGATGGGCGATCTAAACAACGACGGCAATCTCGACATCATCATGCCCAACTACCCTGACACCGCCAGCGATTCGAGCGGCACGCAGCACAGTGTGGGGCCAGCTATTCTTCTGGGCAACGGTGATGGCACCTTCACCTTGAATCCCGGCAACCCGGCGGTAACCGGCCCATGGGAGAACGACATTGCTCTGGGAGATTTCAACAAAGACGGAGCGCTGGATGCGGCCGTCCTGAATAACGATGGCTTCCAAACCAATTATCTCGATAACGTTACGATTCTGCTCAGCGCCTCGGGTACCGAGGTCGTGCTCACCAGTTCGCGGAATCCTTCCACGGTAGGACAGTCCGTCACCTTTACCGGCACGGTCAAGACTTCCATTCTTGGCTTGCCGACGCCGACCGGAACCATCACGTTCGAGCTCGGATCCACCAACGTTCCCGTGACCATGGTGAATGGCGTTGCCACCTACACTACCTCGACGCTTCCCTTGGGGAACATCACGGTCTATGCGGTGTATTCCGGCGACTCCTACTTCAACCCGGCTACCTCGCTTGGTTTGCTTCAAGTGGTGAAACCTGCCCCGCTCACGATCACCACTACCACCTTGCCCGACGCAGTGCAGAACATTTCTTACACCGCCAGCGTTGTAGCCGCCGGCGGGATTGGGCCTTACACGTTCTCCATCACCGCCGGATCTTTGCCTGCCGGCCTCTCGATGAATTCCCTGGGAGCCATCACCGGAACGCCGACCGGCCTGCCCGGAACATCGAGCTTCACCGTACACGTGAAGGACTCCGAAATTCCCGCGAAGACGGCGAGCGCTAATCTTTCCATCATCGTTGCCAGTAATCTACAGATCACCACTTCAAGCCTGCCGAACGGCGTTGCGGGTAATTCCTACAGCGCAACCGTCATGGCCACCGGTGGACTTCCGCCCTACACTTTCACCATCAGCAACGGAAGTTTGCCATCTGGCTTGTCGTTGAGCACCAGCGGAGCGATCTCCGGCGTACCTACCGGATCAGGCACCTCCACCTTCACCGTTCAGGCGCAGGACTCGGCCACTCCACCTCAGACGACCGCGGCAGTCTTTTCGATTACGATATCTCCGGCACTGAGCATTACCACTGCAAGTCTGCCGGGTGGTTTGCAGGGCACTGCCTACAGCGCCAGCGTCGGAGCCACCGGCGGCATTTCACCGTACAGCTTCTCGATTACGACTGGCTCACTTCCCGCCGGTCTGACGATGAGCAGCGGCGGAGCGATCTCCGGCACGCCGACAGGCTCAGGTACTTCGAGCTTCACAGTGCAGGCGAAAGATTCGAGCACGCCTCCGCAGACGGCAACCGCCAATCTGTCGATCAAGATTGCCGGAGATTTGAAGATCACTACCACCAGTTTGCCAAACGGCGTCGCGGGGAACTCCTACAGCGCTACAGTACTGGCCAGCGGCGGCACCACGCCCTACACGTTCACCATCAGCAGCGGGACTCTGCCCGCTGGACTCGCGTTGAGCATGACCGGCGTTATCTCGGGAACACCGACAACTGCCGCCACTTCCACCTTCACCGTGCAGGTGCGGGACTCTGGCAATCCCAAGGAGACGGTGAAGGCAACTCTGTCCATCACGATTGGCGCAGGTCTGACGATCACCACTACGACTTTGCCCGGCGGCACACAAGGCACTGCCTACAGCGCCAGCGTCGCAGCCACTGGCGGCATTTCACCGTACACCTTCTCGATTGTGACCGGCTCGCTTCCCAGCGGTCTGACGATGAGCAGCGGCGGAGCTATCTCCGGCACGCCGACAGGCTCAGGCACTTCGAGCTTCACCGTGCAGGCGAAAGATTCGAGCACGCCTCCGCAGACAGCAACCGCCAATCTCTCAATCACGATTGCCGGAGACCTGAAGATCACTACCGCCAGCTTGCCAAACGGCGTTGTTGGGAGTTCTTACAGCGCGACCGTTACCGCCAGCGGCGGGACGACGCCCTACATCTTCAGCCTTAGCAGCGGGAATCTGCCCGCTGGGCTCTCGCTAAGCTCGGCTGGTACGATCTCCGGCACACCTTCCACGTCCGGCACGTCGACTTTCACCGCGCAGGTGCAGGACTCGGGTAACCCTAAAGAGACAGCGACTGCAACCCTATCCATCACGATTGGCGCAAGTCTGACAATCACCACCACCAGTTTGCCAAACGGCGTCGTAGGAAGTTTCTACGGAGCTTCGGTCATAGCCAGCGGCGGCACTCCTCCCTACACTTTCAGCATTATCGGTCGGACTTTGCCTGCCGGCCTCTCGCTGAGCAGCAGCGGGGCTATCTCCGGGACGCCGACCGCCGCGGGCACGAAGACCTTTACCGTGCAAGTGAAGGACTCCAGCCTTCCGGCGGGAACTGCGAAGGCAACGTTGTCTATTACCATTGCTCCGGGTTTGAAGATCACCACCGCCAAGCTGGCTCCGGCGGTTGTCGGGGTTGCATACAGCGCCAGCGTGGTGGCCAGCGGCGGCACTCCGCCGTACACGTTCTCGATCGTTAGCGGCTCTTTGCCCGCCGGGTTGACGATGAGCCCTGGGGGAGCGATTACAGGCACGCCTTCCGCCGCTGGGAAATCAAGTTTCACTGTACAAGTGACGGATTCCAGCAATCCACCGAACACTGCAACCGCTGCTCTATCCATTTCGGTCAACAACCCACTTACCATCACAACCAAGAGTCTGCCGAATGGGGTTGCGGGGCAAGCCTACAGCGCGACTGTGATGGCCAGCGGCGGCAAAAAGCCTTACACATTTTCCGTCCAGAGCGGACAACTCCCCTTCGGGCTGACCATGAGCAGTGGCGGCGTTATCTCGGGCACTCCGACGCAGCCGTTCCAGGTATCAACATTCACCGTGCAGGTGCAGGATTCCAGTTCTCCCATGGAAACCGCGACGGCCACTTTCACCATCTCGATTGCTCAGCAGTAACAGATCGGGACCATGTGTTGGCGGTAAGATTCACGGTGGCCAGCCGCCAACATGGCTCTTCCGAAAGGCCAGAGGTGTCGAGTCACTGGCGACACAAGGAGCATGAGCAGCTGGAATCCGACCAGCCACCGCACGGTTTGCTTCGAGATCACCCGGTTGGGGGATAGGATTTCAATCGCCTGATTCATTTGTGATTACCGTTGTGATCGACTTGTCAGTTCGAGCGAAGCGAGAAATTGGCTGTTCCGGCGCTCCAGGCAAACAGCAGATTCCTCGTCGCTGCGCTTCTCGGAATGACAAAGCGTTTTGTCCGCGCTAAATGCGTGCCCTAGCTGCCTGACAATGTGATTTCCACGCGACGGTTCGCGGCTTTGCCTGCGGCCGTGTCATTGGTCGCCACCGGATTCTGCGAACCGTGCCCTACAATCTTGAAACGATTGTCGGGAAAATTCCGCGGGGCGTGCCTCTGCAGCCAATCTTTCACCGCTGCCGCGCGGGCGTCGGAAAGCCCCCGATTGACTCCCTCCCGCATACTGATTCCCAAGTTGTCCAAGCTGCACCCGTGTCTATTTCGAGTCGCCTCGGTACGATTTTGCCCAGACGTGCCGGGTCGTACGACAGGAGAATCTTCCCCCGACTCATCCCTCGTACGTTACACTGACACCCCATGACAGGACCGGGAAGCGAAGGCGCTGCTGCATCGATCGGCGAGCTGTCAAGAAGACCCGGGCCAGCTGCCACTCAATCTCCGGCACACCCGCCGCAGTCCTACCAGGCAGCTGTGACAGCCTTTGTGGTGCTCTTCTCCATCGTTGGCGTTTCCCTGTGGGGGCTACCCTTCTACTACGACTTCATGGTCCAACAATTCGGTTGGACACGCGGACAGGTAACGTCGGGGAATGCTCTGAGCAAACTCGTCGTCGGACCGCTGTTTGGGTTCCTCGCGGGGTGGTTTGTTGATCGTTTCGGGCCGCGACGTCTAATGATGGCGGGAATATTGATGGCGGGAGCCGCCTTGGTGGGACTCGGCTCGATCTCAAGCCTCGGTATGTTTTACTTCTTCTACTTCTTTAACGCACTGGGCTACGTTTGCGGGGGACCCCTTCCCAACCAGGTCCTATTGACGCAATGGTTCGATCGATCGCGCGGAAAGGCCATGGGTTTCGCATACCTTGGGATCGGCATCGGAGGGGCGACAGTCCCTTGGATATCGCACACGCTCGTCCAGCATTTCGGATGGCAGACCGCTCTGAGGATCCTGGGCATCTTGATTGTGGTCGTCTCGTTTCCTCTGGCGCTGCTGGTGAAAGAGTTTCCAAAACCGAGCGCAACCGTTGGATCGGTCACATCCACGCATTTGACCTCGGCATTCAAGCAAGCGTCGTTCTATCTGCTCACCCTGGGAAGTATGTGCTCGATTGCCGCAGTCAGTGGGACGCAGCAGAATCTGAAGCTTTTCTTGAGCTTGGACCGGCATTTCACCCAGCGGGATGCCGCAAGTGTCCTATCGCTGGTGCTGGCCTTCAGCATCGCTGGCCGCTTACTCATGGGTTGGTTAGCCGATCGATTCTCCAAGAAGTACGTTATGCTGCTGACATACCTGCTCGTCGCTGCAGGCATCCCCCTGCTGTTCCTCGGGACGACGCGCCCCATCCTATACGTTTCCGCGGCGATTTTTGGT
>Ga0210410_10001450_pt1 | contig 22318 bp, 20 predicted proteins | sample IncBWC4MmetaG_FD_161058 | JGI IMG/M metagenome (GOLD analysis project Ga0210410, IMG submission 161058) | Forest soil microbial communities from Barre Woods Harvard Forest LTER site, Petersham, Massachusetts, United States - Inc-BW-C-4-M | ecosystem: Environmental > Terrestrial > Soil >... | reverse complement strand
CTTCTTCGTGGCGAGGGGTGACCCATTCCATTGTGAGACTCCTTGTGGATTCAAGCTCGAATCTACCCCATAAGAATATCATAGGCTTCCGGACAAAGGAATAGGGAGGCCGATTCGGCGTGTGACCGGGAGTCCGCAGTGGAATGGGTTCACACTCTGGAGCGACTCCGACCCCCATAGCTTATTCCCGCGGGAAACTACGGTGCATCCATTCTGTAAATACCCATCTCAACACAGGGCCACCCGGTTTGGTTGACTGCCAAGTGCCGGTCGTTCAGTCTCGATTTGAAGTAGAGATGAACCCCTTCAAGGCTGTTTGTGCGAATCATTACAGCGAATCCGTTCGAAACGACCCGTCCGGGGCGGCGGGAGCATCCATATTGCTCCCCGGAGGGAAGCTGGCGAGTGCTGGGCGTGCGAGTGCTCGTTCTGTCGGCCGTGTTGACGACCCTCTCCGTCTGCCGAGCAGGAGCCCAATCCGATTCCAACTATGATGACGTGAAGCCTGTGCCGCTCCTTACCGGGAGCACAGGATTCATTAGCAACTTTACCGGCGGGCAGCCTGATCTACACCCCATCATCACACCCCTGGTTCTCGTTCCCATTGGCAGGCAATGGCTTTTCGAAACGCGCGCGACCTTCGAAACCGACATGGTCCAAGTGCCGGGGAGAAGCGGGTTCCACGGCGGCACGGTACAAAAGGAAGTCGAATACGCAGAGCTGGACTACATCGCAAATCCATATATGACGGTAACGGTGGGGCGGTTTCTGACGCCGTTCGGCATCTTCAATGAAAGGCTGTATCCGGTCTGGATTCGAAACTTGCAGTCGGATCCCTTGATATTGCCGATCGGAATCGGCCCCAGCAATGCGAGCACCGGAGCCATGATCCGCGGGGGCTTCAAAGCGCACCCAAAGTTCAATGTCAATTACGCCGTCTATTTTTCGGCGCTTTCGACTGTGAGTCACTTGGACTCCGATCGATTCGCGGGAGGACGCGCGGGAATTTTTGTTCCATCGGCACGTTTGGAAGTTGGCGGGTCTTTTCAGCACGGGCTGCAGGATGCGCGTTCGAATGCGTTTGGCTTCCATTTTCTCTGGCAACCGCCGCCGCTGCCGCTCGACATTCGATCCGAATATGCTCGCTCCATCCAGGGAAGCGGTTACTGGGCGGAGGCGGCTTATCGCTTGAGCCAGATTCCGTTCCACCAGAACCAACTTCGCCGGACACAAGTCGTGGCGCGGATGCAGCAGTATTTTGTGGGGGAAAACGCCGCGGATGCGCTGCGGCCCGCGAATACAAAAGTGTTTGAATTCGGGTTGAACTACTACTTCATGGATGGGCTGAAGGCCAGCACGAATTACGGGCGTCAATTCGGCAACGCAGGGAATGCAAACGTTTGGACGATGGCTCTTACGTATCGCTTCGTGGTCCCGCTGGGACGGACGGGGAGCGAGTGATGGCGCGGCGCTACATACTGGTTTGTGTGCTTGGGATCATGGCAGCCTTGACTCTTTCCGCCATCGCGCAGGAACACGCCAATTCTGCAGGATCCTCAAGTGTAGCGGCGCCTGCGCCGGCCATGGCAGCTCCGACGGCCCGGGAGGCGACACACAGATCTGCCATGACTACGGCGGTTCCAGATGCAGTTGAAGAAAGGGTGTTGCGCCTGGAAGGCGAAAAGAGATTTCGCACAAACTGCGGGCGATGCCATCAAGCTCCGCATAAGTTTCCGTCACGAGTGATGGCCGCAGCCATACGGCATATGCGGGTTCGCGCCATGATCACGGATGAGGACATGCGGCTGATCCTCAAGTACATGACCCAGTGAGCAGGATGCGGCGAGGCGTGGGGAGAGCGATCAGAGTGGGAATGGTGGCGGCCATGACCGCGGTTCCTTGGTGCGTTTATTGGGCGCAAACCGCGCAACCGCAGGCTCGTGTCATCGAGATTCTCGCGGACCATGACAGCAGGTACAAGATTCAGGGACAAAAGCAGCCGACGATCATCGTGAGAACAGGCGAGCAGATTACGCTGCGTATCACGGCGAAGAAAGCCAAGCATTTAAATAGGGATGGCTCGATTCACGGATTCGCGTTGCTCCGCGCCAAGGACCGGCAACCCGTACCTGGATGGGATTTCCTGCTCAAGCCGGGAGTTCAGGAATTTACTGTGGCGGCGCCGAGCGAGGCGGGGGAGTACATTGTGGTCTGCACGGTGATCTGCAGCGAGGACCATGAAGGAATGAGCATGAGGTTTGTGGTTTTGCCATGATCGGGAGACATGTGTTCGCCGCAAACGCTTGCTGGAAAGCGAGAAAGCTCATGATGACGAAAACGAAAATCATTCTGGGGATTACGGCGATGGCGTTCTGGCTTGCCACCGTTGCGCAAGTTCGCGGCGGGAATGGAAAGACATTTCTGGGCGAAATTGCCGACACCCAGTGCGCATTGAATGTCCATTCGCTTAGCCGATCGCACAAGGAAATGATCGCGATGAAACCGGAAGTAAAGACGAATGCAGACTGCGCGCGCTATTGCGTGAGGGAGCGTGGCGGAAAATTTGTCCTGCAGACGAAGGACTATGTCTACAAACTGGATGCGCAGGTTCTGGCGGAGCAGTGGGCGGGGCTAAAGGTGAGAGTGATTGGCACGCTCGACCCCAAAACCGATTTGATCACGGTGAGCACCATCGAATCGGCATCGGCCGGCGCGTCGGCGCGGCCGAAGTGAGGCGCGAGGCTCCGCAAGATTGTTCCAAAGCGGGGCAAAAATGCCACCACCAAATATCGTTGTAGACGGAAAAAGAAACCACCACGGGTCGCGGTCCTCAAGAAGCAAGAATTCCTATCCTGATTTTCACAACTTTTTTCAAGAAAACGTATGTTTCCTCTTGACAAGCGTGGAAAGCAGCCTATCATGTGGTCAAAAGTGGTAGGGAGTGGGCAGTAGTAGAGTCAAGTAGCGGGCACTAGGGCAAAGTAGACAACTTCCCAGCGTTGTGGCGAAAGTGGGCATTTTGGCCATTCTAGACCACCTATTTGTGTGCGATCCGCCAAAAACCGGGGTCGCTTTGAGTGGAGTGTATGAAGCTGCGGGGCAACTGTCCAGCGAAGGTGGACGAGAAGGGCCGGTTGAAGATACCCGCCGTGTTTCTCGAGGCTCTGAAGGAGTACGGAAGCCAATTTTATATCACCAGCACCACCGGTGAATCGGCGCGGATTTATCCGATGAAGGTTTGGTCGGGAATTGAAGACAAGCTGGCGGGCGTTTCGAGCCAGAACCGGGCGAAGAGAAAATTTTTGATGAGAACGAGCTACTACGGGCAAACAGTGGAGTTGGACGGGCAGGGAAGAGTGCTGGTGCCGGCGGTGTTGCGGGAGTCGGCGCAGATGAAGGGCGAGGTGGACGTGTTTGGGAACCTCGATTACCTCGAGGTCATGAACCACACACGCGTGCTGGATGACCTGAAGAATTCGCCGTTCACCGAGGAAGATTACAAGGCTTTGGAAGACCTGGGGATTTAAGGCGTTGGGAGCGTGAGTACGGCGCACACGCCGGTGCTGTTGGAAGAGGTGCTCGAATGGCTGCGTATAAGACCAGACGGAACCTACATCGACGCCACGCTGGGAGCGGGCGGACACTCGGAATCAATCGCAAAACGGCTAACTTCCGGCAGATTGATCAGCCTGGACCGGGACGCACAGGCGTTGGAACTGGCGCGGGAGCGGCTCAAGGGCTTCGGGGAGAAAGTGACGCTGGTGCAGTCACCATTCTCGAGGATTGCGGAGGTCGCGCGCGAGTTGGGGATTCCGCCGGTGGACGGGGTCTTGGCCGACTTGGGAGTTTCGAGCATGCAGCTTGATCAAGCCGAGCGGGGATTTTCGTTTCGCGAGGCGGCCGCTCTGGATATGAGGATGGACACCGCCAACGACGAATTGACGGCAGACGAGATTGTGAATCGCTGGTCGGAAAAGGAAATCGCCGACCTGCTCTACCGGGAAGCCGACGAGCACGATTCCAGAAGGATCGCCAAGGCGATCGTACGAGCGCGACCCGTGAGGGACACCGCGCACTTGGCAACAACTGTGGCTGGGGCCCGAAAGCAATGGGGAAGGCAGAGACTGCATCCCGCAACAAAAACGTTTCTGGCGCTGCGGATAGCGGTGAATCGAGAGATGGAGGAACTCGGGCAGTTTCTTTCTCGGACCCCCGCCACAATGAATTCAGGAGGCCGCTGGGTGGTGTTGAGTTACCACTCGCGGGAAGACCGCCTGGTGAAGCACGCGTTTCAAGAGGGAGAGCGGCAGGGAGTGCTCCGCGTGCTGACCAAACATGTGATCCAGCCCAGCGAGCAGGAGATGATGGGCAACCCGCGTTCGCGAAGCGCGAAGCTGCGGTGTGCGGAAAGAGCGTAGTCATGGCAAAAAGGAAAAAAGCTTCAGCAACGTTGGAATTTCAGACCGTCAAGCGGATTGATAATTCGCGCCTGGTGCGCCACGTCGAGCCGGTGAAGATGCGGAATTTGTATCGCACGGCGGCGCTGGGCGGGATCGTGGCCATGTTTTTCATGCTGTACATCTACCAACATTTTCGCTGCATTGATTTGAGCTTCCAGCTGGAGGACGTAAAGGGCAAGCAGACCGAGGCGGCTTCGCTGAATTCGTCGTTGAAGCTGGAAATCGCCAGTCTGCGGAACCCCATGCGCATTGACGTGATTGCGCGGCGCCAGCTGGGCTTGACGGAACCTCTGCCGACGCAGGTGCAGGAATACGACGCGCCGTCCGGCGCGGAAGTGGCTGCGGCGCGGTACATTCGCCCGAATCGCGCACAGTAATTCCTGTTCGTGCGGGACATTCGTCGAAGCATTGGCTTTCCGTTGATTGAGCATCCTCGGGGGCGATCGCCGAGCGGAATTCGCTATGCAACAGAACCGATCTCACGTCGCCTCCGGTGGCCGCGTAGCGGTGGGCTCGAAGGGTGACCGCATGGCGGTCAAGCACCTGCTCATCGTTGCCGGCTTGGCGATGCTGTGGATGACGGCGGTCTTCGGACGGCTGGCCTACCTGCAACTCTTCCGTCACACCGAGTACATGGCTCGCGCGCAGCGGCAGCAGCAGCGCGTGATTGAGATTACGCCGAAGCGCGGTTCGATTTTCGACCGCAACATGCATCCGCTGGCGATGAGCATTCCCGTGGATTCGGCGTTTGCCGTGCCCGCAGAACTTGCCGACGAACAGCTTGCGGCGCGACTACTTTCCGGTGTGCTGGGGATTCCGCGCGATGCTCTAGAAACACGGCTGGAGTCTTCGCGCTCGTTTGTTTGGATTGCGCGAAAGCTTCCTCCGGATAAAGCCGAAGCGGTGGCGGCGCTCAACCTCAAAGGCGTTTATTTCCAGAAGGAAAATCAGCGGATCTATCCGAAACGCGACCTCGCTTCGCATGTACTGGGATTCGTGGACGTGGATGAAAAGGGCCTGGGCGGGATCGAGCACGAGTTGGACAGCCAGATTCGCGGGAAGAGCGAAAAGATCATTGTGATGGCCGATGCGCGCCAGCGCTGGTTCGACGGAGGCGAGGCGCAGCGCGAGCGCGGCGCAAACGTTGTCCTGACGCTCGACGAAAAGATTCAGTACATCGCCGAGCGGGAACTGGCCGCGGCAATCGCCAAGACGCACGCCATTGCCGGCACGGTGATGGTGATGAACCCGAATAGCGGCGAAATTCTGGGGCTGGCGAACTGGCCGAAGTTCAATCCCAATAACGCGAACGAAGCGCCTGCGGAATCGCGCATGAACCGCGCGATCACGGCTCTGTACGAGCCGGGCTCGACGTTCAAGTTGATTACGCTGGCTGCGGCGTTCGATCAGGGCATTACGCGGCCGGAGGAAGTGTTTGATTGCGAGAACGGCGCCGTTTATGTGGCGGGGCATCGTATCCGCGACCACAAACCGTTTGGGTTGCTGAGCGTTTCGAATATTTTGGCGCAATCGAGCGATGTTGGCGCGATCAAGATCGCGCTGCGGCTCGGCGCGCCGAAATTTTACGATTACATTCGCGTGTTTGGATTTGGACAGCTCACGGGCGTGGACTTGCCCGGCGAGAGCAAGGGGCTGGTGCGGCGGCTGGAGAACTGGACGCCGGTTTCGATCGGGTCGATCTCCATGGGGCAGGAAGTTGGCGTCACACCGATTCAGCTGATCAGCGCAGTTTCGGCGATTGCCAATGGCGGAATGCTTTACAAACCACATGTGATTGCGGAGTTGCGCCGAGGCGACCCAGCGCTGCCCGCGGAGGGGCTGCTCGCTCCAGTGGAACCTCGGCACGTGATCCGGCCGGAGACCGCCGCGACGCTGCGACGGTTGATGGAAGGCGTGGTGCTGGACGGCACTGGAAAGCTGGCGCATCTCGACGGCTGGACGGCTGCGGGCAAAACGGGTTCCGCGCAGAAAATAGACCCGTCGACGGGGCGCTATTCGCGAACGCAGCTGATTGCCTCATTCACGGGATTTGCTCCGATCAGCAATCCGGCAGTGACCATTCTGGTTTCGCTCGATTCCCCAGTCGGCCAGCATGAGGGTGGGCAGGTGGCCGCGCCTGTTTTCAAGCGCGTCGCGGAACAAGTGCTGCCTTACCTGGACGTGCCGCGCGATGTGCCGGTGGGACCGCGACTGCTCCAGGCTTCCTACAAGAATCGTGAAGTGTCAGACAGCGCGGCGCTAGAGGATTTTGCCCCAACGGATTTTTCCGGACAGCCCGACCAGCCTCCCGCGGAGGCCGCGGCGGCAAAGCCCAACGAAAGCAAGAGCCAACCGCCCTCCGTGACCGTGGCTGTGGAGGAAGGGGGCGATATTGAAGTGCCGGACCTTGCGCGGAAGACCATGCGTGACGCGACAAAGATTTGCATTCGCCTGGGGCTGGACCCGGTTTTGATTGGCAGCGGTCTTGCTACGAATCAGACTCCAGCGGCGGGAGTGAAAGTCAGGCGTGGGGCGAAGCTCACCGTGCAATTCGGAGCACCAGCGGCGAAGATCGCGCACACACAACAGAAGGTAAGGCATTAGGATGAGAATGGGATTGAGCCAGGAAGAACAAACACAGGACGCCGCCACGAACGAGATCGAACGCCAACGGAAGCAATCCTCCCACCGAGACAGCGCGACCATCGGGAAAAAGCTGAGTGAAATATTTCAGGGCCTCGAGGCGAAGCTGCCCGCTGGCGCGAGTGCAATCGAGATTCGCCAGGTGGCTTGCGATTCGCGAAAGGTTCAGCCGGGCGCGCTCTTTTTTGCTTTGCACGGGGCCAAGGCGGACGGGAGCGCGTTTATTCAAGATGCCCTGAAGCGGGGAGCCGTGGCTATTGCCAGTGCGGAGCCTGCGCCCAGCACTTTGCCAAGCGGCGTTGTTTGGATTCAGGTGCAGGATGCGCGCAAGGCGCTGGCGATTACTGCGGCGAATTTTTTCAGGCATCCCGCGGATGCGCTGCAACTCGTGGCAGTGACCGGAACGAACGGGAAAACGACCACGACCTCAGTGATTGACGCGATTGTGAAGGTTTCCGGGGCCAAGACCGGCTTGTTCGGAACGATTGCGTATCACACGCCATTGGGAGATTATCCCGCACCCAACACAACGCCAGAATCGGTGGACCTGCAAGGATTCTTCGCGGAGATTCGCGTTGCGGGCGGGACATATGCGGTGCTTGAAGCCAGCTCGCATTCGCTGGCGATGGATCGCCTCTGGGGCTGCCACTTTCAGGCAGCGGTTTTCACCAACCTTACGCGCGAGCACATGGATTATCACAAGACGTTTGAAGATTATTTTGCAGCGAAGAAGAAGCTGTTTGAAGACACGGGCGCGGGTGCTCCCGAAGTGGCGGTGGTGAATACCGACGATGAGTTCGGGAAAAAGCTGGTGGGGCTGGCCAAGAAAACCGTGACGTATGGGCTCGAATCACACGCTGAAATCACTACGAAGAAATTTCAACTCACGTTTGATGGCTTGACGTTTACCGCGCACACGCCGAATGGAAAAGTCGAGGTGGTTTCCTCGCTGGTGGGCCGCATCAACGTTTATAACCTTCTCGCGGCGATCGGCGCCGCGCAAGCGCTCGGTCTTTCGAATGAAATGATCGAGTCGGGGATTCGAAATCTTGAAAGCGTTTCAGGACGCTTCCAACGCATCGATCTTGGGCAGCCTTTCCTGGTGATCGTGGACTACGCGCACACGGACGACGCGCTGGAAAACCTGATTCGCACAGCGAGCGAACTGAATCCCAAAGGCCGCATCATCACGCTCTTCGGGTGCGGCGGCGAAAAAGACCGCACGAAGCGACCGGTCATGGGAGAAGTCACCGGGCGGCTGAGCGATCTGACGATTCTTTCGAGCGACAATCCGCGCAGCGAGGACCCGCTGAAAATTATCAGCGACATCATCGTCGGCCTGCAAAAAACGGCCGGCAAATACCTGATCGAACCGGACCGCGAAAAAGCCATCGGCCTGGCGATGGACGAAGCGCGCGCCGGAGACATCGTTCTCCTGGCCGGAAAAGGCCACGAGAATTATCAGATTCTCGCGGACCGAACATTGGAATTTGACGACCGTGAAGTGGCACGGCGGGCCCTGCGCGAACGTGGATTTGAAGGGCCGCGCGGCGGTCCATCGGAGCGTGGGCCGCAGAATGGCTCGGGGTTTGGCACCTAGCGCGCTTGTTCCGTAGTTGTGACGAGGGTGCTGGAGTCCCGGCCCGGCCGGGACAAGCCAATGGCTGGCCTCTTGAAAGGAGGAGCCCTCAAAACGGTGACAACCAACAGAAGCGTGGGGTGTCTGGGTAAGGCAAACTCTTTGAGGAACTTATGCGGTGGACGATTGCACAAGTGGCTGGCGCTTTGGGTACTCGGCCGGGGACGGGACTCGACCCCCTGGCCCGGGTGGCCGGCGTCTCGATTGATTCTCGCACGGTACGTGCTGGAGAGCTGTTCATCGCCATCCACGGACCGCGTCATGACGGACACGATCATGTGGCCGGTGCGCTGGAGCTGGGAGCGCTCGCGGCAGTGGTGGCGGAGGCGCAGCTTTCGCGGTATGCGGACAGCGTCCGCAGCCGCTGCATCGCCGTGCCCGATACCTTTGAGGCGCTCAAGCAACTCGCGCGCGCAGTGCGCCAAGCCTGGGGCGGGAAAATTGCCGGCGTCACGGGTTCTGTCGGCAAGACCACTACGAAGGAGATCCTGGCGGCACTGCTGGGCGCGAAGCTGCGGATCCTGAAGTCAGAGGGGAATTTCAATAACGAGTACGGGCTGCCGCTGACGCTGTTGAAGCTGGAGGAAACGCATCAGGCGGCGGTGCTGGAAATGGGGATGTCGCGCCTCGGCGAGTTGAAGCGGCTGGCGGCGATTGCGCGGCCGGATGTGGGTGTCGTGACGCGAGTGGCGCCGGCGCATTTGGAATTTTTTTCGTCGGTGGATGAGATTGCTCTGGCGAAGCGCGAATTGATCGAAGGATTGAATGGGCATGAATCGACCGCGGTGCTGAACGCGGATGATCCGCGCGTGGCGGCGTTTGGGGCGTACGCGCCCGGCCGCGTGGTGACCTACGGGATTGAAAAGCCCGCGTTTTTTACCGCGGAGGAGATTGAAGATCGCGGCGCGCTGGGCTCGGCGTTTGATTATGTGAGCCCCGAGGGCCGCGTGCGGCTGGAATTGATGGTGCCGGGGCGTCACGCGATTTCGAATGCGCTAGCGGCGTTGGCAGCGGCCAGTGTGTGGAATATCGGCGCGGCGGAAGCGCAAAGCGTGTTCCGGGCGCTGCGCGCGCCGGCGATGCGGGGAGAGCTTTTGCGATTTTCGAATGGAGCGGCGCTGATCAACGACAGTTACAACTCGAGCCCCGCGGCACTGCAGGCCATGACCGAGCTGCTGGTGGCGACGCCGAACTATCACCGGCGCATCCTGGCCGCCGGGGAAATGCGAGAGCTCGGCGCAGCGTCACGGGAACTGCATCGCGAAGCCGGCCGGTTTGCTGCAAAGACCGGAAAGATTGATTTGGTCATTGGAGTGGCGGGAGATGCCGCGCAGATCGTCGAAGGCGCGCTGGAGGCCGGATTGCCGCGTGCACAAACGAAATTTTTTCCGACGCCCGAGGAAGCGGCGGAGTTTCTAGGAGCCTTAGTGGTTGCAGGCGATCTCTTGCTGGTCAAAGGCTCGCGGGGAGTGAAGATGGAGCGCATTGTGGAGGCGCTGATCGCTCGCCACTCGACGCCGGGCGAATTCTCGGGGCAGGAGCAGCGGCACTGACATGCTCTACTACCTCCTCTATCACACGCTGCAGCGCTATTTCAGCCCATTGAATGTTTTCCGCTACATCACCGTGCGCACGGTGTATGCAAGCCTTACGGCGATGTTTCTGGCGCTGGTCTTTGGACCATGGCTGATTCGCCGCCTAGGCGAGCTGCAGATCGGCCAGTACATTCGCGAGGAAGGGCCGGAAGAGCACAAAAAAAAGGCTGGCACTCCCACGATGGGCGGTGTGCTGATCGTGTTCTCCACGGCCGTACCGGTTCTGCTTTGGGCCGACCTGACCAATCCATTTATCCTGCTGTCGCTCTTCGCGCTGATCGGGTTCGCAGTCATCGGGTTCATTGATGATTACGCGAAAGTTTCCAAGCAGCGCAATCTGGGTCTTACGGCGAAGAAAAAGATTTATTTTCAGGCGTTCCTCAGCTTGATCGTAGGCATCTCGCTTCTCGTTTTGGCTACCAACAGCAAGTACTCGACGCAATTCGTTTTTCCATTCTTGAAGAGATTCCATCCCGACTTAGTGATTCACTCGCTGCTGGATCGTTCTCATTTTTCAGGACACCTCTGGCCGCTGGCGTTTGTGCCATTTCTGGTGGCGGTGGCCATCGTGATCGTGGGTTCTTCCAACGCCGTGAACCTGACGGATGGGCTCGATGGCCTGGCCATCGGCTGCACGGTCATCGCGGCCGGAGCTCTGACCATGCTCACCTACGTAAGCAGCAACTCTCGCTGGGCCACGTACCTGGAAATTCAGTACATCCCGCGGGTCGGGGAATTGACAGTGTTCTGCGGCGCGCTGGTGGGAGCTTCGCTCGGGTTCTTGTGGTACAACGCGCACCCTGCCGAAATCTTCATGGGCGATGTCGGCTCGCTGTCTCTCGGCGGGACGCTAGGCACGATTGCGGTCATTATAAAGCAGGAGATTCTGCTCTTCTTTGTCGGCGGGATTTTTGTGATCGAAGCGCTTTCGGTGATTTTACAAGTAGCTTCGTTCAAGCTGCGCGGGAAGCGCATTTTTCGGATGGCGCCGATTCATCATCACTTCGAGCTGCTTGGCTGGAGCGAGTCGAAAGTGATTGTGCGATTCTGGATTGCAGCGCTTGTTTTTGCGTTGTTCGCGCTGACCACGTTGAAATTGAGGTAGCGAGAAATTTTATCCAGAGGACTTTGCGAAACCGATGGCTGGTTCGTTCGAATTGCGGGGCAAGCGCGTGCTGGTCGTGGGGCTGGCTCGAACGGGCGTGGCCACGTCGCTTTTTTGTGCAGCGCGTGGCGCGATCGTGACCGCCACCGATACGCGGACGGAAAATGCGATTGGCGAGGCCCTGCCGCAGTTGCGGGCGGCAGGCGTCCATCTTGAATTGGGCGGCCATTCGAAGGAAATATTTCTGAAACAGGATTTGATCATTCCGAGTCCGGGTGTGCCGGCCGACGCGCCGTTGCTGCAAACCGCACGCTTGAATGGAATCACGAGCTGGAGCGAAATCGAACTGGCGGGTCGTTTTTTGAAGGGCCGCTTGATCGGAATCACGGGTTCGAATGGGAAGACCACGACGACTTCGTTGATCGAGCACATCTTAAGGAGTGCCGGAGTTCCCACGATTCTTGCGGGGAATATTGGTACGCCGTTGATCTCGATTGTTGAGCAGACGAATGATCGGACCATCGCGGTAGCAGAGCTGAGCAGCTTTCAACTCGAGCTGATCGAAACCTTCCGCCCCAACATCAGCGTGTTCTTGAACCTGACGCCCGATCATTTGGACCGCCATCACACGTTCGAAGCGTACGGCGCGGCCAAGACGCGCATTTTCGAGAACCAGACGGAAGCAGACAGTGCCGTGTTGAACGCCGATGATCCGGCAACCACGAAACACGCGCCCGCGAAGCCGCAAGTGTTCTGGTTCAGCCGAAAGCAGCGTGTGGCGCAGGGCGCATTCGTGCGGGAAGCTGAAATTATTTTTCGCCGCGAGGGGAAAGATGAATCCGTGCTGAAGATTCAGGACATTCCCCTGGCGGGCGCGCACAACGTGGAAAACGTTTTAGCGGCCGTGGCGGCAACGCGACTCGCGGATGTCGAGGCGGCGGCCATCGCGAAAGGGGTGCGCTCGTTTTCCGGTGTAGAGCATCGCCTGGAATTTGTCGCGGAGATTGGTGGCGTGCGTTATTACAACGATTCGAAAGCCACGAACGTGGACGCCACGCTGAAAGCGCTGGATGCGTTTCCCGGAAGGATCCTGGTCATCCTTGGCGGGAAAGACAAAGGCAGCGATTACACGTTGCTGCAAGCGCCGCTACGCGAAAAGGCCATCCTCGCGCTGCTGATTGGCGCGGCGGGGGACAAAATCGAAAAACAGATTGCCGGAAGCGTCGCCATCGAGCGTGCAGGAACCATTGATCGCGCGGTGAAGATTGCCTCGCACGCGGCGCGGCCCGGCGATGTCGTGCTTCTCGCGCCGGCCTGCGCCAGCTTCGACCAGTTTGAGAATTACGAGCACCGCGGCCGCGTCTTCAAGGATTTGGTGCATCACTTGGAACGGCCAGCCGCGAGTACAAGCTCCGGGAAAGGGTGACGAGACGTGCCGAGACGATTGGAAACGGACCGCTGGCTGTTTGTCGTGACGCTCGTGCTCTGCTTGTTCGGCGTGGTGATGATTCTCAGCGCGTCGGCGGTCACCGCGGAACAGAAGTACGGCCACTCGTACATTTTTCTGGCGCGGCAAGCGGCCTGGCTGGTGATTGGCCTAACGGGAATGTTTGTGCTGATGCGCACCGATTATCGCAAGCTGCGCGAACCCGCGGTCATCTATCCCGTTGTTTGCTTGGTATTGCTGATGCTCGTGGGCACTTTTGTTCTGGACAAATCGCACGCCACGCACCGCTGGATCAAGTTCGGCCCCGTCAACATCCAGCCTTCGGAACTCGCAAAACTCGCCGTGATTCTCTATTTGGCCTGGTTCCTGGACCTTAAGCGCCGCGGCAAAGCGGGAATGGAATTTTGCAAAGAGGACTTTTGGCACACCATTCTTCCTGCGGCGGGGCCGATTTTGATTTGTGTGGTCCTGGTGCTTTTGCAACCGGACCTGGGAACTGCGATTGATATCGTCCTGGTGGCCACGGCGATTCTTTATGTCGCGGGCCTTTCCTGGAAGTGGATTGCGCTCGGCGCGGCGGCCGCGATGCCGGCGCTCTATCTGCTCATTACCCATGTTTCCTATCGCCAAGCGCGGCTGATGGCCTTTCTCGATCCAACCTCTGACCCGCAGGGCGCCGGATTTCAACTTCTGCAGTCGCTCATCGCCGTGGGCTCGGGAGGATTCACGGGTGTGGGTTTGATGGAGAGCAAACAAAAGCTTTTCTACCTGCCGGAGGCGCACACCGATTTTATTTATGCCGTGATTTGTGAAGAGCTGGGATTTATCGGCGCCATGATCGTGATTGCGCTATTCGCCGTTTACGGATGGAGAGGAATGCGCGCGGCGTTCTCCGCGCGGGACGGGTTCGGCCGGCTGCTGGCGCTGGGAATCACCACGATGGTATTGAGCCAGGCGCTCATCAATTTCGCAGTGGTGCTCGGGATGGTGCCGACAAAAGGGATACCGCTGCCGTTCATCAGCTACGGCGGATCGAGTTTGCTGGTGATGCTGCTCGCCACGGGTGTGCTCCTGAACATTTCGCAGCAGGCCGCGGAAGCGTGAGGAGCGGACGCGCCAAGTGAAATTGTTGATCGCAGGCGGTGGGACAGGTGGGCACGTTTTTCCGGCGCTGGCAATCGCGCGGGAATGGCTTTCGAGAGGAGCCGAAAGGGAAGTAGTGCTGGTCGGAACACAACGCGGAATCGAAATGAAGCTGGTGTCGCAAGCGGGGCTGCCGCTGGAGACGCTGCGCGTGGCGGGACTGAAGGGCAAGGGCGGAGCGACGCTGCTGAAAAATTTGGCAATGCTGGTTCCGGCGATGCTGGATGCGCGGCGTGTTTTGCGAAAGCACAAACCCATAGCAGCATTTGGTGTCGGCGGCTACGCGGCGGGGCCGATGCTGCTGGCGACCTGGCTGGGGCGCGTGCCGAATGTGATTTTTGAGCCTAACGCCGAGCCCGGGCTCACCAACAAAGTCCTGGCGCGAATTTCCGCGCGCATCGCCACCGGCTATGAAATTTCTGCACAGTCATGGGAAAAAAAAGCCATCGTTACCGGCTGTCCCGTGCGGCCGGAGTTTTTCTCGATCGCTCCGCGCAAGCTGGAAAAACCTTTCCGGCTGCTCATTACCGGTGGCAGCCAGGGGGCGCTACCGATCAACCGCGTGTTTGTAGATGCGATGGACCGCCTCGCCGCGCGAAAAAACGAACTGGCCATCGTGCATCAGACCGGCGAAGGCGATTATAATGCTGTACGTACCGCGTACGCGCGGCGCGAAATTCACGCGGAGGTTGTCCCCTTCCTGACGAATATGGCGGAACGCTTTGCCTGGGCAGATGTGATTGTCTGCCGAGCAGGAGCCATCACCGCGGCGGAAGTCGCCGCTGCGGGCCGCGCTGCCATCTTTATTCCTTTCGGACGAGCCACCGACAGCCATCAATTGCGCAACGCGCAGGAAATGTCCCGCGTGGGCGCCGGCCGGTTGATTTCCGAAACCGAACTTACGGCCGAAAAACTGTCAGGCGAAATTTTCGCACTTCTGGATCACCCTCAGGAAATCGAAAAACTTTCGAAAGCGGCTCGGGGACTCGCTCGCCCGAATGCCGCGCGCGACATCGTCGACTTAATTGAAGGGGCCGCGAACGTGCAGGGAATTCCGCAGAGGGCACGCTCATGATGGTCTCCTTCCGCAATTTTCAGCGCATTCATTTGGTCGGCATCGGCGGCATCGGCATGAGCGGCATCGCCGAGGTGTTGCTGACGCTGGGATATTCGGTGTCGGGATCGGACGTAAAGCTTTCGAACATCACCGAGCGCTTGCAGAATCTCGGCGCGACGATTTTCGAAGGCCATAAGGCCGCAAATGCGGATGGCGCCCACGTTGTAGTCACTTCCTCTGCGGTGAAGGCCGACAACCCCGAAGTCAAAGAAGCGCACAAGTGCAAAATCCCAGTGATTCCGCGCGCCGAAATGCTGGCGGAATTGATGCGACTGAAGTACGGCATCGCCGTAGCAGGCGCGCACGGCAAGACCACCACGACTTCCATGGTCGCTTCGGTTCTTGCGGCGGCGCATCTCGACCCCACGTTCGTGGTTGGCGGCAGAGTCAATCAGGCGGGCACAACGGCGCGGCTTGGCAAAGGCGAATACTTTGTTGTGGAAGCCGATGAAAGCGATCGCAGTTTTCTGATGCTAGCCCCCGTCGTCGCCGTGGTGACGACCATCGATCGCGAGCACTTGGATCAATACAGTTCCCTCGAAGACATTCAGGGTGCGTTTGTCCAGTTCGTGAATCGCGTGCCATTCTACGGCGCTGTGATTCTTTGTATTGACGAGCCGAACGTGCAGGCCATCGTTCCGAGCGTGAAACGGCCCATCATTACCTATGGCACTTCCACGCAGGCGGACCTCGTCATCAGCGATGTAAAACTGGAAGGTCTGGGCAGCGAGTTTCGGCTAACTTATCGAGGCGAAGATCTTGGATTGTTCCGCCTGCTGCATCCGCCGGGCATGCACAATGTGCGGAACGCCGCGGCAGCCGCGGCGGTCGCATTGTACTTGAATGTTCCAGCCGATCTCATTCGCGAAGGTCTGGCCAAATTTGCCGGCGTGGGCCGCCGGTTCGACATCAAAGGCGTCATAAACGACATCACTGTCGTGGATGATTACGGGCATCACCCGGCTGAAATCCGCGCCACTCTTGAAGCAGCACGCGGGTGCAAATTCAACCGGCTGCTGGTTTTGTTTCAGCCGCACCGCTACACGCGCACACAACATCTCTGGGACGATTTCTGCCGTGCGTTCAACCAAGCCGACATTCTCGTGCTCATCGATATCTACGCCGCGAGCGAAGCGCCCATCCCTGGCATCACGAGCGAAGCGCTGGCCAACGCCATCCGCGAAGCCGGTCACAAAAATGTCCACTATTTCCGCTCGATGCAGGAAGGCATCGTGTTTCTGCTGAAGCAGGCGCGCCCCGGAGACGCCATCTTGACCATCGGAGCAGGCAGCGTCAGCCGCGCCAGCGGAGAGCTGATGGTTTTACTCGGAACGGAGCATCCCACGCATCATGCGCATTAGCGATCCCAAAATTCTCGGCGGCCTCGCGAAGCTCGACGTCGAACTTCAGCAGGGGACTTCGCTGGCGGAGCTCACCTCACTTGGCATTGGCGGGACGACCGATCTCCTGCGCATCAAGAAACATGAAAGCATTCCGTGTCTCTTGAGGCTTCTTGATGACGGCGGGTTTCCGCACAAGTTCCTTGGCGGCGGTTCGAATCTGCTGGTCGGCGATGGCGAGTTGCCGTGGGTGGTTCTACAGCTCATCGCCCCGGAGCCCGACATCGTCCTCGAAGGCAATCTTGCGCACGTGGATGCCGCCGCGGACCTCGGCCGCACCGTCACCTTTTGCGCGAAGAACGATTTGGGAGGGATGGAAGGCCTCATCGGTGTTCCCGGCACCGTTGGCGGCGCGCTCCGCATGAACGCCGGCGCCTACGGCATGCAAATCGGCACCTATGTCCGCGAAGTGAAGCTCTACCGGGCGGCCGAACGAAAACTCGAAACCCTCCGCGGTCATCAAATTTCTTTCGAATACCGGCACACTTCTTTTGCGCCCGATGATATGATGCTTTCGGTGACGCTGGAACTACCCTCCAATCCGTTCAAAGAAATCCTAAAAGGTATTCGTATCTGCAACGAAAAACGGCGATCGAGCCAGCCGCTCGGCCAGAAGAGCGCCGGCTGCATCTTCAAGAACCCTCCCGGTGCGTCCGCCGGGCGAATGATTGATGAACTCGGACTCAAAGGACACTCCGTCGGCGACGCGCGTGTCAGCGACCGCCACGCCAATTTTTTCGTGAATGCAGGAAAAGCTTCCGCGAAAGACATGCTGGCTCTGATCGCCGATGTGCGCGAACGCGTGCAAAAGGCTTTCGGCGTCGAACTGGAGAACGAGGTGGTCGTTTGGAACGGGTAAAGGCCATGCAGCGCAACGCGACCGCGGCGGACGCCGAAGCCTACCGGCCCGAGCTAATTGCCGACGAAGAGCCGCGTTATCTGCGCCGCCAGAAGCCGGTCGAAATCCGCCGCAAGAAATTTACCGGGCGGGGTTGGCCTTTCTATCGGCGAGTTTTGGTCTTGAGTGTCGCCGGAGTTGCGGGAATCACTGGGCTCGTCTATGGAACGCGATTTCTGCTCTATTCACCCGCGATGCTTTTGCTGAAGCCGGACCAGATTGACGTGAGCGGAAATCACATCGTTGCGCCTGAAGCGGTGGTGCAGCAATTTGTGCATGACCGCGGCCGCAGCGTGCTGCGCGTTCCGCTGGACGTACGGCGCAGCGAGATCGAGCAAATCCCATGGGTGGAATCCGCCAGCGTGCAAAGAATCCTGCCGAACCATATTCGCGTGGAACTGACCGAGCGCACGCCAGTGGCATTCGCGCGAAACGGCAATGAACTGGCGTTGATTGACTCCCACGGCGTCATCCTCGATCGTCCGCAAGGCGAAGACTTGCAGTTTCCAATCGTCAGCGGCGTTTCGGAAGAAATCTCCCGCGACCAGCGCGAGAAACGCATGCAGATCTACCAGGAGTTCATGAAGGACGTGGACCTGGTGCGCGCGGGCTCTTCCGATCGCGTCAGCGAGCTTGATCTTTCGAATCCCAAGGATCTGCGCGTGGTCATGACCGGCCTTGCGGGCCCCATCGATTCCCAGGCCGTCACCGTTCACTTTGGCTCGGGAGAATTCACCGGGAAATACAAAATGCTGGTCGACAATTTTTCGCAGTGGCAGGCGAACACCGGACGCGTGCAGTCCATCGATTTGCAGTATATGCGGCAAGTGGTTGTGAATCCGGATACCAGTGCGAGCACGGCCAGTAAAAAAACAAAATAGATTCATCGCAGGAGCGGCGGCTTGGCGAAGAAAGACAAATACCTGGTTGGGCTGGACATCGGCAGCACGAAAACCTGCGTGCTCATCGCGGAGGTCGAAGGCGAACTTGTGAAGTTCCTGGCGCTTGGCGCGGCGGAGTCCAAAGGACTGCGCAAGGGCCTGATCGTCAATCTCGATTCCACCGTCAGTTCGATTCGCCGCGCCGTCGAGGAAGCCGAGAGCGTGGCGAACGTCCCGGTCGAAGAAGCGCTGATCGGCGTAGCCGGGGGCCACGTGCGCGGCGTCAACAGCCGCGGCGGAGTTAGTTTGGGCCATCGCCCGCGCGATATCGAACGCGATGACGTGCGTCGCGCGGTGGACGCCGCCCGCAACATCTCGCTCCCCGAAGACCGCGAAGTGCTGCACGTCCTTCCGCACGAATTTATGGTGGACGCGCAGACCGGCATCCGCGACGCCATTGGCATGGTCGGGCACCGGCTGGAAACCAACGTCCATCTCGTCACCTCGTCCGTTGCCGCGACGCAGAATCTTGTTACCGCCGCGAACAAGGCCGGCATCCTCATCAGCGACACCGTCCTCGAGCCGCTTGCTTCTGCGGAATCGTGCCTCACCCAAGATGAGCGCGATCTCGGCTGCGCCCTGCTGGACATCGGCGGCGGCACGACCGAAGTGATCGTCTACGGCGGCGGAGTCGTCCGTCACACTAGCGCCGTTGCGATTGGCGGCGATCACTTTACAAACGACCTCGCCGTCGGTTTGCGCACGCCAATCCCCGAAGCGGAACGCATCAAGCGCCGCCACGGTTGCGCCGCTTCCGCGTTCATGAAAAAGGAAGAAGGCGCGATTGAAATTGCCAGCGTGGGCGACCGCCCGCCGCGCACCATCTTTGCGCACATGCTCACGGACATTATCGAGCCGCGCGCGATGGAACTCCTTTCACTGATCCGCGACGATTTGCAGCGCGCCGGTCTCGACGGCCAGATTCCCGCGGGATTTATCTTGGCGGGCGGCGGCGCGCGCCTGCACGGCCTAGAGGAACTCACAGAGCAGTCTTTCCACCTGCCGGTGCGCGTCGCGGAACCAAAGGGCTTGGCTGATCTGCCGGAACAGGTGGCGCAGCCGGAATATGCAACGGTTGTCGGGCTTCTGTTGTATGGCGCGCGGGCGCGGCGCAACTCGCCGCAGCGCGCCGGAAATCTTGTTTCCAAATTGAAGGCCATGTTCGCAGGCGCCTCGTAACCCTGCCCGAGAGCCGCTAGCGAACTTGGAGAAGTCTGGGGGAGAAATATGACAGCAAGAGAAGCAGGAATCCGCATGAGCTTCAGCGAGGAGCTGCAGCCGGCGAAGATCAAAGTGATCGGCGTTGGCGGGGGCGGATGCAACGCGGTGAACCGCATGATTCGCGCCAAGCTCGAAGGCGTCGAATTCATCACCGCGAACACCGACTTGCAGGCGTTGAAGCTTTCACAGGCGCCCGTGAAATTGCAGCTCGGCGCGAAACTTACCAAGGGTCTCGGCGCGGGCGCAAATCCGGAAGTCGGCCGCAAGGCGGCGCTCGAGGACACGGAGAAAATCATTGAGGCGCTGGAAGGCTCGGACATGATTTTCATCACCTCCGGCCTCGGCGGAGGCACGGGTAGCGGCGCGGCACCCGTAGTCGCTTCGCTCGCCAGTGAGCTTGGTGCATTGAGCGTCGCTGTGGTGACCAAGCCTTTCGCCTTCGAAGGCAAACGCCGCATGATGCAGGCCGAACAAGCGCTTCAGGAACTTATCGGCGCTGTGGACACCGTCATCGTGATTCCCAACGAGCGCTTGATGGAAACCGTCGAACGCGGCACGAGCTTTTTCGACGCGTTCCGCATTGCCGACGACATCCTTCGCCAGGCGGTGCAAGGCATCTCAGACATCATCACCGTGCCCGGCATCATCAATCGCGACTTTGCGGACGTGAAAGCCATCATGCACGGACAGGGATATGCGGTGATGGGCACCGCCGTGGCCACCGGCACGAACCGCGCCGTGGACGCCGCCAATCGTGCCATCGCCAGCCCGCTCCTCGAAGACAATTCCATTCAGGGCGCGCAAGGCATCCTCATCAACATTTCCGGCAGCTCGAGCCTCACGCTGCATGAAGTTCACGAAGCTTCGAGCGTGATCCAAAAGGCTGCTCACGAAAACGCGAACATCATCTTCGGCGCCGTGCAGGACGACAATATGAAGGACAGCGTCAAGATCACCGTGATCGCCGCGGGCTTCAAGGATGCCAACAAGAAAAACCTGCATCAGAAGCCGTCATTCCTGCCAAAAACGTGGAAAGCTGGGCGTGAAATGCCAGATGCCCCGATGCAGCAAACGCTGCCGAACGTGGTGCATCAGGTGCAGCAAAATGTCCGCGAAGTCAGCCAGGAAGTTCCCTCGGACGACCTAGACGTCCCGACATTCCTCCGTCGCCAGGCGCAAAAAGCCTAGCGGCAACGCATTTCATCTAATTTTTTCACGGGGTGCCAGTTTCGACGGGCGCCCCTTTTGCTTTTGCGTTCCGTGAGATTTGGCTTAGGACAGCTGTGCAAGTGCTTCAGCCAGTTTCCGAACTTCGGCTTCAAACTTTGCGAAGTCGTGGCTGCCGTACGGAAGGGCACTGCTCAGTCCAGAGTGAAATTCCCGCCCGCCAGTTTGCTTTGCCAACTGCACAATATTAGAAGCATTGATCCCAGCGCCCGGAACGATGACGATGCGGTCTCGGGCCGCGGCAACGAGTTCGGAAAGAATTCTGGCTCCTTCGGGAGCGCTTTTCGCGCCACCCGAGGTTAGGATTCTTTTCGCACCAGTCTGAATCACATGTTCAAGCGCTTGCTGCGGATTAGCGGATTCGTCGAAGGCCCGATGAAATGTAGTAGGCAAGGGCCGCGCCAATTCCACCAACTCGCTCGTCCTCTGAACGTCGACACGCCGGTCTCCTTGCGAGATTCCCAGCACGACGCCATCCATCCCGAGCTTCCTCGCGGAGGCGATGGCGCTTTTCATGGCGGCATACTCCGCGTCGGAATAAGCAAAATCGCCTCCTCGTGGGCGAATCATCACGAAGATGGGAATTTGTAGCTGTCCACGCACTGCTCCCATCAGTTTCAAGCTTGGCGAAACGCCCCCAACAGACAAGTCAGCGCAAAGCTCGATGCGGTCCGCGCCGCCGCGCTCCGCAGCCAGCGCCGCCTCAAGCGTTTCAACGCTGACTTCGAGTAGATATTTCGTTTGCATGCTCAAAATGAGTGAACGGAGTTCACATCCGTAAGCGTGCCTTGCTTCCAATTCCAAACGACACCCAGGAGGGCGGCGATGTTCCACCCCCAGAGGAACAAACGCATTTCCGTCGGAGTGTAGGGTCGATTCTTCCAGATCGCCCCCGCATCCAGCACAAACCAAAGCATGCCCAGCGCGAGGAATCCCGCAATGATCGTGTCTTGAAAATAGAAGTACACGAGCGCCGTTTCGATACAGAGGAAACCGGCGATTAGGAACTTGGCGGGGACTCTGCCGATGAGTGTCGCCGTTGTCGTCCGGCCGCTCAAGCGGTCCGGTTCAATGTCCATCACTTCACCGAACACGTGCGAGTGCATGGCAAAGAGCGCGCCAAACAGAAAGGTTTGCCAGGGGAGCTGCGGCGCCTTGTTCAGCCAACTGCTCAAAACGAAAATGAGCAGATAGCTCGCTTGAATCAACACGTCAAACGGAGGACGTCCCTTCCATCCAAGACGCGGACCGTTGTAGAGACCGACGGCCAACAGCAGCGTTGCGTACCACCACAGGATGCGCGGCCCCACCAAAAAATAAAACGCCAGCAGGAATGGAATTTGCACGACGGCCACTTGCCACTTCAAAGCCGCAAGCTGTTCGCGTGCGCCGCGCGAGCCAAACAGAAACGTGCCTTTCCGCGGATTCAGCCGATCGGCCTCGGCGTCCACAATGTCATTCACGCCGTACAACAAGAATCCA